>Ga0070731_10002729_pt1 | contig 16501 bp, 14 predicted proteins | sample Coa_R1_2_FD_66448 | JGI IMG/M metagenome (GOLD analysis project Ga0070731, IMG submission 66448) | Surface soil microbial communities from Centralia Pennsylvania, which are recovering from an underground coalmine fire - Coalmine... | ecosystem: Environmental > Terrestrial > Soil > Unclassified ...
TCGTCAGCGGCACGATTGTCGGCACCGTGGTCGCGGTTGGAATCGGCGCGTATGCGGCCGACCATACGGGCTCGAAGAACCCGTTCGCGTTCGCAGAGCACGTCCACGGGGAGAACGCGCTCCTCGTCTTGCTCGCGATCCTGATCCTCCTCCAGGCGACGGCGATCAACTCGATGAACCTCTACACAGCCGGGATGTCACTCGTGAACGCGGTACCCGTTCTTGGTCGCGTACGAGCGACGGCACTCGTCTCTCTCGGCGCGATCGCCCTCTCGGGCGTGCCGTCGCTCGTGACACACGGAAACCAATGGGTCGGCCGGCTCGGCAACATCACGGCGCCGATCGCCGGCGTTTTGCTTGGCGATTACGTTATCGCGCGGCGGATGCAGCTGGACGTCGACCGACTGATCGACTCCCGCGACGACGGCCCGTACGCCTCGGGCATCAGCGTCCCCGCGATCATCGCCGTCGCCGCCGGCACCGCGGTCTATGCGGTTCTCCCGGCCGAGTTCGTCCGCGCGGCGTGGGGCATCGCGTCAGCATGCGTCGTCTTCCTGTGCCTGCGCCGCGTCAGGCGCCCGCTCGGCGGTGCGCTGCGCAGTCCCGCCGTCCTGCGAGAGACCGAGGATTAGGCGGGCGCGGCACCGCAGCTATGGCGCCTGACATAGACGGTCGGAACGACATGGACCTCCGGCTCGCCGTCCTCGAGCCGGCGAAGCAACAACTCCGCCGACCTTTCGCCCACCAGACGCGGCTGCCGAGACACAATCGAGATCGGCGGGTCGAACGCCGACAGCAGCGGCAAGTCCTCAAATGCAACGAGCGACATGTCTGCCGGGATCCGTAGCCGGCGCGACTGGACGGCGCTCAGCACGCCCGGCACCATTTGGTTCGAGCCGACGATGAGGGCCGTCACGCCGTCCTCGGAGTCGAGTAGCCGACCGGCGGCCGACTCTCCGTCCGCCGGCCCGAACTGACCCTCCTCGACGGCTGCACTCGCGCCACGGGCCGAGCACATCCGTTCGAGCGCCTGCCGCACCTCGTGCGCCGGCCGAAAGTTGGCGGGTGGCGAGACGAAGCCGATCGAGCGGTGCCCGAGCTCGAGCAGGTGCGCCACCGCGGCCGTCGCTCCTTCTTGGTGGTCAATAAGGACGGTGCTGCCGCCGAGCGCCACCGGTAGGTCGCGGTCGATCGCAACGAACGGCACGCGCAGGCGGTCGAGTGTCGCGAGCGTCGCGGGATCGGAGACGTCGTTGGGCGACACGATCAAACCGTCGACCTGTCGCCCGTTGAAGGTGCGGATCTGGCTCACGTCCAAGTCGGCCTGCCCGCGCGAGTTCGCGAGCAGCATCGAGTACCCGTTGCGCTGCAGGAACATCTCTGCTCCGAGCGCGATCTCAGCCCAGTGCGCGCTGGAGATGTCGCGGACGACCATGCCGACCGTGCGCGTCACGCCGCTGCGCAGCCCGTCCCAGAGGCTGTTGTGCTCGTATCCGAGCTGCTCCGCTGCGAGCAGTACCCGGCTGCGCATAGCCGGGCTGACTTCGGGATGATCCGATAGGACGCGCGACGCCGATGAGAGCGCCACCCCTGCGAGCTTCGCCACGTCGCGCAGGCCGACGCGGTTCACACGACCTCCTGCTCCTGCAGGTGCTCGATCTCCGCCGCATTGAGCCCGAGTCGCTCGCGCAGGATCTCCGTCGTGTGCGCTCCCGCGGCCGGCCCCGCGTGCCGCACCGCTCCCGGCGTCTCGGCGAGCCGCGGCTGGACATTCGGCAGCCGGATCGTCCCGAGCTGCTCGTCCGCGACGATTGCAATCGCCTCGCGCGCGGCAAGATGCGGATCCGTCGCAAGGTCGCGAACGTCCATCACTGGCGCCGCCGCGACGTCGGCGGCGAGCAGCGTCTCGATCGCTTCTCGCTGCGATCGCGCGCTCACCCATTCCGTGACTATGCGGTCGAGCTCCTCCACGTTCTGAAGCCGGTCTCGGTTCGAGCGGAAACGAGGATCGTGCTCGAGCTCCGGGCGGCCAATCGCTCGGAAGAGGCGTGCGGTGATCGATTGCGTCGAGCCCGCTACCGCGATCCAGCGGCCATCGGCAGTCGGGTACGTGTTGCGGGGCGCCGACGCGGTGCGGTTCCCCTGCCGCTGCGGCACGATCCCGAGCTGGTCGTACTCGACGAGATAGATGCCGAGCGCGCTGAAGAGCGACTCGAGCAAGCTAACGTCGATCTCCTGCCCCTCGCCGCGACCGCACGCATCGCGCAGGTACAGAGACACGAGCGCGCCGAGCGCGCCGTACAGCGCGGCGACGTGGTCGGCGAGCGCAAACGGCGGCAACGTCGGCGGCCCATTCGCTTCACCCGTGACGTGCGCGAAGCCACTCATCGCCTCGGCGAGCGTCCCGAACCCAGGCCGGTTGCGGTAGGGACCCGTCTGCCCAAAGCCGGAAACGCGAACGAGGACCAGCTCCGGCCGGATCGCCTTCAGCCGGTCGGAGCCGAGGTTCCACCGCTCGAGCGTCCCGGGGCGGAAGCTCTCGACGAGTACGTCTGCCTCAACCGCAGCGATCAGCCGGCAGAGCAACGCTTGTCCCCGTTCGTCGCGGAGGTTGACGGTGATCGACTTCTTGTTGCGCGAGATCAGCTTCGAGTGCAACGAGACGCCGTCACGCTCGCGGCCGAACTGCCGGAGCTGGTCGCCCCCGCGCGGATCCTCGACCTTGATCACTTCCGCGCCGAAGTCGCCGAGCAACGCCGCGACCGTTGGGCCGGCGATCACCTGCCCGCAGTCGACGACGGTGATGCCCTCGAGTGGGAGGCTCACCGCTCTGCTCGCTGGAGCGAGGCTGCGCGATCGAGAAGCCGACGCGCCTGTCCCGCCGTCGCGTAGTCGATCATCTTCCCATCGAGGCTGGCGGCGGCACCTCCCTTCGCGAGCGCGCCGTCGAACGTCTCGAGTACGCGCGTCGCGTAGTCGACCTCCGACATCGTCGGCGTAAAGACTTCGTTGACGGTCGGGATCTGCGCCGGGTGGATGACCATCTTGCCGGTGTAGCCGAGACACCGCGCCGCGATGGCCGAGGCGCGCAATCCCTCGCCATCGCGGAAGTCGGTGTACGCGCCGTCGACGATCTCGCCGATGTCCGCCGCTCGCGCTGCGATCAGCACATGCGAGCGTAAGTAGTGCAACTCGCCTCCGTCTGCGCTCCACCGCGCGCCGAGGTCGGCTTCGAGATCGCCGCCCACGGCGGTCCCGACCGAGACGGCGGCGATGCGAGCACGTGCCGACACGATCGCGTGTGCTGCAAACACACCGCGCGCCGTCTCGAGGCTAGCCGCGAGGAATGTCGAGCGACCGCCGAGCAGACGTTCGGCGCGGACGACGTCGGCCGGTCGCTGGGCCTTCGGGATCCAGACGAGCTCGAACGGACCAGCCGCCGCCGCCGCGAGGTCGTCCTCGAACTCGCCCGTGTCGGCGGCGTTCACTCGCAGCGCGAGGAGCGGCCGCGACGTGTGCGCGCTGAGGAACGCCGCGCATGCCTCACGCGCCGACCGCTTCAACTCGCGAGGGACCGAGTCCTCGAGGTCGACGATGACGCAGTCAGCGTCAGAGGCAAGCGCGCGCTCGAGCTTGTGCTCGTCGTGCCCCGGTACGAAGAGGAAGCTCCGCGCGGGACGCATCGTGGGGTCGGCGACCACGGTCCTACTCGTACGACGAGGCCCTCAGCACGTCCAGGTCGTGCCCCGGCAGCGGTACTCCTCCGAGCTCAACAACGCAGTCGAACGAACGCTGCCAAGACGGGACGTCGACGGTCGGCCCCGAAGGGCAGCGCAGGCGGCAGTTCTCGTAGAGGCCGAAGTGGTCGCCGGCGATCAAGTACCTCGTCATTCCCGTCTCAACGAGGACGCTCTGATGGCCGGGGCTGTGTCCCGGTGTCGGCACCACCCGCACGCCGGGAGCGACGTCCTTTTGGCCCGAGACGGGAGTGAGCCGCTTGCGTTCTGCAAGAAACGGCGGGTGGCGGCCGTGCTCGTAGACGATCCTGTCGCGGTCCGCCGGGTCCTGCGCGTACTCGAGCTCACGCTCCTGCACGACGACGCGCGCGTTCGGAACCTCGTGCAGGCACTGGCAGTGGTCCCAGTGGAGGTGCGTCAGGACGACGAGCGCGACGTCCTCGGCGTTGACGCCGTTCGCAGCGAGCGCTACGCCGAGCTGCTGGCTTGCGTCCTTCGTCAACTCGACGTCGTGCTCGGCCCGAGCGTTCGCGGCGCTCAGCGGCCCCGTGTCGACGAGGATTGGCGCGCCGTCGCCGACGATCAGCCAGCCGAGACAAACGAGATCGACGAACGTTCCGGCGCCGACGCCGAAGGTGATCGACTCCTTCGGCCGGTTGCGGAGCATGCCGAGATCGAGCGGGACGATGCGGCTCATGCCGTTGCCCGGCGCTTCCTGCCGAGCTTCCGCAGCCGCCGCAGCTCGGCCATGTATGGGAAGAACTCCTCTTCGAGGTTCAGCCGGGGCCGTACGAGGAATCGTGCCACGAGATCGCGCTCCCGCCGTTCTATGTCCGCGAGCATCTCGTCCTCCGCCGGCAAAGCGCACCTACCCGTCTCGACGTCTGCCACCCACTGCGCCTGCGCCTCGAAGGCGGGGTTGAGCGCGTAGTCGAGGTTCAGGTACCCGATGAAGTACAGCCCGCGCCAACGCGGCGGGACGACCCGTTTGAAGAGGCGCAGCCGAGTGTCTTCTCCGTCGAGGATCCCCTCGGCCAGGAACGGAAACGTGACCGTGTAGCCGGTCGCTGCTATCAGGCTGTCGAACTCCTCCCGCGTGCCGTCGGCGAACCTGATTGCACGCCCCTTGATCGCCGTCATGCCGGGCTTGACTACTACGCGGCCGTACTTCACGTGGCCGAGGAAGAACTGGTTACTCGTCGGGTGCGTCTTCTTGTCCGGGATCTGGATGCCGTAGTCGCTCATCCGGCCCCACATCGCCCGCACGATCACGCGGTTCACCGTCTTGTAGATCTTCGTCGAGACGATCGGCGGCACGGCGCGAAACTGGAACTTCGAGGCGAGCCGCGTCGCCGGATAGCCGAAGACGAACTTCGGCCAGATGACGGTGCCGGTGCGTGCCGTGACGACGATACGCGAGGCGACCATCGCGAGGTCGTTGGCGATATCGCACGCCGAATTGCCGATCCCGATGATGCACGTACGCTCGTCGATGAACGGGATGGGCTCGCGGTACTCCGCGGCATGCAGATACTTGCCGGCGAACTTGCCGGGGAGTTCAGGCCAGCGTGGTTCGTTCAGGTGTCCGGCGGCGACTACGACGACGTCATACGCCTCGGGCTCGGAGCCGGCCGCCGTCACGAGCCAGCCGTCGCCGAGTTGCGGTTCGACGCATTCGACACGTGTCGAGAGGCGAACGTACTCGTTCAGCCCGAAGTGCACGGCGTAGCTCTCTAGGTACGCGAGCATGTCGGTGTGGTGCGCGTATGGCGGCACGCCGGAGGGGAAGGGGAAGTCGCGGAACTGCGAGATCTCGGTGTCCGTATTGATGTGGAGGTTGCGGTAGGCGACGCTGAAACCGGCGTCCTGGCGATACCTCCACAGGCCACCGATCCCGTCCTCCGCCTCGTAGATTGTCACGTCCGTCAGACCCGCCTCGAGGAACGTCTTAGCCGTGACGAGACCCGAGGCGCCGGCCCCGACGATAGCCACTCGCTTCTGAGCGGTTGAAGGCATCGGAGCGTCAGCGCGGCATACCGACGATCTCGCGCGCCTGCTCAACCGTCGCGATCGCCCGCCCCACCGTCTTCGCCATCGACACGACGACATCAACGAGCTCGGCGTTCGTGGCCGCGATCGAGCCGTCCGGCAGGTACGGGTTGTCTTCCCAACCGACCCGCACGTGCCCGCCCGCCGCGATCGCGAGCGCGTGGAGCTTCCATTGCATGTCGGGATTCATGACGCTCAGGTTCCAGTTCACGCGCGGCGGAAGATGGCGGAGGAGGTACAGGAGCGAGTCGTGGGTCGGCGGAGTCCACGCCGCGCCCTGCCAGCCGAGGAACAGCGTCGCCCAGACGGGATCGTCGACGAGGCCCTTATCGCGCAGGAACTCGAGGTTCCAGAACGCGCCTGTGTAGAAGCACTCGACCTCGACCTTGACTCCTTTCTCCCGCGCCGCCTCGCAAAACGTCTCGAGCTCGTCGCGTGGGTGGAGGGCGTACATCTCGTTCGCCGGGTACGCATCGTCGGGTCTGAAGTACTCGTCATGCGGGTTGAAGGCGTACGACATCATGTCGGGCGCGAGGTCCATCAGCTTGATCTTCTCGTCGAGTCGGGCGCTCGCGATGCCGAACTGGATGATGGTGTCGACCTCGTCCTTCACGAGAGACGTCAGGCGCTCCCAGCCCGCGAAGTCGATCTTCGACAGCTTGCGGCCATCCGGCTGGATCTGGTCTTCGAGGTAGTGGATGCCGTGGTGATGGACGATCGTCGCGCCGGCGCGAACTGCGTCCACGTACTGACGCGCGATCGTCTCGACGTCCTCGATCGGTGGCATGTTCGGATTGCCCGGATAGGAGACGCTGGAGTCGACGGTGACGGTGATGACGAGCGGAGCTTCCGTTGCATCCGCCATCGTCAATCGACCGCCGATGCAAGTGCTTCGCCGCGCGGCGTCTCGACGAACCGTGACACTTCGCGCACAACCGCGTCGACGTTCGGGATCGGCAGGGCCTCGAGCCCGGGCGCGTAGGGGTGCGGGACATCGGGCATGGTCAGCATGGACACGCGCGCGCTCACTCCCGCAGTCACGACCTCGGCGACGATCGTCGCGGCAACGCTCCCGGCGCGCGGCGATTCCTCGACCACGAGCAGGTGGCCCGTCTTCTCAACCGAGGCGCGAATCGTGTCGTAGTCCATCGGCTTGATCGTCACCGGATCGACGATCTCGACGTCGACGCCCTCCGATGCGAGGGCCTCCGCGGCGCGCTCCACGAGGCTGCGCATCCAGCTCCACGCGACGACCGTGACGTCGCGACCCTCCCGAACGATTGCGCTCCGCCCGATCCCAACCTCGAGCGAGTCGAGCTCCTCGTCCGTCACCTCGGCCCGCATGTCGTAGAGCCGCCGGTGCTCAAGGAAGACAACGGGATTCGGTGAGCGCAGCGCCGCGCGCAGCCCGCCTGCCGCGTCGCGGACCGACGACGGCGCCAAGATCGTGAGACCGGGCGCGTGGTGCAGATAGCCCTCGATGCACTGCGAATGCTCCGGCCCCGCGGAGATGCCACCGTTACCGCTGCACATCCGTAGGACAAGTCGAAGCGGCGCTGCCCAGCGATGCTGATAGCGCCATTTCGCTATGTCGTTCAGCAGCTCGCTCGCGGCGGCGAGGAGGAAGTCGGCAGAGTACACCTCAACGACCATCGTCATGCCGCCGAGCGCGCCGCCGAGCGCCGCACCGACGAGCATGTTCTCCGAGACGGGAGTCTCGATGACACGCGGGCCAAACTCGGCTGCGAGTCCAGCCGTGACACGCGTCGCGCCCGACGCCGTAGCCACCGTCTCACCGAGCAGAAGGACGCGCTGGTCGCGTTTCATCTCGGTGGCGAGGACGCGGTTCAGGGCTTCGCGATAGGTCGTGATCACGCTGCGCCTCCGTTCGACTCGTAGTAGACGAAGCATTCGATCGTGCTGGGCTCTGGGCCAAGCAAGGAGCGCCCAACCGCGAACGCCGACTTCACGCGCTCCGACGTCGCCGCGTCGCCCGCGTCGAGTTCGTCCGAGTCTAAGAGTCCGTCCTCGACGAGAGACGCGCGCAGACGGGCGATCGGGTCCTTCTCCCGCCAGGCGCGGATCTCGGCCTCCGATCGGTAGTCGTGGCGACCGAAGACTTCAGCCTCCGCCGGGATGTGCGCGTCGATGCGGTAGGTCACGGCCTCGACGAGCGAGGGCCCGAGCCCCGAGCGCGCCGCATCGACCGCGATGCGCGTCGTGTCGTACACGTCAAAGAAGCTGTTGCCGTCGACAGCGTGGACTGGCAGCGGCATGCCGCGCCACATCGTGCTCATGTCGCCACCCGCGTAGAGCTCCTCGGTGCGGGTCGAGATCGAGAAACCATTGTGCTGCGCGAAGAACACGATCGGCAGCGAGCGGAGGCACGCGAAGTTCAGCGCTTCGTAGAGCGGCCCTCGCCCACCCTCCGCCTCGCCATACGCACAGAGGACGACCCGCTCTTCGCCCTGGGCCACGGCGCCGATCGCAAGCCCGACTGCGATCCCGAACCGGCTCCCGAAGACACCGTTCCGCCCGACGATCCCACGCTCAGGAGCGACGACGTGCATGATTCCGCCGTAACCTTTCGTCGTCCCCGCTTCCTTCAGGAGTAGGTCAGCGACGAGCGCGTCGAGCGGCACGCCCTTCGCGAGCAGCGCGCCGAAGTCGCGATAGGTGTAAAGGAGATAGTCGTCCGGCTCGAGCGCGAGTCCGATCGCCGTCGACATCGCCTCCTGGCCTCGGCCCGAGTGATAGTTCGGGACTGGCTCGCCCGCGGCGACGAGCGCCGCGCACGCATCGTCGATTGCGCGGCTCGTCGCCATCACTTCATAGGCGCGTGCCGCAACGGCTACCGCCGGCTGGGAATCCCCTCCGGAACTCATTTCCAGACCCTACGACCGCCGCCGTCGCGCGTCAAGCGCGCTACGGCCGGGGTTCGGCGTAGTGAGCGCCCCGCCGCTCGTAGATCCGGGTCACATGCTCGTATCGCGCCTTCGTGACGAGCGGCCGCGTCGGCGTGAAGTCGAAGCCCATCCGGCTTGCGAGGTAGTCGCGGGAGGTGTAGACGAGGTCGCGAACCGCATCGACATCTTGGCCGACGAGTTCGCCGCACCACTTCCGCACAGCACCCCCAACGAGGACGAACTCGATGTTCTTTCGGTCTGTTCCCTGGACGACGGTACCGACCGCGTTGTTGAGCGGTAGGTTGTTGAGGTCGTTCCCGCGGATGCCGACGATGTCGGCCTCCTTGCCGGCCGTGAGGCTCCCCACGACCGTCCCGAGGCCAATCGCCTCCGCACCGTGACGGGTGGCGAATTCGAGCACATCGCGATTCGAGAGGAGCGAGGTCTGCTCGATCTCCCCTCGGTAGCGGCGCAGCGTCTCGTGCATGCGTTGCGTCAGCAGCGTCGCGCGCATCTGGGTGAACATGTCCGGCGCCAGGCAAATCTCGACGTCGCCGCTCAGGCTCGGGCGGATGCCGCGGTCGAGTGCTTTCTGGATTCCGGCGACGCCGTCGGCGAGGCCTATCTGCTCGTCCGAGGTGGTCGCGAGCGTCACGCGGACGCGGGAGCGCGCGATCGCATCCCAACAGGCGTCCGAGATGCCCGCACAATGAATGACGGTTACGTCTGGGCCGAGCAACCCTTCCTCGCCCAACGCCTCAATCTCCGCACCGCGTTGGCCTACTACGCCGTCGATCGTGATCCCGATGCCGAGCTTGCGGGCGTAACGAATGAGCTCCTCGATCGGCCGTACGCGCGCCTCGGCGAGACCCATCCGCAGCGTGACGAGCGGACGCGCAGCGGCTTCCTCAGCGAGCCGCTCTAGATCTTCCGGCCAGTGCCGTTCCCACTCGCCTGCAAGCGGCGCGCAGGACGCGTGCACCGCCCGGATGCCGGAGTCCGTGTACGCCCGGAACACCGCGTCGGAGTGGGCGCGCGAGCGCGTGTTGTGGGAGAAGTCGAGGACCGACGTGACTCCTCCGTCGAGAAGTCCGAGCAGTGTGACGAGGTCACCGGCGTACATGTCTTCCGGGCGGTACTCACTCGCGAAGCCGCCATGCGTCGTCGCCATGTAGGTGGCGTGGTCGGCGTCCGGGATCAGGAGCCGGAACTGGTTCTGCCAGCAGTGCCTGTGCGCATCGACGAAACCGGGGATCAGGATGAGGCCCTTTGCGTCGATGATGACGGCTTGGCCATCGCCGGCAGCCGCGCTTAAGTCCGCATCGACCGCTTCGATGTGGCGTCCGCGAATCAGGACATCTCCGGCGTCGAAGTCCCCAATCTCGGGATCGAGAGTGAGGACGGTGGCTCCGCGGATCAGCACGCGCGTTGAGCTGTCCAACTGGGTCAGCTGATCCAGGAGCTGTTCGCGGTGCTCGTCGCTCGAGTACGTTGCGTCTGTCATGACAGTCTCTCCGTCAAAAAGCCATGCGTACAAACGGCGTCTGACCGGTCGATCCGCGACCACTGTGAGACAGCGAGAACCAACGCATGTGTACCCAGGCGACCGTGCCGGTATGCGCGGAAGAGGTATGGCTCGTACGCAGCGCGGGGCCCGGCAGCGCGAAGTTAAGGCGTCGCGCGCCCGTCAGTGTGATCTCCATATCTTTCGGAAGTGCTCAATCTTGAAGCTCGGGCGAAAGTCGGCGCGCGGTGCTCGCGGCGCGTAGTTCGTTGAGCGACCATGAGCGGCGGCACCATCCTGAACCGCGAGCAATACCTCGTTGAGGTCCAGCCCGGCGCGGTGGACCTAGGACCACGCCATGCATACGCTCTACCAGACGCCGGTCCCAATCCAACCGGTCCGTGTCACCGTGGTCGCAAAGGGCGCGGCTGCAAGCGTCGCCGCTCAGACGTGCTGGTTGCCGATTCTCAACCCCCGACTCACCGCCTCGCCGCACCATAAGTTCGGTGGCCGTCTCGCTACCCACTACGAATACCGGCCCATTCTAAGACCAGCGGATCTTCTTGAACGACAACGTATTGATGCTCCTCCGTAAACGACCCAACGAACAAGTTCGAGAAGATCGTTCGAACCAGCTCGATCTCAATGCGCTCCGAGTTGGGCGTGATCTCGACCTTCTGGCTATCGGCAGGACCTCCTCGCAACGTCGCCGTAACCCGTACGCCAACCGAATCCATTCCGCATCCCAATGCGGCGAGATTCGACTTCACGCGTACGTGCATGTCCTCCGCTTCAGATCTTCAGCACGAAAGGATCTTGGATCTCCTCGCCGAGCTCGACCCAGACACTCTTCGTCTGGAGGTATTCCATGATCGCGCCGACGCCGTTCGCGCGGCCGACTCCGCTGTCCTTGTAGCCGCCGAATGGAGAGTTGTATGCGATCGCGCGGTAAAGGTTGATCCACACGGTGCCGGCGCGCAGCTGGCGCGCCATGCGGTGGGCACGCTTCACGTCGCGCGTCCAAACGCCCGCCGCGAGACCGTAGCTCGTCGCGTTGCCGAGCCCGACCGCCTCCTCCTCGCCGACGAACGGCAGCACGTTGAGGACCGGCCCGAAGATCTCCTCCTGACAGACATTGCTCTCGTTGTCGACACCGCTCAGGATTGTCGGCTCATAGAAGAGTCCGTCCGGGAGCTCTGGAACCGTCGCGCGGCGGCCGCCGGCGAGAACATCGGCGCCGTCACGGCGTGCACTCTCGACCATCGAGCTGATTCGCTCGAGCTGCTGCACCGTCGCGACGGGTCCCATCTGGGTCTGCAGATCAGTCGGATCGCCGAGCTTGATCGCCTGCGCACGCCGCACGAGCCGCCCGACGAAATCGTCGTAAACCGGCCGCTCGACGAGGAGCCGCGAACCCGCTATGCAAGTCTGGCCGCCTGCGGCGAAAATTCCGGCCAGGACACCCGCTTCGGCTGCGTCAAGCTCTGCGTCGGCGAACACGATGTTCGGACTCTTGCCGCCAAGTTCGAGGATGTAGCTACCGAGACGGGAGCCGACCACGCCGGCTATCGCCCGCCCCGCCGCACTGCCGCCAGTGAAAGCAACCTTCGCGACGTAGGGGTGCGAGACTAGCCGCTCTCCCGTTTCGCGGCCGCCTGTGACAACGTTCACGACGCCGGCGGGAATGCCGGCGTGCTCGGCGAGCTCGGCCATTCGGATGATGGAGGCCGACGTGACCTCCGACGGCTTGACGACGACCGCGTTGCCTGCCGCGAGCGCCGGCGCGACGGCCATCATCGTGAGCAGCATCGGCGAGTTCCACGGCGTGATGATCCCGACCACGCCGAGCGCCTCCTGCACCGTGTAGTTGAGGACGCTCTGCCGATCGAGCGGCACCACACTACCCTCGACCTTATCGGCGAGACCGCCGAAGTAATAGAGCCACTCCGGCACCATCCGGAGCTGCCCCGTCATCTCGCGCAGCAGCTTGCCATTCTGCCGCGTCTCGAGCGCCGCGAGTTCCTCCGCGTGCGCGCCAATCTCGTCCGCGAAGCGCATCAGCAGGCGGCCCCGCCGCGTCGGCGAGAGCCCGCGCCAAGCGGCATCATCGAACGCACGCGCCGCGGCCTCGACGGCACGGTCGACGTCCTCCGCACCGGCGTCCGGGAACACCGCCCAGTCCTTGCCCGTTGCCGGGTTCATCGAGGTGAAGGTGGCACCCGACGCCGCCGGCACGCTCTGTCCGCCGATGTGGAGGAGATACGACCGAAGTTCCTGCTCGATTGCCGTCGCTGAGCCCACGTGAGATCCTCCGCTGATTCGACCCCGGGTTGTGCTGGAACAGTACCCTCCCCGCCGCCGGCCGTCAATACTCCTAATCGTCGTGCAATCGTCGATTGGATCCTGCCGCCGGTTCAGGTTCCTGGTAGCCTGCGGTCGCGCCGGATGCGTCTCGTGAACTTCTCCTCCATCGACGGCTCGACCCGGCTCGGCGTCCGCCGCGGCGGCGGCGTCGTGGACCTCGCCCAGGCGGCGGCGGATCTGCCGCGCGACCTCGTGGAGCTGCTCGCCCTACCCGATGGCCTGCGGCAGGCGGAAGAGGCCGCTGCGTACGCGAATGACCTCGTCGACGCCTCGGAGCTCGCGCTCCTCGGGCCGGTCACTCGGCCGTCCAAGGTACTCTGCCTTGGGCTCAACTATGCGAGCCACATGCAGGAACTCGGGTTGGACGAGCGCCCGCCCGAGCCGACGGTTTTCTCGAAGTTCGCGTCGTGTATCGTCGGGGATCGGGCGGCGATCCGGCTGCCTGCGGTCGCACCCGACCGCGTCGACTATGAGGCGGAGCTCGCCGTCATTATCGGCCGCCGCTGCCGCAACGTCAGCCAAGCGGAAGCGCTGGACGTGGTGGCTGGTTACACGGTCGCAAACGACGTCTCGGCGCGTGATTGGCAGCTGAAAAAGCCCTCCGGACAATGGCTACTAGGAAAATCTTTCGATACCTTCCTGCCACTCGGACCAGAACTTGTCACGACGGACGAAATCGACGCGCCCAGTTCGCTGAAGATCACTTGCACTGTTTCGGGCGAGGTTCTCCAGGAGGGAAACACAAGCGAAATGCTCTTTGATCTTCGATACGTGATCCCTTACATCTCGTCGGTCCTGACACTCGAACCGGGGGACCTCATCCTCACCGGGACCCCGAGCGGCGTCGGGATGGCCCGGTCGCCGCGGCGCTTCCTAGCGCCAGGCGACGTGGTCGAGACCGAGATCGAAGGCATCGGTAAACTCGTCAATCCGGTCGAAGTCGCGGCATGACCTCGTCGGCGTACACATGGAGCGTCTCCGCGAGCTCGTCCTCGTTCTTGTGGAAGAAGAACGTGACGACGTCTGTAACACCGGCGGCGGAGTAGCGCTCGAGCTGCGCGGCGAGGTCGTCCGCCGAACCGCCGAGCTCGACCGCGTCGGGGAAATACGAAGCCGACGCGCTTTGCGTCTCGCTGCGTACCGCGCCCGCGAGACGGGCACGGGTCTTCAGCGCTACGCCGATCTCGCGCGCGCCCGCGAACGCGCGAAGCTCGTCTCGTTTTGCTGCGAGCGCGTCCGCGCCGATGCCGGCCGGATGCCATGCGTCCGCGTGTGCAGCCGCGCGTCGGAGCGCAGCCGTCGACGTGCCACCGAGCCAAACCGGCACGTGCTCGCCCTGCGCGGGTAGCGGTCCGAAGACTGCGTCTTCGAACGATACGTGCTCGCCGACAAACGAGCGCTCGCCGCGCCAAAGCGCGCGCATCGCTTGCAGGTACTCGACGAGCAGCCGCCCGCGTTCGCTGAACGGCGCGCGGAGGAACGCGAACTCCTCCTCGACGTAGCCAGCCGCGAAACCCGCGATCAGCCGCCCGCCGGAAAGCAGGTCGAGCGTCGCGAGCTGCTTCGCCGCGAGAATCGGGTCGCGCTGCGGGAGGATGAGCACTGAGATGCCGAGGCGGACGCGCTCCGTCTGGGCGGCGACCCACGCGAGCGTCGTCACCGCTTCGAAGATACGTCCGTACGGGTTCGTCAGCCGCGACGGCACCAAGACGTGGTCGTTCGTCCACACGGAATCGAACCCGAGCGACTCCGCGAGCAGCGCACTGCGGACGATCGCATCGGGAGTCGCTGTAGGACCGTACGTCGGCAGCTGGAGGCCGAACCTCACACACCGGCCTTGTGCTGCTCCAGGCGCTCGGCCCGCGCGCGTGCCACCTTCGCGTAGGCAAGCACGCGCGCCGCGGCCGTCCCCATCGCGATGTCGACGAGCCGACCGTCGAGCACGGTGGCACCGCGACCCTCGGCGACCGTCTGTTCGAGCGCCTCAACCACGCGCGCAGCCCATTCGGTCTCCTCCGCGGACGGGCTGAAGACCTCATTGACTACCTCGACCTGCTTCGGATTGATGCACAACCTGCCCCCGAACCCGAGTCGTTTCGCGATTACCGACGAAGAGCGCAGGAAATCGAGATTTTGCACGTCGAGCACGACGTTGTCGATCGGCGGCGCGAGCGCCGCCGACAGGCACGCGATCGTCGTGTGCTGCCGACCGTAGGCGTACTCGACCAGGTCGGCATCAGGTGGGTTCGGGTTGGGCGAGACGAGCAGGAGCGCGTTGAAGTCGGTCTCGCCGGTGTAGGCCAACGTGAACAGACGGCCGGAACTGCGCGCGATGTCGACGATGTTGACGAGCCCTTCCGCCGACTCGATCATCGCGATGATGCGGGTCGATCCGCCGTCTCGGCCTTGCTCGCGCTCGAGCCCCGTGATCTGTTCGTCGAGGGCGCGTACCTCTTCAACGCTCTCGACTTTCGGGATCACGACGAAGTCGACGGACGCCGCGAACGTCGCCGCGAGGTCATCGAAGCCGCACGGAACAGAGTTCTTCGTCTTCTCGGATGTAGGGTTGATCTTCACCGCGAGGAGGTGACCAACCTCGGACCGCCAATCGCGAACGAAGTCGGCTACAAGCGCACGCGCTTCGTCCTTCTTGTCGAGGGGCACCGAGTCCTCGAGGTCGAGCTGGATGATGTCCGCCGGCATCCGGTACGCCTTCGCCATGAGGTCGTCGCGGATGCCTGGTATGTAGAGGATGCTCCGCGCCAGCAAGACCTCGGAGCCGCCGTTCGTGACGCTCATATCACTCCTTCCTCGGCCAGCGACTCCAGCTCGCTCTCGGACAGGCCGAGCTCGTCGATGAAGACCTGGCGATTGTGCTCTCCCATCTCGCCGCCGCCGTGCTCGATCCGTCCGGGCGTCACAGAGAGGCGAGGGACGACGTTCTGCATGCGCAGCTTGCTCTCCGGACCGTCCGCGACGGCGACGATGTTCTCGCGCGCCGCGATCTGCGGGTCGTCGAAGATCTGCCTGATGTTGTAAGCGGGTCCAATAGGCAACTGGCTCTCGGCTGCGCGGCGCCGCACCTCGTCGAGCGTGAGGCGTCCGATCGCACTTTGGATCACCTCGTCCAGCGCCCCAGTGTTTGCGATGCGAAGTTGGTTGTCGGCGAATCGGGGGTCGTCCAGGACCTCCTCGATTCCGAGCGCACGTGCGACCCGCTCGAACGTCTGCTGCGTCCCACCAGACACGGCAACCCACCCATCGTCGGAGGTGCGGTACGTGTTGCGCGGCGACAGGAACGGCAGGCGGCCAGCGAGCCGTTCCTGCACCACGCCCAGCCGGTCGAACTCGACGACGTGTGGGCCGATCAGCGTGAACAGGCCCTCGTAGAGTGCAATGTCGACGAATTGGCCGGTACCGCCGCGCGCGTCCCGGTGGTAGAGCGCGAGCATGATCGCGAACGCCGCGTGAATCGCGGTCGTCGAGTCCGCGAGCCCGAACGCCGGCAGGAGCGGCGGGCGGTCCGGGTAGCCCGTGATGTACGCCGCGCCGGAGAAAGCCTCCGCGATCGTCCCGAAGCCCGGCAGTCCTGAATACGGACCGGTCTGGCCGTACGCGGTGATTCGCGCCATCACCAGTCGCTCGTTCAACGAGCGCAGGTCCTCATAGCCAATTCCCCAGCGCTCGAGCGTGCCCGGCCGGTAGTTCTCGACGACGACGTCGATCGTTCCTACGAGGCGGCGCACGAGCTCCTGGCCTCGCGGCGACTTGAGGTCGAGTGTGACGAGCTTTTTGTTCCTGTTGACGAGCTTGAAGAAGAGACCGTCGCCGCCGCGTCCATAGCGGCGGAGCTCGTCGCCGCGCGCTGGGTGCTCGACCTTGATTACACGCGCGCCGAAGTCGGCGAGGTACATCGTCGTCATCGGGCCTGCGAGGACATT
>Ga0070731_10002730_pt1 | contig 16488 bp, 14 predicted proteins | sample Coa_R1_2_FD_66448 | JGI IMG/M metagenome (GOLD analysis project Ga0070731, IMG submission 66448) | Surface soil microbial communities from Centralia Pennsylvania, which are recovering from an underground coalmine fire - Coalmine... | ecosystem: Environmental > Terrestrial > Soil > Unclassified ...
CGGGGAGACGAGTAATCATCCCGATAGTCCGATATTCGAGTCCGACTTCTTAGAGGGGGGACCCTGGGGACCGCCCGGCCCGTATTGTGGCATCTACGACTCCGAGCATACTGCCGAGCAGGAGGCCTTCTACAGAGTCTCGTGGCTCGCGTACCGCAAGCCGCATTGATCGCTCCCCCCGCCTGTGAGAGAACCACCGGCCTTCGCAGATGCAGCGAGGCGGGAGCCCGCGTATGGCCGAGAGCCGAGACTTCTTCATCACCACGCCGATCTACTACGTCAACGACAAGCCCCATATCGGCCACGCGTATACGACGATCGCGTGCGATACCATCGCCCGGTTCATGCGGCTGGACGGGCGGCGCGTGTTCTTCCTGACCGGCACCGACGAGCACGGGCAGAAGGTCGAGAAATCGGCCGCCGCGGCGGGCGAGGCGCCGCTCGCCTTCTGCGACCGGGTGAGCGCCAATTTCCGCGATCTCGCGCGGGTGCTCGACATCTCGAACGACGACTTCATCCGCACGACGGAGCAGCGGCACATCCTCTCATGCCAGGCGTTGTGGCAGGAGCTGGAAAAGCGCGGCGAGATCTATCTCGGCACCTACGCCGGCTGGTACGCGGTGCGCGACGAGGCGTTCTACGGCGAGGACGAGGTCAGCGCGCCGGATGCGGAAGGGAGGCGCTTCGGGCCGAGCGGCGCGCCGGTCGAGTGGGTCGAGGAGCCGAGCTATTTCTTCCGCCTCTCGGCCTGGGGCGACCGGCTGCTGGAGCTCTACGAGAAGAACCCCGGTTTCGTCCGGCCGGAGAGCCGGCGCAACGAGGTCATGAGCTTCGTGCGGCAGGGGCTGAAGGATCTCTCGGTCTCGCGCACGACCTTCTCCTGGGGCATCCCGGTGCCGGGCAATCCCGAGCACATCATGTATGTCTGGCTCGACGCGCTGACCAACTACATCACCGCGGCGGGCTACCCCGACACGGAGGCCGCGTCCTTCCGGGCGTTCTGGCCGGGCCATCACGTCGTGGGCAAGGACATCGTCCGCTTCCACGCGGTCTACTGGCCGGCCTTCCTGATGGCGGCCGGGCTGGCGCCGCCGCGCGCGGTGATGGCGCATGGCTGGTGGACGGTCGAGGGCGAGAAGATCTCGAAATCGCTCGGCAATGCGATCGATCCTTACGAGCTGCTGGAGACCTACGGGCTCGACCAGACGCGCTACTTCCTGCTGCGCGAGGTGCCGTTCGGCCAGGACGGCGATTTCTCGCGGCGGGCGATGATCAACCGGATCAACGCCGACCTCGCCAACAATCTCGGCAATCTGGCGCAGCGTACGCTGAGCCAGGTGCAGCGGAACCTGGAGGGGAGGGCGCCCGCCATCGCGAACCCGAACGAGGCGGACGAGGCGCTGCTTAGCGGGGCGCGGGCGCTGCTGCCGGCACTGCGCGAGGCGATCGGCCGCTTCGAGCTACACGTCATGCTGAACCGCATCTGGGCGGTGCTCGATGAGGCCAACCGTTACATCGTTCAGCAGGCGCCGTGGACGCTGAGGGAGACCGATCCGGCGCGGATGGCGACAGTGCTGGCGGTGCTGATCGAGGTGATCCGCATCGCCGGGATCCTGGTGCAGCCGGTGATGCCGCGCTCGGCCGCGGCACTGCTCGACCAGCTGGCCGTGCCGGCTAACGCGCGCGACTTCGCGGCGATCGCTGCGCATCCGGTGTCGCCCGGCACACTGCTGCCGCCGCCGACCGGCGTCTTCCCGAAGATCGAGAAGCTCACGTGATGCTGGTCGACAGCCACTGCCATCTCGATTTCCCGGACTTCGCGGCGGAGCGCGACGCGGTGATCGCGCGCGCCCGGGCGGCCGGCGTGCAGACGATGCTCACCATCTGCACCAAGATCACCGAGTTCGCGGACATCCGGGCGATCGCAGAAGCCGATCCGGACATCTGGTGCACGGTCGGGATCCACCCGCACGAGGCCGAGCCGGAGCCCGACACGAGCGTCGACCGCCTGATCGAGCTGACACGCCATCCCAAGGTCGTGGGGATCGGCGAGGCCGGGCTCGATTTCCACTACGACCATAGCCCACGCGACCGGCAGCGCGAGGTCTTCCGCACCCACATCGCGGCGGCGCGCGAGGCCGGCGTGCCGCTGGTCGTCCATACCCGCGAGGCCGATGACGAGACCGGCCAAATCCTCGCCGAGGAGAGCCGCGGCGGCGCACTCACGGGCGTGCTGCATTGTTTTTCGTCGGGCGTCGATCTGGCGCGGCGGGGGCTGGACCTCGGCTTCTACGTCTCGTTCTCCGGCATGGTGACCTTCAAGAAAGCCGACGAACTCCGTGAAATCGTTCGCGAAGTGCCGCTCGACCGGATCCTGGTCGAGACCGACGCGCCGTATCTCGCGCCCGTGCCGCTGCGCGGCAAGCGCAACGAGCCGGCCTTCGTCGTCCACACGGCGCGCGCGGTCGCCGAGTTGAAAGGCGTGTCGCCCGAGGCGCTGGCCGAGGCCACCACGGCAAACTTCCACCGGCTCTTCACCAAGACGGTGCCGAAGGCTTGATGAAGGTCACGCTGCTCGGCTGCGGCGGCTCGCAAGGCGTGCCCTCGGCCACCGGCGACTGGGGCGCCTGCGACCCGAGCAATCCCAGGAACTGGCGCCGCCGGCCGGCCGTGCTCGTCGAGACCGAGACGGCGGCGGGCGAGGCCAGGACGCTGCTGATCGATGCGCCGCCGGAGCTACGCGAGCAGCTGATCCACGCGCGCGCCAAGCGGATCGACGGGGTGCTGTTCACCCACGACCATGCGGATCACATCCACGGGATCGACGACCTCCGGCCCTTCGCGCGGTTCGGCCATGCGCCGATCCCGACCTTTGCGTCACCGGCCGTGACCGGCGCCCTGCGGCGGCGTTTCGGATATGCGATTTCGAAAGAGGAATCTGGACCTTATCGGCCAATCCTCACCTTGTGTGATATCCAGGACGAGGGCGTCGTCTCCGGCATTCCGGTTGTCGCATTCCCGCAGGATCACGGGTTCGGGCCGTCGACCGGCTTCAGGATCGGGAATTTCGGCTACTCGATCGACGTCGTCCGGCTGCCGGATGAGGCGTTCCGGGCGCTCGACGGCATCACGCACTGGATCGTCGACTGCCAGCAATTCGAGCCGCATCCGACGCACAGCCATCTGGCCCAGACCCTGTTCTGGATCGAGCGCGTGCGGCCGGAACGCGCCGTACTGACGCATCTCGGCCCGAAGCTGGATTACGATAAGCTTGCTGCGCTGCTGCCGGACGGCGTGGAAGCCGGCTACGACGGCCTCGTGCTGGACATCAGCGACGGAGAGAGGAACGGCGCGTAGCTCATTTTGGCAGCTCCATGATCAATTATTTTTCATAATATATATTATGCGATATATTGACGCGGCGCTAACGGGCGGGGTTCCCTCCGGACGCGCCTGATCTACTCGGCCGGAGGCTCCCAAAGCTCGATCGGATTGCCTTCGGGATCGTAGATGCGGGCGAAACGGCCTGTCTCCGGGGTGTCCCAGTCGGGGTTCGTCTCGACGGCTATGCCGGCTTCTCGCAGCTTGGATAGAAGCGGGTCCAGCTCCGCAACGCGGAAGTTGATCATCCACTGCTTGTCATCCGGCCAATAATCCGTGTCGCCGGCAAACGGCATGAATACTGTCGGACCGGCCGCCTGTTGCCACGGCTCGTAGCCTACCCCACCGACTCCAAGATGGGTTCGGTACCACTGAAGCAGCTCGTCCGGATTTCCGGCGCTGAAGAACAAGCCACCAATGCCGGTTATCGCCATGATGTCCTCCTATGGTTCGCTTAACGTACCGACCAAGCCGCGAAAGCCAAGCACCGGTTGCCGCCCCTCGCGACGCTCAGGCAGCCTCCCTGGGTGCGCCATTTTCCTCACTCGCAAGTCGCATCGCGGCCTCCTGCAGCGTCTCGACCTGGCGACGCATTTCGACGACTTCATGCGCCAGCGCGTCGCCATCGGCTTCGATCTCCGGCGCCGGCGGCAGCTGCGCCGGCCGATGGTCCTGGATCGCCTCGGCGAGCGCCCCCAGGCTGCCATCGATCCAGTTCGCCAACGTCGCTGGCGGCGTCCCTCCCCCGCTCCGTTGCAGGACCAGAGATGCCGCTGCCGCGCCGCCGAGCCGCCGGCATACGACCAGCGTAGTCATTGCCGGCTCGAGCAGATGGGCGTTGGGATTGCGGGGCTCGGCGGCGAGACGCTGGATCGAGGCCTCCAGATTGTTGCAGGCGAGTCCGGCCGTCCGCCTCACCGCCTCCACATCGGCCGCGCCGCCCAGCGCGGCGCCGACCAGCATGCGGACAGCCATGACCGCCCCGCCCAATCGCTTGCGCAGCAGCGGCTCTTCCCGAGCCGGCCACAGCAGGAAGGCGGCCGCCAGGGCCAGCGCGCCGCCGACGGCGCTGTCGAGACCGCGCAGCCAGGCGAGATCCCAGCTCCCCAGCCCGCCCTGGAACAGCTCGGCGATCAGGATGAAGAGCGGCGTCAGGCAGATCACGAAGAGCGTGTAGTTGACCCCGCGGATCGCCAGCGTGACCACCGAAAGCGGCACGACCAGCAGCATGACCTTCGCGGGGTCCGTGATGTAGACGCCGAGCACGGCCGCGATGGCGCCCCCGAGCACGCTGCCGGCCACACGCTCGAAGGTGCGGCTCCACGTCGTGGCCAGGAAGGGCTGCAGTGTGACGGCGGCGGTCATGGTGAGCCAGTAGCCGCGCGGCAGCACCAGCCAGGATACCAACGCCTCGCCGGCCGCGACCGTGATCGACAGCCGCAGCGCGTGGCGGAGATGCAGCGAATCCAGCCGGAGGTTGTCGCGGATCGTCTGGACGATCTTGACCGGGTCCGGCGGGTTCGACGGCACCGCCATCGCCGCCGCAAGATCCTGAGGGGAAACGACACCTGAGGCGATCGCCCGGCTGGTGGTAAGTGAATCGGCGATCTCGCCGATCAGTGCCAGGATCGATCCGATCATCGGCGCCGCTGCCGCAGGCCCGCTGAGGCGATGCCTCAGCAGCTTCATGGCACGATCGGCGCTGACAGGCCGCCCCGGCCTCGACTCCGTAAGGGTCCTGGCGAGGCTCTCCGCCTCCTGGCCGATCCGGCGCAGGGCGGCCAGCAGCGCCCGGGCCGCGTCGGCGGGCAATCCGGGCCGGGCGACCTCGAGCAGCTCGCTCAGCGCCACCATCCGTTCGAAGCTGCGCTCGGCCTCGGTGAGCAGCGCCAGGATCTCCTGCCCGCGGCGGCTGAGCCCCGCGATCCGGCGGCGATCGCGCGCCAGGACGCCCCTCGCCTGCTCGATCGCCTCGCGGATGGCCCGGCGGTGCGCGACCATGATCCTGGACCACGCGGCTTCGGCCGAGCCATGCAACCGGCCGAGCGCATCGGCATAGGCGCCGATCGCGTGCCAGCACCCCGCGACCGCAGCGCGGGCCGGACCATGCGGATGGAGCCGCCACAGGATCAGCACCAGCAGCATCGACCAGACGCCGCCGGCGAGCGTCAGGCCAACGCGCTCGCCGATCTCTTCAAGCGAGCCCGCCGGCAGAGCGAGGCTGATCAGCAGGTCGCTCATCAGCAGCAGGCCCACCGACGAGGCGGCCGCGCCATAGACCCGGGCAAAGCTCGCGACGAAGCACCAGGCGAAGGTAAGCACGACGGCCAGCAGGAAATGCGGTGCGGCCAGCAGCGCCACGACCACACCAAGCGAGGCCAGCAGGTTGAACACGGCCAGCACGAGCAGGCGGTCCCGCCATGCCCCGCCCGGATCGGCGAGGCAGCCCCAGAAGGCCACGATCGCCACCCAGCTGAGGCTGTTCATGCCGAGAAGCTCGCCGAGCAGCACCGGAGTCGCGATGGCGACCGCCGCGCGCAGGCCGGCGGCCAGGCTGAATGCCTCCGTCTTGAGCGGAAGGTTCCGGCCGAACCACCGCCGGACCGGCGCGAAAACCGGCTGCGCCGGGGCGCTCACCGGATCCCGACGGTGAGAGCGTGGCTGGCAGGTTCCCTTCCGCCGGTGGGTCGGCTAGCGTCCATCGGTCCCCATTCGGAGCTCATCGCACCATGCCAGTCCCGCCGCCCGAAGGACGCGGAATCGACCGGCTTCTCGCCATCATGGCACAGCTCCGCGCCCGCGGCAGCGGCTGCCCCTGGGACCTGGAGCAGAGCTTCGCGACGATCGCGCCCTATACGATCGAGGAGGCGTACGAGGTCGCCGACGCGATCGCGCGGAACGACCTGACGGCGCTGCGCGACGAGCTGGGCGACCTGCTGTTCCAGGTCGTGTTTCACGGCCGGATGGCCGAGGAGCTGGGCGCGTTCGGCTTCCAGGACATCGCCGACCAGTGCGCCGACAAGATGATCCGGCGGCACCCGCACGTGTTCGGCGACGGCGCCCAAATCGCCAGCGCCGCCGAGCAGACCCGCGCGTGGGAAGAAACGAAGGCCGCAGAGCGCGCCGGCCGCGCCAGCCTCAGTCACTCGGCGCTGGACGGTGTGGCAGCCGCCCTCCCCGCCCTCACCCGCGCCGTCAAGATTCAGAACCGCGCAGCGCGGGTCGGCTTCGACTGGACCGAGGCCGCGCCGATCCTCGACAAGATCGAGGAGGAGATCGGCGAGCTGCGGGCGGAGCTTGCTGACGGAACGCGCGAGAGGATCGAGGACGAGCTGGGCGACCTGCTCTTCGCCGTCGCCAATCTCGCCCGCCGCCTTGATTGCGATGCCGAGGGGGCGCTGCGACAGGCCACCGCCAAGTTCGAGCGCCGCTTCCGCGCCATGGAGGCGGTGGCCATGGCCGAGGCCCGGCCGCTGCGCGACCGCGATCTCGACGAGCTGGAATCGCTGTGGCAGGCGGCAAAGCGGCAGGAATGAGGGCGGTCGCGCGCGGCTGCCGAGCGCTCGCGGTCGCGCTTCTACTCGCTTCCTCTGCCGCCGGCGCGGCAGCGGCCGATACACCGGATGCACGGGCGGCGGCCATCGTCGCGGCCGCTGCGGCGGCGACCGGCGGCGCCGCCTGGGACAATCTCAAGGAAATCCATCTCACGCTCCACCGTCAGAGCGGCGACGACACGGCGGACGAGGAGGTGTGGTTCGATCCTCACCAGGGCGCCGCCGTCGTGGCGATCGAGGATGGCCCGCAGGCAGGCCGGATCGGGTTCGACGGCAAGACCGCCTGGAGCGCCGAGTCCGACGGCACCGGCGAGGTGCTCAAGGGCGCCGAGCGGGCCGATGTCATCGCCGAGACCCTGTGGCGCAGCGCGGTGTGGATCCGCCATCCGCCCGGCGGCGCCACCTGGCTGCGCGACGAGGGCCAGGGCACGCACGCGCATGACGTGATCCGGATCGCCGCAGCCGATGCCGCCGTCCTGGAGATCGCCTTCGACCGGGCGAACCACCTGCCCGTTCGCGTGACCGTCCATCGTTCGGACGGCGACGAGACGATGCGGCTCTCGCAATGGCGCCGCACCGACGGGGCCTCCCTCCCCTGGCACATCGACATCGAGACGGCGAACTCACGCGTGGCCGAGACGGTGGCAAGCGCGGTCGGCAGCGCCGCCTTCAACGCGGCCCGCTTTGCCGTGCCGACCACGCCGCTGGTCGACTACGTGTTTCCGGGCGAGGCGCTGTCGGCTGCCCTGCCGATCAAGCTGCTGAACGGCCATGTCCGGCTGGAGACCCATGTTGGCAAGCAGCGCCTGCAGACGCTGTTCGAGACCGGCGCCAAGGCCGCGCTCGATCCGAATGCGGTGCAGCGTCTCGGCCTCGCCACGCATACCGGCGCCGGCGGCGAGACGAATGTCCGATTGCCGGAATTCGGCGTGGGCGGCGTCACGCTGAAGCACCAGACGATCGCGGTGCGCGATCTGTCGCCATTGGCAGCGCTGGAAGGCGTCCCGGTCGATGCGGTGATCGGCGTCGAGCTGGCGCGGCGGCTGGTCGTCGAGCTGGACTACGAAGGCCGCCGAATGGTGCTGCTCCGGCCGGATGGGTTCGTGGCGCCACCGACGGCGACGCCGGTGCCGCTCACCTTCGCCGGCCGCATCCCGACGGTTACAGGCCGGATCGACGGTATCCCGGCGACGCTCTCGCTCGATACCGGCACTGCGGCCGGGCTGGTGCTCGGCGACGGGTTCGCGAAGGCGCACGGGCTCGTCGAGAAATGGCACCCGGTCCCTGCCCTCGTCGCGGTCGGCACGACGCCGCCGGTTCTCGCGCAGCTCGGGCGCGCGGCCAGCCTGGAGCTTGGCGTGCTCGGCGTGGCGCAGCCGTTGACTTGGATTTCCGCCGCGCCGCCGCCGGCCGGAGACGGCGTTCTGGGCAACGGCGTCCTGCGCCGCTACGACGCGATCCTGGACTACCGCCACGGCAAGCTCTGGCTGCAACCGAACCGCTCGGCCGCAGCGCCCGAGACGATCGACCTGTCGGGCATGGCGGTCGCGGTGCAGCCGGCAGGCCTCGTGATCACCGACGTGGTGCCGCAAGGCGCCGCCGATCGCGCCGGGCTCAAGCCGGGCGACGTGATCGACCTTGTCGGCGGCGATCCGGCGGCGGCGCTGGGCCTCCCCGAGATCCGCACCCGCCTCGCCGGCACACCCGGCGCCGGCGTCTCGCTCCGCGTGAAGCGCGACGGCGACATCGAGTCCTACCGGATCATTCTCGCCGACCCGCTGGCCGGCGGTGGCGGCAAGTAGGCGCTACCCCATCAGCACGGTTCGGAGCGCCGTCCAGCTTGCCTCGTCCGGCGTGAGGAGCAGTCCGCCGGCGTGCTGCCGCGGGCTGTAGGGCGAACCGTCGAGCTGGCGGCCGTAGCCGCCGGCCTCGCGATGGATCAGCACGCCCGGCGCGTGGTCCCAGGGCAGCAGCCGGTGGTAGAGCGCGAAATGCGCCCTCCCCGCTGCCAGCGCGAGATATTCCTGACCGGCGCAGCGGAACGAGAAGACGGACCCGACGAGGTTGCTCCGACCCGCGATCTTGCGCACCAACTGCCGGTTGCCGAAGCGGTGGGACATGGCGCCGCTCATCCGGTCGGGACTGTCCTCCACGGCAACGTGGAGCCGCGTGCCGCCGAGCCACGCGCCCGATCCGCGCTCCGCCGTTGCCATCGCGTCCTTGACCGGATCGTAGATCCAGGCGGCGACGGGCTCGCCGCCTTGCAGCAGCGCCACCATCACCGCGAAGAGCGGGATGCCGGCCGCGAAATTCGACGTGCCGTCCACCGGATCGACCAGCCAGACCGGCCCGTCGTCGGCCAGCCTGTCGAACACGGAGGAATCCTTGGCCGCCGTCTCCTCGCCCACGACGAGCGATCCCGGCAGCAAGGCGGAGAGAAGCGGCGTCAGCGCCTTCTCGGCTTCGAGATCGGCGACCGTGACGAGATCGCCCTGCCCCTTCAGCTGGATGTCCGCCGCGGCGAGGCGCTCGAAGCGCGGCAGGACATGCTCCTGCGCCACATCTCGGATGAACGTGGCGACCGCTGCGATATCCACCGCGCTCACGTTGCCCGCTGCCGGGCCGCGAAGCGTTCCAGGTCGGCGGTGCGCAGATTGACCAGGAGATGCGCGAAATCGTCGTCGTCGCGCCGTTCCAGCACCTCGCCGTGCCGGTAGAGCCAGGCGAGACCGGCGCCGTCGCTGAGCGCCACGTCGAGCGGCACCGGCTGCTTGCCGTCGGCCAGCCGCCGGTCGATCAGCGCCAGGAGCGCGTCGCACCCCTCCCCCGTCTTCGCCGAGATCGGCACCGCCAGCGGATCGCGCACGGCGCGGTTGACCAAAGCCGTCCGCGCTTCCGGCGGCAGCAGGTCGAGCTTGTTCAGGGCCTGCACCAGCCCCTGCTCGACCGCCTCGCCGAGCCCGAGATCCTTGAGCACCGCCTCGACGTCGGCCTTCTGCGCCGCGCTGTCGGGGTGAGCGACATCTCGGACGTGAATGAGGATATCCGCCTCCAGCACCTCTTCCAGCGTCGCCCGGAAGGCGGCTACGAGATGAGTCGGCAGTTCCGACACGAAGCCGACCGTGTCCGACAGGATCACCTTGCGACCCGACGGGAGCGCGAGCGAGCGCATCGTCGGGTCGAGCGTCGCGAAGAGGATGTCCTTGGCGAGGACCTCGGCGCGGGTCAGGCGGTTGAACAGCGTGGACTTGCCGGCATTCGTGTAGCCCACAAGGGCCACAATCGGGTACGGCACCCGCTGCCGCGCCTTGCGGTGCAGCGCGCGTGTCTGCTTGACGTGCTCCAGCTCGCGCTCCAACCGCACGATCCGGTCGCCGATCAGCCGGCGGTCCAGTTCGAGCTGGCTCTCGCCGGGGCCGCCCAGGAAGCCGAAGCCGCCGCGCTGCCGTTCGAGGTGCGTCCAGGACCGCACGAGGCGCGAGCGCTGATAGGTCAGTGCCGCCAGCTCGACCTGCAGGCGGCCCTCATGCGTCCGCGCCCGCTCGCCGAAGATCTCGAGGATCAGCCCGGTACGGTCGATGACCTTGCATTTCCAGGCGCGTTCGAGATTGCGCTGCTGCACCGGCGTCACTGCCGCATCGACGACGGCCAGCTCGACCGAGTTCTCTTCGACGAGAGCGGCCAGCGCCTCGACGCTTCCCTTGCCGATCAGGGTCGAAGGACGCGGCCGGACGACCGGCACCACGCGCGTCGCGACGACGTCGAGCGCGATCGCCTCGGCGAGCGCAACCGCCTCATCGAGCCGGGCACCGGGAGAGCGTAGCGCACCGCCGTCGCCGCAGCTGCGGAGATGCGGATAGACCACCAGCGCGCGGGTGCCGGTGCCCGGACCCCGCGGCTCAGCCTCAATCATGGATCAGAATTCGCCCTCCCGGTCGCCGTCGAAGAGCTGGACCGGCTGTGCCGGCATCACGGTCGAGATCGCGTGCTTGTAGACCAGCTGCGAATGCGCATCCCGCCGCAACAGCACCGAGAAATTGTCGAACCAGGTGATGATTCCCTGCAGCTTGACGCCGTTGACCAGGAAAACCGTGACCGGCGACTTGTTCTTGCGGACGTGATTGAGAAAAACGTCCTGAACGTTTTGCGATTTGTCTGACATTCGTTTTTTCCTTGTTGCTGCTTGTTGGAGCCCTTGGGGCTCTGAACGCTTGCTCCGTCACGGGAGACCAAAATGTGCGGACCCGAGACGCTGGAGCACGATCGTTATACACCCCCTGCAGCGGCGCCACCAAGCCGTTGATGCCGCACCATCTCAGGCTCCCTTTGCGAGGTCTTCATCCGCTTGCAGGCCCTTGACCAGATCGGCGAAGGACATCGGCTTCGCGAATAGCCAACCTTGCGCGTACTGCACACCGCGATCGCGCAGAAACAGGCGCTGCTCCTCGGTCTCCACCCCTTCGGCGATGATCTCCAGCGACAGGCTCTTGGCCATCTCGATGATATGCACCACGACTTGGCTTGTGGCGGCGCCCGTCCCGATCGTATCGACGAAGGATTTGTCGATCTTGAGAATGTCGAGCTCGAATGTCTGCAGATAGGAGAGGCTCGAATAGCCGGTGCCGAAATCGTCGATCGCGACCCGGGCGCCGCCGGCCCGGAGATCGCGGATGACGGCCTTCGCCGCGTCGGACTTGATAAACCCGCGTTCCGTCGCCTCAGCAAGCAGGTTTCCCTGCCGGGCATTCGTCGCCGTGGCGAGGCGCCGCAGCAGGGCCACCGTACTGCGTGACTGCAGATCCGCCGACGACAGGTTGACGGCGATGTGGAAGTCGGGATGCCGATCGAACAGCCCGGCCGCGTCCCGCGCGATGATCTCGACCACCCTCTCGGTCACCCGCTGGATCAGGCCGGACTCCTCGGCGACCGGGATGAAGATGTCGGGACGCACGACTTCGCCGTTGGGGCGTCGCCAGCGGATCAGCGCCTCCGCCCCGGCCCAGCGTGCGGTGCGCAGGTCCACCAGAGGCTGGTAGGCCACCGAGAATTCGTTCCGGCGCAGCGCGAGCCTGAGTACGGCCGGCAGCGCCATTTGCAGCCGCGCCACCTGAAGCACGGCGAACGCCAAGGCGGCACCGGCCAGCACACCGATCGGCACAAGAACGAGCGCGAACCGCCGGACGCCGGCCGCGACGGTGCCTGCGGGTACGGAAGCGAAGGCGGCGATGCCGTATTTCTCCGACCGTTGGATGGCAACCAGGCTCTGGCCGTCGTTGATCACGATCGCCTTGGCATCGCCCAGCGCAGCCATCCAGGCAGGATCGAAGCGGCCGCGTGCGACGATGAGCTTCTGGCGCAGCGGATTGAAGATCCCGACCGAGATGTCCGGATCGTCGACGAAGACGTCGATCGGCAGCGCCGGATGGACGATCGCCGTGTAGCCGCTCTTCGCGTCTGTCACGAGGATCAGCTCGAGCCGGGGTATGACGGGAAGCTCGACCGAGGTCCGCACGTAGACGCCCCGCGGACCGAGATAGTCGGGCGGCCCGAGGAGAATGCCCTCGCCGTGCGTGCCGAGAGAGGAGCACATGAACCGGTCGCCGGACATGTGGCCGACCGCCTGAAGCATTTCCGATCCGACGGCAATGCTCGCCATCAGCCGGATATTTGCATCCGAGCACGGGTCTGCGGCGCCGGCCGACTGCAGGCGCTCGAACGCAGAGGCGATCTGGTCGGTCGTTTTGTCGCTACGGCGAAGCACATCGGCCGCGAGCTGGGCGATGCGCCCCGTCTGCTCGTTCAGGCTCTCCTGCCGCGCCAGGAACAGCGAAATCAGGATCGGACCCGAGACCGCAAGGATCCCGACCACGATGGCGACAATGAGGGCGGTTCGCTTGTTCATCGCGATCGCCGGTATCCTGAAGTCTCAGGCCATACTACCCAACCGGCTGTCCTGCCGGCAATAAATCGGCGGTTCCTCGCGCCAGGGCCGCATCGAGCGCCGCAAGATCCGCGAAGCGATGATGCGCCAGCGGATGTTCGGCACCGTGCACCAGTACCGGCACGCAGCCGGCGTTGACGGCGCATTCGACGTCGATCTCGGTATCCCCGACATACCAGACCCCCTCGCCCGCCGCGATGCCGCTGCCGGTCAGCGCGAGGTCGATCGGCGCCCGATGCGGCTTGTCGCAATCGGCGTCGCCCGCGCCCACGATCCGTCCGAAGTAGTGCTGCCAGCCCAGGGCCTCGACTTCCCTTCTGAGGAGTCTGCCGGTCTTGTTGCTGACGATGGCGAGATGGGTGCCGGACAGCTGGCCGAGCAGCCGCTCGGCGCCGGGCAGTGGGCTCAGACGTTCCAGATGGGTCGCCTCGAAACGGTCGAGATAGATCCGCCGCGCCTTCTCCCAGTTGTCGCCGAACATCGGCGGGAACGCCGTCACCAGCGACTGCCGCACGCGCGCCTTGGTCTCGGCGAGCGTCCAGGCCGGATGCTCCATCTCGGCGAGCGTATGGTTGAGCGTTTCGTGGATGATGGCCCAGCTGTCGACCAGGGTGTTGTCCCAGTCGAAGACGATCGCCCGCGGAGCCGGGATCATGCCCGGGGAGCGTCGAAATGCGCCGCCAGCAGGTCCCGGAGCGTCGTTGCGATCTCGCCCGGCCGCCCGTTCGCGATCACCCGGTCGTCGATCTGGGTCACCGGCAGGACCATCGAGGTCGTCGAGCTGAGCAGCGCCTCGCGCGCCTCCAGCGCCTCGGCGAGCGAGAAATGCCGCTCCACCACCGTCAGCCCGGCACGTCGGGCCAGACCCAGGAGCACGAGGCGGGTCACGCCGTTCAGGATGCGCGGGCTGGGCGGCGGCGTCACGAGCTCGCCGTCGCGGTTGACGATCCAGGCGTTGCTTGAAGTTCCCTCGGTCACCGTCCCGTCCGGATCGACCTGCCAGGCCTCGTAGGCCCCGGCCTCGCGCGCCCGTTGCTTGCCCAGCACGTTCGGCAGCAGCGAGACGGACTTGACGTCGCGCCGCGCCCAGCGCTGCTCCGGGATGGTGATGACGCGGATGCCGGTCTCCCACACTGCGGGATCCGGCCGCCGCGACCGCTTGGCGGTGACCACCAGCTGCGGCCGGGCCCTCGTCGGAAAGGCGTGGTCGCGCGGCGCCACGCCGCGCGTGATCTGCAGATAGACCGAACCCTCGGCGATTCTGTTCAGCCTGACGATCCGCTCCAGGATATGGATCAGCACCCGCTCGGTAACCGGCGCGACAATGTCGAGCTCGCGGAGCGATCGTGCCAGCCGGTCAAGATGCGGCCGCAGATCGATGAGCCGACCGCGATGGACGGCCGCTACCTCATAGACGCCGTCGGCGAACTGGTAGCCGCGGTCCTCGATCGGGACCACGGCCTCGCGCTGCGGCACGAACCGGCCGCTGACATAGGCGATACGCGACATCAGCCCTCGACCGGCTCGTCGCGCGGGGTGACGACGCCCAGCGACTTCAGCTTGCGGTGCAGGGCCGAGCGCTCCATGCCGATGAAGGCGGCGGTGCGCGAAATGTTGCCCCCGAACCGCGTCACCTGCGCCAGGAGGTACTCGCGCTCGAACATCTCGCGCGCCTCGCGCAGCGGCAGGCCCATCATCTCGCCGCCCTTCTCCCAGCGCAGCACCGCGGGGGCCACGGAGCCGACCTCCGCGGGCAGCATGTCGGCCCGCACCACCTCGCGCGGATCGCCCGAGACCATGATCAGGATCCAGTCGATCACGTTCTTGAGCTGCCGGACATTGCCCGGCCAGTCATAGGCCTGCAGCGCCGCCAGCGCGTCGTCTCCGAAACGCCGCGGGCTGAGGCCGGCGTTGCGTGCCGAACGCTCCATGAAATAGTCGGCGAGCATCGGGATGTCCTCGCGGCGCTCGCGCAGCGCCGGCACCTTCACCGGCACGACGTTGAGCCGGTAGAACAGATCCTCGCGGAATCGCCCCGCCTCGATCTCGGCGGCAAGATCGCGGTTCGACGAGGCGACCACGCGCACGTCGACCTCGACCCGGTTGCGGCCCCCTACCCGCTCGAAGACCTGCTCGTGGAGCACCCGCACGATCTTGCCCTGAGTCTCAAGCGGCATGTCCGCGACTTCGTCGAGCAGCAGCGTCCCGCCATGCGCCTGCTCGAACGTGCCGATCGTGCGCGGCGAGTCCGGTCCGAGCACGCCCGCTTCGGTGCCGAACAGTTCGATCTCCAGCCGCTCCGGCCGCATCGTCGCGCAGTTAAGGATGACCAGCGGCCCGTCCGCGCGGCGCGACTGAGCGTGCAGCACGCGCGCCGTCAGCTCCTTGCCGGCGCCGGGCGGGCCGGCGATCAGCACCCGCGACCCGGTCGGCGCGGCCTTCTCGATCTGCTGCCGCAGATGGTTCATCACCGAGGCACGGCCGATCAGCTCGGCATCGACGCCGGCGCGCAGCTTCAGCTCCTCGAAGTCGCGGCGCAGCCGCGCGGCCTCGATCGCGCGCTCGACCAGCAGCAGCAGCCGGTCGGACTTGAAGGGCTTCTCGATGAAGTCGTAGGCGCCGATCTTGATGGCGGCCACCGCGGTCTCGATCGTGCCGTGGCCGGAGATCATCAGCACGGGAAGCTGCGGCGCCTCGCGGCGGACGATCTTGAGGATTTCGATTCCGTCGAGCTCGCTCCCCTGAAGCCAGATGTCGAGGATCAGCAGGCCCGGCTGGCGCTCTCGGATGCGTGTCAGCGCCTGGGCCGAATTGGCCGCCTCGCGCGTCGCGTAGCCTTCGTCCTGGAGGATTCCACCGATCAGCATCCGGATGTCGGACTCGTCGTCGACGATCAGGATGTCATGCGCCATGAAGCACCGCTTCCGTGTGTTGTCCCTCGCCGCGAGGCGCGCGCGCCCGGCGGGCCGCCGCCGGGAAGACGAGGCTCACCTGCGCGCCCGATCGCGGGGCGTCGCGCAGCACCAGCTCGCCGCCATGGTCTTCCATGATCTTCTTGACGATGGCAAGGCCGAGGCCGGTTCCCTTGGCGCGGGTCGTGACATAGGGCTCGGTCAGGGTCTCGCGGCCCTCCTTCGGCAGGCCCTTGCCGTTGTCCTCGACAGTGAGGATCGTCCGCCCGCCAACGGTTTCGAGCGTGATCTCGATCCGGCCCGGCAGCGGGGGCTGGTCGGACCCCGCTTCGGCCACCTGGCGCGCGTGGATGGCATCGATCGCGTTCTGCAGCAGGTTGATCAGGGCCTGGCTGATCTGGCGGGAGTCGCAGCCGACCTCGACGGGCTCTGCCGGCAGCACCGTCTCGAAGCTGATCTCGGGATGCGCCGCCCGCTGCAGGAAAACCGCCTGGCGGGTGATCTCCAGCAGGTTTTCCGGCCGCATGGTCGGCGCCGGCATGCGGGCGAAGGACGAGAACTCGTCGACCATGCGCCCGATATCGCCGACCTGTCGGATGATCGTGTCGGTGCAAATCTCGAACGTGTCGGGATCGGTCGTGATCTCCTTGAGGTATTTCCGCTTCAGCCGCTCGGCGGAAAGCTGGATCGGGGTCAGCGG
>Ga0070731_10002731_pt1 | contig 16487 bp, 14 predicted proteins | sample Coa_R1_2_FD_66448 | JGI IMG/M metagenome (GOLD analysis project Ga0070731, IMG submission 66448) | Surface soil microbial communities from Centralia Pennsylvania, which are recovering from an underground coalmine fire - Coalmine... | ecosystem: Environmental > Terrestrial > Soil > Unclassified ...
CCCAGTCGGCGTCGAAGTTGTGCGTCCACGAGTCCGGGACAGGCGGTGTTGCGTTCGGAGCGACCCCGCCCGACGCGACGAAGCCCGGGCACCCGTCGATCAGGACGAGCATCCCGCTTCCGCTCGACGGGACCGGCGAGTCGGCCCTCGCCGCGAGCACCCCGACGAAGAGCGCCGCCAGCGTCGCGAGCGCCGGCGTAAGCAGGCGACGAAACCGGATCACCGGGTCAGAGTTCCTCGCGGGCGCGGAGGTTCCTGCCACCGTCTGACCGTAACGCGTGGCGGCGCTGCGTCTACCGGCCTTTTGGCTAGGAGGGCTCTGCGGCATGGCATTCGTCGCAGGGGCGCGCTGGACGTTACGAGGCAAGGACGCAGGGTGCGCCGATAGCGGGACTATCGGCGCACCCGAGGACGCAGCATCGGGGCGTTCAGCGCGGCCCTGCGGCACAACCGCTATACCGCAGAGCCCTCCTACGGCAGCGGGGCGACGTCGCCGAGGCGGAAGCCGCCGGTCACCGCGTAGGCGACTCTCGAGAAGAGCGGGTTCTCGAGGATCGGCCCGGTGGCGCGGCCGTACGCGACGATGCCGCGGGAGAGGTCGGCACCGGGGAAGTTGCCGGTCGTCTGGACGATCCGTCCCTTGATGTCGTTGCCCTCCACGTACGGGATGTCGAGGGTCCCGCCGAGCGTCGCGCCCCAGATCTGGATCACGTTTCCGGCGGTCTGCTGTTGCTTCGCGGACCCGTCCCAGCTCGTCCCCGGGATCGGCAGCCCGAGATGCGTCGCGCGCGCGAACACGGTCACGTTGTCGCCGATGTGACCGCTGTCGATCTCCACCGCCGAGCCGGTCGCCTGGTCGAGCGTGTCGGCGGCGAACACGGAGTTCTGCACGACGCCGCCGTTCGCGTCGCCGATGTTCCAGGCATGGATCCCCGTCCCCTTCTCCTTGTGCGGATCCCAGGCGAGGTTCGCGCTCATCGTCCCGGCAACGCCTTTCAGGATCAGCCCGTTGATGTTGCCGCCGACGGGGTACACGGCGACGCAGGTGTCACCGGTGTCGCTGACGCTGAAGCCGGTCCACGTGAACGGGCCCGGCATCGCGTAGACCAGGATGCCGTTGCCGTTCGGGTTGGTGATCGTGCCGCCCCACACCCGCCAGCCTCCCGCATTCCTGATCCACACCGCGGGCGTCTGCGACTCGCCCATCCCGGTGAAGCCGGCCCCCGGTTCGAAGACGACGTTGGCGATGCCCCGGCGAATCACACGGTTGAATCCCTTGAACTCGCCTGGCACGTGCACGCTGCCGAGGACGTCGATCGTCTCACCACCGCGCGCCCGGGCGATCGCGCGTTTGAACCCAGCCACGGTCTTGACCCGGACCGCATGGCGCAGCGACGGGAAGTACGGGACGAGACCGGCGGTCTCGGAGTCGAACGTCGGGCCGGGCGCGGGCTGCCCCGGAGCGGCCGCGATGCACAGGGACGCGACGACGAGGAATGCGCAGGCGATCCGCAGCACTCGGCCGCGATTCTAGAGCGTTTCGCGCCCGGCTCTGATCGCGGTGATCGTCGGCAGAGTCGCCAGGAGCCCCAGCAGGAGCCAGAGCTGCTTCTGGTACTCGTCGGAGAGGAAGATGTAGGCCCCGAACATCCCGATCACGCCGGCGAGCAGCCCGCGGGCGTAGAACTCGAGCGCGTCCCCGGCCCGGGTGAGCGCGGCGAGGGCGCTGCGGGCGCGGACGGCCGCCAGGCCGAGAATCGTGACGAACAGCACGATCCCCACGATCCCGAGCTCGGCCGCGATCTCGAGATAGGAGTTGTGCGCGACCAGCGGCTGGTTCACGATCAGATGCACGAAGTTGAGGTTGAACGAGCGCGTCGCGTACGACGGCTCGACGACCACGTAGTTCCCGAGCCCGACGCCTTTCAAGGGATGGTCGGCGAACATGCGAACGGCGATCTTCCACTCGTCCGAGCGTCCCGAGCTCTGTGACGAGAGCGATCCGCCGACCTTCAAGTGCGCCGGCGCGTACTCGAAGTAGTAGACGAGCCCGACCGCGAAGACGATGAAGACGGCGGCGAGGAGCCGAGGACGCGCCGCCCCGGCGAGAACAACCGCCGCCACGAGCCCGATGCCGAGCCCGACGATGCCGCCGCGCGACTGGGTCAGCACCAGCGCAACCACGTCGACAGCGATCACCACGGCGGCTGCGATGCGAACGCGACGCGCGCGCGGCGTCAGCACGAGGAACAGGGCGACGATGATCGCCGGCGACAGCAGCGCTGCGAAGATGTTCGGGTCGGAGAGGCCGTACAGCCTTCCCTGGGAGCCGTAGCCGCCGACCCCGATGCTGTACCCGCCCGAGACGGCTGTTGCGACGAGGTATGCCCAGACCACGTTCCGAAACGCGACATACGTCGACACCGCCGTGTACACGACGAGCGACAGGAACGCATCCGGCACGAGCCTGAGCAGCTGATAGCGCACCTCGTGAAGGCTCGGCGCCCAGAGCGCGGAGGCGGCGGCGAGGACGACGAACGCGACGACGCACCAGAACAGGGCGGGAGAGTCGCGTGCGAGGAGCCTGGTCGAGCCGCGCCGCGCAACGACCTTCGCGATCCACGCCGCGACGATCACCAGGCCGAGAGGCTTCGCGACCGTCGAGACGCCGAGGAAGCCGGGAAGGTTCTGGGGGAGCGTGATCGCCGTGAAGATCACGACGCTGGCCGCGAGGCGCCAGAACGCCAGTGCGACCAGCGCGGCTGCGATCAGCGCCGCGAAGGCGTACTTCGGGTGGTAGACGGCGACCACGCCGAGAAGCGCCGCCGACGCCCCTGCTCCCAGGACGACGCTCGAACGCGAGAACGAGGTGACCGCGCGCGCTTGCGCGTAGGAGAGAACGCTCACCACTCGTCCTCGGTGTAGAAGAGGCCGCTCACGTCCGACACCTTGCGGTGGATGTGCTCGATCTCCTCCCGCGTGAGCCGGCGCTGCCAGTTGGAGACATTCGCGCTGCTGTCCCTGACCCCGAAGTCGGGATCGCCAACCTCACGCTCAGCCGGGTTCGCCGAGCTGCTCGAGCGGCGGACCCTCTCGCGAACGGCCTCGGTGTACGGCAGCTCGAGCGCGGCGAAGAGCCGCTCGTAGCCGCCGACCGGATCGATCGAGAGATCCTCGTGCCGGACGAACACCCAGTCCGGATGTTCCGAGCGATAGGTCGCGAGCGTCCGGTGGACGAGTCGCCAGAGCAGCGCCCCCTGGTCGAGGATGTCGTGCTCCGCCCGGGTGAACTCGGCGATCTCGTCGGCGAACGGACGGAGGTGGCTGTCCATCAGCTGCGTCTGGTCGGCGAAGTGCGAGAACGGATGCGCCCACCCGGCGCGCTTGATGCTGCTCACGAACGCAGCCGGATGGCGGACGACCACGACCACCTGCGCATCGAACGTCTCCGCGATCCACTCCGAGGAGAAGACGGCCATCGGGTCCTTCAACAGAGGGCGCACGCCCTTGACGCGGTAGCGCAGGAACCGGCCGCCGTCCCCGGCCAGCGTCCGAAGCTCGGCGCGCGACCGGATGCTGAGCGCCTGGGCGCCGTAGTTGTATTTGAACTCGAGCATCCGTCTGAAGTCCCGCTCAACCGCACCGTCGGTGCCGCGCGGCACGTACGTGAACGCGTACGGAAAGCGGGCGCGGCAGATGCCCGGCCCGCGCGTGGGATTGAACGGCTCGTGGACGTACCCGACCTCGTCGGATGCGCCGATCATCTGGCCGACCCAGGTCGAGCCCGAGCGGTGGATCCCCGTGACGAGGATCGGCCGCCGGTCGCGTTGTTCGTTCATGCGCATCTCGTCCGGCTCCCCCGCAACGGATCCGCTCGACAGTAGCACCGGTGCGCGTCGACCGGCTGCGCGGGATCTACGGCGTCGGCGAGACGTCGCCGAGCTTGATGCCGCCGTTCGTCATGTACGCCGGCGTCGAGACGAGCGGGCTCTCCATGATGGGGCCGGTCGCGCGTCCGTAATCGACGGTCGTCTTCGAGATGTCGGCGCCGGAGTTGATTCCGCCCGCCTGGACCATGCGACCCTGAATGTCGTTGCCCTCGACGTACGCGATGTCGAGCGAGCCGACGAGCGAGCCGCCCCAGAGCTGGACCACGTTTCCCGCCGTCTGCTGCTGCGCGTACCCCAACCAGCTCGTGCCGGGGATCGGGAAGCCGAGGTGCGTCGCGCGCGCGAACACCTTCACGTTTGCGCCGATCTGGCTGGTGTCGATCTCGACGCCCGCGCCTGTCGCCTGGTCGAGCGTGTCGGCGGCGAACACGGAGTTCTGGACGAGCCCGCCGGTTGCGTCGGCGATGTTCCAGGCGTGGATACCCGTCCCCTTCTCGGCGTGCGGGTCCCAGGAGAGGTTCGGATCAGCCGAGCCCGCGACGCCCTTCAGCGTGAGGCCGTTGATGTTCCCGCCGACCGGATACACCGCGACGCAGGTATCACCCGTGTTGCTGACGCTGAAGCCCGTCCACGTGAACGGCCCGGGCATCGCGTAGACGAGGATGCCGTTGCCGTCGGGGTTCGTGATCGTCCCGCCCCAGATCCGCCAGCCGCCCGAGTTGCGGATCCACACTGCCGGCACGCGCGTGCCGGCCATCCCTGTGAAGCCTGCGCCGGGCTCGAAGACGACGTTGACCGTCCCACCCGAGACCACGCGGTTGAAGCCGATGAACTCGCCCGGGATCTTCACGGTGCCCAGGACGTTGATCGTCTGGCCGGCCTTGGCATTCGCGACTGCCGTCGTGAACGCGGAAGCCGACGACACCGTGATCGCGTTCGTGAGGCTCGGGATCGACGTGTCGAGATACGACGTGACCGAGTCGAACGTCTTCGAGACGGTGTTCGTGACGACCGCCGCGGTCGCGAGCGACTGCGCGCTCGTCCAGCCCGCAGCGTTGGTCGCGGTCACGACGATCCGCAGCGTGCTGCCGAGCTGCGTGCTGGTGAGCGCGAACGTGCCGGAGGTGGCGCCGGCGATGTTCGTGCACGAGGTGCCGCTCGAGTTGCACTGCGTCCACTGGTAGGCGTAGGTCATCGGCGTCGTGCCCGTCCAGGTGCCCGGCGTGGAGGTCAGCGTCTGGCCGACCATCGCGGTGCCGCTGATCACCGGGAGCACGGTCGAGGCCGGCTTCGTCGTAGGCGCCGCCGCCACGACCGCCGTGGCAGCCGACGTCGCGGCCGCCGAGCCGGCGACGTTGGTCGCGGTCACGGCGGCCTTCACGGTCAGGCCGGCCGCGTTCGAGGGGAGGAGGAACGACGAGGCGGTCGCGCCGCTGACCGGGGCGCAGGAGCCGCCGCTCGAGCTGCAGAGCTGCCACTGGTAGGCGTAGGTCATCGGGGTCGTCCCCGACCAGGTGCCCGTCGACGCGGACAGGGTCTGGCCAACCGTCGCCGAGCCGGTGATCGCCGGGGCGGCCGTCGAGGCGGGCGGCGTATTCGTCGTCGGCGCAGTGATGACGCTGCTCGCGTTCGACGTCGCCGTCGCCGAGCCGGCCGAGTTCGACGCCTGGACAGCTGCCTTCAGCGTCGAGCCGACCATCGTCGACGTGACGGCGATCGACGAGCTCGTCGCGCCCGAGATCGAGTTGCACGACCCACCGCTCGAGTTGCAGAGCGACCACTGATACGCGTAGGTCATCGGAGTGGTTCCAGACCACGCGCCGTTGGAGGTCGACAGCGACTGACCCACCACGGCCGAGCCGCTGACCGCAGGCGCCGACGTCGCCGAGGGCGCGGTCGGCGGAGGCGGCGGAGGCGGCGAGCTGCTCGCGTTCGAGACGGTCGCGGAGACCGAAGCGGAGGAGCTCTGTCCCTTCCCGGGCGTCGGGTACGCCGTCACGCCGAAGGTGTGCGCCCCGTTGGTGAGCTTCGTCGTGTCGAGCGAATACGTGTACGGCGACGACGAGGACGTGTTCTTGACGCTGCCGTCGACCACGAAGTCGACGCGGTTCACCGTCCCGCCGCCGACCTGAGCCGTCCAGGTGACGGTGCCGGTCAGGACCTGGCCGTTGCTGATGCCGACCCCGTTGATCGAAAGACCCGACCCGCCGCCGGCGGCGACGCCCGTGAGCGCGAACGCCACACCGATCGCGGCTGCAACAAGCGAGAGCTTGAGGCGGAGACGGTTGCGGCGACCCTCGTCCACAACCCCCGTGATCGGCAGCGCGTAGGACCATTGTCACACTCGATCGAGGGAACCCGCGCACCTGTGACTATCCACATTTGCAGGCAAATGCAGGCGTCAAGCGACAATGCCCGGTTTCTCGCCGGCGTGTGACCGGCGGCCCGGACTAGGACCTAGCGACCCGAGACGGCGGCGAGCAACCGGGCGATCTCGGTGGGCGGACGCCGGTGCCAGAGCGTCCACTTCTGCAGTCTCCGGCGCACGGGACGGACGAGTCGCGCCAGGCTCACGTCGAGCCGGGACCGCCCACCGCGCCCCTCTGCGGCCAGTTGCCGGGCGAGCGCGCGGATCTCGCCGTCCGTCTCCCAGTCCTCCTGGACGATCCGGTAGACGGCCTGATCGCTGCGTTGCAGCTCGTCGAGGTCGGTCGTCAGCGAGCCGCGGCGGTCGCGGTGAACGGCGAGCGCCGCGGGAGAGCGCAGGCACGGTCGACCGAGAGCAGCCAGCCGGAGCCACAGCTCCCAGTCCTCGCTCGTGCGCAGGCGCTCGTCGTAGCCGCCGGTCTCGACGAGCGCTTCGCGACGCACCGTCACCGAGTTGTAGATGAAGTTCCGCTTCAAGAGCTCGACGAGAAACGCCCGCGGCATCGTCGGCGGTGGAACGGGCGGCCGCTGGTACGTCATCTCCGTCGTCTTGCGCACGCGTCCCTTCTCGTCGTCGATGACCCAGGCGTCGGTGTACGCGAGCACGGCGTCCGGATTCGCGGCCAGGATCGAGGTCATCGTCTCGAGGTACCCCGGCAACCAGAGATCGTCACTGTCCAGCATGCTGACGAGCGGCGTCCGGGCAGCCGCGATGCCCGCGTTGCGGGCGGCGGCGGGACCGCCGTTCTGGCGCCGCACGATGCGAATCCGTTCGTCACCGAACGACGATGCGATCGCGGCGGTGTCGTCGGTGGAGCCGTCGTCGACGACGACCAGCTCCCAGTCCTCCCTCGTCTGCAACAGCACGGAGCCGATCGCCTGGCCGATCGTGCCGGCGCTGTTGTACGCCGCCATCACGACGGTCACGGCGGCGTCGTCCGTCATCGCTACCGCGAGACGCCGCCTTCCTTCTCGCGGCGCGGACCGAGCGAGCTGGTCGGTGTCGTGGTCATGCCGGTCGCGTAGTCGTAGTCGGACGATGTCAGCTGCGGCCGGTCGCGGGAAGTCACGACGAGACCGAGCGGCGTCACGCCGCGGCGCGCCAGGAGCCGGCGCAGCTCGTTGAGCTTGTCGCGTCGCGTGTGGCCGATGCGGACGCACACGATGACCGCCTCGACCGCATTCGTGAGCGCGAGCGCTTCTGCGACCTCGGGGACCGGCGGCGAGTCGATGACGACGACGTCGGTGTCGCGCTGGAGCCGCTCGAGCATCTTCTCGAACCGCTGCGTGTCGAGCAGGTCGAGCTGATGGAGCTGCTCGCGGCTCGAGAGCAGGAGCTTCAGCCGGGCATGGGTGGGCGCGTCGACTGCGCCGGTGCTCGGTGCATCCGGGTTGGCAAGCAGGCGGACGAGCCCGTCGTGGCGAGACGTGACGTTGAAGATCGAGCCCACCATCGGGCGGTGGAAGTCGGCATCGACGAGCGTGACCCGCAGGTTCGAGCTCGCAAGCGCGATCGCGATGTTGACCGCGGTCATCGTCTTGGCATCGCCCGGTGATGCACTGGTGACGAGGATCGAGCGCGGATAGCCGCCGTCGAGACCGGCGTTCGCCAGCACGGCGCGCAGGGTTCGGTAGCCGCGCCACATGTCCGCTGGGAGCAGCGCGCGACCGAGGAGGTAGTCGTGCGCCGTCCGGGCTGAGATCCGCGGGATTCGCGTGAGAATCGGGAGCCGTTGCTGGAGCGCAAGCTCGTCCTCGCGCATGAGTCGCGGGTTGACGAGCTCGAGCGCGACGGCACAGGCTGCCCCGAGCAGCAGGCCCACCACCAGGGCGACGGCAAGCGTCAGCTTGGGACGCGGCCACGAGGCAGAGCCCGGCACGGTCGCGCTCGTCAGCAGCTGCGCGGTCGGATCGTTCGACCCGATCCAGGCGCGGAGCGTCCCGAGCTCGCCTGCAAGCTGCTGGTAGGTCGGGTTGCCCGACCGGGCGTCCTTCGGGATCGCGGCGAGCTGAGCCGAGATCTGCTGCATCTTGCGGACGAGCTCTTGCTGGAACAGCGCTTTTCGCTGGGAGATGATGATCTTGACGAAGCGGTTCGCCGCGATCGCCACCAGCTTCGGATTCGATCCGCTCGCGCTGATGCTCACGAGGTCCGCCTGCTGGAGCGGCGTGACGCTGATGTGCACCGCGTTCGCCCGGGAGCCGAGCGACGCCCGGAGCGCGTCCGTGTAGACCGGCGACCCGAAGACGCGCGCCGCGGCGACCGCGGGCGAGGAGCCGTCGGCCGACTGGCGGAACAGCTCGAACCCCTGGAACGGGTCGCCGCCGAACGCCGGCAGCGCCTGGATCTGAATGTCGGCGCTGGTCTGATAGCGCTTCGTCGCCGTCAGGGTCACGATCTCGGCGGCACCCACCGCGAGAACCGTCAGTGCCAGGATGAGCAGCCAGTGGACGCGGAATGCCTCCAGGTAGCGAACGGCTCCGCGGCTCTCCGAGGCATCGAAGGTCATCGTCATAGTGAGATTCCGGGCATTCCTTCCTGACCGACTGGGCGGGTCGAGCGAACCACGATAACTGCTCTCCTGACCGGCCGCGCCGCGGATTTCGCGGCCGGGGGGCTGCGCTCCCATCTATCGGACTGGTCGAGGCGCGGCTAAAGTCAAGGGCGGCAGGAGCCTCCGCGATTAGTGTGAGGCGGGTGCTGCTGAGACTTCGTCCCGTTCGGCGAATGGCCTTCTGGTGCATCGACACCAACGTCTTCCGGCACGCACTCGAGGAACGCCTCAAGCGCCGCCACATCGCGCGGGCGGCCCACCCGTCCGTCGCCGCCGAGTCGCGTCTCGGCTGACGACGTGAGGGGCCGGCTGCGCCGCCCCGTCTTCTTCGGGACGATGCGGCGAACGACGCCGCTGTCCGCACACTGGGGCTTCGACCGCGGCACGCCCGTCGACCGCTTCTTCATCGAGCGGTTCCTCGAACGGCACAGCGGCGACGTCACGGGGCGCGTCCTCGAGGTGGGCGACGACCGCTACACGCGACGGTACGGCCACGATGTGACCGTGTCGGACGTGCTCGACGTCGACACCCGGCCGGGGGTGACCGTCGTCGGCGACCTGGGTGCCCCGGAGACCCTCCCCGATGGGCAATACGACTGCCTGATCCTGACGCAGACGCTGCAGTACATCTTCGACCCGGAGGCGGGAGTCGCCTCTGTCGCCCGGCTGCTCGCGCCGGGCGGCGTGGTGCTCGCGACCGTTCCCACGCTCGGGCGGATGGACGAGACGGGCGGCGTGGAGCGGGACTTCTGGCGCTTCACGCCGACGTCGGCGCAGCGGCTCTTCGAAGGCGCCTTCGGCGACAGGCTCGAGGTCGAGGCCCACGGCAACGTCCTGCTCGCCTCGGCCTTCCTGTTCGGGCTTGCGGCGGAGGAGTTGAAAGAACGCGAGCTCGTCGAGAACGACCCGCTCTTCCCGCTGATCGTCACCATCCGCGCGCGCAGGTGACGGACTTCGCGGTCGTCATCGCCGCCTACCAGGCCGAGCAGACGATCGCCGAGGCGGTCGAGTCCGCGCTCGGCCAGACGCGCCCGCCGCGCGAGGTGATCGTCTGTGACGACGGGTCGACCGACGGGACGCCCGGCGAGCTCGCGCGGTTCGGCGATCGGATCATCGTCCTCCGCCAGGCGAACGGCGGCGAAGCGGCCGCGCGGAACGCGGCGATCCGGGTGGCCGGCGCGGAATGGATCGCCGTGCTCGACGCGGACGACGTGTTCCTGCCGACGCGCCTCGAGGCGCTGGACGCGCTCGCCCGCGGGCGGCCCGAGCTGGACATCCTCACGACCGACGCCGTCCTCGAGGTCGACGGAACGCCGGTCCGGCGATGTTACGACGAGACGTGGACGTTCGAGACCGGCGACCAGCGCGCAGCCATTCTCGAGCGGAACTTTGTCTTCGGGCTCGTCGCGGTGCGACGCGAGCTCATCCTCGCTGCGGGCGGCTACGACGAGAGCATCCGCTACGCCACCGATTGGGACTGCTGGATCAGGCTCGTCCTGGCCGGGGCGAGAGTCGGGCTGGTGCCCGAACCGCTCGCGCGGTACCGGCTCCGCTCGACGAGCCTCTCAGCACAGCGGAGCCTCCTGCTCGAGGGCAAGGCGCTCGTCCTCGAACGGGCCGCCGCCAACCCGGCGCTGACCGCCGCGGAACGGGCACTCGTGGAGCGCCGCGCCGCCGCGTTCCGCCGCGACGGGCTGGTCGCAGGCGCCCACGAGGCGCTCGCGGCCGGCGACCCGGGTGCGCGCACGAGGGCGCGCACCGTCGCGCGCACGGCCGGGCTCGGCGCCGGGACGCGGCTGCAGGCGGCCGTCGCCGCCGCCGCACCGCGACTCAGCGGTGCGCTGCTCCGCCGCCGCTTGCGCCGGGCGGGGCGCCGCGGGCCGGCGGGCCTGACCCTTCCGTTTTGAGAGCTAGAGCAAGAAGCGCACGACGAGCGCGCCGAGTGCGATCAGCCAGGCGGCCTCGACGACGCTGATCAGCACGAGCAGCGCGAGGTGTCCGCCGCCGATGCCGCCGGAGGAGCTGCCTGCGTCGCGCGGCGAGTCGTCCGGACCGGCGAGAGCCATCGATTCCTTATCGGCTGTCCCTCCTCAGAGTTGAGACCCGGCGTGCGGCAGCGTGGCGCAGCACCAGCCAGCGTTCCCAGAGAAGCGGCACCGGCCGGCCGGTCGACGCCTTCCAGAGAATCGAGAGCCGGCTGTCCCACGCCTTCGGGCTGACACGTCGAAGCGCGAACCGGTCCGTCGCCGCATCGTTGAGGCCGACGCTTGTGGTGAACGCGAGGTCGAAGCCCGCATCGGCGACGGCACGCCGCACGCGCTCGTCGTGCCGTCCATGCGGATAGGCGAAGGCGCGAGGCGGTGTGCCGAAGCGCTCGGAGAGGTCGTCGCGCGAGCCGGCCACCTCGCGCGCGAGCTCGACATCGCCGAGGGCCGTGAGGTCGTCGGGATGCGTGCGCGAGTGCGCGCCGACGGCGACGCCGGCGGCTGCAAGCCGGGCCAGGTCGTCCCATCCGGCCAGTTGGGTTCCGCCGAGCCAGTCCACCGCTCGGCCGACCTCCGAGGTGGCCACGAACAGCTGCACGTTCAGCCATCGGGTCGCGGTCAGAGGGTCGACGACGTCGGCGGTTGCGTCGTCGACGGTGACGACGGCGGCCCGGCGGCCGGGCAGCGGCCGACCGGCGAGGTGGAAGTCGGCGAGCTCGGCGAGCGTCAGCAGGCGGAACCCGGCACGCCGGAGCATGCGCATCTGCGTCGCGAACGTCGCCGCGGGCACGTCGATCCGCTCCTGCCCGGGCTTCCCCTCGCCGGCCAGGCGGTGGTAGACGAGGACCGAGTAGCGCCGGCTCATCGCCGCGCGAACAGGAAGCGCCGGCGCCTTCGGGGCGGCACCGGGGGCGGCTCCGGGGGCCGGTTTCCTGCGAGGATCGCGGCCGGCGCATCCCTGGCGAGGCACTCGAACACCGCTGCGGGCAGGCTGTCGGCGGCGTCCGCGAGGGTCGGGCGGTTGCCGGGCCCGTGCGAGTCGCTCGCGAGCAGGTGGACGAGCCCACTCTCGAGCAGGCTCCACGCAACCGTCTCGACCCGCCCGGAGTGGGCGCGCAGGAACGACCCCGCGTTGACCTGGACGAGCGCGCCCTCGTCGACGAAGCCGGCGAGTCTCTGGGGCGCGGCCTGCACCTCCCGGTTGCGCTCGGGGTGCGCGAGCACCGCGCCGATCCCGGCCGCCGCGAGATCCCCCAGCTGACGCGGCAACCCCACCGGCCAACCGTCGTACGGGAACTCGAGCAGCACGAACCTTCCGGCGCCCCCGAACGTGAAGGCCTCGAGCGTCTCGTCGTCCAGCCCGCGCAACCGGTCGAGTGCGATCTCCGCGCCTGCCACCAGCTCGATGGCAATGCCGGCCTGTCTCAGGGCGAGGCGGACGGACGCGAGACCCGCGTTCAGCTGCCGTGCAGTCGTGGGGTACCGCTCCGAACAGTGCGGCGTGGCGGCCAGCACCCGCACGCCCGACGCCGAGAGCGCGCGCGCGAGCTCGAGGCTCTCCTCGATCGTGCCCGCACCGTCGTCGAGCCCCGGCAGGACGTGCGAGTGGAGGTCGACGTACCCGCGCGTGTCGGCACCGTCAGGCGACGCCGGCCTCCGGCCCTCGCCAGCGCACGGGCATCGCGATGCTTCCCACCGCACCGTCTCCTCCTACCGCGCGATCCCCCACCAGTCCCTCGGCGACGTCGAAGTAGGCCGCCCCCTCGATGCGATCCTGGAGGTGGCCGGCGCCCCGCACCGAGACGTCCACGCGGTACCGCCCCGGCATCAGCAGCAGCTCGGGGATCTCGCATTCGAAGTAGGGCTCCGCCTGCGGCTCCCACACGTCACCCGGGGCCGACCGGGTGGTGCCGATCGTCGTCACCGGGTGACCGAGCTGGTCGAGGATCGTGAAGGCGCACGAGAGGCCGCGCAGGAGCTCCCCCTCGAGCTCGAACCGGAACGTCGCCGGCGCCCCCGAGACGAGGGTCGCCCCCGCACCCGAGTGGACGGCGACGCGCACGACGCGAATGTCCTGATGGCCGTGGCGGTCGGCGCGTGCAGAGACGTCGAGCGCCGCGGCCTGCTCCTCCAGCATCCGGAGATACGCGCTCACGGCCGCGTCGGCGGTGCCGTCGAGCTCGACACCGCCGTCGGTGAGGAGGATCCCGCGCGTGCAGAGGGCGCGGATGACCGCCACGTTGTGGCTGACGAAAAGAACCGTGCGGCCTCGTGCCGCCACCTCCGACATGCGGCCCAGGCACTTGCGTTGAAACGCGAGGTCGCCCACTGCGAGCACCTCGTCGACGAGCAGGATCTCGGGCTCGAGGTGCGCGGCTACCGCAAACGCAAGGCGGACGGTCATCCCGCTCGAGTAACGCTTCACCGGTGTGTCGAGGAACTCGTCGATCTCCGCGAACGCCACGATCTCGTCGAACCGCTTGTCGATCTCCGACTTCGTCAGCCCGAGCAGCGCGCCGTTCAGGTAGACGTTCTCGCGACCGGTGAGCTCGGCGTGGAAGCCGGTTCCCACCTCGAGCAGCGACCCGACGCGGCCGTGCACGCGCGCGTGGCCGCTCGTCGGCCTCGTGATGCGCGAGAGGATCTTGAGCAGCGTGCTCTTGCCGGCACCGTTGCGCCCCACGATGCCGACCGCCTCACCGGGCTCGATCTCGAACGAGACGTCCTTGAGCGCCCAGATCGTCGAGGTGCGCGGCTTCGCCGGCGTGCGACGGAATCGCTTCGCGACCGATTCGGCGAGCGTCTCGTAGCCCCGGACCGACCCGAGCGTGTACCGCTTCGACAGCTCGACCGCCGTGATCGCCGCCGACATCAGATGACGTCCGCGATCGACTGCTCGACGTGCCGGAAGTAGACCGCCCCCCAGACGAGCACCACCGTGCACGTGGCTGCAGAGACGAGCGTCGACCACCCTGGTGTCCGCCCGGCGTCGAGCAGTGACCAGCGGAACCCGTCGACGACGCCGACCATCGGGTTGAGCCCGTACACCACCTTCCACGGCTCACCCAGCGAGAGCGCCGAGTAGGCGACCGGGGTGGCGAACAACCACAGCTGGCTCAGGAACGGGATCAGGTAGCGCACGTCGCGGTAGCGCACGTTCAGCGCGGAGAGGATCGTTGCCACTCCGAGCGCGGCCGCCGTCGCGAGCAGGAAGAAGAGCGGCAAGGCCAAGATCCGGACGGTCGGCGCGACGCCGTACCAGGCGAGCAGCGGGATCAGCAGCACCGCCGCGCAGAGAAAGTCGACCATCGCACCCGCGACCGCGGAGATGGGCAGCGCGATGCGCGGGAAGTACACCTTCGTGATCATCGACGCGCTCGCGACGACGCTGTTCGAGCCGGTCGTCATCGCGTTGGAGAAGTACGTCCACGGCAGGGTTCCCGCGAAGGCGAAGAGCGCGTACGGCACGCCCTCCGACGACAGGTGTGCGACGCGACCGAAGAAGATCGTGAACACGATCGTCGTCAGGACGGGCTGGAGGATCGCCCAGCTCGCACCGAGCGCGGTCTGCTTGTACCGCACCTTCAGGTCGCGCCACGTCAGGAAGTAGACGAGCTGCCGGTACTCCCAGAGCGGGCGGAGCTCGATGGAGAGTCGCCTGCGGGGAGGCTCGATGGAGACCGTCGGAGCGGTCGAGGGCCACTCAGCTGTCACCATCTGCCCTGTTGTAGCGGATGCCCCAGCCGGATTCGTCCGTCTCAGACCCGCGAGGACGGGTTCCGGCGCCGGCGCCCGGATCGGCGGTCGTGCGCAGACTTCGGCGAGAACGGATGGACGAGCGCGCGGAGCGTCTGCCGGCGCTTCTCCGCCCAGGACTGGTTCGGGCGGGCACGGAAGTCACGCGCGAGGGCGGCCGCAGCCTGGCGAAGCGCGACGGGCGGCGGGGCGAGCCAGAAGGGCGACAGCCAGGCCTGGAGGTGCAGCTCGACGACCGTGGGCTCCCGCAGGTGGCGGAGATACCGTGCCCAGACCCTCACGACGCGGGGCTCGGGGCCGCCGTCGAACAGCCAGTCGGCGACGGCGAGGCTCGACCGCCACGGACGGTCGAATCTCCAGGCCCTCGCGATCCTCGCCAGCTCGTCGCGCCGCGCGTCGTCGACGAACACCATCACGTCGATCAGGTCGCGGAGCTTGTGCATCGGCACCTCCGCCCACGCGTGCGCCGCGAGCAGCACGGCGTGGTGGTCGGGATGCGGCGCCACGAGACCGTCGATGTTCACCGACGACGGCACAGCCGCCTCGAACAGCGCCTCGTTCGGAGGCGGCTCGAGGCCGAGCGGCCACTTCACCTCCCGGTGGACCTCGACCCGAAGGCCGAGATCCGGCCACTCGAGCGGCTGGAGGTGGTAGTGCGGGCGGCCGTGGAACTGCCAGTCGAGCGGCGGCCAGTTGCGTTCCTGCAGGCGGAAGCCTGACGCCAGGAGCGCAGCCTGGGCCGCCTCTGCGTCGCCGGCCAGCACGTCGATGTCCCCGAACCGGCGCGCGCGATCCGGATAGCGGCCGGTCAGCTCCGGCCCCTTGAGGAGAAGGAGCGGCCCGTCGTACGCCTCCCGCACACGCGCCAGGAGAGCCGGCGCGATCAGGTTGGCGGTGGCGGCGGCACGGTCCTCGCGGAACAGCTGCTCGGGCACCGGCTTCCCCAGCTTGCGCAGCCGCCGGGCACCGAGCGGGCCGAGGCCGTGCTGCGAGACGAGCTCGGGACCAAGCGTGTCGAGCAGCCGGTCGACGGCGTCCCACTGCAGCGTCACGGCAGCGTCAGACAAACGGAGGCGAGCGGGGGCGGAGCGATCGACACCGAGGCGCCATCATATTGCGGCCCTGACCGGTTCCATGAACGCCCTTCCTGGAGCGGCCCAGTGCGCAGGTCGCCGGAGCATGAGCCAGACTGAGCCGGTGGCGACCGTTGTGATCACCGGGGCCGCCGGGGCGCTGGGCGGCATCCTCTGGCAAGGGCTCGCCGGCGAGCACGAGCTGCGCGGGCTCGATCGCAGGCGCACGCGCACCAGGGGCATCGAGCGCGGCGACGTTCGGCGGCCGTGGACGCTCGCCCGTGCCTTCGAGGGAGCGGACGCGGTCATCGACCTCGCGTCGAACCCGAGCGCCGAGATCGGCTGGGACGACGCGCTCGCGGACGCGCGCGGTCGCGTCAACGTGCTCGAGGCGGCGCGGTCTCACGGCGTGCGCCGCTACGTGCTCGCCAGCTCCAACCATGTGACCGGGCAGTACGAGTCGGAGTCGCCGTACGCCGAGATCGTCGCCGGGTCTTATTCCGGGCTCGAGCCCGGGTCGTTCCCGCTGATCGGCCCCGAGGCTGCAGTGCGCCCGGACGGGCCGTACGCAGCCGGGAAGGTCTTCGCCGAAGCTGCCTGCCGCTACTACGCGGAGCAGTTCGGCGTTTCGTGCATCTGCCTTCGCATCGGGTCGATCCGACCGGACGACAGGCCGGCGGCGCCGCGCCACTTCGCGACGATGCTGACGCACGCCGACCTCGTGCGGCTGGCCTCGTCCGCGCTCGCCGCGCCGCCGGAGCTGGCCTTCGGGATCTACTACGGCGTCTCGGCGAACACCTG
>Ga0070731_10002733_pt1 | contig 16481 bp, 14 predicted proteins | sample Coa_R1_2_FD_66448 | JGI IMG/M metagenome (GOLD analysis project Ga0070731, IMG submission 66448) | Surface soil microbial communities from Centralia Pennsylvania, which are recovering from an underground coalmine fire - Coalmine... | ecosystem: Environmental > Terrestrial > Soil > Unclassified ...
GGCAACTGACCGGCATCCGGTCAGAGCCGCATGGCAACCAGGCAGTAGTGTCCGGCGCCTACGGCGGCTTCAGCACCGTGTGGGGAGCCCAGGTCATGCCGTTCACGCCCGGTGTGCTGGCGAGATGGCCCATTTCCAGCCCGGCACTGACACGGAGCTACCGCGCCGTGCTCAAGCACCTTCCATTCGCCGGCGTGGAAGACGACCTGGCCGGTCTCTTCCCGTTGCTCGTCGAGCCGCAGGCGCTCCCGCCCATCTCCCCGAGGAGCATGCTGACCCTGGGCAACTACGAGCGCAACCGACGTCGCCTGCAGGCACTCGGCATCACCATGGGCCGGGCGCGTCTTGCCCTGGACGCAGGCGCATGTGTCCGCTGCGGACTGTGCATGACCGGTTGCCCCTACTCACTCGTCTACTCCGCCAACACGACCATGGACGCCCTCCGGCAATCCGGACGCATCACCTACCGCTCGGGAGTCCTCGTCCACAAGGTCGAGGAGGACGAGGACGGTGTCGTCGTCCACACCACCGGCCCCGGGGGAAGGGAGCCGGCACAATTCCGGGCCGAGCGCGTCTTCCTGGCCTGTGGCGGGGTGGGAACGGCTCGGGTGGTCGTGAACAGTTTGGGGGCCGAAGGCGAGGAGCTCGTCCTGCACGAGTCGCGCCAATTCGCGGTGCCGTTCCTCTCGCGACGGGCCACCCCGGATCCCCGGGTCGTCGACGACTTCACCCTCAACCAGTTCAACATGGCGGTCGCCTTCGACGAGGAGGGCATCGACCTCTCGGTCATCCATTTCTATTCCTACAATCCCGCGGTGCTGGCCGGCGTCCCCGCGTTGCTCAAGCGTCGATGGGCGTCGCCGCTGCTCACGCGGGCGCTGACCCGCTTGACCGTGGCCTTGGGCTACGTGCCGTCGTGGCGAAGCCCGACGATCCGACTCCGATTCGGCAAGCCCGGGGCATCAGGTCTCGGATCTCTTTCCCTCACCGAAGAGCCCACCGGGGCGGCCGACGAGTTCTTCGCCCAGGTGCTTCGCCGGCTGCGACAAGCGGCGCCGCATCTCGACCTGTGGCCCCTCGCCCGCGCCGCTTTCGTGTCAGGTCCGGGCAAGAGCTACCACTTCGGCGGGACCTTTCCTCATTCTCCCGGTCGAGACCGGTCGCCTTACGCCACCGACCGGCTCGGGCGACTTCGCCAGTGGCAGCGCGTCCACATTGTCGACGGATCGGTCCTGCCGGACATTCCGGCCACCACGTTCACCCTGACGGTCATGGCCAACGCCCACCGCATCGCCCGGGAGGTGGCCCGCAGTGGGCGCTGAGCCGGTGGTGGCGATCACCGGTGCCACCGGATATGTGGGTGGCGTCCTGGCCGAGCGGTTCGCCGCCCAGGGGTTCGCCGTCGCACCGCTGGTGCGGGCGCCGGGATCGGCCGGCTCCACGGCGCGGCGTTACGACCTGGGCCAGCCGCTGCCGCCAGGTGCCCTCGACGGTGTCGACGTCCTCGTCCACGGCGCCTGGGACCTGAAAGCGCGGGGCCAGACCGAGGTGTGGCACACCAACGTGGACGGGACGACCCGGCTACTCGAGGCGGCGCGCCGCGCCGGGGTCAAGCGGGTGCTGTTCCTGTCGTCGATGTCGGCTTATCCCGGCACCGTGCAGCTCTACGGGCTGTCCAAGCTGGCCGCCGAGGACGCTGTGCTCAGTGGCGGCGGGTCCGTCGTGCGCCTCGGCTTGGTCTACGGGCCGAGGGCCGGTGGCATGGCCGGCGCCTTGGCCGGCTTGGCCCGCTTGCCGGTAGCCCCGGTGGTGTGCGCCCGAGCCCGGCAGTTCACCGTCCACGAGGACGACATGGCCGAGGCGCTCGTCCGGCTCGCCCGGGCCAGGCGGGTTCCGGGCAAGCCGGTGGGGATCGCCCACCCGGTCGGCGTGCCGTTCCGCGACGTGGTGCTCGGCATGGCCGCCTTGCGGGGGGCCAAGCCGGTTCTCGTGCCCGTGCCGAGCTGGGCCGTGTACGGCGCGCTACGGGCCGCCGAGGCATGCGGGCTCCGGCCCGGCTTCCGGGCCGACTCCCTGCTCGGCCTCATGCGGCCGGCGCAATCGGTGCCCGGCCAGGACGTGCTGGACGAGCTCGGCGTCACACTGCGGCCCTTCCCGAACGCAGCGGCAGTGGGCGATGCCTGAAGCGGGCCAACCTCCGAGCGCGGCGCAGTCGCTGTGGCAGCACATCGAGCACGCCGGCGTCGTCCTCAGCCCCAATCCGTCGCGGGTGGCCCTGAAGGCGTGGACCGAGATCGACGGCCTCGAGGACATGACCATCCGATTCCACCGCAACCACGCGGTGGAGCACGCGGCCACTCTCCTGGCGCCATTCCTCGCCTACTGCGGTTGGCGGCCGGTCTGCAGCTTCGGCCCTTACGACGACTCGCTGTCGTTCTCCGATCTCGACGACAGTCGCCCGGAGCTCGAGGTGGTCTGGCTCGACTACACCCGCCTGGGCCAGCTCGGCGCCGACGAATTGGGGAGCTTTCTCGTCAGCCGGCTCGCCGCGCTCCGCAGTCGCACCGAAGCACCCATCCTCGTCCTCGACATGCCCGCGTCGGACGAGCGTGCCGGCCCGGTGAACGCCGCGCTGGCGGCGAGTGGCGTCGGAGGCCTCCGGGTCTGTCCGCAGTCCGCGCTGGTCGCAGACATGGGCCCGGGATTCTGGGAGCAGCGGGACACGGCCATGTCGGCCATCTCCCTGTCGGGACGTGCCTTGGTGGCCATGGCGCAGCGCCTCGGCCTGCAGTGGCTTCCGGCGGCGGCGGGGTGCCTCGTCCGAGCCGTCGCCGTCGACCTGGACAACACGCTGTACCAGGGGGTGCTGGGCGAGGACGGCGTGGAGGGCATCGTCATCACCGACGGCCACCGAAGGCTCCAAGAAGAGCTCCGCCGGTTGCGAGGCATGGGCGTCTTCGTGGCCGTGCTGTCCAAGAACGAGGAAGACGACGTCAAGGCGCTCTTCGCCGGGAGAGCCGACATGGTGCTCGGCCCCGACGAAGTGGACGCGTGGGCGGTCACCTGGGACGAGAAGCCGGTGGGCTTGGCCCGGGCGGCGGCGCAACTACGCATCGGTGCCGAGAGCTTCGTGGTGGTGGACGACAACCCCGGGGAGCTGGCCCAGCTGAACGCCGCCTTCCCGGGCATCGGCCTGCTGCACTGTGCCGACCCGGACACCACGGCGTCGGCGGTGCGGCTCCACCCCGGGCTGTTTCGTTTCGCCGACGCCGGAGCCGACCACCTGCGGGTGCACGACCTCGCCGCCGCTCATGAGCGTGACCGCTTGCGGCAGTCGGCCACCGACGATGCTTCCTATCTGAGTGAGTTGGCGGTGCAACTCGACTTCAGGCTGGACGACCCGGCCGATTGCCCCCGGCTGGCGGAGCTCGCCTCCAAGACGAACCAATTCTCCACCGCGCTGGCCCGCCTCAACGAGCTGGAACTGCTGGCCCGTACTCGGGATCCCGACGCGTCCGTGGTGGCGCTGTCGTTGCGTGATCGCCTCTCCGACAGCGGCACCATCGGCCTGGTGAGCGCGCGCCGGGTGGGCGCTGAGCAACTGCTCGTCGAGGACGTGTGCATCAGCTGCCGCGCCCTCGGCCGGGGGCTCGAGGCTCCGGCCCTGGCTGAGGTCCTGCGCCGGCTGGCCGCCCGGCACCATGCCTCCTCCGTCGACATCACCGTGGTGGATGGCCCCCGGAACCTCCCGGCCCGGCGGTGGGTGGAGTCCTTGGGGGGCGTGTCCTCAGACGACGGAGTCCGTCTGACAACGTTGCCTTCGGACCGCCTCCCCGAGGCGGTGACCCACAACTGGGCGTTCGAGCCCAGCATCGCCGAGGGGGAGAAGTGAACCCGGAGGAAGCACGGGCCATCATCGTCACCGCAGTCCAGTCCACCTTCGGCCTGTCGCTCGCCCCCGGAGAGGACCTTCTCCGGGCCGACACGGACGCTTGGGACTCGCTCACCCACGTGGAGCTCATGTTCGTGGTCGAAGAGCTCTCCGGCATCGAGCTCGCGCCCGGCGTCATGGGTGGCATCGACAGCGCCTCGATGCTCGTCCAGGCCCTGGTCGATGCCACCGCCGAGCCCGCTCCATGAGGCCCAAGGCCGCTCCGGCCAATCGGAGCTTCCGGGGCCTGTTGTACAGCTTGCGGGTCGATCTGACCGGCGCGCTCGTGCATCTTCTTCGGAACGTCGTGGCCGGCTCATTCATCGTGCCCCGAGCGGTGCGCTTCGTGCTCTACCGGATCCTCGGGTTGCGGGTGGAGACGCCCGACATCGCTTCGGGACAGCGGATAGACAGTCGCAACCTCCTCGTCGGGCGCCAGAGCGTCATCGGCCCGCGCTGTTTCTTCGAGGGACAAGGGCGGATCTCGATCGGATCCCACTGCCTCATCGGTGCGGAGGTTGCGTTCGTGACCAGCGCGCATGCCGGCGACGGCGCTGGGGGCATCGAACGGCAGCAGCACTACCGCGCCGTAGTGGTGGAGGACCACGCCTGGGTCGGAACTCGGTGCATCCTCCTGCCCGGATCCGTGGTCGGAAGGCGATGTGTCATCGCCGCCGGATCGGTCGTCTCCGGTACCTGCGAGCCGGGATTCGTCTACAGCGGGATGCCGGCCCGAAAGGTCGGGCGCACCGCGGCGCTACCGACGGGCGTCGACTGATCCGGGCCTCGCCCCCTTGTTCTGACCAACGCGTCACGCGGTAGTCGCCTGGCCTGGCCAGGCACGATCTTCACGTTGCGCGTTCACAGTGAAGATGTGACGGGGCGTTGCTCAAGTCTTGGGAACCCCCTCCCGAACACTCCGGCGGAGGAGTTCGACGGCATTGATGGGTGCCATCAGAGCCATTGGCTCGGCAGCCGCCGTCGTGGGAGGAGGACGAGGAGATGGGCCTGTTCACGCACGTCCCGGGGCGGATCCGGATGGTACCGGTCGTACTGGCACTAGTCGCCGTCGCGGCAGGGGGCCCGGCTCTCAACGCCAGCGCCCACGGGCACGGGTGGGGTCGAGCCCAGGGTGACCAAGGAGGCGGATGGCCTCCATCGACGACGACCACGTCCGGCACCACTGGCAGCACGCTGCCGAGCCCCACCACCTCGACCACTTCGACGACCTCGACCACTTCGACGACGTCGACCACGAGCACTTCGACGACGTCGACCACGAGCACGACGACGATGCTCCCGCCGCCACCGCCGCCGTCAAGCAGCTCGCTTCCCGCGCCGGCCGGCTACTCGAACAAGATCTTCGAGGACCTCTTCTCGGGCGGCGCACTCGACTCCAGCAAATGGAATTCGTACCTCACGAGCCGGGCCGCCAACGGGTGGCCGTGGAACTCGAACGGCGCCGGGGGCAGCGGCTCGAATGCTGGCGGCTTCAACGAGGAGTACTACCAGACGAGTGGCGTGTCGGTGAACAACGGCTTGACGCTCACGGCCAGCCAAGGATCCACGCAGCCGGGCTACACATGGACGAGCGGTGCCATCTGCAGTTATGGCAAGTTCCAATTCGACGGCGGCTACGTGCAGGTCCGAGCCAAGATGCCCGCCGGCGACGGCATGTGGCCCGGCATCTGGATGCTCCCAGGGCCCGGTGCCACCAACGGTGACGACATCGAGATCGACAACTTCGAGGGGGGTTTCATCAACGGCTCCACCCCCGCCAATGATGTCTACGCCTGGCACCTCCTCGATTGGGCCCTCAACGTCAAGACCGGGGGCGTGCCCAACGTCGGCCAGGACCTTACGACTGGGTACCACACCTACGGCCTGGCATGGGTGCCCGGACAGTCCATCACCTGGTACCTCGATGGCATCCAGGTGGGGCGGGTCACCAGCGCCCAGCTCGTGATACCGAACGAGCCGATGGAGTTGATCGTGACTCTTGGTGTGGCCAACTCGAGCGCCTCGGGCTGGCGCACCTTCGCCGATGCCAGCACCCCGAGTCGGGCCAGCATGGAGGTTTCGGACTTCCAGGTCTGGCAGTAGCCCGGACCGAACCCGCCGGCGCCGGGTGGCGGCGCTGGCGGGAGCCGCGGGCCAACGTCACCCATTTGTCACGAAAGGCGGGTTGCGGGTGGCCGGGCCCGCCCTTGATGGTCCCCTGACCTGTGGCTAGCGTTGACCAGCGGATGTGGGGGATCCGTAGGCCGGGCTCGTGGGGGAAGCGTTCGCGCGCCGCACATCTCCGGCCGCGCCCGAGCATGGGCCGCCGGTGGGCTTGGGTGATCGGCGCCGCCATCTGCCTTCCTGCTCTCGCCACCATCCCCATGGTGGGAGACGCCATGTCTGCGGCCAGTGTTCCCGCGCCGCCGGGGTACACCAGACTGATCTTCGACGACGCGTTCACCGGCTCCACGCTGAATGGGGCCCATTGGAACTCCTACATCACCAGCCGGGGGGCCAATGGAGCCCCGTGGCATTCCAACGGCCGCGGCGGCAGCGGCGAGGGCCGGACGTACGACGCCGGCTACTACCAGCCCAACGATGTCTCGGTGTCCAACGGCCTGACCATCACGGCACATCGGCACTCGGGTCAACGGGGATTCACCTGGGCCGGCGGAGTCATCTCGACCTACGGGCACTTCGAATTCACCGGCGGATACGTCCAGATCAGAGCGCAGATGCCCACGGGGAGCGGGATGTGGTCGGGACTCTGGATGTTGCCCGGTCCGGCTGGCACCAGTGGGGACGACAACGAGATCGACATCTTCGAGTCAGGAGAAACGGGTAACTGGGTGAGCCCCTACGAGAATTACGCCTGGCACCTGGAGGGCCCATGGGGCAAGTTCGGGAGCGTGACCTCGATGGGCCCGAGCATGTTGTCGGGATATCACACCTACGGATTGGCCTGGCAGCCCGGCCAGTCCATCACGTGGTACTTCGACGGCTCCGTGGTCGGCCAGCTCACCAGTGCGCAGACACCAATTCCCAACGAGCCGATGGAATTGATCGTGTCGCAGGGCATCGCCAACCACCACGCTTCCTCGTGGCATGCATCGGTGGGTCCCCGGACGCGTAGTCCCGAGAGCATGCAGGTGGCCGAGGTCCAAGTCTGGCAGTAAGGCGGACCGAGGCCGAGCCGAGGCCGAGCCGAGGCCGAGCCGCAGTGTGAGCGGCGCCCGTCAGGCGAGGCCCAGCTGGTCCGCCCAGCGCGCCACACACTGGTCGAAGAACGCGTCGCGTTCCCCCGGCTGGTCACCGACGACGTCGTGCAGCTGGCCGAAGAGCTCGAATGACACGACCCCGAACAGCCCCGTCCACACCATGAGGCCGATGTGCACGAGCTCGTCGGGGAGCGCCGCGGGGAACGCGCCACGCACAGGGACCAGGGCGGCCCGGGCCCCAGGTGACAACCCGCCGCCCGACGGCGAGGCGAGACGACCGGCCGCAGCCGCGTCGGCCAACAGCTGGATCAGCAGCAGCGCCGCCCGGGTGGCGGGTACGACCGTGTCGGCCGGCGCGGCGTAGCCGGGCACCGGCGAGCCGTAGATGAGGGCGTACTCGTTGGGGTTGGCCAACGCCCAGTAGCGGACGGCCCGGAACACTGCGGCGAGGCGGCCGGCGAAGTCGTCGCGCGCCAGCCCTGACTCCGCCTCCTCGGCCGCCGCTCCGAGGGAGTCGTAGGCGTCGACGATCAACCGGGTGAGCAGCGCGTCGCGACTCGGGAAGTAGCGGTACAAAGCCGACGAGACCATGCCCAGGTCTCGGGCCACGGCCCGGAGGCTGAGCCCGGCGGCTCCATCGAGGTCCACCTGCCGGCGGGCGCTGGCCAGGATCTCCGCCGTGATCTCGGCCCGGGCCCGCTCTCGAGCGGTACGGGGGGCCGAAGTCGTCTCCACCGGCTCATCCTGGCAGATTTCGAGATCGCTGACAACAATCGAGATCGGTGCTCTTGACAACGTCGCCGACAGGGCCCACAATCGCTTTAGAGAGCGGTGCTCACAAATCCGAGCACCAGTCAGGAGGCGATCGAGATGGCCGGTGACAGGCACGAGACGGGCCAGCTGCACGTGGTGGTCGGGGCCGGCCCCATCGGGCGGGGAGTGGCCGGACTGCTGCTCGAGGCCGGGCAGCGGGTTCGGGTGGTGACCCGCTCGGGATCGGGACCGGAAGGCGCCGAGCGGGTGGCGGCCGACGCGGCCGAAGACTCCACGCTCCGGCGTCTGTCCGAGGGGGCCACCGCGCTCTACAACTGCGCCAACCCTCCGTACCACCGGTGGCCGGCCGAGTGGCCACCGATGGCCCGTTCCTTGCTCGGCGCAGCCGAGGCCAACGGCGCCGTGCTCGTCACCGTGGCCAACCTCTATGGCTACGGCCCCGCGCCGGCTTCTCTGGGGGTGGACGAGTACGACGAGGCGCACCCCATGACCGAGGCCACCCCGCTCGCCGCCACGGGCGTCAAAGGCACCATCCGGGCGGGTATGTGGCGCGACGCGTTGGCCGCGCACGAAGCCGGACGCATCCGGGCCACCGAGGTCCGGGCCTCCGACTACATCGGGCCGGGAGCGGGCAGCGTGGTGGGCGACCGTTTCGTCCCTCGGGTGCTCAAGGGAAAAGGGGTCACCGCCCTGGGGCGGCCCGACCAGCCTCACACCTGGTCGTACATCGGCGACGTGTGCCGGATGGTGGTGACCGCCGGGCAAGAGCCGCGCGCCTGGGGACGGGCCTGGCACACGCCATCGAATGAGCCACGAACCCAGAAGCAGGTGGCCGAGGACTTTGCCCGGGTGGCCGGCGTGCGCCGAGGTCGCGTCACCACCGTGCCCTCCTTCGTGCTCCATGCAGCGGGGGTGGTGTCACCTCTCATGCGCGAGCTGCGCGAGACCGAGTACCAGTTCCGCCGTGCCTTCGTGATGAATTCCTCGGCCGCCACCGAGACGTTCGGGCTCGAAGCGACGCCATGGGAGCAGGTGCTCGACACGACACTGGGGTACTACGGCCGGTCCACCAAACACACCGGTGGCCACGAGCGCTCGGTGTTGGCGTAAGGCCTTGGATGCACCAGACTTCTGGTCAGGGACTCGGGGGTCCTTCCCGCACGGCGATTTCCTTGCACAGGGAACACGGGAGACCTCCTCATCTTCGAAAGCCAGGGGGATCGGACATGAGGGATACGGCCTTCGTCGAGTACGAGGACCTGAGCCGCCTCCTCGGTGACGACATCGTCCGTCTCACGCAGCCGGTCTCCCGGCCCATCGAGGTCCTCGAGGCCGGCTGCGGCCGGGGCTGGAATCTCGAAATTTCCGATCGCCCCATTCGGGTCACCGGCGCCGACACCGACCAGGACGCCTTGGACTACCGGATTCAGGTCAAGAAAGACCTGGACCTGAGCATGGTCGGTGACATTCGCGACAGGGACCTGGTGGGCGCCGCGCAGTTCGACGTGGTCTATTCGTCGTACGTCCTGGAACACATCGACGGTGCCGAGCAGGCCATGAAGAACTTTGTCGACTGGCTGCGTCCCGGGGGGATCCTCGTCGTCAAGATCCCCGACGGGGACACGGTGTTCGGATTCCTGGGCAAACGCCTTCCCCACCGTGTGCACATCTTCTACGCCCGATGGTTCCAGGGCATCCGCAACGCCGGGCAGCCCGGCTACGGCCCGTACCGCACGGTGTACGACCCGATCGTCAGCCTGAAGGCACTACACCGGTTCTGCGAAACACGCGGTATGACGATCGAGCGGGTGTACAAGACGGGCTTCTTCTCCAAACGAGGTTTGAAGTGGAGAGCGGTGCGCATCGCGATGTGGGTCCTCGGGCGCCTGTCTTTGGGACGCCTCGACGCGTCGTACAACGACATCGCCGTGGTGATCCGGATGCCCGGATCACTGGCCTGAACCGCGGCCCGGCGCCTACAGCAGGTCGATCAGGGCCTCCCACCCCGGCGGGGGCGGAGCCAGGCGCCAGTACTGCTCGGGCACGTTCGCTTCGAGGCGCTCGATGAGCAGGTGGTCCCGCACGAGCGGTCCGAGCTGGCTCACGTAGCAGTCGATGGCGGCCCGCTTACGGGCCATGTCGATCTTGACCGGGACCACCGCCGGGGTCGGCCAGATGCCCGCCTTGAAGAGGGTCGCCACCCGCCAGGCCAACAGTCCAGGAATGTGCTTGTAGCCGTGGTCCTCGTAACAGAACCACGCCGGCTCGTCGCTCGACCCGGCCAGCTTCTGGCGCGCGGCCAGGGCGGCGTCGTGGGTGGCCACGTGGTCCGGGTTGGCGATGCCCATGGGCACGAACACCGCCGTGGGGGCCTTCTCGGCGATGGCCCCGGCCAGCGCGGGAGCGATGTCGTCGGCCTTGGCGTAGTCGGCCTGGTCCAGGTACTGGTGATCGGAGAAGTCGAGCCACGACGACGTGGCCCCGAGCGCGGCGGTGCCCCGGACGTCCTCCTCACGGCGCAGCGCCACCACGTCGTCACCGGTCTTGAAGCCACCCGCGGCGTCCCAGTCGCTGGGCGGGTCGGGATAAGCAGGGGGCTTGCCCCCCATGACCGTGATGACCGAGCTGCCGGGGTAGGTGTCCAGCAGATGAGCGGCGCCGAGCACGGCGTCGTCGAAATGCGGCGAGACGACGACGATCTTCTCGAACACCGCGGGGTCGATCAGGCCCCACAGTGCTTTGTCATGGACGCCGCCCGATCCCGTCACTCCGTCACTGATTCCCTTCGGCCTGGTATGTACGGCAGGGCTCACCGCGCAGGGTCCCGCACGGGGGCAGCTTCTTCTTCACCTTGACCCCGCTGACCTGGTTCACCACCAGCGCGGAGGCCGACCCGGATCCGAAGCCCACGGTGGCGCTCTGCCCGCTGTCGAGCGTGCTGAATTGCCACGAGGGACGGTCGCCGCCCGGGGCGGAGATGACGATGCGCAGCGACGTGCCCGCCCGGAAGGTGTGGGCGATCGGGTCCACCGGGATGTTCACCTGCTCGTACGAGGTCGGCGACAGGTTCACCGCATCGGAGGCCTGGTACGTCGGGTCGGTATAGAGCGCCGTCGAGTCGCCCAGGTCGGCCTGGTTGGAGCTGCGCAGGAAGCCGGAGGTGACGTACTCCTCCTTGGCCGTCGGCTGCTTCTTCGTCGTCGGCTGCACCTCGGTCACGGTCACCTGGAAATCGAGCACCGGCGTGGACGACTTGACCTTGAGCTGCACGGTGGCCGGCCCCACGATGGTGGTGTCCGACGTGAAGGGTGCCGTCTGGAAGGCGATCCCGTCGGCTGCAGGCACGGTCGTCCAGTTCCACGGCGGGCTGGCCGCCCACGGGTTGTCGCTGGGGCTGAGGTCGTTGGCCGGTCGTGCGCTCGGGTCGAGTGTGACCGAAGCCGATCCGGCCGACGCCGGGACGCTCGCGTTCAGCGACCCGCTCGAACCGAAGTAGTAGGTGGAGACGGTGCCCGCCGGCGGCCAACTGGCGAAACCGGCCGAGTACGAAGACTCCGGCTCGCCCGCACCGGCCTTGCCCGCCCCGCTGTCGAACAAGACCGTCATGCGTGGGGTCTTGTTCTGGAACTGGACCTGGGCCTTGGCGGCGGTCTTGGCCGTGGTGAAGCGCACCTTGGGCAGACAGCCATTGCACGAGGTGCCCGCGGCGGCGTTGGTGAAGGCACCGAGCACCACGGTGCTCAGCGGCGGGGTGTTCGGCACCTTCTGGGCCACGTAGATGTCGAGGAATTCGAGCCACCGGCTGATGATCTGGGGATCGGTCGAGTCGATATGCCCGCCGTTCACCAGGGTGGCGAAGACATGCGAGTCGCCCTGCAGGGCGTTGAGGAGCGCCGGCCACTGGGGCCCGGTCTGCTCGTCCTCGGCCGCGCCCGACACGTAGACCGGCACGGTGATGTGGGCAGCCCACTTGCTCATCGACCGGCGGTCGAAGAGCGACGGGTCGCGCCCGGTCCCGGTGATCGGATCGACCTGTTGGGGGCCGACTAGGGAGCTCAAGCTCTCCGACTGGCCGTGCAGCGCCTGGTTGGCCAGGCACTCGGAGGACGTCCCGCCGCTGGCGCTGAGCTCGTTGTCGATCTCGTAGTACGACCAGGGCTGGCCGACGTTCGACATCGGAGTCGACGACAACTGCGCCACCTGGCCACCCGAGTAGATGGCCGCCGGCTTGGCGTCGTTGATGCGGTCGTTGATCCAGCTGGCGGCGAAGCCGCTGTTGAAGATCCCGCCCGGGTAACCGGTGGAGAAGAGGTCGTCGGTCGGGCTCATGGGAGCGATGGCGGCCAGGTCAGGCGGGTCGGTCCCGGCCGACGGGAGCTGCGACAGGCCGGAGAAGCTGATGCCAACCATGCCGACCTTGTGGTTGGCCACCCAATTCTGGTGGGCCACGATCTCGATGGCGTCGTAGGCGTCGTAGTCAGAGGGGTACCCGAAGAGGTCGAACGCGCCTCCGGAGCAGCCCAGGCCCCGCATCTCGAGGCTCACGGTGGCGAAGCCGGCGAAGCGGGCCACCACGCTGCCGACCTCGGTCGAACCCGACGGCAGCAGGTTGGGATCGCCCTTGGTGCCCAGACCGGTCACGTAGGGAATGGGGTCGGTCGGGCCCGAGATGTTGTAACCCGAGTACTCGATGACGGTGGGGCACGGGGAAGCCGAGCTGCAGGTCGTGTTGTACGGATAGCGCACGGTCGCGGTCACCTGGATGCCGTCGCGCATGGTCAGGTAGTTGAGCCCCTGGCTCATGGGCTGGCCGGTGTACAGCGTCGAGTTGGTGGCCGGGTTGGCGCCCGGCGCAAGCACGGTGAACGTCCCCGTCGTCTCGTTCTGCGTGACGTCGTCCCAGGAGTAACCGGTCCCCGGGGTGAGGTTGCGGATGATGAGCGACCCGAGCGAGTCGGCGGTGCCCGGGTTGGCCGAGTTCACCACCGGACTGCTGTTCTGCAGCAAGGTGATCGTGTCGCCGGGGACGGCCCCGGTGAGCCACGCCTCATCGACCGATCCGTTGCCCTGGATGCTGCCGGTGGCACTGGCCTTCTGGGGCCCGGCGATCAGCACCGGCCCGATGCCGAGCACCGCCGCCATCAGCCCCATCAGCAGCGGCGTACCAACGCGACGTCTCCCCACGATGCCCCCCTAGCCCCGTCGAGACCGGCGCGCGCGGAGCGCGCGGCGGTTCGGTAGATCATGCCCGGCGCGCCACCCTTGGCGCACGTGCTGCGGCGGAGTTTCCGAGAGAAAGCGCGAGCGGTGAACGGGTTCCCGCATCCGGACGGCAACGACGGGCCCGACCCTTCGTCAATAGTGACGAGGCCGAGGTGAACGATTGCCGTGGGGGGCCCGTGACCCGTCGAGGGCAGCTCGCTAGGGTGCGGCCATGTCCGACTACGACGCCATCGTCATCGGGGCCGGCCACAACGGCCTGACCGCCGCCGCCGTGATGGCGCGAGGCGGGATGCGGGTGTTGTGCCTGGAGAAGAACCACTTCGTGGGGGGCATGGCCTCGACCACCGAGCTCATCCGGGGGTACCGGTTCGAGCTGGCCGGCTCCATCCAATTCCCCGTCCCCAACGAGATCTTCGACGAGCTCGAGCTGGCGGCGTGCCCCATCTACGAGCCGGAGATCCAGTCGGCCTCCGTGAGCGAGTCAGGCGGGCCGCCCCTCTTCCTCTATTCCGACCCTGAGCGTCTGCTCGAGCACCTGGGCGACACGGTCGGCATGGAGGCGGTCCTCGGCATGGCCGAGATCGCCGCCTGGGCCGACGCGCCGGCCCGGGCCATCGGGCGCTTCGACGTGCGCAAGCCGCCGAAGTCCCTCGACGACATGTTCGCCGTGGCGGCGAACGAGAAGGAGCGCGAGGGCATCCGCCTCGCCCTCTTCGGCAGCATCATGGACGTGGTCGACCGGTACCTCCCGGACAAGGAGCGCCACGCGCCGCTGCGCAGCATGCTCGCCTTCCTCGCCGTGAACTCCACCTACCGCGGCCCCTACTCCCCCGGCAGCGCGCTGTGCGTGGCCTTCGCTCTGGCGTCTCCCGGTACGGCCACCATGTCCAAGGTGCGCGGCGGCATCGGCACCATCTCCGAGCACGTGCTCAAGCTGTTCGAAGCCGCCGGTGGGGAACTGCGACGTCACGTGAAGGCTGCCCGCGTGGTCGTCGACGACGGCGCCGTGGTCGGCGTGGCCCTCCCCGACGGCACCACGGTGAGCGCCCCGGTGGTGGTGTCGAATCTCGACCCCACCACCACCTTCACCGAATTGATCGACCCGGCGCTGCTCCCCGCTGCCTTCAACGAACGGGTCGCCTCCATCGACCACCGAGCCGCCTACTTCCAGATTCATTTCGCCCTCAACGGCCTGCCGCAGTACAAGGACCCCTACGAGTTGCTCAGCAAAGGGGAATACGCCCGCAACGTCACCTTCTTCGGTACCCCGGAACAGATGCAGCAGGACTACGACGGCTGCCGACGAGGCGAGGTCCCGGCGTCACCCTCGTTCAACCTCCAGATCCCGACCCTGCACGACCCGAGCCTGGCCCCGCCGGGCAAACATGCGGCCAGCACCTTCGCCTTCTATTTCCCCATCGGCGCCGACCGCAAGGACCAGGCGCAGCTGCGCGATCTCATGGCCCAGCGCATCGTGGACAAGCTCACCCGCTGGGCGCCCGACTTCCCCGACCTGATCGAGCGCCAACTGAACTACCCGGCCTACACCTACGAGCTCATGTTCGGCTGCACTGGTGGCGACTTCTGCCACGGCCTGCTCCAGCCGGAATTCATGGGACCGTTCCGTCCGGGACCCCGTGGATGGCCCGACAACCCGGTGCCTGTCGACGGCCTCTACCTGTGCGGGGCCGGTTGCCACGGCGGCCCCGGGGTCACCTTCATCCCCGGGTACAACTGCGGTCACGCCGTGCTGGAGGCCCGGTCGCGGTTGTAGCGGATTTGCCGCTCGGTGAAGGCCAGGAACATGGCGATCGAGAAGGCCAAGCTGGTGAACAGGCTCATGACGAAGAAGATCCATGGCGCCCGCATTCCCCGGCGCCGGCCGTCCACGATGCTCCACAACGGGAAGAGCACCACGTTGAAGATGATGTAGTCCTGGGCCGCCGAGTCGGCCGCCCAGTTGGTGAAGAGCAGCTTGGTGTAGTTCACGTAGTTGGCCCGGTGCCCGTAGAGGTGGGTGTACCGGACGTTGAAGTACCAGCCGAGCACGAGTGAGCTGAGGCCGACGACGTAGTAGATCGCCTCGAGGACCGTCGTTCGCTCACTCCCGGAGAACAGACGACGGTTCACGGCGAAGGCGTAGGCCGTGCTCAGGATGCCGAGCACACCGAAGAACAGAAGCGAGGCGGTCACAGGACGCGCCCTCCTTTCCGGCGGGTGAGCGCCACGTTAGGGCGATCGACCGGCGACGATCGTCATTTGTGATGAGCCGGGCCGAGGGACCGTGTGCGACCATGGGACCGCGGCACGTCGATCGAACGTGCTGGTCGCCGCTCCCCCCTCGGCGACGCTGAACAGTCGTGCCGTCCCGCTCGTAGAGCCAAGACGGGAGCCGGGCTAAGGGGGGCCAAACATGCATCCGATCCGAAGCGGCCGCAGGGCCGGCACGCCGTCATCGGACACGAGGCGGGGGCATGTCCCTTGGAACCTGACCGGCTTGTTCGCCGGCCTCGCCCTGGGCACCTCGGCTGTGCTGGCCGTGGTCCTGCCCACCACCGCCTCGGGATCGTCTCCCGACGTCACGGTCACGAGCGTCCCCCAGTTCGGCAACGTGCTCACCACCGGTGGGGGGCTCCCGCTGTACACCTTCGCCAGCGATCACAACGGCGTCAGCACCTGCACCGGGTCGTGCCTCCAGGTGTGGCCTCCGCTCACCATCGCCGCCGGCACCTCGCCCACCGCGAGTGCCACTGTCCCACCGGGAAGCCTCGGCGCCGCGGTGCAGAGCGACGGTCGCAACCAGGTGACCTGGAACGGCATGCCTCTCTACACCTTCGTCTCCGACACCCCGGGAAACGCCACCGGCAACGGCGCGGGGGGCTTCGCCCTTGTCCCGGTCACGCCCGTCTCGCCCACCACCACCACGCCCACCACCATGCCGACGACCACGGCTCCGACGACCACCGTTCCAGGGTCGCCGACCACCACTGCGCCGCGATCGAGTGCGACCACCACCACAGCGGGCACAGCTGGCGCGCCGAAGTCGGGCTCAGGGAACTCACCGAGCGCCACCAGCGCGAGCGGTGGCGCCAATCCCGCCACCGCACCACGTCAGACGTCGCTCGCCTTCACCGGGGCCGGCGACGGGCTCCGCCGCTTCGCGTGGGCCGGAACAGCACTCGCCGCGCTGGGCGGCCTCTTCCTTTTGTTCACTTCCCTGGCCGGCCGACGGTCGCCGGCGGATCAAGCGACGGGAGTGACGGGTGTCCCTCCCGTCGCCGCCGAGCGGTAGACGGCATCGACCAGCTGGTGGGCCACCACCGCCTCGCTGA
>Ga0070731_10002734_pt1 | contig 16478 bp, 15 predicted proteins | sample Coa_R1_2_FD_66448 | JGI IMG/M metagenome (GOLD analysis project Ga0070731, IMG submission 66448) | Surface soil microbial communities from Centralia Pennsylvania, which are recovering from an underground coalmine fire - Coalmine... | ecosystem: Environmental > Terrestrial > Soil > Unclassified ...
GAGGCCGACGTGAAAGAGAGGAGCATGTTCGAAGATCGCGGTCCGATCGCGATTCTGCTCATCGTCTTCATCGGCGGCCTGGCGTTGAATCTGACGCCGTGCGTGCTGCCGATGATTCCGATCAACATCGCGATTATCGGCGCCGGCGCGCAAGCTGGGCGAAAAGGGCGAGGCCTGCTGCTCGGCGCGGTCTATGGCGGCGCGATGGCGCTCGTCTACGGCGTGCTCGGCCTCGTCGTCATTCTCACAGCCGGCACGTTCGGCGGCATCAACGCGTCGCCGTGGTTCAACGCGGGAATCGCCGTGCTCTTCGTCGTGCTTGGCCTTGCGATGTTCGACATCGGCGTGATCGATCTATCGCGTTTCTCGAGCGGCATTCGCTTCGACAGCGCGAATCGTGGATCGCTGCTGCTCGCGTTCAGCATGGGCGCGGTTGCTGCGCTGCTTGCCGGCGCCTGCGTCGCGCCGGTCGTGATTCAGGTCGTGTTTTTCGCGAGCAATCTCTACGCCGGCGGCAACTCTCTCGCGCTCGCGCTGCCGTTCGTGCTCGGCCTTGGCATGGCGCTGCCGTGGCCCATCGCCGGCGCCGGCCTGGCCGCGCTGCCCAAGCCCGGCGCGTGGATGAATCGCGTGAAATATGCGTTCGGCGTCTTCATCCTCGCCACCGCCGTGTACTACGGCTACGAGGCCTACGCGATCTTCGCGAATCGCTGGGTCGATCCCGCGAGTGTGCAAGCCAGCGTCGACGTCCAACTCAAGAACGGCTGGCACGCGTCGCTCGCCGAAGGTCTCGCCGTGGCGAAGCGCGACAACACGCCGGTGCTCATCGACATGTGGGCCACCTGGTGCAAGAACTGCTTGACGATGGATCGGACGACGCTGGCGGATCCGGCGGTACAGAACGCGCTCGCGGGGTACACCAAGATCAAGTTTCAGGCCGAGAGCCTCGACGTCTCGCCGGCAAAAGATCTCGCGTCGCGCTTCGACGTCGTCGGGCTGCCGACCTACATCGTCCTGAAACCGAAACCGCGCTGAATTTCGGCGCGCGATCGACGTCGCCAAGAGCGTTGAATGTTATAGTAGGCGCTCATGAAACGATCCATGAGGACGCGCAGCCTTGTGCTTCTCCTCATCCTCATGGTCGTCGCCGCAGCCGGCACCATCGCTCAAGACATTCGGTTCGGCGCCGCCATCAAAGCCGAACGATCGGCGGCGGCCTCGACGGATCTTGCGATCGCGTCCACGCAGATCAACCTGGCGGACTTCAGGACGGCCCAGGCGGCTTACATCGCGGCCGGGCAGGGACCGGCTTTCTGGATGACCCGCGCCGACGACCTTTCGGCTGCGGAGAACAATGCCATCAAGCAGCTGAAAGACAATTCGGCCAGTCCCGAAGCCGCCGCGCATTACGACGAGGCCCTCGCAGCGATGGCGGAGTTGGAGAAACTCGACGGCCGCGCGAAGAGCTACGTCAAGACCGACCAGCGGCTTCTGGCGTCCGACGTCATTTTTCAGGAGGGCACGGGCATCAGCCAGCGCGCGACGAAGGCACTGACCGACGCGCGAGACGTCGAACGTTCGGCTAGCGAGGCGCGCATTTCGAAGGTCGAGCGCATCCGGATGGCGATGACCGCCGGCTGTCTCGTGGTCGCGATCCTCTTCGCGGCGCTGCTGCTGCGCGCCACGCTCGTCTGGACGTCGCCGGCCGCGTCTACCGAACAGTCGCCGGCCGTTCAGACCGACGCCCCCCAGGCGATCGATCCGAAGCCGGCCGTCGCGTCGCCGGAGATCAATCTCACCGACGCGGCCGAGCTCTGCCTCGATTTGGCGCGCGTGCTCGACGCGCGCGATGTCGGCGCGCTGTTCGATCGCGCGGCCATGGTGCTCGAAGCCAAAGGGCTGGTGCTGTGGGCGGTCGACACGAGCGGCGCCATCCTGCGACCGACGCTGACGCACGGCTACACCGAGAAGGTGCTCGCGCGGATGAGCGGTTTGCAAGTCGACAGCGACAACGCGACGGCGCTCGCGTTCCGCTCGATGCAGGCTCAGGTCGTGCCCGGACAAGCCGCCGGAGCCTCCGGCGCGGTGGCTGTTCCGCTGATTACCGCCAACGGGTGCGTCGGCGTGCTGTCGGCCGAAATCAAGCGCGGCCGGCCCGGCAAAGACACGGTCGCGGTATCGAAGATGATTGCCGCTCAGCTATCCGCTCTCGTTGCTCCCGGCGGCGAAGCCACGGCCGCAGCGGCGAACTAGGCGAGGGCGACGGGCGAGAGGCGACAGGTTTCAGGCGCCGGTAGAGCACAGCAAGACCTCGGAGCGCTGAATGCTCTACTGAAGCCTGGCGCCTGATGCCTGTCGCCTATCCCGCTGTCCGTCTTCGAGGACTCGCGGCCTCGCAGCAGGACACTAGTATCCGAGAACCGCCAGTTTTTCCGATGTTTTTCGCATACCCCTGTACGGTACGGGACTTGATTGCCCTATGTGCAGGCCGCCCGGGGCGTCAACGGGGTGCGTATCATTCGATAGGCAGGCGCTGGCATCGCCGCATCCCGTCCGCTCCAGGTCGACGCACCGGGTGGCTTTTTACGCGAAGCGCGAACTTGGAACTTAGAACTGGCAACTTAGAACGGTGGAACGTTCTCGCGCTGGCCATCCTCCCCTACGAAGAATAAGCTCGCCAAGAATTAACCGACGCGAAGCGTCGCACCGCGGTTCTCATTTCTGAGTTCTAAATTCAAAGTTCCATGGTCGCGCTACGTAAGCGTCAACCGCAGCGCGACGATGGTGGTGTCGTCGTTGGCGGGGAATCCGTCGCGATGGGCGTCGACGGCGCCGGCGATATTCTGGACGATGTCGCGAGCTGACAGCGCGCGCGACTGGCGCACCACTTCAATCAATCGCTCGGCGGTGAACTCCTCGCCGCGGCTGTTCATCGCCTCGAAGGCGCCGTCCGAGCAGAACACGAACACGTCCTCGCTCGACAGCGGCAGGGTCACCTCGTCGTATTTCACGCCGAAAAACGATCCCAGCGGTACACCAGGCAGCGGAATCTGCTCGCACGAGTCGCCGGATGCGCGCACAGGATACGGCACGCCCGAGTTGGCCAGCGTGACCGTCCGGCGCTTCAGATCGAAAAGCGCGTAGCAGAGCGTGCAGTAGTACTCCTCGAGCTGGCGTTCGTGAAGAATCGTGTTGATGGACGTGAGCACCGCTGCAGGCGACGACCGCTCGGGCAGGTACCGGCGCCGGAACGTGCGGCCGCGCACCAGCTCGCCGGCAAAGACGCTGTAAAGCGCGGCGGGCACGCCTTTGCCCGACACGTCGCCGAGCGCGATGACGAGCGAGTTGGATTCGGGCACGAGGAAATCGTGGAAATCGCCGCCCAGCTCGCGCGCGGATGCGAATGACACCGCCACATCGACGCCTTTGATCTTCTTCGGCAAACCGGCCGGCAAGAGCGCCGCCTGTACGCGCTTGGCGATGCGCAGCTCTTTTTCGAGGCGCGCTTCGCTCGCCGTCAATTCTTCGTACAGCCGCGCGTTCTCGATCGCCACCGCGGCTTGACTCGCGAGCATCGTCAGAATTTCGACATCGCGCTTCGAGAACGCGTCCAGCTCGGGACTCTCGAGATCGAAGACGCCGATGCAGCGATCCTTGAGCAGCATCGGCACGGCCAATTCGGATCGCACGTCCTCGACCACCTTGATGTACCGCGGATCCTTCGACACGTCCGGCACCACGACGGGCTCGCGGTGCAGAGCGGCGTAGCCGACGATGCCTTCGCCCAGCGGGACCTTGGGCAAGATGACCTTTTCGCCGAATTGCACGGCGACTTTGATCTCGAGATCGCGCGTCGCGTCGTCCAGGAGAAGAATGCCGAAGGTGCGGTAGTCGACGACGTGCCGTGTGAGTTGCGCGATGCGCGAAAGCAGGTCGTCGAGATCGAGCACGGCGGCGACTTCGCGGCCGATTTTCGCAAGCGTCTCGAAGGCTTCCGCGTCGAGCCGCTCGCGCTCGAAGAGCCGCGCGTTGACGAGCGCCGTCGCGAGCATCATCGCGAATTGCCGGAGGATGCCGGCATCGCGATCGGAGTAGTGGTCGCGGCGGCGGCTCAGAATGTTGAGCGCGCCGATGGCCTGCGACTTGCGCACGAGCGGCACCGCCACGGTCGACACCATGCCCGGCACTACTTCGATGTAATGCGGGTCCGCCTCGACGTCGGCCACCGTCACGGTTTCCTGGGTCCGCATGACCCGGCCGATGATGCCCTGAGCCAAACTCAGCCTGAAGCCCGCGGTCTCGGGATAGCCGACCGAATAGGCAATCTTCAAATCGCCGCGCCGCTCGTCAAGCAGGTACACGGCGAACGCGTCGAAATCGATCAGACGATGAATCAGGTCGGGGATCTTGCGCAGCAGGTGATCGAAGTCGATCTCGGAGGCCACCTGCCGGCCCAGGTCGAACAGCGTGAGCAGAATCTCTCGTTCGTCCGCCGCGGCTGAGAGCGGCGCGACCGGATGCGGCTGATGGTGATTCATGTCAAGAAGCGGGGACGGATCTCGCTTGCGCGAGCAAGACCCGTCCCGATTATACTGACATCCCGACGCATGACCTTGCGGCTTCCGCTCGACTACTCGGCAATCGAACGCATCCTTCCGCACCGGTATCCGTTTCTGCTGGTCGATCGCGTGACTGAATTCGACCCCGACAGGCGGATCGTCGGGATCAAGAACGTGTCGCTCAACGAGCGCTACTTGTCACACGGACCCGACGGCCAGCCGGCCCTGCCGCCGACGATTCTGACTGAGGCCGTCGCGCAAGTCGGCGCTATTCTGATTCTGTCCAAGCCGGAGAACAGCCAGAAGCTGATCGTGTTCATGGGCATCAAGCGCGTGCGCTTCCGACGGCCCGTTCGCCCTGGCGACGTCGTCGAGATCGAAGCGGTCGTCGAGCGGCTGCGGAGCAGGATGGGTGTGCTGAGCGGCACGGCGCGCGTCAGAGGCGAGAAGGTCTGCGACGGCACGATGACGTTCGCCCTGGCGCCAAAGACCGAAGCAGAGACGATCGGCGCGTAACGCGCTAGCGTCTCTTCCCCACCACAACCACGCCGGCGACGATGACGGCGGCCGCGACGATCATGCGCGCGTTGAACGGCTCGCCCAGCACGATTGTGCCGAGCGCGACGGCAATCACCGGATTCACGTACGTGTAGAGCGACACGATCGCGACGTCGAGATGCCGCAGCGCGTACGAGTAGGCGGCAAACGCGACCACCGACCCGGCGATTGACAGATACGTCAGCGCCAGACCGGTTCGCGCGTTCAAACCCAGCCGCGGCCACTCGCCGAGGACCCCGCCGAGCAACAGCATCAGAATGCCGCCGAAAACCATCTGCAGCGCGGCCGAACCCAACACGTCCTCAGCCACGACGTGGCGCCGCGTATAGGCGGATCCGACCGCCCATCCGGCGCAGGCGACCTGAACCGAGATCACGCCGGCGATGAATCCCCGGCCGCCGGCGCCGCCGCTGACGATGTCGGGCCAGACCAGAATGACGATGCCGGCGAATCCGATCGTGAGGCCGGCCCATTGCCGCGCGTGGAGCTGCCGTCCACCCGAGACCATCGCGTCGACGCCGACCATCCAGAACGGACTGGTGGCAATGAGCACGGCCGTCAGGCCGCTCGGCACGAATTGTTCGCCCCAGACGACGCCGCCGTTGCCGAGCACGAGCATGAAAAAGGAAATGATGCTCAACCGGCGCCAGTGGCTGGGGGGCGGCAGCCGGTGGCCGAGCGCGCGAAGAATGACGGCAAGCGCGGTGCCGGCGAACGCATAGCGCAATCCGCCCATCGTGAACGGCGGTACGGTATCGAGCGCGATCTTGATCGCGAGATAGGTCGTGCCCCAAATCACGCAGATCGCGGCCCACGCGATCCACGGAGCGCTCGAGTTAGAGGGGCTTCTTGTAGAGGACACGTCCAAGGCGCTTGTGGTACGCGGTGAACGATCCGTCCGAGTCATCGTCGGCGACATGACGCCGAACCTGGTGAATCTTCGAATCGAGATCGTCGGCGGCTGCGAGGATGAAGGCCTCGACGGTCATCGGCTCGACGGGCGATCCATTTTCGCGCGAGCCGTGGTGCGACAGGATCAGGTGCTCGAGCTGCATCAGCAGGTCGGCGGGAAACTCGGGGATCTCGCGCGCGAGATCGCGGACGATGCCGGCGCCGATGGCAATGTGTCCGACGAGATTGCCCTCGGTGGTGTATGCGGTGCCGAGGCTGTACGACAACTCCTCGAGCTTGCCGATGTCGTGCAGGATGGCGCCGGCGACGAGCAGGTCGCGATTGGCACGGTAGGCGTCGGCTTGGGCGCTCACGACGTCGACGATCTTGAGGACGTGCTCGAGCAAGCCGGATCGATAGTCGTGATGCACCGTCACGGCCGCCGGCCAAATGCGAAGCTTGTCGGCGTACCGTTCGGTAACCCGCGTCAGCAAATCTTTGATGGCCGGATGCTCGATGGCCGCGATCCGCGCGCCGAGCTCGGCCCACATCTCGTCGACCGGACGCGGCGACGACCGGATGCAGTCTTCTTCCCTGAACCCGCGTGACGCGTCGTCAGGAATCACACGCCGGATCTTCTCGAGCACGAGCTCGAGGCGCTGGTTGAACAAATTCCCGCGGCCCTGGACGGCGACGAATTCGCCCGTCTCGAATTGGGTGTCGGACGCGTCGACGTCGGTGAAGACTTTCGCGGCAATTTCGCCGGAGGCGTCCTGCAGCAGCAGCGATAGAAACACGCCGCCTTTCTGGCCGGTGCGGCGCTCTTTGCGCACGCACAGGAAAAATCCCGCGCCCATCGACGCGCCGTCCAGATCCGCGATGCGTGGAAGCCGAGCCATCATCGTCCCTTGGCGCCTGATTCGGGCGCGAGCGACAGAAAATCAAAGGTGCCGCGTCCGAGCCACTGACCGCCGTCGACGGTGAGAATCTCGCCGGTGATGTAGGACGCATACGGCGACACGAGGAACGACACGGCGCTGGCGATCTCATCAGCGCGTCCCCAGCGTCCCAGCGGGACTGCCGTGGTGATGCGATCAACCGCCTCTTGGGTCGACCAGAGCTGGCGTGCGGCGCCCGGCGATTCGATCGGTCCGGGCGCGACGGCGTTCACGCGAATCTTGTGCGGCGCCCATTCCACCGCGAGCGTCTGTGTCATCGCCATCACGCCCGCCTTCGCCGACGCCGAATGAATCGTGCCGGGACTGCCGGTCCACGCGTAGTTGGCGAGGATCGAGACGATCGATCCACCGCCGCCGCGCGAAATCATGTGGCGGCCGACGGCGCGCGACGCGTAGAAGCTGCCGTTGAGCACGATGCCGATGACGGCGTTCCATCCGTTCGCCGACAGATCTTCGGCACGGCAGACGAAGTTGCCGGCGGCGTTGTTGACGAGGATATCGATTCGTCCGTGCGACGCGACCGTGCCCGCGACCATCGCGTCCACCTGGTCGGGATGGCGCACGTCGACCGTGACCGCACTCGCTTGACAGCCGGACGATCGCAGCTCAGTAAGTCCGGCCTCAAGATGCGACGCGTCACGGCTGGCGATGACGATGCGCGCGCCGAGCCTGCCGAGGGCAACGCCGATCGCCAGACCAATGCCGGTGCCGCCGCCGGTGATGAGCGCGGTTTGTCCGTCGAGTACGCGCGACGCAAACATGACCGGCCAGTGTACCGCGAGATGATAAAATCAGGCACATGCGGTTACAGCTTGCCGGTCGTTTCTGCGCGGTTGCCGCGCTCCTCATTGCCGCTGGATGTTCCTCGACCGGCGCCGCTCCGGCGCACGAACAGGCTGCCGCACCGCCTCCGGCGCCGGCTCAGCCTGCGCCGGCGATGTCGATGCCGGCGCCGCAACTGCCGAGCGGCGATCCGCGAATTCTGTCCGCCGACCTGCCACCGTTGCCGGATCTGAGCGCCGCGGCGCGTCCGATCGAAACGGTGCGGGCGGTGTTTCAGTTCGCCGCCGATCATCCCGAGGTCTTGAAATACATCCCGTGCGTCTGCGGATGCGAGCGGATGGGCCATCAGGGCAACGACATGTGCTTCGTCGCCGGCCGCAACAAGGCCGGCAAAGTCACCGAGTGGGAATCCCACGGAGTCATTTGCGAAGTCTGCCTCGACATCGGTAACGACGCGATGCGCATGCATAATTCCGGCGCCTCCGTGAGCGACATTCGTAAGGCAATCGAGGCCAAGTACGTCGTGAACGGCCGCACCGAGACGCCGACGCCGCTGCCGCCCAAGCGCGGAGGACAGTGACGCCGACAATGGGCGAAGGCGTGGATGTGTGAATGGGTGGAGGGATTCCCATTCACCCACTCGCCCTCCCATCCATCCAATGTCTCTCGTCTTCGAGCGCTTCTTCCTGACGCTTCAGGAGGGCGTCTACATCGGACGTCTCGACGCCGGCGAGATTCGGACCGTCGTGGCCAATCCACAATTGCGGCTGCTGTTCGGATGGCCCGACGACAAAGCGTCTGAAGAGGTTCGTCCATTCGACACCGATCGGTTCGTCGACCAGCAGGCTCGTCGCACCTTTTTGGAACAGCTCAAGCGCGACGGATCGGCGATCGGCTACTCACTCCGCTTGCGGCGCGTCGATGGATCCGCGATGTGGGTGGAAGTGACCGCGCGAGCGGAGCTGGATGCGGAGTCGCGCGGCGTTGGGGATGGCGCGGCGTCGCCTGCGTCCGCGCCATTTCGCATCGAAGCCATCCTGCGCGACGTCAGCGAACGAAAAAAGCTGCAGGACCAGGCGCGCGATCTGGATCACGAGTTGTCCCAGGCCGAAAAGCTCGCCGCCCTTGGTCAGACGATGTCGGGTGTCGCGCACGAACTCAACAATCCGCTCGCGACCATTCTCGCCTGCGCCGAGCGCCTCGCGGGCCGTCCACTCGAAGACGAAACGAAGCGCGATCTGGACGCGATCCACAACGCCGCGGATCGCGCGGCGCGCATCGTGCGGAATCTTCAGACGTTCGCGCGCAAGCGCCACACGACGCGCACGCTCGTCGATCTGAATCAGGTCGTCAAGGACACGCTCGCGCTGCGCGCTTACGATCAGCGCGCCAGCAACATCGTGATTCTCCAGGCGCTGGCCGCCGGACTGCCGCCCGTATTCGCCGACCCGCATCAAATCCAGCAGGTGCTGCTCAATCTGGTCGTCAACGCCGAGCAGGCCATGCTCGGATCGCACGGCCGCGGCACGCTGATTCTTCGATCGTGGCACGACGCCGAACGCGAGGCGATCGTCCTCGAAGTGAGCGACGACGGCCCGGGCGTGCCCGAGACGATGCAGCCGCGCATCTTCGATCCGTTCTTCACGACGAAAGCGGTTGGGAAGGGGACGGGGCTCGGACTGGCGGTCGCCTATGCCATCGCGCAGGAACACGGCGGACGGATCAGCATCGTGCCGGTGACGGGCCGCGGCGCCACGTTCGTCTTCGAGCTGCCGGTCGGCGGACGGCAAATCAAACTGCCCGAGAGCCGGCCGGCGACGCCGCTGCCCGACGTGCCTCGCGGGACGCGGGCGCTCGTGATCGAAGACGAACGCGCGCTCGGCGAAGCCGTCGCCGACGCGCTGCGAGACGACGGCTTTGACGTGGACCGCTCGTTCGACGGCGGCGATGCGCTGGCGACGCTTCGTCAGCGCACGTACGACGTGATCATCTGCGATTTGAAGATGCCGACGGTCGACGGCATGACGCTGTTTGGGCGCGTGTCGGCCGAGATGCCCCAGCTCGCGCGGCGCATCGTCTTTGTCACCGGCGATGTCGCGGGCACCGAGACCGAGCGATTTCTCGAGAGCAGCGGCTGCCGGTGGCTGCCGAAGCCATTCCGGCTTCGCGAGCTGGTGCGAGTGGCGAGAGAAACGCTGGCTTGAAGAACGGGCGGAGGGACGCCAGGAAGAACGCGGCAGTGCCTTTGCGGGCAGCTCCGGTTGCTCTTGATGATCCTGGAGCCCCTTCGCCCTTTCGTTCTTAGGCGGCAGTGCGTTCCACGGTCGTGATGCGGCGTTTGCGCGGCGCGCCCATCTGGGGACGCGCGACGCCAACGGGTTTGGCCTTTCGGGCCGCGAGCGTCGTCGCCTCGCCGGCCGCGAGAATCTTGCGCAGCCGATCGATCGCCCGCGCGTGCAGCTGCGAGACACGTGACTCGTTGACGCCAATCGCGTCGCCGATCTGCTTCATCGTCGCTTCCTGGAAATAGTAGAGGGCCACGATGCGGCGCTCGCGGGCCGGCAGATGCGCGAGGGCGCCACGCATCCGCGCGCGCACTTCGCTCTGCTCGAAAAGACGATCCGGCGACGGCGGTTCGCTCGGCACCAGCACGGCCGGCAAGCTCGCGCTGTCGAGTCCTTCAAGGTTCGCGATCGGCGATGTGGATTCAATCGTGTTGATGCGGACGATGGTGCGTTCGAGGCGAGCCTCGTCGGTGCCGACGCGGCGGGCGAGATCGGCGAGAGTCGGCTCGGCGCCGAGCTCGCGGCGCAGTTCCTCGCGGGCAGCCTCGAGTTCGCGGCGCACGCGGCGCACGCCTCGCGGCCACGCATCGCGCCGCAACGCATCAATCATGGCGCCACGGACGCGCCGCTCGGCGAATGTCTCGAACTTGATGCCGCGGCCCTCGTCGAAGCGATTTGCGGCGTCCATCAGACCGAGCACGCCATCCTGGACGAGATCGCCCAGATCGATCGAGTGCGGCATTGTCGACGCCATCCGTCTGGCCAATGACTCCACAAACGGCAAACTGGCGGTCACTCGTTCGTTCTGTTGACTATCGAGCGGCAGGCGTTGCATCGAATCCTCCTGGGTCTCGTGGGTTCGAGACGGAGACTTGGAAGCGCAACACCGATGCCAGCGGTCTCGAGGGCGCAGTCGCCAATCGGCTCAGGATTGGTCTAATCGTGTAAAGCCTTTAGATTGAGGTAGATAATGAGCTGATTGAGTTCGTGAATGGTTGTGCAGGTGTGTGCCGAAGCGTGCCGAAGCCGTCAGTTTCCCGACGGTTGATGCAAATTCTGTCATTCCGCCGACAGGGCGGCACGGATGCGGCGAGCGGTTTCGATGGCTTCGAGGGCGCCGGCGACGAGTTGCTCGGCGCGGCTGCGGTGCTCGGCGGTGAGGCGCCGCTCGAGCAGCTCGGCATTGGCGAGAATGACGCCGAGCTGGTTATTGAGATGGTGAAACAGCCGCGGCAGATCCGGGTTGACGTCGGGCATGGGGATCCCGTGTCGAGCCGCGGCTGAACCTTACGCGCCCTTGCGTAGACCTTCGTTCCAGGCCGCTTCGGGCACGGTCTCGGCCACGGTGGCGTCGCGCCAGAGGGTATCGACGAAAATCCTGACGGATCCGCCCGCCGTCCTGACGTACTCGACTTTCTGTCCGGCCATCCAGTTATAGATCGTCCGGCGGCTGACGCCGACGAGCTCACACGCGCGGGGAATTGAGACGGTTTTGCGATCGACAGTCATCATGGTTTGTTTTCTCCGCCACCGCGTTCAGGGAACCAGGTGGACCAGAGCCTCATGTCTACTCGCCCCGAACTATCGGCGCCCAAGTCGCTGAACTTAAGGGGACGGGTCTGTTTTCCACAGGCATTAACAATTGGGGGACGGGTCTCCCACTGTTAATGCCTGTGGAAAACAGACCCGTCCCCCTCTTTTCGACGTCCGAGGTCGATTTGGACGTGTCAAAATACCGTCACCCTGAATGGCTGAGGCCACGCAACACCTGCTGCTCGTGGACGATGAGGTCGGATTCCGGACGGCGATTGCCGAACGGCTCGCCGAGCGGGGATTCCATGTCGAGCAGGCGGCGTCCGGCGAAGAGGCCCTCCACCGGCTGAACGACTTCGCCTTCGACATCCTGATTACGGATCTCCGATTGCCGGGCGTCGATGGCCGCCAGGTTCTGGACGAAGCGTTTTCGCGGTATCCCGACATCATCGCCATCGTCATCACTGGATTCGGCACGGTGCGCGAAGCGGTCGAGGTGACGCAGCTCGGCGCCGAGGGCTTCATCACCAAGCCGTTTCAGTTTGAAGAGCTGCTGCAAACGCTCAACGTCGCCGTCGAGAAGCGGCGTCTGCGGGCCGAGAACGAATATCTGCGCGCGCAGTTGCACGATCGATTTCAAATCGAGAGCCTCGTTGGACGCACGCCGGCGATGCAGCAGCTCTTCGAGCTCCTGCGCGTCGTCGCGGCCACAACCAGCACAGTGCTCATCACCGGCGAGACCGGCACCGGCAAAGAACTCGCGGCTCGGGCGCTGCACGACGCGAGCGCGCGCCGGCAGCAGCGCTTCGTCGCGCTCAACTGCAGCGCGATTCCCGAGACGCTGCTCGAGGCCGAGCTCTTCGGGCATGTGCGAGGCGCGTTCACCGGAGCCGTCGCGAACCGGCAGGGCCGTCTCGAGCAGGCGCATCGCGGCACGTTGTTCCTGGACGAGGTCGGCACGATGAGCGCCGCGCTGCAGGCAAAATTATTGCGTGTGCTGCAGTCGCGCGAGTTCGAGCGCGTCGGCGACTCGCAGACGATTCGTGTGGACGTTCGCGTCATCGCGGCGACCAACGCCGATCTGAAGGCGATGGTGGAACAGGGATCCTTCCGCGAGGATTTGTTCTATCGCCTGAACGTCATTCCCGTCCGGCTGCCGCCGCTGCGCGAGCGCCGCGCGGATGTGCCACTGCTCGCACAGCACTTTCTCGATCGGCTGTGTAAAGCGGCGACGCCGCCGCGTCCGCGCGTCACACTGGCGCAGGATGCGCAGCAGGCGTTGATGAGCGCCCCCTGGCCCGGCAACGTGCGCCAGCTCGAGAACATCATGGAGCGCACGCTCGCGCTCTCGCCGGGACGGTCGCAGCTCACGGGCGCCGAGCTGCCCGAAGAAATCCGTGCGGCGCGCATGCCGGTCAACGCCGGAGTGATCGATCTGCCGGACGAGGGGCTGGATTTGGACGAGGTGGTCGGCGGATTCGAGCGCGCGCTCATACGACGCGCGCTCGATCGCACAGGGGGCAACAAACGCCAGGCCGCCGATCTGCTCCGCGTCAAGCGCACGACCCTCATCGAGAAACTCAAGCGGTTGGAGCGCTGATCCTCATGCCAAGACATCACAGTTTCTGGGTCATTCTGTCGGGCACGACGTACACCTCGTTTCGCGCGAGCACGCGCGATGCGCTCCTGCCGACGTTTCGCCAATTGCAGCGGACGCAGCCGGACGTCTCGCTGCGCTGGTTCGAGAACGGCCGTGTGTGGGAATCGCCCGAAGCCGCGCGTGCGGCCGTCGTCGCGGCGCGGTTCGCGAAAAAGCCGGCAACTCGCGGCCCGCAATGGCGGCCTGGCGGCGCCCATGTGGATCCGCGGGCCAAGTACGAAATGACGCGCGACCAGAAGCGCGCGCGCTTCAAGCGGCTGCAACGGCGGCCGGCGGGGGCGACGCCGGAGTCCGGTGGACCTGCGGGCAGCGCAGGCGGCCCCGATCGGAAACCGGCGCACGGCGGACGTGATCGGTGGACGCCGGCCGGCGGCGATCGCCCTCAGCGCCCGCGCGATCGAGATTGGACCAAGCCGAAAGCCGGCGGCGAGAACCGCGGGCCGCGCGGGCCCCGCGAAAACTGGGGCGACCGCCAGGCGCGCGACAGCGGAGGCGAACGGCGCCCGCCAGCGCCGGGCCGCGATCGGCCGAAATCAAGTGGTTTTAAGAGTCCGCGCCCACCGGGACCCGGTCGATGGCCGTCGTCTCGGGACCCGCGAAAAAGAAATTCGAAATAATCTCGCGCAGCTGCTCGATCGACTCGGCGGAATTGATCGCGACGCGAAGCCGCGAGCCGCCATCGAGGCCTTTCGTGTACCAGGATCCAAGCGCGCGCAGCTTGTTGATCACCCAGCGCTCACGGCCGCGAGCCGGAATGACACGGCCTCGGAGGCCGTCTTCTGGAGTTCCTGCGAAACCGACCTCCGAGGTCCTATCGCCAGCTTTGTGCCGAAAGCCGTCGGCTTCGTCCAGACCTTCGTTCAGCAACAGCGTCAGATAGTCGATCAAAAATTGCCCGCGCATTTCAGGCGTGACGACCGTAATCGAGCGTCCGGCTGTGGCGTCGGCTGCCTGGCGGAAAATCCACGGATTGCGCAGCGCGCCGCGGCCGACCAACACTCCGCGGATGCCGTCGTGCCCGGCGCGCGCGACGATCTGCCCGGGATCGACGCAATCGCCCGATCCAAACACGGGAATCCGCACGCCTTCGGCCACGCGCGCGATCAGCGACCAATCCGACTCGCCGGAGTAGGACTGCGCCGCCGTACGTCCGTGCACGGCGACGGCGGCCGCGCCCGCGTCTTCCGCCATGCGCGCGAGAACCGGCGCGTTGATCTCGTGCTCGTTCCATCCGGCACGCATCTTCACCGTGACGGGAATATCGACGGCCTTCGCCATCGCCCGAATGATGCTGGCCGCGTGCGCCGGATCGCGCATCAAAGTGCAGCCGGCGTGATGACTCGCAATCTTCGGCACCGGACAGCCCATGTTGATGTCGACGACATCGGCGCCCATGCCGGCGACGATGCGCGCGGCTTCGGCCATCGTGTCGGGTTTGCCGCCGAAGATTTGAATCGAGACCGGACGTTCCGCTTCGGTGTACTCGGCGTACTCGAGCGTGCGATCGATGCCGCGCACCAGGCCTTCCGAGCTCACCATCTCGGTCACGACCAGACCGCAGCCGCCATGGCCTTTCACGAGCCGGCGGAACGCCGTGTCGGTCATGCCCGCCATCGGCGCAAGCGCCGCCGGATGGTCGAGCGAGAGCGATCCGATCTTCACTTCGGTTTGACCCGGCTCTCGTACAGCTGCTTGAGGTTGTCGTCTTTCCACTCGATCAGCGCTTGCGAGCGGAGCCGCTCGACGTACTTCTTCGTCTCGACGTCGCGCCGCTGGTCGAAGATCTTCTGCATGATGTCCTGATGCACCGTGTCGAAGGGTTTGACCGTCTGCGACGTCTTGCCTTCGACTTTGAAGATTTGATATCCGCGCTGCGTCTTGATGACGTCGGTGACGTCGCCGACCTTGGTCGCCGCGATGGCGTCGTGCACGACCGACGCGAGGTCGTCGAGATTGACCGACGTGAGCAGCCCGCCACGCGCCTTCGACGGCGCGTCAGATATCTCGGACGCCACTTTCGCGAAGTCGTCGCCTGCACGGACGCGGTCGAGTGCGCCCTGAATTTTCGCTTTCGCTGCCGCGTCGCTCGTCGCGGTGAATGACAGCGCGGACGCGCCCGTCGACGGCGCGGCCGACAGCACCAGAATCTCGCGGAGCGTGACGGACGGCGGTGTCAGAAATTCGTTCTGATGCTTGTCGTAGTACTGCCGCGCTTCCTCCTCCGTCATCGCGACATGCGACATGATGTCTTGCGTCGTGATCATCTGCAGCAGCGCGGTGTGCTCGATCTGCTGGCGCAGCTGCTCCATCGTCATGCCTTGATCCGTCAGCGCCTTCATGAAGACCGCGTCGTCGGTGATCTTGTTGTCTTTCTTGATGCCTTCAATCGCGTCCTTGTATTGCTGCTCGGTCACCTTGTAGCCGAGCTCGTGCGCGCGCTGGAGCAGAATCAGGTCGTCGATCGCCCTCACGAGAATGGCCGGCGTGACGTCGGTCAGCAACTTCACGAGCGTCGCATCGCTCTGCAGGTCCTGCGGATTGCTGACCTGGCGGTTCATCTGCTGCAACGCGTCAATCTGCGCCTCCTCGAGGTCGCGCTGCGTGAAGATTTCGCCGTTCACCTTGACCAGCACGCGCTGAATGATCTGGCCATGCGGCGACGTCGTCGGATCAGACGCTGGCGCGGCAGTCGCGCTACTGGCCGCCTGGGCCGGCGGAGGGGTGGTTTGCGATGCGGCGGTCTGGGCGTGGGCGCCAAAACCCGAGACAGCAACGACGAGCGCGGCCGCCGCGGCGCCGAGAGTGTTCTTCATGACTGCAACCTTCTTGGAATCAATATTTTAGCTCGACAACAGACCCTGACTCAATTGGCCCAATACCTGGCGAAGACGTCCGAACAGCCACTCGGCTGGCCGTTGATCGTGCTCAGCTTCCGCAATGAGGGCCTCGCGACTGAAACCGGCTGAGACATCGCGCGCCATCGCCCTGGCGGTCCACCAGGATTCGTCGACTCCAGACGAGGCCTTTCCGCCGGCTGGCTCCAAATTCAGGCGAAGCACCGCCGGTGGCAGCAAGGTCACGTCCTTCCGGCTCTGGATGAACTTGAAGAGCCAGGCCGGGTCGAGCTTGGCCTCCGGCCTGAACTTTAAGACTGCGACCGAGCCTTCCCGGTCGAGACTTTCGAGGCCGATGTGGTCGGCCGCGACACGAATGTGAGCGTACGCCGCCAAATTCTTGACAGAAGCTGGCG
>Ga0070731_10002735_pt1 | contig 16477 bp, 15 predicted proteins | sample Coa_R1_2_FD_66448 | JGI IMG/M metagenome (GOLD analysis project Ga0070731, IMG submission 66448) | Surface soil microbial communities from Centralia Pennsylvania, which are recovering from an underground coalmine fire - Coalmine... | ecosystem: Environmental > Terrestrial > Soil > Unclassified ...
TATGACGTAAATTTCCTACCACATATCAAGGAAATATTGAGTCGGCAATGACGAAGCCAATTGGCATTTTCATTGACCATTAATTTTTTTTGAAATCAACTGGCAATGAAAAAAGCAACAGCGCCGCGACGGGAATTTTTGAAAAACACAACGATAGCGTTTGGAATGGCAACAAATTTCTCTGCAATTCAAAACCTGGAAGCGGGTATTAGAGCAGACTCCTCCAAATTGACAATCGCCTGCGTCGGGGCCCATCCGGGCGACCCTGAGTTCGGCTGCGGAGGTACGATGGCCAGGTATTCAACAGCCGGCCACCATGTCGTATTTGTATATCTAACACGCGGAGAAGCATTTGATCCTGCGAAATCGGCATCCGAATCTGCAACTTTGAGGACGCGGGAGGCCGAAAAGTCATGTGGCGTACTGGGAGCCACGCCAATATTTGCAGGACAGGTGGATGGCGCAACCATTCTAAGCCGCAGCAAAGAAGACGAAATGGCAAAGCTGCTCGAATCGATTAGACCTGACATTGTCTTGACGCACTGGCCTATTGATTCTCACCCCGACCATCAGGTCGCCGGGTTGCTGACAATGACAGCGTGGATTAAGTCCGGGAAGAAATTCGAATTGTATTTTTATGAAGTCAATACCGGCAGTGAGACGATGGCCTTCACACCTTCTGAGTGGGTAGATATAACTTCCGTGCGTGAAAAGAAAAAGTCGGCGATGTTTGGGCACCAGACCCAGTCGCCAGAAAAGCTTTACGACACCCTTTTCAAGACGATGGAGGGATTCCGCGGTTTTGAAGCCGGCGTTGAAGCGGCTGAGGGCTTCGTTCATTTCCGGTCGAAAACCATCGTGGCCAGCATTCAGGGTACGTGATCACGGCCAAACTAATTCGTGCGCTCAATAATAACGCCCTATCATACGATTGTCAATAATTTCTTTTTTCAGCTTCGAAGGATCAATTGCCCCTTTTTTTCGGAACACAACCTTACCACCAGGTTCGATCAATAAGGTCATCGGTAATCCGTCCTGGCCACTGGCGCCGGCAAGCCTCAGGAAACTTATTGCATCTCCCGAGAAAATATAGTTGCGCGACGATGCCTGCTCTTTTTTTAAAAAATGAAGAACCTCAGCCTTTTGCGTTTGAGTATTGAAGCTCACGGTCACCAATTCGAAATCACGGTCCCGATACATTCGATTAATCGTTATTAGTTCAGGGAACTGCTCCGAACTAATCTGGCTGGCAGTAGACCAGAAGCTGACCAACCGGAGTTTTTGTGAATAATTTCGCAATAGGTTCCTGCCACCCGTCAAACTGATAGTGTCCAATATAACGCTTTCTTTCGACCAGGCTAGCCTGGACTTCACAATCCAATTTCTTTTATCGGACCATTTAATAGAGCAGCCAAATACTTTAGTAATTGGAACCGCAACAGGACGATTATCCAGCAACGCGTCAACGGCGTTTCGAGCATCCAGCTGATGAGGTGTCCGGCCATGCCTATCTTCATCATCGAATCTACCCTGGTAGCGCAGTCGCCGCGATTCATCAAAGATAAAGACATGAGGAGTTGCTATGGGCCCGTACGCTTTTGACATCTTTTCGGAATCTCCATCGTATAGGTATGGAAAATTGAAATGTCTTTCGCGTGCACGAATTTTCATTTCGTCGAATGAATCCCCGATATCGCTAAAATCGAGCTCATCCGGCCGCAGGGAACGAGGGTCGTTTGGGTTCACAGCAACCACCTGCACTCCCTTGTTACGGTAGTCATCGGTAAGTTGCATAATTCGTTCTTCATAAGACTGAGCCGTAGGGCAATGGTTACATGTGAATATCAAAACCAGAACTTTAGCATCTCGAAATGAAGAAAGCGAATACAACCTGCCGTCGATACCGGGCAAAGAGAAATCGGGTGCTAGCGAATCAATGGATAATGTTTGATATTCCTGAGCATGGAGCCGGACAGCAAAAAAAACGCTTGTCAATAGCATAAGGCTAAAAAAAAATGATCGTTCGCGCATTAACCTTATTTTCTGAAAAGATACAAATTCTCCTGATGAGTCTTTAAAAGCTTAGTTGTTATCGGGCAATCCCCAGGAATTCTTATAACCATATTCCCGAAAAATCTCTGAATAATGAAAACGAAAGGGGAGATTTTCTCGTTCGCCGTTTTTATTGAAAAGACTGCTCATACCTGTTTATGGTGGAAGTCTTAGGTTCTTACAAGTTTTCAACAGGGCGAAATTATTGGCCCTTAATGGCCTATTATTCATAATTTTGTCTATGACAAATCACATTATGACTGAACCTATTGTACAATTGAGTCACGCGAACATCTATCAGGGCGACAATCTAATTTTGCAAGATGTCAACATGACAGTTAATAAAAGTGAATTTGTTTATTTGGTAGGAAAGACCGGCACTGGGAAATCGAGTTTGCTGAAGACTTTATATGGCGACATATCACTTCGAGAGGGTGAAGGTGAGGTAGTGGGCTTTAACTTGAAAAATATGGATTGGAAAAAAGTTCCATATATGCGAAGAAACCTTGGCGTTGTATTCCAGGACTTTCAATTGCTGACGGACAGAAATGTGACTGACAACCTCAAATTCGTACTGAGAGCAACAGGATGGAAGGATGAGAAGTTGATGAGTGAAAAAATTGGTGATGTGCTTGACAAAGTTGGCCTTAAGTCGAAAGGCTTCAAGATGCCTTATGAAATGAGTGGAGGGGAACAACAGCGTGTGGACATCGCCAGAGCGATGCTCAATTCACCAAAACTAATACTCGCAGATGAGCCCACCGGCAACCTGGATCCCGAAACCTCTGATGAGATTATGCAATTGCTTTTCCGGATTGGCAAGGACTATGGAACATCCATCATCATGGCTACCCACGATTACATGGTGATAAATAAATTTTCTGCACGAATGCTCAGAACCGAAAAAGGTAAAGTAATTGACAATGCTACCATATCCATTTAATCAGTCGTTCGGCATTTTTCACGTTGTCAAAATTATCTGAAAGAATTTGCTCACGGTCATCGATCTCTCTTGCCTGGATTGGCATATTATACAGATCGTCAATTGCGCCTTTGAAAGATTTGGCATTCTCACTAATCTGACAAATGGGCTTCAGCGGTGTTCCCTGAACTGCAAGTTCATTGACCAAACAATGCTTTCCATTGAAAAGAGCATTGAGAAGCTTCAGCTTAGTTCCCGTACAATTAAAAGACGGAATGATATTAATTTGCGCCTTGGAAACCATGTCTTGCATTTCTTCATTTGTAGGGTTTGCTATCAGGCAGGCATGTGCGTTATTGCGCGCTGCTTTGATCAAATTAATCGAAGGGTTTCGACCGGCAATGACGAAAGGCACCGAGAGGTCATTAAATACTTTTTTGAGCAGCCAGACGACAACCGCCTCATTCTCTGCAACTTCAAGATTCCCGTGGTAGAGACAAAAGCAGCCTATTTTATTGTCATTTTGCACCTTCTCAAAAGGGCAAAAAACTGGCAGGCAATCAATATTGTTTGAGCCAAATTCCTCCCGGTAAACTTTTGCATCACCGCTCGAAATTGCTAAAATAAGAGTCCTTCCCGAAATGCTGCGCTCATATTTGCGCAAAAGACGGCTTTCGTAATAATAATAAATTTTCCTGGAAATGGATCTTTCCAATTTGAATAATTGCCAATAATAGCGGTACTCAACATTGTGAAGACGCAATACTATCCGTCTTTTGTCAAATCGATCATCACGCAAAAGAAAAGTGCAATGAATTCCTTCGAGAAGAATTGGATGGTCGTCGGCCAAAAGGCACCGGGTCAGTTCATCGCTCGATCTTGAACAAACGATGTAAGGCAGTTTATGCGAAAAACCCTTGTGCCCTTTATTCCGGTGATAATAATTTACTTCATAGCAGTAGCGCTTCAACTCCAACTGTTCTCCCCGACCATATTCAAAACAGTGAAGGTGGACCCTGATTCCCAGATGATGAAGCGCCTTTATTTTGAAGAACACATCGATAACCCCGCCGTAGTCAGCTGGATAGGGCACGTCAAATGAAATAATATGCAGATGTCTTTCCATTAATTCAGGCAAATATGCGACGGTAAAATGAAAGCAATTTTTTCTCCTCCTCCTGCCAATTATACACCTCGCGGGCCTGGAAACAGGCTGCCTGCATCGCCGAGTATAAAACATTGTTCGCAAGCAAATTGTTCAGCGACATCGAAATAACCTCTGGAGAAAGATCATCGATCAGCAAAGCGACGCAAAAATGGGTGTTGATTTTGCGGTAGGCGGGATAACCGACACACAGTTGTGGAATTCCTGCGTGGATGTAATCAAAAAAACGGTTTGCAAGGGAAAAGTAATTACTCTGCCCCATATTCTCAAAAAGGGTCAATCCTATCTTTGCATCGTGGGTATAAGTTTTTAACTCTTCTGGTCGCAACATTCCAGTAAATGTGACTTTTTCTTTGAGATTATTGTCTTCGACCAGCTGCTTTGCCTTCTGCATAAAATTACCATCGCCGCAAATAACCAGGATCGCAGGAATGTTGCGCATTGCCGGTATCAGGGTTTCAAAGCTTCTTCCCTCATTTACTGCACCCTGGTACAAAATATATTGTTGTTTTCCAGGCGGGAGAATGTTTGGATCAAGGCGGGGTACATTTAGTATCTGTTCGTATTTGACCCCATACATTCGTTGAAACTCTAAGGAAATTGGTTCGCTAACCGTATATCCGTAGACAAATCTTGGTACGCAGAAGTGTTCAATACGCTTCCAGATTTTGTAAACTGGCGGTCTGCTCACGACTTCCTTCATCTCGCAAAATAATTCATGAGCGTCATATATCCTTTGCACTTTCTTCACGACGGAAATAATCAGCGCGGGAAGAATAGTATCCAGATCTACACAGCATATTGCATCCATTCGCTTGAAAAGTAGATGGAAAAGTAACCTGATATTAAATTCAGCATAAAATAATTGGCCTTTGCTGAACAGGCAGCGAAGTCTTTTTTGAACATACTTTTTTGGAACAATTGGAAGAGAATTGGCTTTTTCCCGTCCGACCATGGTGACAAGATAGCCGGCCGTTGCCAAAGTATCACAAATTCTGTCCATTCGCTGGTCATAATTAAGGTCATTGGTAACTGTAAAAAAGATACGTTTCAAATCTTTAAATTTAGCCCTGTTCTATATCCATTTGAAAGCTCTTGAATGATTCTGGTCCAAGAGGTTATAATAATTTCAAATTTCAGATATTTTATGCTAGCTTTGCCGCCGAAATTAGAAGAATAAAATTGGATGCATTAAAAAATTTGAGATGCCATATTTGACAAAAGAAAAGAAAGAGGGTTTTTTTAAAAACTTCAGCGACAAGACTGCCAACACCGGGTCGATCGAGGGGCAGATTGCACTCTTGACCGAGCGAATTAATCGCATTTCAGAACACCTACAAACAAACGGAAAGGATTTTTCTACTCATCGAGGTTTGATGCAGCTGGTCGGAAAAAGAAAACGTTTGCTCAACTATTTGAGCAAGCAAGACTTGCAAGGTTACCGCCAACTGATCGAAAAACTAGGATTGAGAAAATAATTGATTATTTACCAATCGATATTCCCGACTCACGTTGGGAATCTTTTTGTATATAATCTTCATCAGATTTTTAATTATGGGCCGTAGCACTTTTTTCTTCAGTTACGCTCTATCAAAAGCAAATTAGCGATATGCTTACACAACCAATTAGTGTCACATTTGATATTGGAAATGGCGCTCAAGTTACTCTTGAAACGGGAAAGCTCGCGCGCCAGGCGGACGGCGCCGTTACGGTGAAACAGGGCAATAATATTATTCTGGCGACTGTCGTTGCGAACCGGGAACCAAAAGAAGGACAGGAATATTTTCCACTTTCCGTCGATTACCAGGAAAAATTCGCTTCCGCCGGACGGATACCTGGCTCGTTCTTCAAGCGCGAAGGAAGGCCGAGCGATTACGAGGTTTTAGTCAGTCGCCTGGTCGACCGCGCATTGCGCCCACTTTTTCCTGAAGATTATTTTTGTGACGTTCAGGTACTGATCACATTAATTTCCAGTGACGAGCAGGTAATGCCTGATGCGCTTGCCTGTTTAGCGGCGTCTGCGGCACTTGCTGTTTCGGACATTCCCATCAAAGAAATTATTTCGGAAGTTAGGATTGCGAGGGTTGAAGGCAAGATGGTCGCAAATCCTTTGCGAAATGATCTCGCAAAAGCGGACATGGATTTTATTATTGCCGCGACTGACAAGAACTTAATGATGGTAGAAGGTGAAAGTCTGGAATGCAGCGAAGAAGATCTGGTTAAAGCATTGGAAGTTGCCCATGAAGCAATCAGGATTCAGATCAGGGCACAAGTAGAACTTAGGGCGAAGAAAAAAGTCAAGGAAAAAAGGGAATATGAAAAACCTCTCCAGAAAGAAGAGCTGAGAACAAAAGTCGAGGAGTTCACGAAATCAAAAATCTATGACATTTCCCGGAAGGGCACCACTAAAAATGAGCGGTCTGAAGCTTTTGATCAAGTAAAAGAGGGACTTGTCGCCAGCCTTGGTGAAGAAGCTTCAGACGAGGACAAAAAACTCAGCAAAAAATATTTCGAGGATCTCAAATGGGAAGTTGTTCGTAATATGATTCTGGACGAGAGAGTGCGGTTGGACGGAAGAAAGCTGGATGAAGTCAGGCCGCTCGCTATGGAAGTCGATCCTTTGCCGACACCCCACGGCTCTGCACTTTTCACCCGCGGAGAGACACAATCTCTTACTACGGTCACTTTTGGCACCCCCTTGGATGAGCTTCTGGTTGAGAGCGCAGCCAAATCTGTAGACTCAAAATTCTTTCTCCATTATAATTTTCCACCTTTTAGCACCGGTGAAGTAAAAATGCTCAGAGGTCAAAGCCGTCGGGAAGTTGGTCATGGCAATCTTGCCATGCGCTCGCTGAAACAAATGATGCCGGGCAAAGATTACGCTTATACGGTTCGAATAGTAAGTGATATCTTGGAATCCAACGGATCGTCTTCTATGGCGACGGTATGTGCCGGCTCCCTCGCATTAATGGACGCGGGTGTGCCAATACCCAAGCATGTAAGCGGTGTGGCGATGGGGTTAATTACGCGACAATCAGACAACAAATATGCGATTCTAACAGACATATTGGGAGACGAAGATCACTTGGGCGATATGGATTTTAAAGTTACGGGGACCCGTGAAGGCATTTGTGGTGTCCAAATGGATATCAAAGTTGATGGGCTTAGCATGGACACGATGCGTGAGGCTCTCGAACAGGCAAGAAAGGGAAGATTACATATCCTCGATGCGATGTATGAATGCATAAATTCTCCCCGCCCGGAAGTCAAGCCGCACGCACCAAGAATGGAAAAATTGTTTATCGACAAAGAGTATATTGGAGCTGTCATCGGGCCGCAGGGAAAGGTCATTCAGGAAATACAGCGCGAAACAGGAACCACCATCAATTTGGAAGAAGTGGGCAATTATGGTGAGGTAAGCATTTTTAGTCCAGCCAAGGACGGCCTTGAAAAAGCCGTTGCATGGATCAAAGGAATAGTTGCGGTCCCTGAAGTAGGACAGGTCTATGAATCGAAAGTTAAGTCTGTCATGCCTTACGGCGCTTTTGTTGAGTTCCTTCCTGGCAAACAAGGGCTGCTGCACATCAGCGAAATAAGCTGGAAGCGACTCGAAAATATGGAGGGCGTGCTTGCTGACGGGGATACCGTTAAAGTTAAATTAATCGGGATTGATCACAAAACGGGCAAGTTCAAATTAAGCAGGAAAGCGCTGATGCCAAAACCAGAGGGCAAAGCACAGCACAGCCAGCCCAATGAACCGCGCGGGTGACAAATCAAATTTGCTTTTTTTGTAAATCGGACCTGCGGCAAAATCGCGGGTCTTTGTCTTGATGCAAGATCATATTCAAATCACATTTGAGGTCGATGACAATACGCGAGATATCCTGATCGCTATACTTAATGAAGAAGGCTTTGAAGAATTTCCTGCCAAATTACGGGCCTTCGTTTCCGAAGAGCAATTTGAGCCTGAACCTTGGCCAATTGCTTTATAATTTAATGACGCCGCACATGATTGAATGACTCACAAAGAGAAACTGGAATGAAGTCTGGGAGAAAAGTTTTGACCCGGTAATCATTGCCAAAGCCTGCGGAATCCGTGCCGGATTTCACAAAGCCATGCGGGGCGCAAAATAGAAGTAATCATTATCCCAAAAATAACTTTTGGAACCAGCCACCATCCAACCACCGCCCTGATAATTGAATCGATGTTAGGACTTGATTTCAGCGGCAGGCGGGTTCTTGATTTTGGAACAGGAATAGGTATTCTTACGATTTTGGCAGAGAAACTAGGTGCACGCCAAATAATCACGATCGATAACGATCCAATCTGCATAATAAATGCTGAGGAAAATATCGAGAAAATAAGTGTCAAAAAATCGCGGTTTTAGAAGGGGAATCGCCAGTCTTCGACTATGGAAAGTTTGATATCAACCTGCGCAATCTGCATACAAACCTTATTCTATCGCAGCTATCTGTGATGAGGCAGCAATTAGCCATCGATGGTGCTTTATTGTTGAGCGGTATCGTCGAAAGCGACTTAGACGCACTCCAAAGCACAATCGACAATTATGGTTTACATATTCAGCTAAAGTCATTGAAAAACAACTCCATCGGCTTGATAATATCTTTAGGAGCCAGAAACATTCCGTGGTTAAACATGTAAAAATTGACAAGTTTTGCTTAATTTTACAGCCCAACTAAACCAAGCGCGCAAATGACAGAGGTTCTCCTCATATTGCTGGCCTACCTTATTGGATCAATACCTACCGCTGTTTGGATTAGCAAATATTTTTTTGACGTTGATATCAGGGAGTATGGCAGTGGTAACGCGGGGGCTACTAATACCTTCCGTGTTCTAGGTTCAAAATGGGGCACTATAGTAATGATCGTCGACGTGCTCAAAGGTCTCTTGGCTACAAGTCTTTTTGTATTTGTTCCCTATTATCTGCATACTGATGCTGATCTGGAACGGACTAACCTGATGCTCGGCCTTGGTTTGGCAGCTGTCGTGGGTCATATATTTCCCGTCTGGGCTGATTTTAGGGGTGGCAAAGGGGTCGCGACACTTTTCGGAATGGTGTTAGCTATTCAACCTCTGGTGGCGGTTTGTTGTGTGGGTGTGTTTCTTTTGGTCCTATATCTTACCCGCTTTGTGTCTCTAAGTTCTATTCTGGCAAGCGTCTCTTTTGCAGTTCTGATTCTTTTCATCTTTAATGAGAAGGAGCCGCTTTATAGGGCTTTCGCTATTGCTGTTGCGTTGATGGTAATATTAACCCACCAAAAAAACATTACGCGCATTCTCCGGGGAAATGAGAGCAAAGTTCCGATTTTAAAATATAGAGATCGCCGGCGCAGTCGTCGATCAAAATAACAGTAAGAATTATTCCTGGGCTCTAAATTGATGGCAATGAATGATATGCAAGTGTAGAACTGACACTTAAATTTTCCGGTGCCCAAATACAAGATTTTTTAAAGTGAATGTGTCGATTGACGAATCATTCTTTTAATTTTGTAGCCCCCATACCATTAAAACCCTTATACTTTTAAACCAAAAGCGACGGTATGTTACAAAATTTGCTCGAGAAGCTTCAGCTCAACGACGAAAAAAACCTGTTAATTCAAGGTCTTCCATCTTCCATCGAAAAGCAATTTTTCAGATTAACTTTTGCCAAGAATGTGACACCGCTTTTAAAAAGTAAGAAAATCGATTTCGCACTGGTTTTTGCGATTAATGAAAATCAATTGTCGTCGATTGTCACAGAGGTTTTACCAGCGTTGCATGCCAAGGCGAAATTTTGGGTAGCATACCCAAAAAAGACCTCCAAGATTGCGACAACGTTGTATCGGGATTGCAGTTGGAACTGCATTACTAATTTTGGGTATGAAGGTACCCGGCAGGTTCCTCTTGATCACGTTTGGATTGCGGTCCGGTTCGTAAAAAAGGACCTGAGTGAATCTGAAATTTTGAAAACCGCACCGTCCGGCATGTTTGTTTCCGCGGGAACAATTGGTGATCATCGGGAAAAAAGTTTCAGTCCCCCTGATGATTTTTCCAAAGAATTGAAAAGAAGTAAGGTGGCGTCCCATTTCTTTGACACACTCTCGCAGTCCAATAAGAAGGAGTACGTAAGTTGGATTATTAATGCAAAGAAAGAAGCGACAAGAACCAGAAGGCTTGAGTCCGCAATAGATAAACTCATCGCTGGCAAAAAAAACCCGGCAGAAAAATAAGGAATTCCGCGCCATTAGAAAGGATAAATTACGGTTCTTTTTCGTAGGGTCAATTCTTTTTGCAGTGCTTTAAGGTGTATATGCACCTCCTGATAATGTTTTATAGTTTCCTGGTCTGCATTCATATTTTTGAGATCTTCCTCATTCAATACAATCAGTCTCTTAATTTTTTTTAATTTAAGGTAAATCATGACGTCCTCAACCTCGGAGCGGTAGTTATCGTCAACAGTTCTTGAATAAATGACTTCCGCAGCATTTTCAGCCTGGAAGACCTGTCGTTTGAAATCCTCATAATTGTATTCCCAAATTTTGCTGTTAATGGTGCGGGCCCTGTCTTCGTCATTCCACCTGGCGCTTAACTCATAGGGATGATTGGTCGTATTGATGACGAGGCGAACTATTTCGTTGTCGGGCAAGTAAGTAAAATCGGCAGTGGTCAATTTTTTTTCAGATTCATATTTCTGCTTATATAGGAGCAAAAGTTCATGGATTTTCTCATTCTTAAAGGTTTCTTCATCGAGATTTTCCAAAAATATATAGTCGGCGACCGTCTGCGATCCATCAAATTCCTTCGACCCATAATTGAGAAGTACACGCACTAACGCCCTTTCCTGCAGTTCGTCCTGGTACATCACGTTGAAGGCCTCATCACTAAAATCCACCTGCTTTTCAGTAATATTCTTATCGCGACTTTCTGCAGCCCCTGTCTTGCGCAATTCCTCCTTTTGCACTTTTTCTTTGATAAACTGGTTAACGAGATTGTGCAGGCCCTGTTCATCAATTTGCAGCCGCTCGGCGCATTTCCGAATATAATCTTGTTGAAGAGTAAAATCTTCAGCTTTATTGATTTTAGCTATAGTTTCAGCAACTTGATTCACGACGTCTGCCTTCTTTTTCGAATCTAAGCCTGCTTCCTTGGCTGAAATGTCCAACTGGAACAAAATGAAATCCTTCTTGTTTTCCAAAACAAATTTGCGAAATGCAGCAACTCCAGACTTCTGGATAAAGCTATCCGGGTCCTCGCCATTGGGGATTAATACAAGTCTCACACTTAGCCCCTCCTCTACTGCCATATCGAGCCCGCGAAGAGCCGCCTTAACACCGGCAGCATCGCCATCATAAATGATGGTTAGGTTGGAAGTGTATTTTCTAATTAGCCGGAGTTGTTCCTGGGTTAGCGACGTGCCGCCGCTGGCGACTACATTTTCTATTCCGGCCTGATGCATAGAAATTACATCAGTATACCCCTCAACGAGAAGACACTCGTCATTGTAGTCAACGGCTCGGCGAGCAAAGTATAATCCATAAAGAATACGGCTTTTAATGTAAATCTCATTTTCAGGCGTATTGATATACTTTGGCGATTTGTCATTTTTCTTAATTGTCCTCGCCCCAAATCCAATGATTTTCCCCGTTTGGTTGTGAACAGGAAAAATAATCCTGCCCCTGTAGTTGTCCATGAGTTGACCATCCCGCAAGACTACCAACCCTGCTTTTTGCAGATATTCCGCGTTATATTGGGCGGCCAAAGCGGCGGTGGCAAAAGCATCTCTCTTATCCAAGCAGTAGCCCAATTGAAATTTTTTAATAATCTCGTCGCGAAAGCCCCTTTCTTTCAAATATGCCGCCGCTATGTCCTGCCCCTCGTCGTACCTGAAAATTGCATCGCTGAAATATTGTTGGGCAAAACTGTTAATGATAAAAAGGCTGTCGGCCAATTGTTGTTGTAGACGTAATTCCGGGTTTGACGACGTCTCCTCTATTTCAATATTATATTTGGCTGCAAGCCACTTTAGGGCCTCGACATAGGAATATTTCTCATGCTCCATCAAAAAGCCAATCGTATTGCCACTCCGTCCACATCCAAAACATTTGTAAATTTCTTTTGAAGGCGAAACGGTAAAGGACGGAGTCTTTTCATTATGAAACGGGCAAAGGCCCAGATAGTTAGATCCTCTTTTTTTCAGGCGCACGAATGAACCCACAATATCTATGATGTCAATGCGGGCTAGTATCTGCTGTATCGTTTGCTGCGTAATCATTAAATGCGCGTGAGCAAATTACGCCAAAATGGTCCACATTTGCCCTTCGTCGTAGAAGAAAAATGGGCCAATAGGCTGACACACAAGGCAAAACTCCCCTGATCGGCCGTTAGTAAATTGAGAACAAAACTGCGTATTTCTACCAATAATAAAACTTGACGTTAAGCGCTTATAAGGTGGCCCTTAGCCGAACAGTGACCTTTACTTAACCCACATGTACTCGATAACGTCAAATATAGCCATCGCATCCTGCTATCTGCCTATTTTAATAATACTCTGGAAAAACATTAAATCCGAAAAATCATTCATAGTGATTGGCATTTATTGGATGTTCAGTGGGCTCATTAATCTACCCAATTGGATCTCATTTATGGCAAATCCACGTTGGCAAAATCAAATAACCCTTATATATAACCTTATTGACGGGCCGATGATTTTATTATTCTTTTTTTTATCGGCCCAAAGCAAAAAGAGAAAAATTATCGGTTACACACTTATCTTTTTTGTCATTTTCGAGGCGGCGATGATCGTCATTAAAGGATATAATTTGAAGTCAAGCACAATCATCATTGGATTGGATACCTTTCTGGCGCTCACACTTTGCATTAGCAATATTGCCGCATTTCTAAGCAAACTTGAGCACACGCCTTCTGAAAATTCACTAATATTTGTGAATTCCTCTGTGCTGTTTTCATATGGTGTTTTTGTAATTATTTATTTTTTCAGCTACCTAGGCTTTGCCGAGTCAAAAACAGAAAACAATGAGGTATTCCTTATTTATTATATTAGCCTATTTCTTTCTTGCATGCTGACCTGCTATGGGCTTTGGCGATACGATCGTAAGCCGGTATACCTTGACGTCTTTCTAAATGCCTGAAAATGCCGTGTATTTGTTGATAATAGCGAATCAAGACCCGCTTATTCATCCAGTCATAACATCATACGGCATTTAGTAAAAAAACCGAACCTTTTATGCTCACCCTGCGTATGTTTATGTCTCTAACGGGTATATCCCCGCGTTTCGGAGGCGGCACAGGCTGCCAGGCTTCCAACACCAACAAGCAAAATCAATGCTAAAAACGGTTACGACAGGGTTCCATATTTTTAGTATTGTCAGTATTGCTTGCGTTTCCTGCGGAGGAGGTCACCAGTCGAGGCCAGCACCAGACACTGATCAACAACAGGGAAAAACCCTCGCTGCCAGCTATTGCCAATCCTGTCACATGCTTCCGGACCCTTCGCTTCTCGACAAGAAAACATGGATAACGGGTGTGCTTCCGGCCATGGGGCCACACCTGGGTATCTTTGCCTATGGCGACAAGATTTATCCTTCCCGGCGATCGGATCCAAATGTTAGTCGCAACTATTATCCATCGCAGCCAATTATCACATTTTCACAATGGCAGTCTATTATCGACTATTATGCCAGTTCAGCGCCCGATACTTTGGCTGTATGGCGTGGAGGCGATACAATCCGAAATAACCTCGACCTCTTTTCCGTATACTGGCCCTCGTACAAATCCAACTCGCCCGCCTCCTGTTTTGTGAAGATAGACCCCTCGACAAACAGAATTATAGTCTGCGATGCGATTTCCAAAAAATTAGTCCTGTTTGACAAGCATCTCAGGCCCCTCGATTCGATTGCCGTCGGAGGACCGATCGTCGACATCGACATGGAAAAAAATAAGTGGATTATCTGCAACATAGGAAATATCAATCCAAATGACGAAAAGCTGGGAAGCGCGGAAATTGTGGACGTTTTTCCGGGTGGCAAATTGAAGAAACGGCCCACACCCCTCTTCGACAAACTTGCTAGGCCGGTCCAAATTGCTGAATCCGACTTGAACAAAGATGGTAAGATGGATTATTTGGTGTGTGAATTCGGCAACCTCACGGGAGCACTTTCGTGGATGGAGAACCTGGGGAATGGCAAATTCAAACGACGTATTTTGCGGGCTTTTCCCGGCACAATTCATGTTTACGTCGACGACTATAATCATGACGGTTTGCCGGATATATGGGCTTTATTTGCGCAAGGCGAAGAAGGAATCTTTCTTTTCACCAATCGTGGCCATGGGAACTTTGATCAGCGCGAAGTACTTCGGTTTCCGCCAGTTTATGGTTCATCCTCATTTTCGCTTGCCGATCTGAACGGCGACGGATTCCCTGACATCATTTATACGTGCGGTGACAATGCAGACTTTTCCAGGGTATTAAAGCCCTATCATGGAGTATACGTTTTTTTAAACGATGGTAAATTTAATTTTAAGCAGAAGTTTTTTTTCCATATTGACGGATGCTACAAAGCAATCGCGAAAGATTTTGATGGTGACGGGAAGCCAGACATCGCCACTATATCGTTTTTTGGAGATTATAAAAACCATCCGGAAGAAGGATTCGTCTTTTTGCACAACAAGGGAAATCTCCAATTTGAACCACAAACTCTTTCAGATGGGAAATTGGGTCGTTGGCTGACAATGGACGCAGGCGACTTGAATGGGAACGGAAAAAATGACATAATACTGGGGAACTTTGCCGTTGGACCGTCGAACATAAAATCTTCTGTCGACTGGAAGAACAACCCGCCTTTTATTCTCCTGGAAAATATCGACGGATTCAAGCATTGATTGATCGTTTGTTTTGTCATTTTTATCTTAACTTGTTTCTTCATTTCATCATATCAAATTTCCTATCATGAATCAAAATCCTTGCAGGAGTAAATTTCTTTGTCTGGCATCCTTATTTTTTTTAGCAGCTAATACGGCATCAGCCCAACAACGTGATCCAAAATTGACAGAAGTTTACAGTCCTGTGCCACCGGTCGTTACATCGGGTAAAACCAATAGCGATCCTCCATCGGACGCAATAGTCCTTTTTGATGGCAAAAACCTCGATCAATGGGAGTCGGTAAATGATTCCACCAAGCCTGCAACATGGAAGGTGGCCGATGGAATAATTACAGTTGATAAAACCGGAGGCAATATCAGGACAAAGCAATCTTTTCTCGATTATCAGCTGCATATTGAATGGCGAATACCCGAAAATATCACCGGATCAGGTCAGGCACGAGGTAATAGTGGTGTCTTTTTGGCATCCACCGGTGCAGGTGACGAAGGGTATGAACTGCAGGTATTGGATTCTTATAATAACCCGACATATGTCAATGGGCAGGCCGGAAGCATATACAAGCAAGCAATCCCACTTGCAAATGCCTGCCGAAAACCAGGTGAGTGGCAATCCTATGATGTCATCTGGAAGGCACCGCGGTTTAATGAAGATGGTTCCTTAAAATCGCCTGCGACTGTCACGGTGTTGCAAAATGGCGTCCTGATTCAAGATCATTATGAGTTGAGCGGGCAGACATTGTATATCGGCAAACCCTTTTACAAGGCACACGGAGCAAGCCCAATCAAGTTACAGGCACATGGCGACAAAAGCGAGCCGATTAGCTATAAAAATATCTGGGTGCGCCCTTTGTAAACTTCTCGGCATCAATCCATAGTGGATTTTATTGGTCAAAAAAACCTGCCGGAAAATGGTAAAATTGTAGTACCTTTGCAAACCTTAAAAAGTACTCATGAGCAACAGAAGGGAATTTGAAATACCATTTGTTGGTTTGAAGCCGGGAGTCCATGAGTTCGAATATCGAATCACAGACAGGTTCTTTGAGGCATATCAGCAACAAGACTTCAAAAATTGTAACGTTGTCGTCAAGCTTGCTCTCGATAAGAAGAATGGATTCATGTTGTTGAAATTCGAGGTCGCCGGATCGATCGAAGTGACCTGCGACCGTTGCGGAAACGCTCTGCCAATCGAACTTTGGGATGAATTTAATATTCTTGCAAAGCTTGTTGAAGAACCGGATCTCATGAACGAGCAGGAAGAAGATCCGGATGTATACTATATTTCAAGGAATGAGAGCCATTTGCATATAGCGGACTGGATCTATGAATTTATAAATTTAAGTATCCCCCTCCAGCGCATGTGCGAGGAAAATGAAATTGGCGGTAAGTTTTGCAATAAGGAGGTTCTGAGCATGCTAAATAAGATGAAAAGCCGAGGCGA
>Ga0070731_10002736_pt1 | contig 16470 bp, 11 predicted proteins | sample Coa_R1_2_FD_66448 | JGI IMG/M metagenome (GOLD analysis project Ga0070731, IMG submission 66448) | Surface soil microbial communities from Centralia Pennsylvania, which are recovering from an underground coalmine fire - Coalmine... | ecosystem: Environmental > Terrestrial > Soil > Unclassified ...
CGCTCCGAAAATCCGCCTCAGCAAGAGGTCGTGCATCCAATCATCCTAACAGGCGGCGGACGCGACCGCACGGCAGTATCGACAGGGCGGCGGCGCCTCACATGTTCGGATAGTTGGGGCCGCCGCCGCCTTCCGGCACCGTCCAGACGATATTCTGCGACGGGTCCTTGATGTCGCAGGTCTTACAATGGACGCAATTCTGCGCGTTGATCTGCAGCCTCTTGCCGGCGGCCGCATCGTCCAGGATCTCGTAGACGCCGGCCGGGCAGTAGTACTGCTCCGGGGCGCCGTAGACCTGATAGTTGAGGCTGATCGGCACCGCCGCATCCTTCAGCCGCAGATGCGCCGGCTGGTTCTCCTCGTGGTTCGTGTTGGACAGGAAGACCGAGCTCAGCCGGTCGAAGCTGACCTTGCCGTCGGGCTTCGGGTAATGGATCGGCTGGACCTGCGAGAGCGGCGCCAGGCTCTCGTTGTCGCCGTGGCGGTGGCGCAGCGTCCACGGCGCCTTGCCGCCGAAGAGATAGGTGTCGATCGCCGAATAGAGCATGCCGCCGTAGAGCCCCCACCGGAAGGAGGGGCGGATGTTGCGCACGCGGTGCAGCTCATCCCACAGCCAGGTCCGCTCCAGCGCCGGGCGGTAATCGGCGGAGGCCTCCCCGGCCAGCGTCGGAAACACGGTCTCCGCCGCGGTCATGCCCGACTTCATCGCCGTGTGCGTGCCCTTGATCTTCGGCACGTTGAGGAAGCCGGCGGCGCAGCCGATCAGGCAGCCGCCGGGGAAGCTCAGCGCCGGGATCGACTGCAGCCCGCCTTCGTTGATCGCGCGCGCGCCATAGGCGATGCGCCGGCCACCCTCGAAGGTCGGGCGGATGGCCGGGTGCGTCTTATAGCGCTGGAACTCCTCGAAGGGTGACAGCGTCGGGTTGCGGTAGTCGAGCCCCACCACGAACCCCACCGCCACCTGTCGGTCCTCCAGGTGATAGAGGAACGAGCCGCCATAGGTCGCACTATCCATCGGCCAGCCGACGGTGTGGACGACGAGGCCGGGCTTGTGCTGGGCCGGATCGACCTCCCACAGCTCCTTGACGCCGAGCCCGTAGGTCTGGGGGTCGCAATCCCGGCGCAGATTGAAGCGCTCGACCAGAGTCCGCGTCAGCGAGCCGCGCGCGCCCTCGGCGAACATGGTGATGCGGCCGTGCAGCTCCATGCCGCGCTGGAAATTGCCGGTGGGCTCGCCGTCCTTGCCGATCCCCATGTCGCCGGTGGCGACGCCGTAGACCTTGCCGCCCTCGTCGTAGAGCACCTCGGCGGCGGCAAAGCCGGGATAGATCTCGACGCCCAGCGCCTCGGCCTGGCTCGCCAACCAGCGGCAGAAATTGCCCAGGCTGATGATGTAGTTGCCGTGATTGTGCATCTGCGGCGGGGTCGGCAGCCGCGTCGCACCGGTCGCGGTCAGGAAAAGGAAGCGGTCCTCGACGGCCGGCGTGTTGAGCGGCGCGCCGCGATCCTGCCAGTCGGGGAAGAGCTCGACGAGGGTCCGCGGCTCCAGGACCGCGCCGGAGAGGATATGGGCGCCGACCTCCGAGCCCTTTTCGAGCACGCACACGGAAACATCGCTGCCGGCTTCGGCGGCGAGCTGCTTGAGGCGGATCGCCGCGGTCAGCCCCGACGGGCCGGCACCGACGATGACCACGTCGTATTCCATGCTCTCGCGATCCATCCCTCGTCCCTATCCTCGCGCCTGTCGGGTGGGTGCTTGCCATCTTCCGGCCGGCAGGCGCAAACCTAATCTGCCGTTCGCAAGGGCAGGTAGACGGAATGGAGACGGCGAAACTGCTGGAATCGGTCCTGCGGTGGCAGGTGGCGGCAGGGCTCGATGAGGCGATGCTGGACGCGCCGGTCGACCGCTTCGCCGCCGCCCGCCCGCCGGCGCCGCCGCCGCGGCCTGCGGCTCCGCCGCCGTTGACCGCCGTTCCGAGCGCGGTGCCGCAGGCCATCGCGGAGGCGCGGGCAGCCGCCGGGGCGGCGCAGACGCTGGAGGCCCTGCGCGATGCCGTCGCCGCCTTCGAGGGCTGCACGCTCAAGCGGACCGCCACCAAGACCGTCTTCGCGGACGGCAATCCGGACTCCCGCCTCATGTTCATCGGCGAGGCGCCGGGCGCCGACGAGGACCGGATCGGGCTGCCCTTCGTCGGGGCCTCGGGACAGCTTCTCGACCGGATGCTGGCCACCATCGGGCTTGATCGGACGAAGGCCTACATCACCAACGTGCTGTTCTGGCGACCGCCGGGCAACCGCAAGCCGACCGACAGCGAAATCGCGATCTGCCGCCCCTTCGTCGAACGCCACATTGTGCTCATTCGGCCACACCTCGTAATAATCGTCGGCGGCACGGCCAGCGGCGCGCTCATTCCCGGAAGCGAAGGAATTACAAGGCTTCGTGGGCGTTGGTTGCGACTAAATGTCAACGGGCTTGCCACGCCGTTGCAAGCATTGGCCATGTATCACCCGTCGTTTCTGCTCAGAGCGCCAGAACGCAAGCGCGAAGCCTGGGCCGATCTTCTTAGTGTCAAGTCGAAATTGAAAGATGTCGTTAAGTAGATAATAGTTAACAACGACTGTTTCTGAATATTAGTGATATAGCCAAACCATATAGAAATTTTTTGCTTGCACCAACCGGCGAAGTGCCTTACGGGTGTGGCCATGACTGGTGCACACCACGGTGCCGGACCGAGGAATTCTTGGTCGGGAATGGCGCTTTGTGCGCTGTTTGTCGGCCTATCCATGGTTGCAGGCGAACGCGCCTTCGGCGCGGACCAGACTGTTGGCCCGGCTCGGACGAGCCAGCCGGCAGGCGCACGCGATCAGGGCCCGGCCGTGCCCCCCACCATCCTGTCGACCGCGGATGCCGCGCGTTATGCCGCCATCTTCGGTCTGCAGCAGGAGGAGAACTGGAAGGCGGCGGACGCCGAGATCGCGGATCTCGGGGACCGCATGCTGCTCGGCACGGTCCTGGCCCAGCGCTATCTGTCGCCGCATTACGCCACCACCTTCGACCAGGCGCGCGATTGGCTCGCGAGCTATGGCGACCTGCCCGATGCCCGCGCCGTGTGGCAGCTGGCGCAGCGCAAGGGGGCCGGCAAGGCGCTGCCGGCGCCGGCGACAACGCGCGGCATCGCCTCCTACGGCCCCGCCCGCCTGCCGCCCGAGCCGAGCCAGGTCGTCCTGCGCCGTCCGGCCACCTTCGAGGCCGGACTGGCCGCGTGGCGGGCCAAGCGCTGGGGCGATGCGGCCAAGGACTTCGAGATCACCGCGAACGCCAGCGGCACGTCGAGCTGGTACGTCGCCGCCGCCGCCTATTGGGCGGCCCGCACCCACCTGGCGCTCCGCCAGCCGGAGCAGGTCGACCCGTGGTTCGCCATTGCCGCCCGGCAGCCGCGAACCTTCTATGGGCTGCTGGCCCGGGCGACGCTGGGCCTGCCGCCGGATACACCGCTGGGCGCCCGCCCTCTCGCGACGGCCGAGGTGGCCGCGCTCGAGGCGACACCGGGCGGCCGGCGCGCGATCGCGCTCGTCCAGGTCGGCGAGACCGACCGCGCCGAGGCCGAGCTCCGCGCGCTTTCGGTCAGCGGCAACAGCGGCCTCGCCGACGCGATCGTGGCGCTGGCGGACCTCGCCAGCATGCCGTCGCTCTGCATGTCGTTGGGCTACCGCACCGACAACGCGGCGGCGCGCTATCCCGTGCCGCGCTGGCAGCCGCAGAACGGCTTCGTCGTCGACCGCGCCCTGCTCTTCGCGCTGACGATGGAGGAAAGCCGGTTCACCGCGGATATCCGCAACCGGTCCGGCGCGTCGGGCCTGATGCAGCTGATGCCCGCGACGGCGCGCGCCGTGGCCCGCAACGCCGGGATCCCGCTGCGCAACGTCAGCGACCTCGTCGATCCGGCGATCAATCTCAGCCTCGGCCAGGAATATGTGCGCGAGCTGATCGACTACCAGCAGGTCAACGGCAATCTGATCCTCCTGCTCGCCGCCTACGGCTTCGGGCCGGGGCCGCTCGCCAAGTGGCAGGCTCGGATGGCCGAGGAGGAGCCGCTCGAGTTCATCGAGGGCCTGTCGAGCCAGGAGACGCGGCTCTATGTCGAACGCGTGCTGACCAATCTCTGGATATACCGCCAGCGCCTGGGCCAGCAGCAGCCCGACCTGGAGGCGCTTGCCGCGAATCGCTGGCCGACCTATGTGTCGATGGAACACTCGGCGCATGGGGTTGTCCAGAATGCCGCGTCTCGATGACACGAGGCCGTTCCTCCCCGTCAACATCGCCGTCCTGACCGTATCCGATACGCGGACCGCCGCGGACGACCGGTCGGGCGACACTCTCGCCGCGCTTATCACCGGCGACGGGCATCGGGTGGCGGCCAGGGGGATCGTGCGCGACGACCGGGACGCCATCGTCGAGCGTCTGCGCGCCTGGATCGCCGACCCCGAGATCGATGTGGTGCTGGCCACCGGTGGGACCGGGGTCACCGGCCGGGACGTCACGCCGGAAGCGTTCCAGTCGGTCTTCGAGAAGGATATTCCCGGGTTCGGCGAGCTGTTCCGATTCCTCTCCTTCCAGAAGATCGGCACGTCGACGATCCAGTCGCGGGCGACCGCCGGCGTCGCCGGCGGCACCTACCTCTTCGCGCTGCCCGGCTCGCCCGGCGCCTGCCGCGATGCCTGGGAGGACATTCTGCGGCACCAGCTCGACAACCGCTTCCGCCCCTGCAATTTCGTCGAGCTGATGCCGCGCCTCAACGAGCATCGCGACAAAGGGTAATAGCCGCGGCAGTTGTCCCGCTGCGCGCTGCGACGGCGTCACCGCCCGCGACAATTTTACGCGCTGGGTCGACACGCTGAGTAACATGCGCGATGGCTATCGTCGGAACGAAGAGGGAACGATACGCGCGCCGAGTCGCATCGCATCAATTCACATTTTGTTCTCGTTATTGACTCGTCCGGTTCGCGGGCCGGCGATTCACATTCTCGACATATCCACAGGATGCAAGCGTTCCCAAGGTGCGTCAATTGGTCAATCCAAGAGGTTTCCGATCGCTAAGCGCGAAGATGGTTCCTCGCCAGCCCGGGGACTCGCTCCCCACCACCGCGCAATCCCGCTGATACAACTTTTGCAAGTAGCCGGCCGCATGCTTGCTCGCCGCTACCGGGGCCGGGCCGGAACTCGACCGAGCACGGCACAGGCTTGACCGGCCACGACGATTCCCCGAAACCATCCGGCATGCTCCAGAAGAAGGCCGGTGCCATGAAGCTGCCTCTCCGTACCGCCGTTGCGCTTGCCTTGTCGCTGCCTGCTCTCGTGCCGATACGGGCCGCATCCGCCGAGCCGCCGGCGGTTTGGGATCTGCACCAGCTCTACCCAGACGACGCGGCCTGGGAAGCGGAGCGCAAGTCGATCGAAGCAGGCTTGCCCGATCTGGCCGCGCTCAAGGGCACCCTGCACGACGCCCGATCGCTGCAGACGGCGCTCGACCGCATCTGGGCCGTGCGCAAGCGGCTGCGGCGGCTCATCACCTATGCCGGCCTGGCGGCCGATATCGATACGCGCGCGGCCGAGGCGCAGGCACGGCGCCAGCAGGCGACCGAGCTCGACAGCAAGCTCGACGAGGCGACCGCATTCCTGAAGCCCGAGATCGGCGAGGTCGGCCGTGCCAAGATCGAGGCCTGGATCGCAGCCACGCCGTCGCTGGGCAAGGATCGCCACGAGCTGGAGACGATCCTCCGCGAGGCGGACCACACGCTCGATGCCAAAGGCGAGGCGCTGCTGGCGGCGGCGCAGACGCCGCTGAGCCAACCGGAGGCCATCTACTCGCTCCTCGCCAACGCCGACATCCCGTGGCCCAGCATCGAGATCCGCGGCGAGACGGTGAAGCTCGACCAGGCGGCCTACGTGAAGCATCGCGGCGACCGCGATCCGGCCGTGCGCCGCAAGGTGTTCGACGCGTTCTGGGGCGCCTTCAAGACCTATGAGCGGACCTTCGGCGCAACCTATGCCGCGAACGTCCAGTCGACCGTGTTCGTCGCCAAGGCACGGAAATATCCGGACTCTCTGGCCGCCGCGCTGTCCGCCGGGAACGTGCCGGAGGCGGTCTACCGCACGCTTATCGACGAGACCCATGCCGGCCTGCCGGTACTGCACCGCTATCTGGCCGATGCGAAGAAGCTCCTCGGCCTCCCCGAGCTGCGCTACTCGGACGCCTATGTCCCGTTCGCCGACCCGCCGCGGAAATATACGCTGGGCGAGGCCGAGGCGCTGACGCTGGAGGGGGTGGCGCCGCTCGGCGACGCCTATCGCAAGGATCTCGCCGCCGGGTTCGAGGCGGGGTGGATGCATTCGCTGGTGCAGCCGGGGAAGATCTCAGGCGCGTATATGAACGGCTACGCCTACGACCTGCACCCGTTCGTCCTGCTGAGCTTCAACGGCGACTACCTGAGCGTCTCGACCGTGGCGCATGAATGGGGCCACGCCATGCACACCGTGCTGGCCAATCGCACCCAGCCGGTCGAGACCGCGATCTATCCGATCTTCATCGCCGAGATTCCCTCGACCACCAACGAGATGCTGCTGGCCGGCCATGTCGTCGCCACCGCCAAGACCAAGGCCGAGCGGATCTATGCGCTGAGCCAGGAGCTGGAGCTCCTGCGCGCGACCTTCTTCCGGCAGGCGATGTTCGCCGAGTTCGAGGCTCAGTCCCACGATGCCGTGGAGCGTGGCGAGGCGCTGACCGGCGAGGGTCTGACGAAGATTTATCTCGGGCTGCTCAAGCGCTACATGGGCGATGCCGAGGGCGTGATGAAGGTCGACGACCTCTATGGCATCGAGTGGGCTTACATCCCGCATTTCTACCGCGACTTCTACGTCTACCAGTACGCCACCTCGATCAGTGCCGCGGCGTGGTTCGCGGACGCCATCGAGCGCGGCGACACCGCCGTGCGCGACCGCTTTTTCGACATGCTCAAATCGGGCGGCTCGGACGATCCTTACGTGACGGTCAAGCGGGCCGGCGTGGATCTGGCGACGCCGGCGCCCTACCGTGCGCTCGCCGCCCGTATGACGCGGCTTCTCGACCAGCTCGACAAGGTCGAGGCCGAGCAGGGGTAGACCGAGGACCCGCCCCACCCCTCTGAAATTATCGCGTTTCATAGAATTTAATCGGCGTTTTGTGGACGCACGTTCGGCGTGCGGTCAGTCTCCCGGTCGCGGTCGGGCAGCGATCCAGGTCGCGGCGTCGACCGGCAGGTCACTTGGGAGAGCCACATGACGAAGCATCCGTTGGCAGGCAGCGAGCGCCAACCCCTTCCCGGCACAAGGCATGTCGGACCGGCCGATCCGAAGGAGCGGCTGGAGGTGACTCTGATCCTGCGCCATCGCGCCGAGGATGTGCTCAAGGCACGGGTCGGTCGGCTGGCGCGCGGCGACGTCTCGCTGCCGCATCTCTCGCGGGCGGATTTCGCGGCGCAGCACAGCGCCAGCTCGGACGACCTCGCGGCCGTCGAGACATTCGCCAAGGCGAACCATCTCACCGTCGTGGAGGCCGACGCCGCCCGGCGCACCGTCGTGCTGTCGGGCACCGTGGCCGCGTTCAACGCAGCCTTCGACGTCGATCTGCAGCAATACGAGCACGACGCCGGCGCGTTCCGCGGCCGGACCGGAGCGGTCCACCTCCCCGAGGAGCTGCAGGACGTGGTCCAGGCAGTGCTGGGGCTGGACAACCGCCCGCAGGCCCGCTGCCATCTCCGCCGACGCAGCGGACACGACGGCACGGCGCCGCACGCGGCCGCCGTCTCGTACACGCCGACCGCGGTCGCGTCGCTTTATGGATTCCCTCCCGGGACGGGCAAGGGTCAGACGATCGGCATCATCGAGCTGGGGGGCGGCTCGCGGCGATCGGACCTGACCAAGTACTTCGCTTCGCTCGGCGTTCACGCGCCCAAGATCGTGTCGGTCTCGGTGGACCACGGCCGTAACCATGCGACCGGCGACGCGAACGGGCCGGACGGCGAGGTGATGCTCGATATCGAGGTCGCGGGCGCGGTCGCCCCCGAGGCCACGATCGTCGTCTACTACGCGCCGAACACGGATGCCGGCTTCCTCGACGCCATCACCACCGCCATCCATGACCGGCATCATTCGCCGTCCGTCATCTCGATCAGTTGGGGAGGACCGGAATCCGCCTGGACCCAGCAGTCGCTGACCGCCTTCGACCAGGCCTTCCAGGATGCCGCCGCGATGGGCGTCACGGTCTGTGTCGCCTCGGGCGACAACGGCTCGGGCGACGGCGTCGGCGACGGTGCCGACCATGTCGATTTCCCGGCATCGAGCCCGCATGCACTCGCCTGCGGCGGCACCAGCCTGCGCGGCAGCGGCACCGCGATCGCCAGCGAGACCGTCTGGAACGACGGCGCCGGCGGCGGCGCCACGGGCGGCGGCATCAGCGCCGCCTTCCCGGCGCCGAGCTGGCAGGAGGGCCTCTCGGTGAGGCGGGCGTCCGGCAGCACGGCACCGCTCTCCGGCCGCGGGGTGCCGGACGTGGCCGGTGACGCCGATCCCGAAACGGGCTACCAAGTCAGGGGCGACGGCACCGACACGGTGATCGGCGGAACCAGTGCCGTAGCACCCCTCTGGGCGGGGCTCGTCGCGAGGATCAACGCAGCCCGCAGCAACGGCACGGTCGGCTTCATCAATCCGACCCTCTACGTCAATCCGGCGATGCTCAACGACATCACCTCTGGCAATAATGGAAGCTTCGCGGCGGCGACCGGATGGGACGCCTGCACCGGGCTCGGCTCGCCCAACGGCACGACGCTCGGCCGCTTCCTCGGCTGATCGTCACGCCGCGAGCCGAGCATCCTGCAAACCGACACGGGGGAAAGCGACATGACCAAGCAAAGCAATGTCTACACCGGGACCGTCACCAAGGTCGTGCACGGCGAGACCGAGAAGATCGTGACCATCTCCCTGGACCACGGAGAGGGGATCGAGCTGACCGTCTCCTTCACCCCGGTGCCGTCGACCGGCCAGCACCCTGCCGACGCGGTAGCACAGCCCGCGACCGCACAGCCCGACTGCGCTCAGGAAGGCAGCAAGGTCAAGGTCGTCGTCCCCGTACCGGCTGCCTTCCTGATCCCGGGCAACTGACGTCGGGTCGCGGGTTACTCAATTCCGATCCTGTTCGGCCGCCTTCAGGCCGCCGGACCGGCGGGCGGCGGCGTCGTCTTCCCCGCAGACGACGCCGTCGTTTCCGTTTCACCCAACAGCTTCTGTACGCGCTGGGCGAGAGCCGCCGCCTCCGGCTCCGACAAAGCCCTGCCGGCCTCCAGGAGATGGGCCAGCCTCACCGGCGGGAGGCCCGCCTCCATCGCTCGCTCGAGCTCGTCATGGACGCGCTGCTCGGTCGGCTGGCGCGTCTCGCCGGCAGCGGCCAAGCCCGCCTCGACGAACCCGGCAAGATGGGCAGCATCCTCGAAGTAGCCTGCATTGGCGGCGATCAGCGCCCATTGCTGGAGGCTGGCGCGCAGGATGTAGCCGCCGGTCGGGCGGACGACCTGCAGCGCCTCGGCCGCGACGTCCCGGGCCTCGTCGACCCGGCCGGCGACGATCCGATAGGTGGCGAGGTTGACCAGCGCCCAGGCGAGATCCTCCTGACGGCTGCTGGTGCGCAGGTGATGCACAACCGTCGCCGCCCGCTCGGCGGCCTCCTCGTACTGGCCGAGGTTGAATTCCGCCTCGGCGAGATTGACCAGCGCGACGATCTCGCGGTCCCGCGCCCCCGACCGCCGCGTGAACTGGAGCATCTCCTCGAACATGTCGCGGGCGGCCGCCATGTTGCCGGTCAGCCCGGCCAGCACGCCAAGGCAGTTGAGCGCGTTGAAAAGCGATTTGCGGCGGCCCGACGGCTCCAGCAGCGTGCGCGCCTCGCCGAGGATGCGCGCCGCCTCCGCGGACTCGCCGAGGATCATCCGGATGGCGCCGACCAGCGAGAGCACGCCGCCAAGCCCCGCCGTGTCGCCCGTCTCGCGGTAGATCGCCGCGGCCCGGTCGAGGAGGGCCAACGCCTTCCGGCGGTCGGACCATTGCCAGAGATTGCCGGCCTGCCGCAGCAGCCGGGCGGCGAGCGCCGGCGGCGTATCGCCGCCGATCGCAGCCTCGGCCCGCTCGAGATAACGGCGTCCCTGGGCGGCGAGAGAGAGCTTGTCCCACAGAAGCGCCGCGGATCCTGACAGCGAGACCGCCAACGTCTCCGCACCGGGCTTCGCGAGCGCCCAATCGAGCGCTGCAGCGACGTTGTCGAGCTCGACGGCGTGGCGCTGCAGCCAGACCGCATCGTCGACACCCTCCCAGGTCTCATAAGCCGCATCGAAGAGGCGGTCGAAATAGGCGGCGTGGCGCGCGGCGAGGGCGGGATGTTCCCCATGCGCCGCCAGCTGCTCCAGCGCGTAGAGGCGGAGCGTCTCGAGGAGGCGGTAGCGCGGGCGGTCGCCCGGCTCGGCCACGACCATCGACTTGTCGATAAGCCGGCCCAGCGCATCGACGACCTCCCACTCCTCCGCCGGCCGTTCCGCGACGATCGACGCGGCGGCCTCCGCCGAGAACCCGCCGGTGAAGATTCCGAGACGCCGGAACACGGCACGATCGCCCGGATCGAGCAGGTCGTGGCTCCAGGCGACCGTATCGCGCAACGTGCGATGCCGTATCTCGGCCGTCCGGGCGCCGGTCGTCAGTACCCGGAACCGTTCGCCCAGGCGATCGCGCACGCCTTCGATGCCGAGCATCGGCACACGCGCCGCCGCCATCTCGAGGGCGAGCGGGATGCCGTCGAGGCTGCGGCAGATCTCGGCCACCGCCGCCGTGTTGTCGGGGCCCAGCCTGAACCGCCGGTCGATCGCCTCGACCCGGCGGAGGAAGAGGGCCACCGCGCCGAAGGGACGGATGTCGTCGACGCCTCGCGGCGGCAGTGCCAGCGGATCGAGCCGGTACACCGTCTCGGCCTCGATCCGGAGCGGCTCCTGGCTGGTCACAACGATCGACAGATTGGCGGAGCGCCGCAGCAGCGCCGCCGCCAGCGAAGCAACGCCGCCCACGACATGCTCGCAATTGTCGAAGAGCAGCAGGGTCGGCGGCCCTTCGAGGCCGGCTGCAATCGCATCGGCCGGAAGGGTCTGGTCTTTCAACCGCAAGCCCAGCGCCGCGATCACGGCGCCTTCGACCATCGAGACATCAGTGCGGGGCGCGAAATCGATGAACCTGACTCCGCCCGGATAGAACGTCCCCCTGGCGTGCCCGAGCGCGACGGCGATCCTGGTCTTGCCGATGCCGCTGGGGCCGGCAATCGTCAGCAGGCGCGTCTCTCCAAGCAGCCGCTGCAGATCCTCGAGCTCGGCGTCGCGTCCGACCAGCGGCGTCGCGCCCAGCGGCAGGCTCGCCTCGGGCGGCGGCGCCCGCACGGACGCCTGCGGCTCCTTCGGCACGTCCGCAGAAAGCGTCTCGATCTCGCCGCCGAACCGGTAGCCGCGGCCCGGCACGGTCTGGATCAGCGCCTGGTGAGGCCCCAGCGCGCGGCGGAGCGTCGCCACCTGCACCGCAAGATTGTTCTCCTCGACGACAACCCCCGGCCAGACGATGTCCAGGAGCTCGTGCTTCGAGAGCACGGCGCCGGGCCGCTCCGTAAGGGCGAGCAGCAGGTCGAAGGCCCGGCCGCCGAGTGCGACGGGACCCTCCTCCGACGTCAGCTCGCGACGTCGTCGAGACAGCCGAAATGGCCCGAATCGGAAATCGTCATCGATCCCGGCCATGCAATCCCCGCATCGGCCCATCCCACCGCTGTGCGCCGGAGTCATGATTAAAGGCGCAACGCCCGGCGAATTCAATCTCTCCCCGGGAGGCGGCGGCGCGCTCAGGCCGGCCGGGTCTTCACTCGGCCACGCGCGTCGCCGCCAGGATCCCGCCGTCATCGGCCTGCACCAGCACCGCTGCGTGCTCACCCGGCGGGCGGGCGAACCGACCGGTGAAGGCAGCGCCGGTCCAGCGCCCGGCGGCAGAGATCCCGCGGACGCTGTTGGCGTCGACCAGCGAGCGGCCGCCGTTCTCGCCGCCCTTGACCTCGGTCCGGTGAAGCGCGTCGTAGCCGACCACCCAGATGGTCCCGGCACCCGCGCCGCTGCTGAGCGTGACCCGAATCGCGCCGCCGTCGCCCACGGCGTCAAGGGAGGCCGCCGGGGAGCGGCCCGCAGCACGGCGGATCGCGCCCAGCACCGCATGCCGGTCGGATCCGATCGCCGATTCGCGGCCGCCGATGACCGCTTCCGGCGTGTAGACCTCGCCGTCGGGCAGCAGCGAGGCGTAACGCTTCTGCCGCGCGGTCGCTTCGGGCAGCGCGAAGGGATCGCGCCACCCCGCACCGTCCCAGTACGTCACATGGAAGGCCAGCGGCAGGATCTCGGGATGGTCCTGCGCCAGTTCGCCCAAGAGCGCATCCGCGGGCGGGCAAGAGGAGCAGCTCTCCGAGGTGAACAGTTCGAGCACCACCGGCTGGTCGGCCGCGGCCGAATCCGACAAGAGCGCCACGGCCACCGCCAGCCCGATCGACCTCGCACGCATCGCAACCCTCCGCAGCTCATCCTCGATGCGGGTGGTGCACCTTCGCGACGGTGCCGTCAAATCACCCTTCATATGTTATTAATATAATTAAAATCTTCAACGATGGATCGTCGATAAATCGCCTTATGCGGTATACTTGGCAACTGGTGGGTCGCGAATGACTGGCTCTCTTGGTCGTTCCCGACGCGTCTGACAGGAGCTTCCTGTGACGCCGATGCCAAGGTTCGAGGACGCCGACAGCGTGGTGCCGATGCGACGAGCGGGCACCCGCTTCCTGATTGTAGTCGCCCTGTTCGTCGCCCTGCAGCTCGGCCTGCTCGCCATCGCCGGCGCTGCCATGCGTCCGGCCATCGGATCGACCGAAATCTGGCTCGCCGTCGCGAGCCTGGTCCTGTGGCTGGCCGGCATCGGCCTCGCCTGGGGCAGCGTCCGCAAAGCGGTCGCCGCCGAGGCCGCCGCGCATGCCAGCGAGCATCGCTTCCGGGCCTTCGCCGAGGCCGCCTCGGACTGGTTCTGGGAGACTACGCCCGATCTCCGTATCTCCTACTTGTCCGAACGATTTGAGGAAGCGACCGGCGTTGCGCCGGAGCTGCTGATCGGACGGCGCCTCACCGCGATCGGCCTGCGCGTCGGCGAAGCCGGGGGCGAGGACTCCGATTGCATCGAGAAGCGGCAGCCTTACAAACGGATTCGCCGGTTCTATCCGTTGCCCGACGGCAGCGAGCAGTGCTGGATGCTGAGCGGCCTGCCCATCCTCTCGGCCGACGGGCTGTTCCTCGGCTATCGCGGGACCGGCACGAACGTCAGCGCGGAAATCGCCGCGCAACTGGCGCTTGAGGCGGCGAAGGCCGAGGCCGAATCGGCGAGCCGCGCCAAGACCGAGTTCCTCGCCCATATCAGCCACGAGTTCCGCACGCCGCTGAACGCCATCATGGGGTTCTCCGAGCTGATCCGGGACGCACAATTCGGACCGGTCTCCGCACGCTATGCCGGATATGCCGACGACATCCACAACTCGGGGCAGCACCTGCTGGCGCTGGTGACCGACATGCTCGATCTCAGCAAGATCGAGGCAGGCCACGGGACGCTCGACGAGGAGGAGCTGGAGGTCGGGCGGGTCGTCGCCAGCGTCGCCAGCCTGATGCGGGAACGCCTGATGTCGGCAAGCCTGACCTGGACCGTCGATGTCGCCGAGTCGCTGCCCAACGTGCGCGCCGACGAGCGCCGATTGAAGCAGATGCTGATCAATCTCATGGCCAATGCGGTGAAGTTCACGCCGGCAGGCGGGCATGTCCTGATGCGGGCCTGGCTCACCGTAGACGGGGGTTTGGGGCTGCAGGTGCGCGACAACGGGATCGGCATCGCACCACATCACCTCGCGACTGCGCTGGCTCCGTACGGCCAGATCGACAACTCGCTGAGCCGGCGCCTGCCGGGCACGGGGCTCGGCCTCAGCCTGACCAAGGCCATGGCCGAGCTGCATGGCGGCAGCCTGACGCTCGAAAGCGCCGAGGGCAGCGGCACCACCGTCACCATCCTGCTGCCGCCGGAGCGGGTGCTGCACGGCGATTCCGGAAGCAACGGCGGCCCCGCATCGATCCAGGCCGCCACGAGTGCCTGAGAATGAGCGACCGAACGGCGGCGCTCATCTCTTCCGGCCCGGTGAATTCAGCCGGTGCCCGGATGAAATAGGTATTGTGTCCCCGTATTTGCCCGTATTTGGTCCAATCCGGCGATTGCCGGGGCGGACGCGCGTTGATAATCTTTTGGCGTTGGGGTTGCTCGGCCGCCGGACGTCAAGAAATCGGGGCGAGGCTGGTGACAGGCCTCGACTTTCCCGTCCTTCCGGTGCCATCGGTCGTGCCATGAAGTCGCTTTTCCGTTCCCTGTTCATCATGGCGCTGTTCGCGGCGGGTATCGCACGTGCCGATGACCAACCCGCCGGGCGCACGATCGGCGTGTTCGGCGATTCGCTCGGCTACGGCGTGTGGAGCGGTCTCTACACGGTCGAGAAGAAGCATCCGGAAGACAAGCTGATCCGCTACGCCAAGGTCGGCGCGGGGCTGACGCGGCCGGACTATACGACATGGTTTACCGAATTCGCGGCATCGCTCGACAAGGACCACATCTCGCACGCCGTCTTCATGGTCGGGGCCAACGACCAGGAAAGCATCCGTGACGACAATCACCACGGATACCTGTTCCAGAGCGACGGCTGGAAGAAGACGTACGCGCAGCGCATCGACACGATCCTCGGCGAGTTCGCCAAGCGCCATATCATTGTGGTCTGGGTGGGGCTGCCGATCCTGCGCAAGGAGGATCTCAACTCGGGCGCCGGGCTGTTGAACGGGCTCTTCCAGGACGAGGTCCAGCACAGCGGCGCCACCTACCTCTCGCTCGCCGACTCCTTCAAGGGGCCGGACGGCGGCTACGCCGCCTACCTGCCCGACGCCAACGGGCACCAGCGCCAGGTGCGGGCGGATGACGGCATCCATTTCACCGGCTACGGCTACGAGCTTCTGGCGGAGAAGGTCTACGACGCGATGCGGGACGCCGCCGCGCCGAAGGCCGCCGAGTCCCAGGCGGCAGTGCCATAGCCGGCGCCGTGCCCGCCCTGCGCCGCGCCTGCCGAATCGGCCCGCTCGCCGCGGCGGTGCTGGCCGCCTTCGGCTGTACGGAAGCGCCGGGCGCGGCCCAGCCTGCGTCGCCGCCGACCTCGCTGTCACTCGAGCAGGAAGCAGCACTCGGCCGCTCGCCCGTCGAGCTCAAGAACTTCTACCGCGATCTTCAGAAGCTCGAGGCACGTCAGCTCGACCACGTCCATATCCTGCAGCTGGGCGACAGCCACACGGCCGGCGACGTGCTCACCGGCCATCTGCGCGAGCTGTTTCAACAGCGCTTCGGCGATGCCGGGCGCGGGCTGATGCCGCCCGGCCTCGCCTTCGAAGGACTGCGCCAGGTCGAGGTCAAGGTCAGCCAGACCGGGCGCTGGCAGATCGACAACAGCCTGACCAAGCCGGAGGGCGGGCCCTACGGCCTCACCGGCTTCACGGCGCGGAACCTCGCGGCCGGCGCCACGATGGCGGTGCAGTCGACCGACCCCAACGGGTTCGACATCGCCGTCGTCGACTATCTGCAACGGCCCGGCGGCGGCACGTTCGACGTCCTGCTCGACGGCAAACCGACCGGCCGAGCCGCTACGGCGGCCGCGTCGATCCGGCCGCAGCATCTCATCATGGCGGCGCCGACGGGCACGACCGAGCTCACCGTCGTCGCCAAGACGCCGGGGGTCGCCATCACCGGCTGGGCCATCGAGCGCCGCAGCCGCGGCGTGCTCTACGAGAGCCAGGGCGTCGTCTCGTCCACAGCCGGCCTCTTCCGGCATTGGTCGCCCGATATCGTGAGGCGCGACATCCAGGGTATCCAGCCGGCGCTGATCGTCCTGGCCTACGGCACCAACGAGGGCTTCGCGCCGGAATTCGACGCGCAGGCCTACGCAGCCACCTTTGCCGAGCTGCTGAGCGAGCTCAGGCGCGCGGCGCCGCAGGCGTCGATCCTGATCATCGCGCCGCCGGACGGACAGCGGGTCGATCCCGGCTGCCCGAATCGCCGGACCGACGCGATGGAATGCCAGTGGTCCACGCCTTCGGCGCTGGCCACGGTCCGCATGATCCAGCGCAACGCGGCGATCGCCAATGGTTGCGCCTACTGGGACTGGTCGACCCTGATGGCGGGGCCGGGCGGGATCGATCGCTGGGCCCGGCTCGATCCGCCGCTCGCCCGCCAGGACCATGTCCACTTCACGCTCGACGGCT
>Ga0070731_10002737_pt1 | contig 16462 bp, 17 predicted proteins | sample Coa_R1_2_FD_66448 | JGI IMG/M metagenome (GOLD analysis project Ga0070731, IMG submission 66448) | Surface soil microbial communities from Centralia Pennsylvania, which are recovering from an underground coalmine fire - Coalmine... | ecosystem: Environmental > Terrestrial > Soil > Unclassified ...
GTGAGCTCGTCCGTCACGGCCTGGCGCTGGACGAGCCCGTGCAGGCGGGCGTTCTCGAGCGCGATCACGGCCTGCGCCGCGATCCACGCCGCTGCATCACGGGCATCGGCGCTGAATCCGGACGCGGCTGGAAACAGCGTCATCGTCGCCGGCGGGCCTTCGGGGACGTCCAGGGTGATGTCGAGGGGATCGTTCCCGTCGACCGCGCCGCGGGACACGACGGCGTTCTCGCCGACGGTGATCCTGCCACCCGCGGCGCTCGTCGCCTCCACCGCCGCCTGCAAGATCACCGGCAGCAGCGCGTCGGGGTTGTGCGTCGCGGCAAGCGTCTCGCCCACCAGCGCAACCGCGTCGCGCACCGTGTTCGGCGGCGGCTCGGCACGGCGGCGGGTTTCACGCCGCTCGAACACGCGGAATGACAGCAGGGCCCCGGCGATGCCGAGCAGAAGAGGCCACAGCCAATCGACCGGCAACGCCGGTCGCGACCGGAAGCCGACGAGCTGGGCGGCCGACCCGCCGGTGCTGTTCAGCAGGACGGCGTCGTTCACCGTCCCGCGCATCAGCTCCGAGACCGTCCTTCCCGGCGCAGGCGGCGAGGCGAGCACGACCCGGCCGGAGATCGTGAATGCCAGCCGCGTCGACCGGGTCGACGCCCGCGCGTGCTGCAGCAGCGTCTCGTTCGGCGAGGCATCGACGAGCACGCGGCCCGCGAGGGCTCCTCTCGCGTACACGGAGACGCTCTCCCCCAGCCCCGCAACCTCACGACGGCCGACGGTCCGGCCGTTCCAGAGGACGAAGCCGACCACCGGTCTTCGGCGCGCAATCTGGATCAGAACGGCCGGGTTGCGGTCGGCGAAGGCGCTCTGCACCCGCGGAGACGAGGCGAGGCTCGCCGCCGCCCCCGCTGCGCCCTGCTGTCGGTCGGCCAGCAGCGCGCGCGCCGACCTGAGCGCGTCGCGGACGTCGTTGAGGCGGCCGGTGCGCTGGCTGCTGACCACTGCGGCCTCGACCGCCCAGCAGGCGGCGCCGACGGACGCACCCACGATCAGAGCCGCGGCGACGACGGATGCGCCGGCCGCGCGAAGGCGATCAAGGCTCATATCCGGCCGCGCTGCCGCAGGTCGCCGAATCTACTCGAAGACCACCCGTATCACGCTAGTGGCACGCCTCCGCATCGCGCCCCACCTGCGGGCGGACCGCGACGTACCTTCGGCTGGTTGCCCACGAGACCGCCCGGCACCCCCCAAACAGGGGATTCGCGGCGGTCCGGCCGAGTCGATGCTTCGGTGAGCGGCATGCCTGAAGAGTCAGTCGATGCGGCGTACGAGCACGCTGTCGTTGCCTCCTACCGACAGCTCGCGGAGGTCTACCGCGATCTCCTCTCCCGCGACGCCGTCGACGAGGTGCTCGAGCGTCTCGTCAAGACGGTCGAGGGACTCATCCCGGTCACCTCGATCCTGATCGCGGAGAGCGATCTCGAGAGACGAGAGCTCGTGCCGCTCGTCGCCGAGGGCGATTGGCCTGACGGGTTCATGGAGACGAAGATGCCCTTCGGCCACGGCATCATCGGGACGGTCGCCGAACGCGGCCGGCCGATCCTCTCGAACGAGGCGCACAAGGACCCGAGAGCCGGGCAGGTGGCGGGAACCCCGGAAGACGAGCCGGAGGCGATCATGTCCCTCCCGCTGGTGGGACGCGGCCTCGTCATCGGCGCGATGAGCCTCTACCGCGAGGGCGAAGGCTCGGCGTTCACGCAATTCGAGTTCGAGGTGGCGCAGCGCTTCGCCGATGCCGCCACGCTCGCACTCGAGAACGCGCGGACGCGGGCGGAGCTTCGCGAGCTCGGCCGCCGCGACCCGCTCACCGGGGTGCTCAACCGCCGCGGGTTCAACGAGCTGCTGAGCCGGTCGCTGGCTGCCGCGACGGACGAATCGCCGGCCGCGCTGCTGCTGCTGGACATCGACGATTTCAAGAACGTCAACGACAGCCACGGCCACCCGTGCGGCGACGCGCTCCTCTGCCACGTGGCCAGACTGCTCGAGGAGGCGACCCGCTCGCAAGACTGCGTCTGCCGTCTCGGCGGCGACGAATTCGGGATCGTGCTCACCCGCGCGGACGCGGAGGCGGCGAGGCTGATCGCGCGCAGAATCGAAGAGTCGCTCGCGGAGCGGCCGATGCTTCACGGCGAAGACCCGGTCGCGATCACGATCAGCACGGGCGTCGCGAGCACGAGCGACTCCGCACCGGACCCGGAGAGGCTGCTCCGCGAAGCCGACCGCGCGATGTACCAGACGAAGGACACGCGGCGCACGCCGATCACGCTTCGGCTCGTCTCGGACATCTGATAGGAGGCGTTCACTCGCGCGAGTGAACTTCTGGTGGAGCTTCGCGCAGGGTTCGGCGCGTTAAGCGCCCGGAATCTGCGCGCCGCGCGCCGGAGGCGTAAAGGGGCCGGCGCTCGCAGCCGATCACTAGGACAGAAGTTCCGAGTCCGAGGAGTTGATTTCGAGATGACCGCCGCTCACCGCCGTCGACACGTGCTGGTCGTCGACGACGATCCGATCCTGTGCGAGCTTCTACGCGCAACGCTCGAGCTGCAGGGGCTCGAGATGCGCGAGGCCGGTGACGTCATCGAGGCAGAACGCCAGCTTGCGGCCGGCCTGCCCGACGCGATCGTCCTCGATGTGGGACTGCCGGGAGTCGACGGCCTCTTCTATTGCGAGCGGCTGCGCGAGAGCCCGCGTACGCGCAAGGTGCCGATCGTCGTGATCAGCGGCTCACGCGAGGCGGGCGTCCGTGCGCTGACCGTCGGCGCCCAGGCGTTCCTGCCCAAACCCTTCGACCCCCTTCAGCTTCTGAGCATGATCGAGCGCCTGCTCGGCCTCGATCCGCTCGAAGAGACCCTGGTCGACCGTCCCGGAGTCGATGCACCACCGCCCGGCACCATGGGCGAGCTGCGACGCCTGCTCGCGATCGCGCGCCGGCAGCACGAGCTCCTCGAGCAGTCGTACCGGCAGACGGTGACCGCGCTCGCCGCGGCGCTGGAGTCGCGCGACCTCGGCACCGGAGCGCACTCTCAGCGGGTGACGGCCTACGCGTCGCGCCTGACCGTGGAGTTCGACCCCTCGCTGATCGACGACACCAGCCTCGAGTGGGGATTCCTGTTGCACGACGTCGGGAAGATCGGCGTCCCCGACAGCATCCTCCACAAGAAGGGACCGCTCACCGACGACGAACGGCGGGTCATGGAGCAACACACCCGGATCGGCGAGTCGCTGCTCGCGCACCTGCCCCTGCTGCAGGGTGAGGGCCTGAGCGTCGTCCGGTCGCACCACGAGCGCTGGGACGGCCACGGGTATCCGGACCGGCTGTCCGGCACCGACATCCCCGTCGGCGCCCGCATCTTCTCGGTCGCCGACGCGCTGGATGCGATGACGATCGACCGCCCCTATCGCGGCGGTCTCGCTTGGGACGCAGCGCTGAGGGAGCTGGAGCAGAAGGCGGGAACGCATTTCGACCCGAATGTCGTCGACGCACTGGTCGCCTGCGAGCCCGACCTGCGTGCCGTACACACAGAAGCAGTCGCTACGACTGAGCCGTAGTAACCGGAAAGACCGGTGGCACCGTGAACGTGTGGCTCGAGCCGCGGGGTTCGAACGCGACGAGCTGCGCATCGACGATGTAACGGTGTGTTGCGAAGAAACGCGGGTGACAAGCCTGCAGGCGTAGCACCTCACGGTCGTGATTGACCAGGAGGGCGAGGTCGGTTGCGGGCACGACGTAGTGACGGAACGCCCGGTACGTGAACGTCCCGTACGGCAACTCGAACGTCACGTAATCACCGTTGCGGATGTCGTTGATATCCGCGAACGGCGCGAGAAAGGTCGTACGGTGGCCCGCGATATAGATCAGCCGCCCCTCGCCCGGCAGACCCGTCGACCAGAAGTGCCCTGGCCCCTTCTTCAGCGAAGCGTCGTCGGTTCCCTGGACCACGATCATGTTCAGGCCGATGCGTCCGATCTTCAGTCGTCCGACCGGATCGCCGATCTGGAGCGTACGCCGGTAGCGGCGGGCATCGATCGCGATCTCGCGCTCCGCCGTCGCCAGGTTGAAGGTGCGTACCCGGACACGCGGTGTGTACGCGGCGACACGCTTCTTGTAGACGGACGCCAGGTGCTGCTGCTGGAAGTGCGTGTAGAGCGCGGTGAACGGGTCCTGCCACTGCCACACCACGACCGCCCAGATCAGCGTCAGAGCGCCCGCAACGATCAGCAGCGTGCCGAATGCCCGCGTGGCGCGGCGAAGCAGCGACCGCCGTCCGACGCGACCGGCCGTGACTGCGACGTCGCTCACGTGCGTCATGATGCCTCAGCGAACGGTCAACCGCGGCGAGCGCCGAACTCGTTCGCCCAGATGGTCGCGCCACGCAACCCATCGAGGTCGACACCCGCGCGAAAGCCGAGCCCAAAGTCGCGCCACCGGCGCGAAAGCAAGTTGCGCAGGTGCTCGGGGGAGTGCAGCCACATCGACATGACCTGCCTCGGCGAGCGGCGCCATCCCTGACCGAGGGCGAGGTTCTCGCCGACGATGAACGCCCCGCCTCCTTCGATGTAGCCGGAAGCGGAGAAGGCGGTCAGGAAGCTCGCACCGCACGGGGTGTGAGAGAGCCGGCCGCAACGAAGGTCGGCGTCGATCTTGAGCGCGGCGGCCTGGTCGAGACGCAGCGACAGCCGCAGCGGGGGAAGGCCGGCGTGCGCCCGGGCGTACTCGACGAGGCACGACATCGCCTGCATCTGGACGGCGATCGACTCGAGCACACGGTCGCCGCCGCGACAGACGCCGGAGGGCGCGAGGAGGCTGTCGGCGCGATCCGTGGCTGCGCTCGCGCCCGCCGCAAGGGCGGCCGCCGCGATCAGTGCAACGACAATGAGCCTGAGGTGGGGTCTCGGGCTGTGCATGGGGAAATCGGGCGAAGCTGACCGGCGAGGAGGGAAGACCCTCGTCAGAGGATCTGCCCCCCGAGAACTGCCTGGGCGGGCCCTCGAGCGGGGGACCCTAACGCGGTTGGATCGATCACGCAGAGACGTACGGTCCTGTCGAGCCCGTCACGCAGCTCCTCGATCGCAGCGATGTCCGTCGGGTCGCCCACCCCGATGAGCAGGTGATCCTCGGCATCGTCGAGCACGACGGCGTCCAGCTCGGGGGACGCGCCCGCGGGGACGCGCCACCCGCCCGCCGGAGGGGGCTCCTCGGCCAGGTCGTGGAACGGAAGCTGGAACTGCTCTGCGAGCGCGATTGCGACGTCCCGGCTCGAGACCCAGCCCCAGCTCATGAGGAGCTCTCCCAGCCGGCGGCCGCTCTGCTCGCGCTCGCCGAGCGCCAGCTCGAGCTGCTCGACGTCGATCAGGCCGCGCCGCAGCAGGAGCGTCCCGATCGGGATCCACTCGTGCTCGATGACGTGCTCGTCGGCGACCACCCTCTGAGTGTCGTCAGGCCTTATCCCGCCGGTATCCCCATGAAGGGGGACGCGCCAAACGTGGGAAACGTCAGAGACGCTCAAGATTTGCGGTTGAAATACCGAAGAAGGTGCAGCATGGCCGAACGTGCTCGCACCCAAACGAGCTGGACCTTCGACGAGCCGGACGTCGAAGACCGGCGCGCGGAGGAGTCCGCCCCCGCCGAGGATCCGCTCAAGGCATACGTCCGTTCGATCGATCCGCGGCTGCTGACCCCCGCCGAGGAGCGGGAGCTCGCGCGCCGCAAGGATCAAGGCGACGAAGCGGCGAAGCGGAAGCTGATCGAATGCAACCTGCGGCTCGTCATGTCGATCGCCCGGAATTACGCGAAGTCCGGAGTTCCGCTGCTCGACCTCATCCAGGCCGGCAACCTCGGTCTGATTCGCGCGGTCGAGAAGTTCGACTACGAGCTCGGTTTCAAGCTGTCGACGTACGCGACGTGGTGGATCCGTCAGGCGGTCACCCGCGCGCTTGCCGAGCAGGGCAGCATCATCCGCCTTCCGGTGCACGTCGCCGATCAGGCGCGGCGTGTCCTCCGGTCACAGATCCAGCTCGCGCAGAAGCTCAACCGGGAGCCGACGGTCGCGGAGATCGCGAAGGAGTCCGGCATCGGTGAGCAGCGCGTCCAGGAATTGCTCGATCTGGTTCGCGACCCGGTCAGCCTCGACACGCCCGTCGGCGACGGCGAGTCGAACTTCGGCGACCTGATCGCCGACACACACGCCGACGATCCGGCTGCGATCACCGCACGCTCGTCTCAGGACGTCGACCTCGACGCAGCGCTGAACCAGCTGGAGCCCCGGCTTCGCACGCTCCTCATCGCGCGCTACGGGCTGAACGGCGAGAAGCCGCAGACGCTCGAGGAGATCGGCGTGTCGCTGCACATCACGCGCGAGCGCGTCCGCCAGCTCGAGCGCCACGCGCTCGCACGCCTCCATCGGATCGCCCCCGAGCTCCGCCACTACCTGCAGTAGCCGACCTAGTACCCCTTCAGTGACTAGGCACTAGGTAGGTCATCGGGCGCGGGCGGCGAACAGAGTCCGCGCGCCGGCAGAGGACCCGAGAGACCGACGGCTGCAGGATCTTCTGTCGGCGCACATTCAAGGCGTACGCTCCCTGCATGAGCGAACCCATCGCAGAGATCCGGTTCGACGGGGAGCTCGAGGTTCGGCCGTATCGGCGGGGGACCTACCTCGGCGGCAGGTACATCGAAGAACTGATCGAGGACGCGCTGCGCGGCCGTGCGTCCTTCGGGCACGGCTGGCGCGGCCGCGCCGTCGTCTCGATCTCGTTCTACGAGGAGCCGTCGCGGCAGCAGCTCACCGCGACCGGAAACTGACCACGGCGGTCGCGACGGCGACCGCGAGCAATCCCGTCGACACGGCGCCGACCGACAGCGAGAGCGAGAACCTCGCGGCGAGAAGGCCTGTCCCGAGGACCGCTCCCGCAACGAGCGCATAGATACAGCCGATGAAGGCGGACGTGACCTCGCCCCGGCGTTGCGCGGGCGCGGCGTCGTTCAACTCCTCCTGCGCGTTCAGAAACGCGATGCCGTGGCCGGCGCCCGCCACGACCGAGCCGGCGACGAGAAGCGCCAGGGAAGCGAGCGGCGCGGCGAGCACGAGCCCGAGCAGGCCGAGCGCGAGCAGCGTCAGGCCGGCGGCCTGAGCGAGCTGCGGCGAGCCGCGCCTCCGCCGCGCGACGAGCTGCGCCACGAAGGACGAGAGGAGCGCGGCCGCCGAGATCGTGGCGAGCAGCGCCAACCGGTCCCTGCCGAGCAGCGCTCCCGCGTACGTCGGGACGATCGAGAGGTAGAGCGCGACGGCGGCCCAGACGGTCGCAGCGGAGAGACTGACACGCGCGAAACGGCCGCGGATCTCCCGTGGGACGCGCGGCCGCTGGATGCGCCACGGCTCGCGCCGCCCGTCGGGCGACTCGGGAAGTGTCAGCGTCGCGCCTGCCGCTACGACCGTCAACGCGAGACCGACGACGTAGACGAGGCGGAGTGGATCCGGGGCCCACTGCGCGAGCACGCCGGCGAGCATCGGGCCGGCCGCGCTGCCGCCTGCCTGGGCGAGCCCGGCGAGCAGCGCCGCGCGGCGGCGGTCACCACGCGGATCGAGCTCGACGAGCGCTGCCGTGGCCGCGCCGCTGATCATCCCGACCGCGAGGCCCTGGAGCGCCCGTGCCGCGTACAGCCAGACCGCGCTCGTCGCCAGCGCGAACAGCACGAGCCCGCCGCAGGCGACGGCGAGCCCCGCGAGGATGACCGGCCGGCGACCGAAGCGGTCGGACAGGCGCCCGCAGAGGATGAGCGCCGGCACGAGCACGAACGCGTAGGTGGCGAACACCGACGTGAGCACGAGGCTCGAGAACTTGAACTCGCGCGCATACACCGCATAGAGAGGCGTCGCCAGGTTCGCTCCCGCCATCAGCACGAGCCAGCTCGACCAGACGATCAGCGGGGCGCGTAGCCGTGGAGATATGTGAAGCACGCGGCCGTGCTTCCCGCGACCGCGGCGGGGCAACCCTTGGGATGATCGGACGATGCCGGTCGAGCTCACGGTGGTCGGGTCGGTCAACGTCGATCTGGTCGCGCGCGTCCACGAGCTCCCGCGTCCCGGCGAGACGGTGACGGCGACGTCGTACGCGCGCTATCCGGGTGGCAAGGGTGCGAACCAGGCGGTTGCGGCCGCGCGGCTCGGCGCGCGGGTGCGCTTCGTCGGCGCGATCGGCGAAGACGGCTTCGCGCAGGAGGCTCTGGCGGGCCTTCGCGCGGCAGGCGTCGAGCTCGAGGTGGCGCAAACCGGATCGACGGGGATCGCGCTGATCTTCGTCGCCGACGACGGTGAGACGCAGATCGTGGTCGTACCGGGAGCGAACGCACAGGTGCCGCCGACGTTCCCGACCGGCGCGGTTCTCTGCCAGCTCGAAGTGCCGGACGACGTGGTCACGGCGGCCGCGGCAAGCGCCGACTTCTTCGCGTTGAACGCGGCGCCTGCACGTCCGATCGAGGTCGAGCCGGACCTGCTGATCGTGAACAGGCTGGAGTACGACGTGGCGTCCCGAGGCCGGCTCGTCGCGGTCACGCACGGCGCCGAGGGCGCGGTGCTGCTCGAAGGGGGTCGCGAGGTCGCGCGCGCGAAGCCGCCGCCGGTGGACGCCGTCGACGGGACCGCCGCGGGAGACGCGTTCGCCGCGTGCCTCGTCGTCTCGCTGCTCGAAGGCCGGCCGCGGGAGGACGCACTCGGACGCGCGTGCGCCGCCGGTGCGGTCGCCGCATCGCGACCCGGCGCTCAGCCTTCGTTGCCGACCGCGGCCGAGGTCGAGGCGCTCCTCTGACGCGGTGTGGCGGTCCGCGTCCTCGCCGCCAGGACAGAACCGACGAGGATCAAGACGAAGCCGACCCCCATCCCGGTGGTGAAGCGCTCGCCGAGGATGCTCACCCCGAGCGCGGCCGCGACCGCCGGATTGACGTACGTGATCACCGTCGCGCGCACGGGGCCGACCTCCGCGATCAGCGCAAAGAAGAGGACGAACGCGACCGCGGTGCACACCACCGCCAGTGTGAGGACCGAGCCGACGACCTTCGCCGGCGGGAAGGCGCCCGGCAGGGTCAGAGCCGCGACGGGCGCATAGACGGCAGCCGTCAGCGCCAACGATGCCGCGATCACCCCGAGCGCAGGCAGTCCGCGCAGATGCCGCGAGAGGAGAATCGGGCCGACGGCGTAGCCGAGTACGACACCGGCGATCTCGACGACGCCGACGGCGCTCGTCCCGTGGGCATCGAGGCCGAGCAGAGCGACGACGCCGCCGAGGCCGAGGATCAGACCGCCCACGCTCCAGCTGCCGAGACGCTCGCGGGTGATCGCCGCCCCGACCAGCGGCACCGCGGCGATCATCAATCCGGAGAACGAGCTCGACAACCGCCGTTCCGCACTGGAAAGAAGCAGCCACGGGATCGCGATCTCGACCGCGGCGAACACGAGCAGCGGACGCCAGCGCGCGAGCACGGGCCGCAACTCCCCTCGGACAGCTGCGAGCGGCACGAGCAGCAGCGCGCCGATCGCAGTCCGCGCGAACACCAGCACCGACGGGTCGAGGTCGCGGACGGCGACGCGGATCAGCAGGTACGGAACGCCCCAGATGACGCACATCGCCGCGAAGAGCAGCCAGCGCCTGCTGCCGTCGCTCACTCGGCGACCTCCAGGACGATCTTCCCGCGACGGCTCCCCGCCAGGCTGAGATCGAAGGCGGTGCGCGCTTCGGCGAGCGGATAGACCGCCTCGACGGTCGAGCTCAGCTCCCCCGCGTCGGCGAGCCGGGCCAGCTCGACGAGCTGCTCGCGGTTCGGCTCGACGATGAAGAACACACCGCCGGCGGGCGGTTCCGTTGCCACGGAGACGAGCCTCCCGCCTTCGACGAGCACGCCAGGTGAGCGCTGAAGCCGTTCGCCTCCGGCGGTGTCGAACACCACGTCGAACGTCCCGGCTTCCTCGAACGGCGTGTTCGTGTAGTCGATCACCTCGTCTGCTCCTAACGCCTTCACCGCATCGATGTTTCCCGGTGACGCAGTCGCGACCACGTGCGCGCCGCGCGAGCGTGCGAGCTGCACCGCGAAGCCGCCGACTCCGCCGGCAGCACCGTGGATCAGCACGCGCCCGCCGGGCTCGAGACGCCCATGGTCGAAGAGCCCTTGCCACGCCGACAACGCCGGCAGCGGGATCGCCGCGCTCTCGACGTGGCCGAGCGTCACGGGCTTCGGAGCGATGATCGAGCAGGGGACGGCTGCGTATTCCGCGGCGACGCCGTCGCGGTCGAAGGACGTGAGCGCAAAGACGTGATCCCCGACGTCGATGCCGTCGGCGTCGCCTGCGATCTCCTCGACGACGCCGGACAACTCGTATGACGGCGTCGCAGGAAGGCGCCCTTCCGGCCACTCGAGCTCGTCCCGGGTGATCGCGGCGGCGTGCACGCGGACGAGCGCCTCACCGCTCGACAATGTCGGCACCGGCAGCCGCTCGACCACCAGGCTCGCCGGATCACCCAGCACGTGAAGCCTCAACGCCCGCATGCTCATCCCCGAGCCGAGCGTATCGGCAGCAGGCTAGGCGGCCGCCGCAAGACGAGCGGCGTATGAGAGAGCCGCGACCTCGCCCACGACGACGGCGGCGGGGGAGCTCAGCTCCCGCGCGAGAGCTGCGATCGTCGCCAGCGTCCCGACCACGACACGCGCGTCCGGAAGCGACATGCGCGAGATGACGGCTGCCGGTTCGTCGACGGGTCTGCCGGCGAGGAGCAGGTTGTCGGCGAGCCGCTCGAGCCTTCTCAAGCCCATGAAGATCACGAGCGTGCCGGGTGTCGACGCGAGCCTGGTGTAGTCGAGGTCCTCTCCGTCGCCTGACGTGCCGGTGAGGACCGTGACCTGCGCAGCCAGGCCGCGGTGGGTCAGCGGGATGCCGGCGAGCGCGGGGACGCTCGTGAGCGTCGACACCCCCGGCACGACCTCGTAGGGCACTCCGGCTTCTGCGAGCGCCTGCACCTCCTCGCCGCCGCGACCGAACACGAACGGGTCGCCGCCCTTCAGCCGGACGACGGCTCGGCCGCGAAGGCCGTGGTGCACGAGCACGCCGTTCACGTCGTCCTGCGTGAGGGTCTCGCGCGCGATCCGCGCGGCGCCGGCAGCCTGCGCGACGAGCGCCGGCGAGACGAGCCTGTCGTACACGAGGACTTCGCTGCCGCGCACGAGATCGAGGGCGCGCACCGTGATCAGCCCCGGGTCGCCCGGTCCGGCGCCGACGATCGCCACGGTCATGCGAGGGCCTCCTCGACGAGTCGCGAGAAGTAGTCGCGCCGCGCCTCGTAGGTCGGCAGCTCCCGCTTCGCCCAGGGCCGCAGGGACTGCAACTTACGCGCGAGCTCTGCGTGCTCCGGCCGGAGGAGGTCGCCGATGTCGTCGCGCAGCCGCTGCGCGAGCGCGGGCGACGCACCGCCCGTCGAGACGCCGACCAGGATCGGGTCGCGGCGTACGAGCGCAGGCAGGATGAAGCTGCAGAGCTCGGGATCGTCCGCGACGTTGCAGAGCGTCGAGCGGTCGGCTGCCGCTACCGACACGCGGCGGTTCATCTCGCGGTCGTCGGTTGCGGCGAGGACGAGGAGATGCCCTTCGACGTCGTCCGGCTCGAACGCGCGCGTCACGATGCGCACCGGCAGCCGGCGCAGCTCCTCCTGGACACACGGCGCGACCACCGTCACGCGCGCTTCGCAGTCCAGCAGGCCGTGCACCTTCTCGACTGCGACGCGGCCGCCGCCGACCACGAGCACGCTTCGGCCACGGAGGTCGATGCACGCCATGTAGTGGCGAAGGTCGTTCACGTTCCGACGCTCTGCAGTCGTGCGCCGCTGCGGTCGAGCCTGACGAGCGTCTCGACACCGCCGGACTGGATCGTGAGCGTGAACGCTCCCGGGCCGACCGCGGCGACGGCGACGCGGTCGAGAGTCCTGCCGGCCAGCGCCTGCAGTGCCGCGGTCACCTGCCGTGCGCTCTCGCCGCGCTCGCGCCCGCGCGGCAGCCGGCGCAACGTCGCGACCGCGGCCTGCTCGCCGCCGGGGCCGTAGACGGCGCGGATCCGTCCGCTCTGCAGGCCGAGCTCGAGCACCGACTCGAGCAGCTCCGCCGCATCCCCGTCGACGCCGCCGTCGTCGAGCAGCGCTGCGAGCTCGGCCAACCTCTCCCGCATCTCGTCGCTCTGCGCCATCGCACGAACGGCTCGCGACTCGGCCGAGGCGACCTCGAGCGCCTCGCCGTTCAGGACGACGTGATCAGTCATCGCCCTCCCCCACGAGCGCGCGCAGCTCGTGCTCGAGGCCGCCGGTCTCGATCGCGCAGTGGATGCCGCACTCCTTCGGCGCATTCGTCTCCCACCACCAGCGTCCCGCGCGGAGATCCTCGCCCGCCTGCGTCGGTCGCGTGCACGGTGCGCAGCCGATCGACGTGTAGCCCTTGTCGTACAGCTCGTTGTACGGGACGTCGTGTTCGCGTACGTACTCCCAAACCTCGTCCTCGGTCCACTCCGCCAGTGGATTGAGCTTCACGATCGCGCCGTGGTCATGGTCGATCTCGACCTTGCGGATGTCGCTGCGCGTCGCCCACTGGTCGCGCCGCAATCCCGTGATCCACGCATCGAGGCCGGCGAGGTAGCGCTGCAACGGCAGCACCTTGCGCACCTGGCAGCACAGCAGCCTGTTCTCGACGCTGCGGTAGAAGAGGTTCGGCCCGTGCCTGCGCACCATCGCGTTCACGGCCGGTGCCTTCGGCGAGAGCAGGTCGAGCTGCAGCTCCGGATAGCGCTCGCGCATGCGCTCGATCAGGTCGTACGTCTCCGCCGGCAGCCGCCCCGTGTCGACGCTGAAGAGGCGAAGCGACGGATCGAGCTCGTGGATCATGTGCAGCAGCACCGCGCCGTCCGTCTGGAACGCGGTCGACAGCGCGATCCGAGGCGCAAACCGCTCGATCGCCCACTCCAGCACCACCTCCGGCTCCTCGCCCTCGAACTCGACCGACAGCTCCCCCGCTTCGAGGTCGTCAAGCAGCTCGACCGACTCCGCTCCGGCGCCGGCAAAGCCGGCACCTCCGCTATTTGGCGGCTCCGTCGAGCCTACGCCGCTCATGTGCCTCCCTTCCGGCCAGACGAGCAAGCTCGTCGTCGCTCGACCGGTCGCAGAACGACCGGAACGACTCCTCCTCGCACCGCGCCGTGACCCAACCCTCGACGAGGCCCACGACGACCGCGTCGAGCTCGTCGGTCGGCACACGCCGGAACACCGGCCGCCCGATCGCCGCCGGCCGGTCGAGGCTGCCGCGCACGAACACGTCGTAGGCCTGCAGCCGCTTGCCCTCCGCATCCCGGACGGTCGTGCCCTGGAAGCCGAGGTCGCCGACCCAGTGCTGCGCGCACGCATGGGGGCAGCCGTCGAGATGCAGCCTCAACCCGTCCGCGTCCCGCCCGAACCGGTCCTCGACCAGCTGCACGAGCGCGTCCATGCGCGTCTTCGTCTCGGTCACCGAGAAGTTGCAGTGCGGCTCGCCGGTGCAGGCAATCGCATCCCCGCGCAACCGACCCGCCTCGAGAGGGAGAGCGAGCGCGGCGAGCGACTCGGAGACGACGTCGAGGTCGCGTTCGGCCACGTTCGTCAGGATCAGGTTCTGCTGCCGGGTCAGACGGATGTCGCCGCCGACCCGCCCCGCGAGCTCGGCCAGCTCGATCATCTGCTGCCCGGAGATGAGCCCGAGGTGCACCGGGACGCCGACGTAGAAACGCCCGTCGCGCTGTGCGTGCACGCCGAGGTGATTGCCCGGCGCAGCTGCGCGCGGCAGGACGAAGTCGTCGAACGTGCGGGCGAGTCGCTTTTCGATCTGCTCGCGCACGCCCTCGGGGCCGATGTCGTCGACCATGAACTTCAGCCGCGCCTTCACACGCGAGACGCGGTAGCGCAGGTCCTCGCGCCACTCGTCCAGGATTGCGACCAGGACCGCGACAGCCTCATCCTTCGGCACCCAGATCCCGAGCTCGCGCGCGATGCGCGGCACCGACGAGAGACCGCCGCCGACGAGCACGCCGAAGCCCTCCTCTCCGTCGCGCAGCGCGCCGACGAGCCCGATGCAGTTGATCTCCGGCGCCGCGCAACTGTCCGCGCACGCCGTGATCGAGATCTTGTGCTTGCGCGGCAAGTCCGAGTACGTCGGGTGCCCGTAGAGGAACTCCGCCGCCTCCTGCAGCACCGGCGTCGGATCGAACAGCTCGTGGTGCGCCAGCCCGGCCACCGGGCAGCCGGTGATGTTCCGGACGGTGTCGCCGCACGCCCCGGCCGACGTGAGCGAGACCGCGCGCAGCCGCTCGAACACATCGGGCAAAGCGCCGAGACCGAGATAGTGCAGCTGCACGTTCTGGCGGGTCGTGAGCTCGCCTTCGCCGCGCCCATAGAGATTCGAGATCTCGCCGATCGCACGCAGCTGCGCCGGCGCGACGATCCCGCCCGCCAGCTTGATCCGCAGCATGAACGTCCCGATCTTCGGCTTGTCGTGATAGAGGCCCCACCACTTGAGCCGGACGATGTCCTCCTCCGCCACCTGCTCGTACCCGGCCGCGATCAGCGCGGGCAGCTCGTCCAGCATCCCGAGCGGGCTCTTCTCGCGCTTCAGCCGCTCGACCGAGTTGCGGCGAAGGACGAGATCGAGGGTAGGCGTGTCTGAGGCTTTGTGTGCCATCGCGGGTTCGTCGAGAGGAAAAAGAGGACGCGGCCCGCTAGCCGGCGATCGGCCGGCGCGGGGGACAGAAGCAGCACATGGCCTGCCACGTCATTGCGCGGGCAACCATATCAGCGATACTTCAAAAAGTAAAGCTTGAATCGTCTAGACTTGGAAGCGATGGCAGAGATCAGGATTCCCCCGGTGCTACGCACCGAGGCGGGCGGCAACCGCTCGCTCTCCGTCGAGGCCGGCACGGTGCGCGAGGCGCTCGACGCGCTCGTTGCGCAGTACCCGTCGCTCAGGAGCCGCGTCCTCGAGGGAGACGGTGTTCCGACATTCCTCAACGTCTTCGTCGACGGCGAGGACGTCCGGCTTGCAGCCGGTCTCGCGACCGAGGTACGCGAAGGCTCGACGATCCTGCTGCTTCCCGCCGTTGCCGGCGGCGCGCTGGAGCACGCAGGAGGGACCTGCTAGCGTCTCCGCATGGCTGCGATGGCCCCGAAGTCGACGCTCTTCCTCACGGTCATCGCCTGCGCGCAACGCGCCTAGCCGGCCCAGCCCGTCTCCCCGGTTAGGTGCTCACAACAAGACGGGAGTAACGCAGTGACCGCGTACTCGCTGCGCTGCCGCGTGTGCGAGGAGGTGACGGCGCCGGTCCCGGTCGAGTCGTGCAGACGGTGCGACGGGCCGACGGACGTCGCGTACGACTGGGACTGGGTCCGCGGCAACGTCGACCGCGGCCGGATCGGCTCGCGGCCGGCGTCGCTGTGGCGCTACCGAGAGCTGCTGCCCGGCGCGGCGAGGCTCGACTACGGCGCCGGCTGGACGCCACTCGTCCATGCCGAGCGCCTTTCACAACTGCTCGGCATCGAGCTGCATCTCAAGCTCGAGGGCGCCAACCCGACGCTGTCGTTCAAAGACCGGCTCGCGACCGTCGCCGCCCAGGTTGCGCTCGATCACGGCGTGACGACGCTCTGCTGCTCGTCGACCGGCAACCTCGGCGACGCCGTCGCGGCCGCAGCCGCAGCCGCCGGGCTCGAGGCGATCGTGCTCGCGCCCGAGGGCGAGGCGCTGATCGGCTCGACCGCAGGCGCGGCCGGCGCCCGTGTTTTCGCGGTCCGCGGCAGTTACGACGATTGCCGGCGCCTGCAAGCGGGGCTGCGCGATCTCTTCCCGTGGGGTTTCGTCGACGGCAATCTGCACCCGTACGCGGCCGAAGGCGCGAAGACCATCGCCTACGAGCTCGCCGAGCAGCTGGACTGGCAGTTTCCGGACGCGGTCGTATGCCCCGCGGCGTCGGGGATCCTCTTCTCGAAGCTGGCCCAGGGACTCGGCGAGCTCGTCTCCGCCGGACTCGTGCGCGGCGGTCTGCCGAAGCTGTTCGCCGCCCAGCCCGAGGGCGCGAGCCCGATCGCAACGGCGTTCGCGGACGACCGCGGCATCTCACGCATCCGGCCGGATACGAACGTCCCGTCGCTCGCAATCGGCGACCCGGCCTACGGCGAGCTGGCGATCGGCGCGGCGCGGACCACCGGCGGCGGCATCTACGCGGTTCCCGAGTGCGACATCCCGCGGTACACCGCGCTTCTCGCGGAGACGACCGGCGTCTTCGCGGACTGTGCCGGTGGGGTCGCGCTCGGCGCGCTGATCGACGCGGTGGCCGGAGGCGCCGTTGCGCCGGGCGCGCGCGTCGTGC
>Ga0070731_10002739_pt1 | contig 16456 bp, 17 predicted proteins | sample Coa_R1_2_FD_66448 | JGI IMG/M metagenome (GOLD analysis project Ga0070731, IMG submission 66448) | Surface soil microbial communities from Centralia Pennsylvania, which are recovering from an underground coalmine fire - Coalmine... | ecosystem: Environmental > Terrestrial > Soil > Unclassified ...
CCTCGGCGCCGCCAGCGTGCGGGCGCTCGACGCCGAGCGGAAGCTGCGCATGCTCGAAGCGCCTCCTGCGGAGGTCGGGCCGCTCGCAGTCGGCGACGCGGTCGAAGCGCCGGCCGTCGGAGTGCGAGGCACGATCGCCGCGATCGACGGAGACGACGCCGAGGTCGTGGGCGCCAGTGGACAGCGCGTCCGCGTCTCTCTCGCCCGGCTGCGCCCGCTCGTCGGCGTCGAGCGGGAGCCGGAGGTTCGCGTTCGCATCTCGGCCCCGCTCGAGGCTCCGGATGAGATCGACGTTCGAGGAGGAAGTGCATACGAGGCACGCGAGGCGGTGCGCGTGCTCGTCGACAATGCGAGCGCAGTGGGGCACGGCACCGTTCGCGTCATCCACGGCCGAGGGAGCGGCGTGCTCAAGCAGGCTGTGCGCGACGAGCTTCGCCGACACCCGCACGTGCGGGAGATCCGAGCGGCGTCGGCCGACGGTGCGACCGACGCCAGGCTCGCCGACTGACGTTCGGTACAGTCGAGGCATGGATGGGGCGGCCGCCCGCCGACGGGAGCAGGTTCGTCCCGGGCCGTCGACGACCGGACGCGCGGTCGCCGTTCTCGCGGCCGCTGCGCTCGCCGTCGTCCTCTGGGGAGGGTACGGCCGCGGATGGCGTTGGACCGGCTTCGAGCACCGTGCGATGTTGTGGGACTGGTTGCACGTGCTCGTGCTTCCGCTCGCCGTAACGGTGACGCCGTTGTGGTTGCGCCACCGGGATCGCCTCGGTCGAAAGCGGCATCTTCTGCTGGGGACGTTCGTCGCCGCGTTCGGAATCGTCGTCGTGCTCGGCTATGCGCTCGACCTCCACTGGACGGGCTTCCCGGGCAACACGCTCTGGGACTGGCTCGAGCTTCTCGTGCTGCCGCTCGCAGTCGGCCTGCTGCCCGTCTGGCTCGAGGTGTCGAACTCGGTTCGCACGGTGCACGTGGTCGCAGGCGCCGTCGCCCTTGCGCTCGTCGCTGTGGCCGTCGTCGGAGGCTACGGCTACAGCTGGAAGTGGACCGGCTTCGCGGGCAACACGTTGTTCGACTGGCTCCAGCTCTTCGTCGCACCGCTCGTCCTTCCGATCGTTCTCATCCCCGCAGTCGGCGCGTGGATGGCGGTGGCCGAGTCCGATGGAGTGTCCGGCTGATCCATCGATCGTGGCGGCTGTCCGCAGGCGACGCGATTCGGGCGTACACTCGTCCGGTGGGGGAGCAGGGACTCGACGACGACAAGCTGAGCCTCCTGGCGAAATGGGCGGCCGGGTTGCGGAGCGATCAGCGAGCGGAAGTCGCCGCCGCCGGACGTGCGATCGAGATGCTCATCGACGAGGTCGAGCGTCTGAACGTCCTCATCTGGGAAGGCCCGCTCAACGTCCCGGACGCGGGCGGACCGCGAGAGCAGAGTGAGCTTCCATCGCTGAAGCCCGACGTCGAGTACTCCCTCCGGGCTCGTTTGCGTCGACAGGTCGGCAGCGCCATCCGTCGCGGCGGCGAGCCGGCACGCGAGGTCGATCTGTCCGAGGAGCATCGCTCGACCTCTCGGACGCCGGCTGTTTAGCTCCGCACCTGTCGCGTCCGATACACCTTGAAGAGGCGGGCGTGCCAGCGCGCAGTTCGCGCGTACCGTTCTGACCCCGCGGGCCTGAGAAGACTACGCGGTCATGGACACAAGGCACGCCCGCCTCACACACCATTCTCTCGGCGGCCGCCGTGGCGTTTACGAGTCGAAGGGCTAGGTTCGCCAGTCCGGGAAGCCCGAGCGCTCTACCGATGGTGGGGGCGATCGAACGGGGGCCTGGAGGCTCCTGACGTCGCGCCTACGGCCAGCGGACGCCCGAGGAACCTCCGACCCCCTCGGTCGGTATCGGCTCGAAGCGGAGAAATGTTGAGGGGGCGGTCATGCGGCCGACAGCGGCCAGACCTCACCTATCCGTTGTACTCGCGCGTGTAACTACTAGGGGCGCATCCCACCGTGTACAGAAAAAACGGTGAGGCCGCATGGATACTGGCCGTCCGCGTTTCGTCCAACCATGTACAGCGGAAAACCCGGCGGCGCGCGGCAGCTCGCCCGGGTGTGCCCACGAGAAGGAGCGAGAGTCGCGGCGGGCCCCTGTGTACCTATTGAGGGCCGACGCCGAGGGTCGAGCCGCTCCTGCGCTCGACGACGACGCATGGCCCGGATCTTCTCTTCGAGGCGCACGATGATCATGTCGCTCCGACCCGTGCGGCGGCGGCGTGCGCGACCGTCGCCCCCGCCGAGGAGAGCGGTCCGCGATGCACGGCGAGGGCTCGCGCTGGGTGTGGACAACGACGGCGCGGGTCGGTCTTCGCCGGTGCCGTCGACAGCTCGATGCGTCGGTCCGGGGGCGCGTCGCCCCCACCGAGGAGAGCGGCCCGCCACGCGCGGCGAGTGGTCGCGGTCGGGTGTGGACAACGACGATGTCGCGGTCGTCCCTCGCCCGCGAGCCTGGTGCCTCTTCACATTCGTCCGCGCGCCTGGCGCGGCCGCGTCCCCTGCGACGGGAGGGGTCACCTGCGCCGGCGGCCGGCGTGGGCTCACTCGTCGGAGAGCGGCTCGGTGATCAGGGAGCGGGGTGCGCCTCTCACGTCGCGTGTACACGGCTCCGACCGTGTACAGAAAAAACGGAACTCGCATGGTTACCGGCTTCGCCGCCGTGCGCTCGACCATGTACACGCGAAGTGGGACCGGCCGGCGCGGTCTCTCCGATTGCATCGGGCGCGCGTCGTATCGGCGGACCCGGAGCCGGTGGGATCCGTCTCCGATCGTGTTCGGAGGATCGCGTCAAGGCGACGGATGCCGTCGCTCGCGTGCGCGAGCCGGCGCCTGCGTGTCCGTTCGAACTGCCTTCGGGGGATGGCGTCGCGGCGCCGTGCCGGCGCGGGGAGGTCCCCCGCGAAAGGTCTGGACGACGTCGCGGCGACGGTCCGCGCCGGTCGTTCGAGACCGATCCCTGAGCTCGCTGTCGGGTGTGGAAAACGACGGCCTCGGTCGCGTCGCGGCGTCGCCGATGCGCCCGCCGCGAACCCGTGCGACGAGCGTTCGGCCGCGTCCGAAATGCGTCTCGATGGACCCGCGCGGACACGTTGTCGCGCCCGGCTCGCCGCTCGAGGTCGACCGTTTCAGAGTCGCGCGGGAGGCCGCGAAATGCCTCACACGACCCCTCTGTACACCCAAAGTCGATGTACGACGGGGACTTGTCCGTCTGCGGGCCCCTTTCGGCGACACAACAGCCGACCATCGCCGCGAAGCCTGTGCTGATGCGGGTTTGCGATTTTCGGTGTACGTGATCCGAGCGCGCCGCGGCCGAGCGTCTTTGTTGGTACATCGGCCGCGTTCGTACATCGAAACAAGGCTTTACAAAAACAGCCCTGTTTCGGGGGTCCAGTCCCGTTGACCCGTTCGCGCGCCGGAACCAACATGCCGACCTGCAAATGGCCATTTTCCACGGAGAACAGCTCGAGCAGTGGTCTGGGGAGCAGACGCACCCCGTCGACCGAAGCCTCGCCGTCTCCACGCTGCAGACGCCGTTTGCACCTCGAAGCCCGATGGAGTCGTGGTCGAGCGTGCGAAAGCACGATGACCGGACTCGCTTCGTCTACCGCGTCAACCCCGGGCGGATCGCGGAGTCATGGTCGAGCACGCGAAAGCGTGATGACCGGGCTCGTCATGCGACAGTCGACATCCGCGCCGAATGGGTTACGCAGGAGTCGTGGTCGAGCGCGCTGCAGCGCGATGACCGGACTCGCCCCGCAGCCACCACCGAGAGTCGGAGGGAGAAGCGATTCCGACGGGGAGGGTATGTAGCCCTCGCAGTGACCACCGTCGGCCTCGCGCTCTTCTTCGCCGCTCCGAGCGCCTTGGCCGACACCGGGACGACGGGCGACCAGCCCGCCGCCGCCGACACGTCGGCCCCGACGACGACGGCCGCCGACCAGCAGACGCAGCAGACCTCCGGGACGCCGGACGGATCGCAGGCTGCGGATGCCGGTACGTCGGTCCCGTCCGACACGGGCGCGAGCGGCACGACCTCTGCCGACACGTCGACGGCGACCAACACGAGCTCGTCGGACGCTTCGACGGTCACGGTCCCGACGCCGACGGCGCCGAGCACCGACAACTCCTCGACGCAGGACGCCTCCGCGGGCGCCACTGCCGGCCAGACCGGAACGCAGAACGACAACACGTCGATCCGCACCGACCAGGCCGGCGACAACGCCCCGGTCACCCAGAGCAACAGCGACGGGTCGTCCGCGACGAGCGCGGCAGCCGGTGGGACTTCTTCGACGGACGCGAGCGACCCGAGCACCAGCTCGACCTCGACCGCGACGTCGGATCAGTCGGGTGCGGGTAACTCGAACGTCGACGTCCGGGTGGGGAGCCCGGGCTCGAGCGACGGGACGACTCAGTCGAACAGCGCGCAGTCCTCTGCGGGCGCGACGTCGGACCCCGCCGCAACCGACTCGGGTGCATCGGGCGCCCAGGCCGGGCAAGGGAATGGGAGTGCTGCTTCCGGCGGCACGGCGAATGCGGGCGCGACGACCGACCAGTCGTCGCCGAACAACACGAACGTCTCCGTCCTCGTCGACAGCCCCGGGAACGTCGGGCCGACCAACCAGTCGAACAGCGCAGCGTCGAGCGCCGGTGCGAACGGCGGCTCGGCCGCCGGCTCCGCGCAGACGACGCAGACGGGCGGGACGAACGTGAACGCCACCGTCCGCGTGGGAAGCGCCGGCGACAACGGCACGGTCTCGCAGCAGAACACCGCCAGCTCCGGCGGCACTGGTGGCGCCGCTTCGTCGGGCGCAACGGGCAGCGACAACTGCGCGACGGGCACGACCAGCCAGGAGCTGAGCACGTGCGGCGAGTCGGACGGGCTCAACCAGTCCGACACCTCCCAGCAGATCGACCAGCAGCAGGGCGGCGCTCCTCCGGACGTGAGCGAGGACAGCCCGCTCAACGGCGGCACCGGCCATGCACCTGCAGGGAGCACGACGGCGACGACGACCCAGACCGGCGCGGCCAACGTCAACGTGTCGGTGCGCATCGGCAGCCCCGGATCGGACGGCGCCGTCACGCAGACGAACAGCGCGACGGCCAACGGCTCCTCCCCGCAGCTCAGCGTCGTCAACACCGACGGCGGCACGAACACGAATGTCGCGATCGTCATCCCGGGCGACGTCACGGCGCCGGGAAGCGACTGGCAATGGAATTGGGTGTGGGACGGGAGCTGGACTCCCGACCCGAGCGCGAGCGCGGGCGACGTGGCGCCGACCTCCGACGCGCTGTGGAACTGGATCTGGTCGAACACGCAGTCGGGGACGAGCACCACCCCCTCCACCGACTCGAGCTCGGGCGGGACCGGCAGCTTCACGTGGACGTGGGATCTCACCCTCGCCAACGGCACCAAGGTGTCGAACAGCTGGCAGTGGGCCTGCTCCTGCAATTGGGCGTGGACGTGGAGCTGGGACTGGAGCACGCAGTCCCCGACCTCCGTTACCACGGCGCCGGCGGTGAGCTCGTCCTCGGCGCCGGCTCCGCAGCCGACGCAGTCCTACGACACCGGCCCCGTCGACCAGGAGAACTCGACGACGGCGACCGCCTATGCGGGCACCGAGCTCGACGCGAACCAGACCCTCGACCAGCAGGCGAGCTCCGCCGACGAGCTTCAGGTCCTCGACAGCAGCCAGATCGCGAATGCCTTCGCGGTCGCGAGCGCGAACAACGTCTGGAACAGGAACTTCTCCCACGGCGTCGGCACCGGCAGCGTCAAGCAGTGGAACAGCATCGAGGCAGACGCTCAGGCCTTCGACCACTTCGACTCGACGCAGGTCACCGTCCAGCGCCAGACCTCTTCGCCCACCACCTCCCAGTCGATGACCTCGCTCGAGTGGGTCGGCAACGACCAGAGCGCCGTCGCCGACGCGGTCGCCTCCGCCGCCGACAGCGGCAACGCCAACTCGGCGTGGGCGCCCTCCGCGAACAGCGCGTTCGTGGGCCCGGTGCTCCAGCACAACGACGTCGAGAGCGCCGCCTTCTCGGGCAACTGGGGCTCGGCGACCCAGTGGACGCAGCAGTTCCAGAACGCCGGCACCGCGACCACCCAGGACGAGGAGGCGTACAACGTCCTCTGGAACATCCAGGACGGCCTCTCGGTCTCGGTCGCCTCGCAGGGTGACGTCGTCAACGTCAACGACGTGATCGTCCCGGCCGGTAGCCGCGCGACGAACCCGAGCCTCACCCAGTGGAACGTCGCCTGGTCCGAGGCCAACTCCGTGAACCTCGCATCGACGGTGCAGGCCATCAGCCAGACGCAGAACGGCGAGGCCGACAACGAGGTGTCCATCGCGATCAACGAGTCGTGGACGGACCAGAGCGACGTCGAGCAGAGCACCGCCTTCCAGGCGAACGATCCGCACCTGGCGGGCTGGCTCGGGATCGAGCCGTCCCCGTCGACCGGCGGTGGCGGCGGCAGCGGCGGCGGCGGCGGCGGTGAGGGCGAGTCGATCGTTCTCACCAACGGCTCCGGCGGCTCGGGCGGCGAGGCCCTGGGCGCCGGGACGACCTCCGGCGGCTCCCAGCACGTCCAGGTGCTCGTCGGCCACGGGCACTCGTCGGCCGCGGCGGCGCCGGCCTCGACGCCGTTTGCCGGTGGGACGCCGGCGACGAGCGCGACGACGCCCACCGGCTCCGAGCCGGCGGTCACGGTGACGTCGCCTCACAGCTCCTCGGGTGGAGGGTCGAAGCCTTCTCAGGCTCCTCTCGCCCTCGTTTTGGTCGCCGCGGGAGCGGCAGGGTCTGCGCCCGGTACGGGCGGCGGCGCTGTCGTCGTGACGAGCGACCCCTACAAGCTTGCGGCCCCCGCCTACCTTGGGCCGCGGACGTCCGCATCGGCGCTTGGGCCGCCGATGGTCTTCCTCGATTCCTTCGAGTGGCCTGGGTAACAGCGCCCCTTAGGCGCTAACGACGTCGGGGCACTTGGGACTCCCGGCGAAGCAGTACCCAGGCAAGTAACGACAACTCGAAAGGAACGAAAAACCTTGAACCCCAAGATCAAGTGGATGGTTGGCTTGGTCGTCGCGATGGTGGCTCTCGCGGTTGTTCCGGCTGCTTTTGCAAGCGGGCCGACCAACAACTGCGCGATCCTTGCCTCGTGCTCGAACTCGAGCTCGTCGACGAACCACAGCTTCAACACCATCACCAAGGACAGCAACAACAGCACCAGCGTCACGAAGGACCCGACGTCTGGTGATGTCAACGCCACGCAGAATGCAGCGAACGTTGCGGTCACGCCTCAGGCGAACGTCAGCCTGGGGAACGTCGCGGCGTCCGTGGGCGGCAGCGGCGGCAACGGCGGTACCACCGGCGACGGCGGTAGCGTCGACCAGTCGGCCGGCTCCAGCGCCGACACCTGCAACGGGAACGGCAACGGCCTCGGTAACGGGTCCGCAGCCGGCTTCGCCAAGGGTGGAAGCAACGGGTGCTCGTCCGATGCCAATGGTGGCGGCTCGATCAACGTCGCGAACGCGAGCGGCGGCGACTCGGGCAACAACAACACCGGTGGCAACAAGGTCCATCAGAACACCGGTGGGAACAGCACCGATCCGACCAGCGGCGACGCCACCTCGGTGGCTGCCGACTTCACCGATCAGGACGCGAACGCCAACAGCGGCCTGAACGGGAACGGCTCGGGCGGTACCGCCACCAGCGGTAGCCCCAGCAGCGGCTCGAACACGGCCAACGCGACCGGCGGCGGCGCAGGCTCGGGCTCCGGCCCGGCCACCTCGTCGGCGAGCCAGTCCGACCCGACCACGAGCTCGACCGGCTCGACCGGCGCGGCGACGGGCGGTGCCGGTGGGAACGCCGGTAACGGCGACACGTGCGGCATCAGCCTCGTCACCGTGTGCGGTGGCCCCGATGGCGGTGCCGGCGGCGGTGCGGGCTCGGGTGCGTCCGGTGGTTCCGGCGCGACGAGCACCGATCCGAACGCTGCAGCTGCGACCAGCGGCGACAGCACGGCGACCGGCGGCGATGCTGCAGCCGGCCTGCAGAACAGCGGTGGCAACAGCTCGGACGCTCAGGCGAACACGAAGAGCGGCTCGGGCGATGCCAGCGGTGGTACGAACGTGAACGTCACGAAGTCGGGCAGCGCTTCGACTGGTAGCGCGGATGCCCAGAGCCATACCGGCAGCAACGTCGGCGGCAACGCCACGGGCGGCAACTCCACTGGCGCGGGCGGCGCCGGCGGGACGGCCGGTGTGGTCGGCGGCTCGAACGGTGGTTCCTCCGGCATCGGTGGTTCCTCCAAGGCCGTCAGCGTCGGCAACGTCGGCTTCGCCGGCGGAAGCGGCAGCGCCAACGGCGGTGCCGGCGGCGCTGGTGGTGCGGCGAATGCCAACACCACGCAGACCAACAATGCGGCGACGTTCCAGTCGCTGCATCAGTCCATCTCTCACCTGAAGTCTTCGGCTTCGGTGAGCTAGAGAAGACCTACGAAAACGAGAAGGACCGAATACAGGCATGAACGTCAACGGAGAGAACAAGAGCATCGGAGCCCCGGCACTCGCGCCGCCCAAGGCCGCGAGCTGCCGGACGCTGCCGGCACGCGTTCTTTCCGTTGGCGAGGCCTGGCTACTGACGAGTGGTCAGGCGTTTACGAACCCACGGCGCCTGGGCGGGAGTCGCCCCAAGAGGCTCTCGTCACGCGTCGGCCCTCCGGCCTCCGGAGGGTTTCGGAAGGTGAAGGTTCACCTGAACATGGCAATGCAAAGCACAACGTACGGGCACGCTGCCGGGGTCGCCTTCGGGCGCCTCGGCAGCGGCTGTACCGGCACTGAGGGACTCCTCGCCGGGGTGGTGAGCCACGCTGGGACCTACATCGGGGGACCAGCAACGGCTCTCCACCCCGCCGGGTGGGCGTGCCGACGGCCGCTGGGCCGCCGGCACGCCTTCCCTCGACGTCGAGTGCGGCACGCCCTCGACCTGCAGCAGGAAGGGCCGCGGCGCCACGCGGTGGCGCCACGGCCCTTCCAGCCATGACTAGCGGCCCGGAGCCGCTCGGTCCGCCCCCGGACCCTTCGGCCGGGCTTTCGGAAGAGCTCCTGGAGTCCGCGCGGCGATCGGCCTCGCCGCCGGCAGGGGCCGGCCTGTGGAGACGGGAGACGCGGCCGTTGCGCGTCGCGGTCGCCGACGATCACCCGCTCGTCCGTCAGGCCCTCCGGCTCGCGTTGCGCGACGCCGAGGACATCGAGCTCGTCGCCGACGTCGCTTCCGGTGCGGAGCTGCTGCGACTCGCGGCCCACGTTCCCCTCGACGTCGTGCTCCTCGATCTGCGGATGCCGGGCCTGGACGGGCTTGCCTGTCTCGACCTGCTCCGGAGACAGGACGCCGAGCTGAAGGTGATCGTTCTCTCAGAGGCCGACGATCCTCGCCTGATCGGCGAGGCGCTTCGGCGGGGCGCCACCGCCTATCTCTCGAAGGCGTGCGACCCGTCGCACCTCGCAAGCGCGATCCGGCTCGCGTACAACCGCACCCTCTTCACCGCGCTTCCTCCCATCGACACCGGCTCGGACATCGACGTGCTCAGCCCCCGGGAGCGGGAGGTGCTCGCCGCCATCACGGGCGGGCTCTCGAACCACGAGGCGGCGCGGCGGCTCGCGGTCAGCGAGCAGACGATCAAGTACCACCTGACGAATATCTACCGAAAGCTCCATGTGGCCAACCGCACCGAGGCGGCGCGCCTCGGGTACCGCCACGGCCTCGTCGCACCTCAGCCGGCCGACTCCTCCGGCAACGGCGGGTCGGGCGCCGGGCTCGACTGAACGAGCCGGCGCCCTGAATCGGTCGTCGTCTCAGGCGCTCGGGACGCGCTCGACGTCGATCGAGACCACGCCCTGAGGCCGGACGTAACGGTCGCCGACGAGCGGCCAGTCGCCGTCCTCGGCGAAGCGGGCGGCGAGGGTGTGGGCGGACGCAGCCGCCGCATCGCGGTCCGCCGCCGAACCGGCGACGAGGCGCTCGCCTCCCTGCAGCCGAACCATGACGACGAACCGGCCGGTCGGGCCGTCCTTCTCGGCCGACGGAGCCGGGGCGGCGGAAGGCTCGGCAGGCTCGAAGACGGGCTCCGGCGAGGGAGCGGCCTCGGCCACCATGTTCATCGCCAGCCGCAAGGCCGGCTCCTCCTGGGTCGGGGGCGCCTCGAGCGCGTGCCCGTTCGGCATCGTCAGGATCATGCCGGCGTCCGGAGCGGCTGCGGCGACGGCAGCTGCCACCGCCGCGGTCACCTCGGGAGCCGGCACGGGGAGCACCGTCGGCTGCTCGAAGGCAGGCGCCGGCGCCTCCGGGAGCTCGTCGAGCACGGGAGCCGGGGCGAACGTCTCGATCATCGCCGGCTCGCTCGGAGTCGCATCGAAGGTCTCGACGGGGACACCCGGAATGGAGGACGGGTCGACGCCGGCCTGCTCCAGGAGGGTCCGGAGCATCGGCAGGGTGACGAGGCCGCGCTCGAGGGCGACCGAGGCCACCGGCTGCTGCGAGATGGCGGCGTCACGAACGAGATCGCCGAGCTGGTCGGCCGAGATCATGCCCGCGCCGAAGAGGAGGGCCTCGACGGGCGGCGTGACCATCGTCGCCGCAGCGCCGTTCGCGGCCGGGGTGAGAGTCTGGCTGGGATCGCTGGGGTCGAACATGGGTGGCTCCTTTTCGTCGAAGCTTGTGTGCATGAGCCGGGGATCGACGAGCACGAGCTCCGGCGATATCGGGTCGGCTGGGGGCACGTTCATGGCTGCAGCGACAGGGAGGCGGGCTGCTCCATCTTCCGTCGGCCAAACCGCGCCGTTTCTTGAGCGATTTCTGAGCTCAGCCGGAGATGCCGTTCGGGCCCGCGCCGGGCTGCGGAAGCTGTGCGATGAGGGAGGCGAGGCGCATCTTCTCGGCCTGCAGCGCCGCAACGGCCGCCTCGAGCCCGGCCACGCGGGCGCCGACGACCGTGGCCTCGCTGCGGAGCGCCTCGTGCTCGCTGCGGAGCCCGGCTTCGCGCAGCTGCAGCTCGCCCAGGCGCGACCGCAGGCGGGCGTTCTCGGCCACCGCCTCGGAGAGCTCGAGCTCGAGGGCCTCGACCTGTGAGGAGCCCGCGCCCGTGAAGACGAGCGGAGCGGGTGAGGCAGGGCCGGAATCCTCTTCGCCGGCCGGGGCCGCTGCATCCGCGACCCGCAGGAGCGGGGCCGGCGCAGAGTCGTCGGCGAGCCGAAGCGTCAGCCTCGGAGCTTCCACCGTCGTCGGGCTCACCGGAGGCTGAGCGGACTTGGCCTCGGCCAGCTGCGCGTCGAAGCCGGTTGCATAGCCGTATTCGGTCTTCAGCATTCGGCCGTGCTGCGTGGCCAGCGCCTGGGCGACGACGGGAGCGGCCACGAGCCCGCGCAGAACGAGGATCTCGCCGAGCGGCCGGCTGTCCTCGGCCTGGTGGGCGAGAGCGAGCGTGAGGTCCTGCTGGCTGAGGAAGCCGCGCTCGACGAGCAGCGTTCCGAGCTGCGCGCGCGCCGGGGCCCCGGTGGCGTCAGGAACGGCAGCCATGCCGCCGCCGGTCTCCGCCAACTGGAATGTGCAGTGCTCCACTCGCCGCAAGAGTGAGCGTCATCTCGTTAGACCTCGCCGCAGATTATTCTCGAAGTATCAGCCACATTCCGGCGCTTGCCGATCCCTCGGACGAGTGGTGGAGAGGCAGGCCCCCGAACGGGGGAGACGGCCGGATCAGTGCTTGAAGAGCGCCTGCGCCTCCTGGAGGAGGCGGCGCTGCCGGGTGCATTCGTCGCGGAGCCGGTCGATCTCGTCGTGGAGCAGCGCCGTCTCCTTGAGCGCGGCGAGCGCGGCGATCAGCGCCTTCTGCTGTGAGCCGAACATCTGGACGGCCTCCATCAGCAGCTGCTCCTCCTGCGGATCGACGTGGAAGTGGACCTGGCGGCGAACGGAGCGGCCCCGCGGCCGGCCCCGCTTTCGCTTCGCGTCACCCTCCGGCTCGTCCGCGTCCGCGTGATCGGGCGCGGGTGCTGGGGCGGGCGGTGCGGCAGGCTTCGGCGCGGGGGCCGGCGCCGGTGCTGCGGCGGGGGGGCGGGGTGCCACCGCGCCCTGGCCCGAGCCGGGAAGGACGAGCCGGCGGGCGGGGATGCGCTTCGGCACCCTGCGCGTCGGTGTGCCTGCCGGTGCTCCCGCCTTTGCCTGAGACGACTGCGCGTGAGGCTCGTGGGGTTCCTCGACGGGAGGCTTGGACTCGGCCGGCGACACAGCCGGCTCGAGGTCCTCGAGGGGTTCGGGCGCCCAGGTCAGGATCCGACGTCCGTGCTCCGAAGCCTTCGGTGCACGATTGCGGTCGCTCGTCAGGTCGATTCCGGTCAGGCGCCTAGGGCTCAATCGTCTTCCTCCATCGTGTCGTCACTGGGCGGACCTGTCCGATTGTAGGCGCAGTCCGAACGCTGACCAATAGCGCTGCGGTTACAACCCCGGAAAGTCGTATCGATACGTGTTGTCCGCCCACCAGCGCACGGTCATGGTGACGTTTCGCACGGTTGAAGTCGTCACCTTGCAGACGAAGCGGGAGTACGTGAACTCGAGGAAGCCTCCCACCGTCTTGCGCAACGGGCCCGCCTTCCCGACGCCGTTGCAGTCGACCGACAGGACGTGCTGTTGACGCCCCCGGAGGTGAACGCCGTTCGTTCGCACCGAGAGATCGACGATGCTCGGGGTTTCGTAGCCGGGCCGCTGAAAGACGACCGAGGGCGGCGTCGGCTTGGGGCTCCCTGCCGGCGCACGCGCGGCGCCGAGGCCGGCCAGTCCGGCGAGCACGGCTGCGATTGCGATGACCCGCACGCCCGGGACGGGCTACCGGGGGGTTCGGCGCCGCCGGACCCCGACGAGCATGGCCAGCACGATCACGAAGATGACGATGAGCACCGCAGTGACCACTGCAACTCCTCCTCGAACGGTCTGTCTCTTTGACTATGGGCGTCGGCCCGGCAGCCGTCAAGCGTGGGGAGGGGCCGAGGACGCCAGGTTGAACCCCTGGAGTGCAGGGAAAACTGTGCCGATAGACGTCCGGATGCTCCGTTACCTTCTTGGGATGCCGTCCCTCTCGGTCGAGTGCTTCGTTGCACTCCTGCTGGTCGGCTCGGCACTCCTCGCCGCGTGGTTCCTCGTCAGGTTCCAAGGGGTCGGACCCCGGACGCTCGTCGGCGCGCTCGTCGCCTCGGCGGCGGCGTGGATCCTCGTCTCGGCGCTGCCGAGCTTCGTCGACGGCGTGAGCGCCGCCGGCCTTCCGGACGAGCGGCTCGTGATCGCCTTCGGACTGACGCTTCCGGTGTACACGTTCTTCTTCCTTGCAGCGGGCTGGTTCCTCAAGAACCTCCTCGGGCTGATGCAAGGATTGCGCTGACGTGTTCCTCGCGACGCTGGCAATCGCCGTTGCGTGCGTCCTCGCGACATCGCTCGCGCCGCTCTACTCCGCGCGCGTGCCGTTGCGGCGTTCGGTCGTGTGGGGGTCCAGCCTCGTGCTCGCGGCGGTAGGGATCCTCTGCTGCTGCGCCGGTGCTCCATCGGGGACCGTTCCGTTTCGCGGACTGCTGTCTCTCGCGGCGTTCCCGTTGTTCCTCGCAGGCTCGCTTCTCCTCCTAGCCGACGAGGGCGACGATCCCGGCGGCGGCGACGGAGACGGAGACGAGGGCCCCTGGTGGTGGCCCGAGTTCGAGGCCGGGTTCAGACGCTACGCCGCACGTCCGCGGCAGCCGATCGCCGGTCGCTGAGCCGCCCGCGTCGCGCCGAATGGGCGCGCGTCTGCACGGCTGCACTTAGGTAGGGGGCGTCCCACCCGGACGGGGAGGCCACAAGCGCGGGCTATCGCTGTTTGATGCGAGGCGCGCGTCATGCCAGGCCCGCGGGACAGCGCCACCGACGGAGCAGCGGGCACGAGATAGAGGAAGGGGAGAGATGTTCGACTCGCTCAACGCCGTCAGGATTGCAGTGACTCTGCAGACGCTTCAGACCCGCCTGGTCGACCGCCTTCGCCGGAACGACGGGCAGGCATTCGTCGAGTACGTCCTCGTGCTCACGCTCGTCGCCGTGGCCGTCGCGCTGCTGGCCCAGTGGACGAACTTCACGACCACGATCTCGAGCAGCCTGCAGAAGGTGATCGACGCACTCAAAGGCGCCGGCGGGTCGAGCTCCTAGCTACGGGAGCCGGCCACAGGGGTCCTGAGGGCAGTAGCACCGTCCGGTCCATGCCCGAGCACGTAACAGCGGGGTGGCCTCGGCGGCTGATTCGCGAGCTGAGGAGAAGCGAGGGTCAGGCGATCCTCGAGTTCGTGCTCGTCCTGCCGCTCGTCGTCACCCTCGTGTTCGTCATCGTGCAATTGGGCATCACGTTCAACAACTACCTGCAGGTGACCGACGCCGCGCGGGTCGCCGCACGCGCGGCCGCCGTCGCCCGGTTCAACAACGACACGCCGTGTAACGCGGCCAAGAAGGCGGTCGACAACCTCAACGACGGGCTCACGTTCGACGTCGCGAGCTGCATGTCGACCTGCCCGTCGACTCCGGGCGCCAACTGCTCGGTGACCGTGTCTCACGGATGGAACGTCAGCCTGCCGCTGCTGCCGATCTCGGACGGCGGCAATCTCACCAGCACCGTGTCGGAGCCGATCGAATGAGGCGGCATTTCCGTCGGCTTCGCGAAGCACGCGGGCAGACGCTCGTCTTCTTCGTCGTGCTGATGGGCGGCCTGATCCTCCTGCTCGCGTTCGTGCTGAACGTGGGCGCGGTCGCCAGCACGCAGCGCCAGACCCAGAGCCTCGCCGACGGGGCTGCTCTGACGGGTGTGCAGGAGCTGCCGTTCGATCCGTCTCAGGCGGAGGTCGACGCCGGGGGATACGGGAGCTGCTCTGTCGACTGCACGATCAACGTGTCGCCGGACGCGATGACGATCAGCATCCAGGCATCGCGCCAGGTCTCGGGTCTTCTGCTCCCGCTCGTCACGACGCCGACCGCGCACGCGAGCGCGTCGGCGAGCATCCAGCCGGTGCAGTCGCTCGACAACGCGACGCTGAGAAGCGTGTCCTCGCCCAATCCGAAGCCGTATCTCGTTCCGCTCGTTCTGAGCCCCTCGAGTGCGTCCTGTATCCCGTCGTGCCTCAACGTGCAGCAGACGTTCTCGCTCGGACAGGGCGACTTCGGCTTCTTGTGCGAAGGCTCGTCGTGTACGACCGGCCGACGCGGTAGTGGCGGGCGGAACGCGCTCGCGCGGCAGATCGACGGGCAGAGCTACCTCGGCCGGACGTACTCAGCCGGGGGTTCTGCGCCCGCGGCGGCCACCGGCACGGTGACGGGCAGCCAGGTGGGCAGTGCGCTGCGAAGCATCGAGGACCAAACGGTGATCGTGCCGATCGCGTCCGGCGGAGTCGGCGGGTTACGCATCTCGGGCTTCGGCGCCTTCGTCATTACCGATGTTCCCTTCTGGGACAACCTGAACGGCCACCAGATCAGGGGCTACTTCAAGACGTACACCGCCCCCGAGCATCTCTCCACCTCCCCGAGCACAACCAACAACTACGGCGTCAGCGTCATCGGACTAACCCAGTAGAGGAGCCCAGCGAATGAATCGAACTCTGTCCAGTTACCGACTGCGAAACGGCCTCCTCGCCGGCGGCCTCGCCGTGGTCGGGGCGTTGCTCATCTTCGTCTACCTCTCGAGCTACCGGAAGAACGTGCAGAACGGCGCCGGTCTCGTGAAGGCGTTGGTGGCAGCGAGAGACATCCCGGCGGGCACGTCGGGATCTTCGCTGGGCAGCTACCTCAAGACCGAGTCGGTGCTGCGGCGCAACGTCGTGGCGGGCTCGATCACGACCCCGAAGCAGCTCTCGGGGCTCATCGCGTCGGAGACGATCCTCAAAGGCGAGCAGGTCAGCGTCAAGCAGTTCAAGCCGCTCGCGCAGCAGGGCGTCTTCGGTCAGATCTCCGGAACGATGAGGGCATTCGAGCTTCCGGGCGCGGGTAACCAGCTGCTCTCCGGTCTCGTGCACGACGGAGATCACGTCGACGTCCTCGCGAACATCCACTACAGCGTCCGCGCGCCGATCGGGGCCGGGCAGACGTTAGGCCTCGTCGCGTCCCGCGTCGTCCTGCGCAACCTGCTCGTGCTCGCGGCGCCGGGCGGTTCGGGCGGTGGGAGCGGGGTGGTCGGCGGCGTGCAGTCCAACGGAACCGCGATCACGCTCGCGGTCACCGACACCGATGCGCAGAAGCTCCTCTTCATCATGAAGAACGCGGACTGGTGGCTCGTGCTGCGGCCGGTGGCCAATCCGCTCGACAGCCCCGACAGCGTCGAGACGCTCCCGTCGCTCCTCGGCGACGGCCTGGGCAAGTCGCAGA
>Ga0070731_10002741_pt1 | contig 16447 bp, 16 predicted proteins | sample Coa_R1_2_FD_66448 | JGI IMG/M metagenome (GOLD analysis project Ga0070731, IMG submission 66448) | Surface soil microbial communities from Centralia Pennsylvania, which are recovering from an underground coalmine fire - Coalmine... | ecosystem: Environmental > Terrestrial > Soil > Unclassified ...
TCGGTTTCGTGGCCACGGTGGCGCAGCTCGGGGCGTGGGCGCTCCAGACGCTGTCGTGCTATCTGCTCCTGGTCGCTCTCGGGCTGAGCAACCGAGTCGGAATCGCGGGGGCGGCGGCGGTCCTGTTCGCGGTGAACATCAGCGCCGTCCTGCCCGCCACGCCGGCCAACCTCGGCGTGTTCCAGGCGGCGTGCGTGGCGGTGCTGCACGCCGGCTGGCATGTCAGCTTCGGGACCGGCGTCGCCTACGGAGTGATCCTCCAGGCGGTCGAGGTCACCACGGCGATCCTGATGGGGATGCCGGCGCTGCTCAAGGAGGGCATGTCGTGGCGGGAGATCAAGATGCGAGCCATGCACGCCACGCCCGTCAAGCTTGCCGAGCGAAGCCCCGAGGCGGCGGCGAAACTCCGCGCCGGAGCCCCGCCTGGGGGCGCCCAGCGGCCGAACCGCGCCACCAACCGATCGGGCGGCGCGGTCCAAGCCGAAAGCTGAGTCCGGCGAGGAGTCGGCAGGGCCGGTCAGGAGACCGGCCCCGCTTTGCGACCGTTACGAGACCGGCACCTGCTCCTGGGCGGCCGAGGAATCGACGCCCTGCTTGGCAGCCCGCGCCTGTTATGTAGTTGAACAGCTAGCCGTCGTTGAGGTCATAGCCGACCATCACCCAGCCGCGCGCCGCCGAGGCAGCCTTCCGCACGGCCTGCTGCCACATCTCGACGCCGCCTGGGTACTCGTCCTCGATCAGCTCGGCGAACAGACCGTCCGGGTCGCCGCCCTCGCCGCCGAGGTGACCGAAGCGGTTTCCCCGAATTTCGGTGTTGCGCGATGACAGGTCTGAGCCTCCGCGCGATGATTTTTGGGGCCGCCGGCAGTCATTCACGACGTGCGCATTCAGCAGGCAGCCAGAGGACAGGAGGCGTAGGATGAGGCTCGTGGAACCGACAACTTCGCCGGTTGCCGCGGGGGCGCCTGAGCAGCTGCTCGAACAGCATCGCCGTGAGCTCACCGGCTACTGCTACCGAATGCTGGGCTCGCCGTTCGAGGCCGAAGACGCCGTCCAGGAGACGATGCTGCGAGCGTGGCGGAATCTGGATCGCTTCGAGGGGCGGGCGGCGCTGCGCTCCTGGCTTTACCGGATCGCCACCAACGTTTGCCTGGATGCCCTGGAGGGACGTTCGCGCCGCGCACGCCCGATGGATTTGGGACCGGCACGTGAACCGGTGGAGGCGAATCTGAACGCGCTGCCCGAGGTGACCTGGATCGAGCCGATTCCCTTCGGGCTGGTGAGCACCGAGGACCCGGCCGAGGTCGCCGAGGCGCGGGAGACGCTGCGGTTGGCCTTCGTGGCCGCGCTCCAGCACCTCCCAGCCCGCCAGCGGGCGGCCCTCATCCTGTGTGAGGTGCTGCGCTGGAAGGCGACCGAGGCGGCCGAGCTGCTTGAAACGAGCGTCGCCGGCATCAACAGCGCGCTTCAGCGGGCCCGCGCCACGCTCGAGGAGGCGGGGGCGGCGAGCTCGGACCCGGTGCCCGAGATGGACAGTGAGCAACGGGAGCTCCTGGCCCGCTACGTGGAGGCCTTCCAGGCCTACGACATCGACCGCCTGACCTCGGTGATCCGTGAGGACGCGATCCAGTCGATGCCTCCGTTCGACCTCTGGCTCGAGGGGCGCGAGAACATCTTCACCTGGTTCTTCGGGCCGGGGATCGGGTGCAAGGGCTCCCGCCTGATCCCGGTCGACTCGGCCAACGGCCTGCCGGCGTTCGGGCAGTACAAGCCAAGCGAGGACGGCGCAGGCTTTGAGCCGTGGGCGATCAACGTCGTGCGGATGGGCGAGGGGGGAGTGGCCGAGCTCACGTTCTTCCTGAACACCGAGCGGCTGTTTCCCCTCTTCGGTCTCCCGCTGCGGCTCGACGCGTAAGCGCGGCGAGCGATTGCCGTGAACCTCGTCGCACCGTACGTCCCGGCGGCGGAGCGCTACGAGCGGATGGGCTACCGGCGGTGCGGGCGCAGCGGGCTGAAGCTGCCCGAGCTGTCGCTCGGGCTGTGGCAGAACTTCGGCCAGGATCGCCCGCTCGAGACCAGTCGGGCGATCCTCCGACGCGCGTTCGATCTGGGCATCACCCATTTCGATCTGGCCAACAACTACGGCCCGCCGTACGGGACCGCGGAGCGGACCTTCGGGCGTCTTCTGGCCGAGGATTTCCGCCCCTACCGTGACGAGTTGGTGATCTCGACCAAGGCCGGCTACGACATGTGGCCGGGACCCTACGGCGAGTGGGGATCACGCAAGTATCTGCTGTCGAGTCTCGACCAGAGCCTGCAGCGGACGGGCCTCGAGTACGTCGACATCTTCTACTCGCACCGCTTCGACCCGGACACGCCGCTCGAGGAGACCCTGGGGGCTCTGGACAGCGCGGTGCGTCAGGGCAAGGCGCTGTACGTGGGCATCAGCTCATACTCGGCCGAACACACCCGGCAGGCGGTGGAGATCCTCATGGGGCTCGGCACCCCGTTGCTGATTCACCAGCCCTCGTACTCGATGCTCAACCGCTGGATTGAGCCTGAGCTGCTCGATGTCCTCGAAGAGGAAGGTGTGGGATGCATCGCGTTCTCTCCCCTCGCTCAGGGATTGCTCACCGACAAGTACCTCGACGGCATCCCGGAGAACTCGCGGGTGAGAACCGGCGCGGGGTTCTCGGAGAAGCTGCTCAGCGAGGAGAACCTGGCGCGCGTACGGGGGCTGAACGATGTGGCGCGGCGGCGCGGGCAGAGCCTGGCCCAGCTCGCGCTGGCCTGGGTCCTGCGCGACCCGCGGGTGACCTCGGCCCTGATCGGAGTTTCGAGCGTCGAGCAGCTCGAGGACAACGTGGCCGCTCTGGACCGTCTCGACATCGACGCCGAGGAGCTCGCAGAGATCGACGGCTACGCCCAGGAGGGCGAGATCAACATCTGGAGGGAGTCGAGTCGGGCCTGATCGGGTCGATCCCGAGGGCCCGGCTGAGCCCGGCGAGCTCGATGAGCTCGAGCAGGTGCGGTGAGGCGCCGCGGATGACGACCCGGTACCCGCAGCGGCGCGCTTCGAGCGCGAACCTGGCCAGCAGGTCGAGCGTCCGGACGTCATCGGTGAGTTCCTCCACGTCGACGGGCAGGACACCTTCCGGAACTGAGCTCACCTCACAAAGACGGGATCGCCGGGCGAAAGTCATCGGCTCGCGGATTGCGATGGGGCGTGTCAAGACCTCATGACGCGGCTCTACGGCGGTGTCGAGACAGGCGGCACGTGGTGCGTGTGCGCGCTCGCGCGCGGGCCCCGGGAGATCGTGGCCGAGGATCAGTTTCCGACTCGCGACCCCGCCTCGACGCTCGAGCAGATCATCGGCTTCTTCGCCGCGCAGCCGGAGGCGGCGGCGATCGGCATCGGATCCTTCGGGCCGGTTGACCTCGACGTGAGCTCGCCGACCTGGGGCTACGTCACGACGACGCCGAAGCCGGGGTGGCAGCACGCCGCCGTGGGCAGTGTGGTGAGGGATCGGCTCGGCGTGCCGGTGGCCTTCGATACCGACGTCAACGCGGCCGCCGTGGCCGAGGCCCGGTGGGGAGCCGGGGAAGGCGCGGACACGGTTTGCTATCTGACCGTGGGCACGGGCATCGGCGCCGGCCTGATCGCCGGTGGGCACCCGTGGCACGGGCTGGTGCACCCCGAAGCGGGGCACATGCGCGTGCCCCACGACCGCGAGCGAGATCCCTTCGCGGGCAGCTGTCCGATGCACGGCGATTGCTGGGAGGGACTCGCCGCGGGAAGCGCGATGGCGGCGCGGTGGGGGGAGCCTCCGGAACGGCTGGGCGACGATCATCCCGCCTGGCCACTCGAAGCCGAGTATCTGGCACTGGGGATCGTCAACCTGATCCTCACCGTCTCGCCCGAGCGCGTGGTCCTGGGGGGTGGTGTCCTCGAGCACCCGCGCCTGCTGGACATGGTCCGGCGGCGAGTGCCCGAGCTCATCGCGGGCTATCTCGAGCCGCCAGAGCTCGGAGTCGCGGTCGACTCCTACATCGTGCCCGCGGCCCTGGGCGACCGGGCGGGGGTGCTGGGCGCGATCGCGCTGGCCCAGGATCTCTGAGGTATGTCGCGAGCGTGATCAAAAAGGGGCCATATTGCCCCCTTTTTGATCACTCGTCCCCCCGGGGCTTGCGAGACTCGAAGTTGCTTTTCAACCGGTAGCGGGCGATCATCCGTGCGAGAGTTATCGTCGTCGGCCTGACGCATTGCGGGCGTGATGTCTTGGTAGGTTGGGAAACGGACTCTGACAAGTCCAGGGTGGGAGGGAAGCCGCGTGCACCCGCCTAACTGCCAGATGCCTGAGGTCGAGGGAGCCTTCAGCATCTCGAGCCGCCGCCTCGAGCATGGGATCGTGATCGAGCTGACCGGCGACGTCGACCTGGCGACTGCCGAGGTCGCCGAGGAGGAGCTCCGGCGGGCTGAGAGCTCGGAGGACCTCATCGTGCTCGATCTCCACGGCGTCTCGTTCATGGACTCGACCGGGATCAGGATGGTGATCGCGGCCGATCAGCGGATCCGCGAGCGCGGCGGAACCCTGCGCGTTGTGCGCGTGCCGCCCCAGGTACACAAGCTGTTCAAGCTGGTGGGGATCGCCGGGCATCTCACGATCGACGACTCGTTCGAAGGCGAACCGCCAGCCGGTCCTCAGGCATAGCGCTTATCCGGTCCGGCCCGCCGCCGTCTCTCGTCTCTCTTTCGGCGGCGGGCCGGCTTCACCGGTCCCGCGTCTACTTGGAGCCGAAAACCTGCTCCAGCAGCGCCGTGTCTCCGGCGCTCTGGAACTTGACCACCTTGCCGTCGCGGAACGTGAGCACGTCCGCCTGATCGGCCTCCTGCCCATCGATGCTGACGCGGGTCAGCACGACCACCCGCTCGTCGTCTGAGAACCAGTACTCAGGCGAGGTGGAGAAGCCCTTCTCGGCCAGCTGCCCCCAGAACTTGCCCACCTCCTCCTTGCCGCGCAAGGTTCCGCTCACGGAGCTGTTGCCCGGCGTGATCCATTCGACGTCGTCGGCGAGGTTCTCCATCGCTCCCTCACTGTCACCAGACGAGAAGGCCGCATAGGCCTTCTGGGCCGATTGGAGATTCTCTTCTCCGCCCATGTGTACGCCTCTCTCTCCATCCAGGACTGGATTGCCCTGGCGCAGCGACCCTATCGAGTCAGCGGTGTAGAGGTGTCCGGGGTCGGCTTCTAGGCCTCGGCCATCGCCGGCTCGTCCTGCAGCGCCGGATCATCGTCGCTGATGTCGGCCAGACGCGTCGGATCGCGGTCGGTGCCCGCGATCAGCTCATCGGCCGCCTGGCGATCGTTCTTGGGCAGGAAGCCCGACTTCATCCCGAAGTACACCGCCTGCGGATGGTGGGCAACGATGGCCAGGGTCGACTGCTCGGGCTCGACGGCGTAGCCGCCCGACAGACGCAACCCAATCGATGGGGCGTCGAGGAGCCGGAACACCTTCTCGTGCTCTGACTGCTCGGGACAAGCCGGATATCCCCAGGAGTAGCGGCGACCCTGCGTGGGCTCGATGCCCAGTTCGGCGCGCACGCGTGAGTGCAGCCATTCGGCCATCCCCTCCGCCGTCTGAACGCCGAGCCCGTGGACAAAGAGCTGCTCGGCGAACTCGCCCTCGGCCTCGAGCTTGGCCATCAGCTCGGTCACCTCGTCGCCGGCGGTCACCGCCTGGAGCGCGACGACATCGGTCTCGCCAGAACCGAGCGGCCGGTAGAAGTCGGCCAGACAGATCCGGTCGTGCTTGGGCTGGCGCGGGAACACGAGTCGCTCGAGCTCGCGCTCACCCGGAGCCTCGGGGTCCCAGACGATCAGCTCGTTGCCGTCCGCGTTGGCGGGGAAGTAGCCGAGCAGGGCCCGCGGGTGCAGGTAGGTCTGCTCACGCCACATCCGCTCCAGGCGAGGCTGGAAGTCGTCACGGACGAGCTTCTTCCACTCCTCGCCCTTGACGCCGCGCCCGCCCCAGTGGAGCTTGAACAGGACGTGGGTGTCGAGGTGGCGGTAGACCTCATCCATGTCGACGTCGAGCTCTCGCGCGCCCCAGTAGGGAGGTGCGGGAATCGGCGTGTCGGTGGCCGCGGCGCTCCTGAGCGACGCGTCGGTCAGCGGTGGAAGATCCTCCTCGGGCTCCTCGCCCTGCTCTCGCAGCTTGCGCGCCGCGTCCCGAGTCTTCGCAATCAGCCCCGCGCGCGCCTCGGGGTCGATCAGCTGGTCCATCTTGGCCAGCCCCTCGAAGGCGTCCTTGCAGTAGAAGACGCCGGGCTCGTAGACGTCGTCGGACTCGGTCCCGTTGGGGTAGAGGATGCGCAGGCCGAAGTTGCGGTTGATGGCGGCGCCGCCGACGAGCACCGGGAACTCCAGCCGGCGCTGGTGGAGCTCCTGCACGCAGGCCGGCATCTGCTTCGAGGTCGAGACGAGCAGCGCGGAGAGGCCGATCGCGGTCGCCTTGTGCTCGACGGCGGCGTCGAGGATCGTCCCGATCGGAACCTGCTTGCCCAGGTCAACGACCGTGTAGCCGTTGTTGGTGAGGATCGTGTTGACGAGCGACTTGCCGATGTCATGCACGTCGCCGAAGACGGTGGCGATCACGACCGTGCCCTTGGTGTAGCCCTCGATCTTGTCGAGGTACTTCTCGAGCTGGGCCACGGCGCGCTTCATGACCTCGGCGGACTGGAGAACGAAGGGGAGGATCAGCTCACCGGCGCCGAACTTGTCGCCCACCTCCTTCATCGCCGGCAGCAGGACGTCGTTGAGGGTCGGCACGGCCCCGATCTTCTCGACGCTCTTGTCGATCCAGTCCTCGACGCCGTCCTTCTTGCGGCGCAGGATGTGGAAGTGCAGCGCCGCCTCAGGCTCCATGCCTTCGGTCGGGTCGGCGGCGTCCTGCGCCTCGGCCGGACCCTTGGCCTCGAAGTGGGCGATGAAGCGCTCGAGGGCATCGTCGCGACGGTTGAACACGAGGTCGTCGGCCAGCTCACGCTCCTCGGCGTTGATCTCGGCATAGGGGGTGATGTGGTTGGGATTGACCATCGCCAGATCGAGGCCGGCCTCCACGCAGTGGTGGAGGAAGACGCTGTTGAGCACGCTCCGGGCGGGCAGGCCGACGCCGAAGGAGACGTTGGAGACGCCGAGGCTCGTCTTGACGTGCGGGATTTCCGTCTTGACCCGGCGAATTCCCTCGATCGTCTCGATCGCCGAGGGCTTCCACTCGTCGTCTCCGGTGGTGAGCGTGAAGGTCAGGCAGTCGAAGATCAGCGCCTCAGGGTCGAGTCCGTGCTCATCGCAGCAGAGCTCGGTGATGCGCTTGGCCACCTCGAGCTTGCGCTCCGCCGTCTTGGCCATTCCGGTCTCGTCGATGGTCAGCGCGATCACGGCGGCGCCGTGCCGCTTGGCCAGCGGGACGACGCGATCAAGCTTGGCGCGCCCCGCCTCGAGGTTGATCGAGTTGACCACGGCGCGGCCGGGGATCTGTTCAAGCGCGGTCTCGATCACCTCGGGCTCGGTCGAGTCGACCTGGATCGGCGCCGGCTGGGTGAGGCTGATCCGCTTGACCACCTGGCGCATCTGCTCGTCCTCGTCCTGGCGTTCGGTCAGCGCGACGCAGACATCGAGAACGTGGGCGCCTCCCGTCACCTGATCCTCGGCGACGGTGACCAGCCCGTCGTAATCGTCGGACAGGAGCAGCTCCTTGGCCTTTTTGGAACCCTGAGAGTTGACGCGCTCGCCGACCAGCGTCGGGCGGGGGTCCTGGACGAGCGGAGTCGCGGTCATCATCGAGCTCACGTGGATCGGTCGCGGGGCCGGTCGCTCGCCGGGGGTCCGGCCGTGCATGCGCTCGTTGATGGCGGCAATGTGCTCAGGCGTGGTGCCGCAGCAACCGCCGACGATCGACACGCCGTAGCGCTCGACGAACTCGCCGAGCACGGCGGCCAGCGGCTCGGGCTGCTCCGGGAAGATCGTTTCCCCGTTCGGGCCCTGGAGCGGGAGACCGGCGTTGGGGATGCAATGGACGGGCTTGCTCGAGGCCTCGCCGAGGAAGCGGATGGCGTCCCGCATGTCCTCGGGTCCGGTCGAGCAGTTGAGGCCGATCACATCGACGTCGAGCCCTTCGAGGGTCGCCAGGACGGACGAGATGTCAGTACCCAGGAGCATCTTGCCGCCGTTGGGCAGCAGCGAGACGCTGGTTTGGATGGGCAGCGCGCGGCCGGTCTCCTTGAACGCCTCCCGGGCGCCGAAGACCGCGGCCTTGACCTCGAGAATGTCCTGGGCCGTCTCGATGATGATCAGGTCAGCGCCGCCCTCGACGAGGCCGCGGGCCTGTTCGGCGAACACCTCAACCAGGTCCCGGAAGCGGATCTGACCGAGCGTCGGGTCGTCGCTGGCGGGGAGGAAGCCGGTCGGGCCGATCGATCCCGCGACGAAGCGATTCTCCCCCGCCGCCCTGCGGGCGATCTCGGCCGCCCTGCGGTTGATCTCGTAGGTGTGCTCCTCGAGGCCCCACTCGGAGAGCTTCAGCCGCGAGCCCTGGAACGTGTCGGTCTCGACGACGACAGCACCGGCATCGAGCATCGAGCTGTGGACTCCCTCGATCACGTCGGGTCGGTTCAGCACGAGGGCCTCGTGGCAGCGGCCGGGGAGGCGGTAGTCCTCCTCGAGGCTCAGGTCGAACATCTCGAGCGTGGCGCCCATCCCGCCGTCGTATACGAGGATGCGCTCGCGCGTGGCGGCGAGGTAATCGCGCATCAGGCCATCTTACCCAACCTTGACACGATCGTGGCAAGGTTGGTCGCTACGGTCGGGAGGGTGACCGAGAAGCAGGTCCTGCCGTATGGGTCGTGGCCGACCCCGATCACCTCCTCAGTCGTGGTGGCGCGCGCGATCACGGTGGCGGAGTTGCGGGTCGATGGTGAGCATCTGATCTGGTCCGAGGGCCGACCGGCCGAGGCCGGTCGGACGGCGCTGGTACGCCGAGGGCCGGGTGGATCTGTGGAGGAGTTGTTGCCAGACGTCTACAACGCGCGGACGGCCGTCCACGAGTACGGCGGCGCGGGATGGTGGGTCCGCGATGGGGTGGTGTGGTTCGCCAACTGGCAGGACCAGCGGCTCTACCGCCGGGACCCGGTGAGCGACTCATGCGACGCCCTTACGCCCGAGCCCGAGCTCCCGCGGGGTGACCGATACGCCGACGGCGACGTGTCCCCGGACGGGCGCTGGATCGTCTGCGTGCGAGAGCAGCATCCCGCCGACGGCTGCGGGGCCGCCGATGTGCGGAACGAGATCGTCCGGCTCGCGGCCGATCGGACCTCGACGCCGGAGGTCATCGTCACCGGCCCCGACTTCGTCTCCAGTCCGCGGCTGAGTGTCGATGGAGCTCGCCTGTGCTGGACGGAGTGGGATCACCCGAACATGCCATGGGAGTCGACCCGCCTCATCGTGCGGGACCTGGGCACGGGCGAAGAGATGCGCGTGGCCGGCGGTGAGGAGGAGTCGATCAGCGAGCCGCGTTGGCAGGCCGACGGCAGCCTGACGTTCATCAGCGACCGCAACGGGTGGTGGAACCTATTCCGCTTCTCGTCCGGCGAGGGCGTCCGGCCGGTGGTCGAGGTGGAGGCCGACATCGGAGTGCCCCAGTGGGGGTTCGGCACCTCCCGCTACGCGGTTCTCGACGATGGGAGGATCGTGTTCGCGATCTCTCGCGACGGAACCGACGGCGTCGGCGTCCGGCTCAGCGACGGGACGATCCGCGCACTCGAGCTGCCGTTCACCTCCGTCCGCCGGTTGCTCGCCAGTGGTGGTTCATCGGTGGCGATCGTCGCCTCGTCAATGACCGCCGAAGCGACGGTGGCCCGAATCGAGATCGGCGACTCCGCCACGCCGGCTGTCGAAACGATCAAGCCGCCGCGCGACCTCGCTGCCCTCGCCGTGGACGCCCGGTGTATCTCGACTCCCGAAGCGATCGACTTCCCGTCGGCGGACGGTCGCACCGCGCACGCGCTCCTCTACCGCCCGGTGAGCGTGACCCACCGCGCGCCCGACGGCGAACTGCCGCCGCTCGTGGTCCGCGTGCATGGCGGGCCAACGGGGGCAGCCCGCTCGGAGCTGAGCCTGGACTTCCAGTATCTGACCAGCCGCGGCTTCGCTCTGGTGGATGTCAACTACGCAGGCTCCGCCGGGTACGGCCGTGCCTACCGCCAGCTTCTCAACGGCAACTGGGGAGTGGCGGACGTTCAGGACTGCATGGCGATCGCCGGGTATCTCGCCGAGCGTGGCGAGGCCGATCCGCAGCGTCTGTGCATCAGCGGCGGCTCGGCCGGCGGCTATACGACCCTGGCGTGCCTGGCCCGGGGCGAGACGCCGTTTGCCGCCGGGGCGGATCACTTCGGCGTGGCCGATCTCGAGGCGCTGGCGCGTGATAGCCACAAGTTCGAAAGCCGCTATCTCGACCACCTGATTGCGCCCTATCCGGCCGAGCGCAGGCTCTACCGCGAGCGATCCCCGATTCATCACGTGGATGAGTTCTCACGCCCGCTGATCGTCCTGCAGGGACTCGATGACCCGATAGTCCCGCCCGAGCAGGCCGAGATGATCGTGGCCGCGCTGCGGGCGAAGAAGGTGCCGGTGGCGTACGTCCCGTTCGAGGGCGAACAGCACGGCTTTCGTCAGGCGGCCAGCGTTCGCCGGGCCCTCGAGGCCGAACTCAGCTTCTATGCCCAGGTGTTCGGGTTCGAGCTTCCGGCCGACGAGGGCGTCGAGCCCGTGGCGGTGGAGTGGGGCTAGGGCGTCGGCAGTTGTGCGGAGGGAGGCTGGGTGGCCTAGTTCGTGGCGATGATGACGTCCGAGGCCTTGATCACGGCGGTGACCTGGCTGCCCTCCTGAAGGCCCAGATCCTCGACCGCCTCGACGGTGATCGAGGCGACCAGCCGCTGGCCGGAGATCTCGAGAACGACGTTGGCGATCGCCTCGCCACGCCTGATCTCCGTGACGGTGCCGGTGAGCTGATTGCGGGCGCTGAGCTTCATGGTCGCTCCTTCAGGTGCGGGGCTGAGGTCGCCGGCCCGCGGAGACCCTCGAGCAGGCGTCGCACAGTCTGGCCCATCTCGGCCCGGGCAGCCGCGGGATCCTCGGCGCGGGCGACGACCATCGCGGCCTCATCGAGGGCCCCGGCCAGCACATGGGCCACCGCGGTCGTGGAGGCTGGGAGCGCTGCTCCCGCAGCCATCGCGCGCTCGAGCGCCTGCTCGAGCAGACCCAGGCCGTAGTCGCTGTCGATCGCCCGCCAGAGATCCCAGCCGAGTACCGAGGGCCCGTCTACGAGCACGATCCGCTGGACCTCCGGGGTTGCGCAGGCATCCAGGAGCGCGTCGGCCCCGGCCTCGAGCGCCTCCCACGGATCGTCGGGAACCGTCGCCGCCCGCGCGACCTGACGCACCGTCTCCGCGCTCAGCTGAACGAGCACGGCCCGAAACAGCTCCTCCTTGCCGCCTCGGAAGTGGTGGTAGAGCGCGCCACGCGTAACCCCCGCTCTCTGGACGATCTCCTCGGTGCCGACGGCCGCATAACCGCGCTCGGCGAACAGCTCACGCGCGGCTTTGAGGAGCGCGGCTGTGGTGGCCTCACGTTGGGCGGCCTTGGTGCGGGGGCGGTCCTGGGGCGGCGGGTTTTTGCGAGAGGGGTCGTGGGGTGGGGGCAGGCCGTGGTCGCCTGTCGGCTGGGCCGCGTCGGACCGGTCCGCAGCGCCTCCTCCCGGTGGTTTGACATACGTACTGTCTGTATGTGAAAATGCGTACACCCTGTATGTGAACGGTATCGAGTAGGTGATGAGAAATGTTGGCGAACCTGTTCTCAGTTGCCGCGAGCTCAATGACCGACGTCGCTCTGGGCGCGGGGCGAGCAATCGCCCTCGGGGTCGGGGGCGGGCTGGGCGCGATCGGGGCCGGGGTCGGCATCGGCCTGATCTTCAAGGGAGTCATCGAGGCGATGGTGCGTCAGCCGGCGATGCGTGAGGAGATCACGAGCGTCCAGTGGCTGGCCTTCGCGCTCACCGAGGCGTGCTTCTTCTACGGCCTCGTCGCCGGAATGCTGGCGTACGTCCTCTAGGCGCCCGGCGCGACGCCCACTCACGCCCGTGCCCGCTCACGCGGAGGAACCTGGGCGAATTACCTACCTTCACAGGTGGCATTTTCGCCCAGGTCCGGTTACCAGGTGCGCGGCCGCGACGGGCTACGCGGGATAAAGTCGCGGTGTGACTGCCGCGGCGAACCGAGGGGTGGCGAGACGCGGCTTTGCCTCTGATAACGCGGCCACGATTCACCCCGAGGTGTTGGCCGCGATCAACGAGGCCAACGTCGGGCACGCGTACGGCTACGGGCATGACGCGCTGACCGAGGGGCTGGCCGAGCGCTTCCGGGAGCAGTTTGGGGAGCAGGCACGCGCCTACCCGGTGTGGGGCGGAAGCGGGGCGAACGTCCTCTGCCTGCGCGCGAGCTGCCGCCGGTGGGAGGCGGTTATCTGCGCGCCGACTGCGCATCTGAATGTCGACGAGTGCGGGGCGCCAGAAGTGATTGCCGGGGTGAAGCTGCTGAGCGCCGCTGCAGAGCACGGCAAGCTCAGCGGCGAGTCGGTGCGGGAGGCGATCGTGCGGGTGGGTGACGAGCATGCCGTCCAGCCCCGGCTCGTATCGATCTCCCAGTGCACGGAGCTCGGCACCGTGTACACCGTCGACGAGATACGTGAAATCGCCGAGGTCGCGCACCGCAACGATCTGCTGCTGCACGTCGACGGGGCGCGGCTGGCCAACGCGGCGGCGGCGCTGGGCACGACGCTCCGGGCGATCACGACCGACGTCGGCGTCGACCTGCTCTCGTTCGGCGGCACCAAGAACGGCCTCATGGGAGCGGAAGCGGTCGTGTTCCTGGTCCCGGATCTCGACCACGCCTTCGCATTCCTGCGCAAGCAGACGCTGCAGCTGGCCTCGAAGATGCGCTTCCTCTCCGCGCAGCTCGACGCGCTGCTGACCGACGATCTGTGGCTTCGCAATGCGGCGCATGCCAACGCGATGGCGGTCCGACTCGTCGACCGCGTACAACGGATCCCCGGCGTCGTCATCACCCGGCCGGCCCAGGCGAACTCCGTATTCGCGCGGGTCCCGCCGGACGCCGTCCGCGAGCTCCAACGCCAGTACGACTTCTATGTCTGGGACGAAGCCGCCGACGAGGTGCGGTGGATGTGCTCGTGGGACACCACGGAGGACGACGTGGACGAGTTCACGGCCGCGCTCGAGCGGGCGCTCAGCTAAGACGTGCACGAGACCGAGGCCGACATCGCCCGCCTCCAGGAGCTTCTGGATCGGAGCTATAGCGCGGCGGGCAGTCACCTCCTGAGCATCCACACGCCGGAGCGGCGAATGGACGCGCGCCAGCTGTCGCAGCGGTTGACCGGGATGCGTCTTCTGACGCTCGCGACGTCGACTCCCAGCGGACGTCCGCTGACGGGGCCGGTGGACGGGATCTTCTATCGCGGGTCGTTTCATTTCGGGTCGAGCCCGGACTCGGTTCGCTTCAGCCATATCGGGCGCCGTTCGTGGGTCAGCGCGACGCATCTCCCCGGCGAAGAGCTGGCGGTGACGGTTCATGGCCGGGCGGTGCCGGTGGATCTGCACTCAGGCGAGGGGCGGGGCTTTCGAGACACGCTGCTCGAGGTGTACCTGCCCCGCTACGGCCAGGAGTGGGAAGCGTTCCTCACGTCAGGTCCCGTGTATGCCCGGATCGAGGCGGAGCGGATGTTCGCCTTCTCCAACCCGCCGGCTGGCTTTGCCGAGCCGTTGCGTGAGTCCGACGCTGACCCGGACCCGTTCAAGCAATTCGCGCGCTGGTTTGAAGCCGCGGCCGGGGCGGGCGTGCGGGCCCCCGAGGCGGTGGCCGTGGCCACCGCGACCCCACAGGCGGTGCCGTCCTCCCGGATGGTGCTGATGAAGGAGCACGGGCCGGACGGCTTCGTCTTCTACACCAACTTCGGGAGTCGCAAGGCGCGTGAGCTCGAGGCCAATCCCCACGCGGCGCTGCTCTTCCACTGGGATGTGCTCGGACGACAGGTGAGGATCGAGGGCGGCGTGACCCGGATGAGCCTGGAGGAGTCCGCGGCCTATATCCGGACCCGTCCGCGCGCCAGCCAGATCGGAGCCCTCGCCTCGCCCCAGAGCCAGGTCATCGCGAGCCGAGACCAGCTCGAAGGGCGGGTGGCCGAGCTGAGCGGCCGCTTTCATGAGAGCGAGCCGCCGCTTCCCACCAACTGGGGTGGGTTTCGGCTCGCTCCACGGAGCTTCGAGTTCTGGCAGCACCGAGAGGACCGCCTCCACGACCGCTTGCGGTACACGCTGTCAGAGGACGCGGGGTGGCGGATCGAGCGGCTCGCGCCGTAGGCGTCGTGTCGTTTTGGGGCTGGTGTGGGGGCCGGAGCGAGGATCTCGAGACCGTCCGCCTGCCGCGCGCCCTCGAGCAACAGACGATTGATCTCGGCGGTGGAGAGGTGCCCCACCTGACAGACACGACTCCGGGACACTAACGGCGATGTCCCGCGAGGTGAGCGCGTTCGGACCCGGCCGGGTCAACCTGATCGGAGAGCACACCGATTACAACGACGGCCTCGCGCTGCCGTTCGCGATCGGCGAGGGGGTGTGCGCGCGAGCAACGCCGCTCCCGGGCCGGAGGATCGAGGCGGTGGCGGCGGATCTCGACGAGCACGACAGCTTCGCGATCGACTCACATGAGCGAGCGGATGGCTGGCGGGCGTACGTCCGCGGGGCGGTGGCAGAGCTCCAGGCGGCGGGGGTCGAGCTCACGGGCACACGCGTCGAGATAACGGGAACGGTCCCGCAGGGCTCGGGTCTGTCGTCCTCGGCGGCGCTCGAGGTCGCGGTCGCGCTGGCCCTCATGGCCGCCGCGGACGCGAAGCCGATGGACCGGCTCAAGCTGGCCCGGCTTTGCTCCCGGGTCGAGAACGAGTGGGTGGGCGCGCAGACCGGGCTCCTCGACCAGCTCGGGTCGCTGTTCGGCGAGCGCGATCAGGCGCTGCGGATCGACTTCCGCACTCTCGAGGTGTCGCCGGTGCCGCTCGAGCTGGGTGGATACCGGTTGGTCACGCTCGACTCCGGTGAACAGCACGCCAATGCCGGCTCGGGCTACAACGAGCGGCGGCGAGAATGCGCGCAGGCATGCGAGCGGCTGGGGATCGAAAGCCTCCGTGACGCAACGCTCGAGCAGGCGGAAGGACTGCCTGACCCGCTGGACCGACGCGTCCGCCACGTCCTCACCTCTAACGCGCGTGTCGAAGCCGCGGTGGCGGCGCTGGCCGAGCACGACCTCGAGCAGCTGGGCCAGCTGCTCGACGACGAGCATGCCAGCCTGCGCGACGACTACGAGGTGTCGACCCAAGCCGTCGAGGCGGCGGTCAAGCGGTTGAAGGACACCGGGGCACTCGGAGCGCGGGTGGTGGGCGGCGGGTTTGGCGGCTCGGTTCTGGGCCTACTGCCACCGGACGCAGGGCCGCCGGAGGATGCGGTCGAGGTCAGACCCGGCGAGGGCGCGCGGGTGCTCCGCTAGGGCTAGCTAGCCCTCAGCCGAGCGGCCGTTCCTGGATGCTCCCGTGCTCACAGACGCTGGTCGGTGGCTTGACCGGCCCGGTAGCGCCACCGCCGCGCGGCGGGCCGAGGAACGCGATCACGCTGTGGGCGGCCGGCTCGCAGGGGACGCGCGTCGGCTCTCCCTTACCGGGGATGTCCGGAGAGAAGCGCAGGCGGCTGCTCACCGTATGACCGGCCCGAATCACCACGACGCCGTGCCTCCCGATGAAGCTCACGCGGGTCGGGAGCTTGCGCGGGGTGGACCCGGCGCCGAGGAGCTGGAGGTCCAGGTGCCGACGGACCCAGCAGCGGTGCCTGGAGACGTTGCTGACCGAGAGGAGGTAGCCGGTGCTGCCGGCACCCTCGCTGCCGAAGATGTGGGTCATCCGCGTGGTCAGCTGAGTGTTGCGACACGGCTTGGCCCCCGAGGACGAGGCGTTGGCCCCCGCGGAGACGACGAACGCAGCGATGCTCAGCACCGCCATGAGAACCGCGACCCTCATCGCGGCGCAGCGTACATGGTGCGGTCACGACCGCAGCGGTGTTGGGGAGAATGGGGCTCATGAGCGCGGAGGGCCTGCGGGCCGCCGAGGAGAAGATGCGTGGCGATGGCCAGACAGAGGAGGCCATTGGCGCCTTTCGGCGCGCGTATCAGCGGGTGGAGGCGGGGGAGTCCGCCTACCTGAGGAGCGAGGACCTCGAGCCGGTGAGCGACGTGGCCGCGCTCGATGACGTTCCCGAGGTCGACGCGCGTGGCGCGCTC
>Ga0070731_10002742_pt1 | contig 16445 bp, 14 predicted proteins | sample Coa_R1_2_FD_66448 | JGI IMG/M metagenome (GOLD analysis project Ga0070731, IMG submission 66448) | Surface soil microbial communities from Centralia Pennsylvania, which are recovering from an underground coalmine fire - Coalmine... | ecosystem: Environmental > Terrestrial > Soil > Unclassified ...
GCGTCCCGCCGGCAGTTTTTTAATCCCATCGCGACGCAAAATTGCCGGCGTCCCGCCGGCGTTACGAAACGCGCGCCCCCTGACCCCATCTGGACAAAATCCGAAATTGATCTGCATGCGCAGTGAAGGATCCACTTCACGCCATGAAAAAATCGAGGGCAGAGGAGATGTAGGCCTTCAGGTCCTTGCGATGGACGACAGCGTCAAGAAACCCGTGCTCCAAAAGAAACTCCGACGTCTGAAAGCCCTTGGGAAGTTTTTGGCGGATGGTTTGCTCGATCACGCGCGGCCCGGCGAAGCCGATCAGCGCGCCGGGCTCGGCAATGTTGATGTCCCCCAGCATGGCGTAGCTCGCGGTGACGCCGCCGGTAGTGGGGTCAGTCAAAATGGAAATGAACGGCAGGCGGACTTCGTCGAGGCGCGCGAGCGCGGCGGAAACTTTTGCGAGCTGCATCAGGCTGATCGTGCCCTCCATCATGCGCGCGCCGCCGGAGCTGGAAATGATTACGAGGGGCAGCTTCTTGGCGATGCACGTTTCCACCGCGCGCGTCACTTTCTCGCCCACTACGGCGCCCATCGAGCCGCCAATAAACGCGAATTCCATCGAGCAGCAAATCACCGGACGCCCGCTGAGCAAGCCTTCCGCCGTGATGATGGCGTCAGCTTTGCCAAGTTTGCGGCGCGCTTCTTTCAGGCGCGCGGCGTAGGGTTTCGTGTCCGTGAATTTCAGTGGGTCGCTCGAGGCGAGCGCGGCGTCATGCTCCACCCAACGGGAATCGAGCAGCAACTCCAGGCGCTGCGTGGCGCTCAGCCGGAAATGGTGCTGGCACTTCGGGCAGATGCGCCAGTTGGCGTCCAGATCCTTCTTCCATACAATCGTCCGGCAATTTTCGCACTTGGTCCACAACCCTTCGGTCTTCACGCGGCGCGCGTCGGGCGGCGTGGGCTGTTCGATTCGTTTTTTTTCCCGTTTGAACCAGGCCATCTTGATTGAGTCCTAAATCATTGCTTTCCAGTGGCGCATGCTTCAGCGTCCGGGGTTTAGTCTTTGCAAGGATCAAACCACGCAAGCTGAAGCATGCGCCACCAAAAACTCGCGCTGGGAATCTACTTCACTTCCGCGGGTGTGGACGTCGCGGGACCTTCTCCCACGATTTCCAGGATCGTGTCCTCGTCCTTCGCGCCATCATAGTGAATCTGCTTGCCGAAATGCCTGACGAAGCTGCCCGGCGGCAGCGGCACGGTGCTGTCCGGATCGAATTTGGTGCCCGTTCCCACCCACCAGGTCCCCGAAATGACGTAGATAAACCGGTCGTTCGGATGGAAGTGCGGATGGCTCATGTGATGCGCGTGCCATTTCACCAGTTCGACGTAGATTCCGGGCTTTTCTGGATCACCCGCCAGAACCGCCTGGCTTTCACCCCTCTTCAGATCATCTTCCCATTTGATCTGGTCCGGCAGCTGCATCTTGAGCGCCGCGGGATTGAGATCGGCGGCTTTGGCTGATCCGAGCAACACCAGCGCCCCGCCCCCCAGCACTGCAAAAAGTAAATAGATGCAATATTTTTGACAGATGGACATCACCGCCTCCTCATGACCGAGTGGGACTCTATTTTCCGCTAGGCCATCCGGCTTTACCTAACTCTGCGCCCGCCCGCTCGATCCAAATCACCCCCGGTACTTTACGCCCGACCGCCATCACATGCAAACTCGACGGCTTTCATAAGTCAGTCTTCGACCAGTGAGTTTTGGCCCTCCAAGGCCCAAAACCCACACAATGAAGATTGCACAAATTTGGATTGAAAGTCCTGGAATCCAACTTCAGGAAACAGGGGTTGCAGGAGAATACTGCCCCTGCGCCATTTTTTTTGCTTCAGCGATGCCGCGGTCGAGGGTGGTCTGCCAGTCCGCGTGGGGAATTGACGAAGCCTGCGCGGTTTCGTACAGCCGCAACGCATCCGCGGGGCGATTCAGGCGCTTCAGGTAAATGCGTCCCGCGGCCATTTGGGCTAGCAGGGCCTGCTTTTCGGAGGGGTATGCTTGCGCCAGATCAAGGTATTCGTCCGCCGCGCGCGAAACGTCCGGCTGGGTTTCCAAATGGCGGCAGAACTCGAGCCACAGAGAGGCGGGGAGTTTTTCTCCGCCGGCATTTCTGAAACTCTGGCAGGTCTGTAATGCGCCTTCGTGATCGTTGGTCTTGATTTCGAGCGTCAGGAGCTTCAGGAGGGCGTCGCGATGCGCGGGAAGATCGCTTTTATCCCAATAGATGCGCTGAAGCATGCGATAGGCGTCGATCGAGTCCGGTTTTTCCTGGAGCAGTTTTTGCAAGCTCGCGGCGGCTGCGTCCAGCTGCCCTTTTTCCATCTGCTCGCTCGCTTCCGCAAGCAGTGGATGGCTGACCCAGGTGATTTTTTCCTGGATCCCTTGTTCCGCAATTTGCTCGAGGCCCGATTTACGGACTCCGAAGGCGATCAATGCTCCGAAGACGAAGCCGCCAATATGGGCCCAATGCGCGACGCCGGTCGACATACTCGATGTGCCGTAGAGAATTTCCGTCAGGAGCCAGACAGGCAGCAGCCAGTACGCAGCCATCTTGAATCGGTAGAAGCGATAAAAGAACAGCCAGCCCATTTCGATCTTAGTGGTGGGGAATCGCACCAGGAATGCACCCATCAGGCCCGCAATGGCTCCCGACGCGCCGATCGCCGGCGTCATGCTTCCCACATTGACCATGGCGTGCACCTGCAGCGCCAGCACGCCCGCGATCATATAAAACGCCGGGTAGATCAGCCGGCCCCAGGTGTCCTCAAGGACCGCGCCCGCGAGCCACAGGAACCACATGTTGCCGATCAAGTGCAGCCAGCCTCCATGCAGGAAATTTGCGGTGATCAAGCTCACGGCCGTCTGGTGTGCCGGAGTGAACGCGTACTTGGAGACGAGCGAAGTAGACTCGAGTTCTTCATACCGAGCGCAGAGCGAGTCCATCTCGTCTTGGATCGCTTCCGGATGCTCGTCCGCCTTTAAGCGCATCTCCGCGTCCCAGACATCGTGCACGTCCCGATTCTGATTTTGCGCTTCCTTCCAGAGGCTCGGGTTTTTTGTCTGGATGGTGGTTACGAAATCCTGCGCTTTGCCGGAAATCTTGGCTTCGGGGTGCATGGCCGCGAGCAGGATGAGATGTATCTTTACTTCGCCCAATACCGGCGCCTGCTTTTCTATCGTCCAGTGCGTCCCGAGGAAGGCGATAACATTGAGCGCAATAATCCCGATCGTGATGACAGGCCAACGGCGCCCTTGCATGTTTTCGTGGCGAAGCGGAATCAGCATTTCAGGTTCTCCCTCCGAGATGTGAGAAGGGTCACTCTCCGACGGCTTTTCTTAATCCAGTTTAGGAGGGCTTGATGGTTGTATTACGGGTATTTGAGGGGAAGTTCGGGAATCAGTTACAGCTTATAGTTTGGACACGCGAGGAAGAGAATCGCGACGTGCAGGCAGTCTTTGGCATGACCGTATATATCAGTAAATAAAGAAGTTGTTTTCCTCCTCTTTTCTCTGTGTCCTCTGTGTTAAAGCCTCTGACTCTAGATCAAGAAGCATTTACACAGAGGGCCACAGAGAAAGCCAGTTTCGAGCCCTCAAGATCTACCGAGTCGCCACCTGTTTGGAAGCAGCGGGCGGAGGAGTAACCACCGCAGAAAAGAGGCGAATCATGCCGTCGGTCTTGCTAAGCGCGTAAATTTCACCGTCGCCGTCCATGGAGAGCCGCACATCCGCGCGCCCTCCGCCATAAGGTACGCCGTAGGGATCTGGCGGGGGTGTGACGTAAGTCTTGCCGCGCCAGCCGCCGACAGCGGGCGTCCCGCCGGGCAGAATGCCCTTATGTGTAACCGGGTCAGAGACACCGTCTTTGTGCGCATAGGCGTCAGCGACGATGTCATACATGCGCCGCTTGACCGCTTCTTTTTGACTGGCATCATACGGGCTCTTGTAAATGATCTGAATTTCATGAATCGTGGCCAATTTTCCGCGCACGCCGTGCGCGGCAATCATTTCCGCGAGGTCAGTGTAAAAAACTCGGCCTGTGGTCATGTCCGAGAAAATGTATTTTCCGGTCATCTGCGGCATCTTCTTACCGCGGTACACGAAGCCGCTCCCGATCGCGTCGCCTTCCGCGTGGCTGTAAACGGCAACGGGATAAATCGGCGCCACCGGCTTCTCGAGACCGTCCACAGTGAGGAGGTCCGTTCCGGGGAACGGAACCTGTGGATTCGACTGTGTGCCGGTCTTCCCTCCGCCGGGAACGATCAGCACCTCTTCGCCTTCGCGCGCCGAGTATCCGTAATTGCCGCCTTTGGTAACGATGTTCACCTCTTCCCAGGAATGCAGGCCGATATCGTCCACAAGCAGAGTGTTGGTGGCGGCATCCCAATCCATGCGGTGCGGATTGCGGAATCCGTAGGCGAATATTTCGCCCTTCGCGCCCGCCACGGACACGAACGGGTTCGGGTCGGCCCCGGTCGAGGGAATGCGGTAGCGGCCATTCTCACTGAGTTTGTCCTGGGGGCGCATCGAGAGGTCGGGGGTGATCCGCAGGATTTTGCCCTGCAGGGCCCTGAGCGACTGTGGCGTGGTTTGCGTTGCCGGGGTCTCCCCGGAGCCGCCGTCGCCCATGGAAACATAGAGATTGCCGTAATTCGCGCTGCCGGGTTTGGCGAGCGGATCGAAAAGGATATCGCCCATGGGATGAATCATGTCGTTGAAACCGACGCGCAGGATCTCCCGCGCCGTCCCTTCGAACGTCGAATTTTTGATATTGGAGTCCGTCCATTCGATGAGGACCGATTCGTTCATGACTTCGCCTAACGGCGGTTTCACCACCGGGGTCGTCGCATAACCGTCCAGCTTCAGGCTCGGCATCTGCGCATTGGTAGGCTGGGTCGAACCGGGCTTGGAAGGATCCTCCACATGAACGGTATAGAATTTCCCGTTTTTCGCGTAGTTTGGATCGAAGGCGATGGCGGAGACCCCGGACCCGAATCGAGCCGTGGCGTACTTCGGAAAAATTAAGGGGAAGGTAATGTACGGAGTGAACTTCCGGGTCGCTTTGTCCAGGATATATAGATTGCCGTTCATGTCAGCGACGATAAGCCGCGTGGATGCCAGCGGTGCATCGGCCGGTTCCGAACGCATGGAGTCCACGCGCGCGAGCATTCCATTGTAGTCGATGGGTGGCGGGTAGGCGTGATCGCCCATCGCGCTCGAGAGCGGCGGGTTGGCGTAGTCCTCGATCAAAATTGCAGTCCCGTCCTTGGTGATCTGCGAGGTGGTCGGATACTGCAGGGGATATTGCGCCCACACGACGGGCAGGCTGAACAGAATGACAGTCAGAAGTACAACCGCACAGTAAAATCGAATCATCGGCTTTTGAGTTCCACGTTCATTTATCATTGCAAGACCCCCCCTTGTTTCGTCGACGATAGCTGCGGACAGATGAAAACCCTTAAAGCACACGATTGGGTATCTTCTAATTCTGAAGTCATAGCGTATCACGGTCCTAAAGCCGGAGAAAAACGCCGCTTGAAGGAATTGCGAGTGGCAAGGCCGATTCGGTGGGACCGGATCTCGACGGTCACCATCTCTAGCCTGCAGTACCCGCTTTCTGTTAGAATCATGTTCAATGGGCTGTATCCTGAATTCAGGGAGCGGCACCGGAGGCGGTTATGAGCGTTGTTCCTTCTGCAGGCAACGGGAAGATCACCGTGCCGAGCATCCTCGAACGCAAGTCTGGGGTTTCCTCACAAAGTTCTACGGCGGCAAAGATCACGTGCCTTACGGCGTACGATTATCCAACGGCGCGGCTGCTTGACGAAGCCGGCGTCGACGTTTTGCTCGTGGGCGATTCTCTGGCGATGGTGGCGCTGGGATACGAAAGCACGTTGCCCGTCACCATGGAAGAAATGCTGCACTGCACGCGATCGGTGCGGCGAGGCACGCGAAACGCTTTGCTCGTGGCGGACATGCCGTACGGCAGCTATCACGACGACCCGGCGGTGGCTGTTCGCAACGCCGTGCGCTTCGTGAAGGAAGCGGGCGCGGAGGCCGTAAAGATCGAAGGCGGCGAAAAGCGCCTGGACTTGATCTCTCGCATCGTGGACGCGGAGATCCCTGTGATGGGGCATATCGGCCTGACGCCGCAATCGGTGAACGCTTTCGGCGGATTCCGCGTGCAGGGCAAGACCGAGGAAGCGGGCGAGCAACTCCTGCGCGACGCGCGCGCCGTTGAAGCCGCCGGCGCGTTTTCCATCGTGCTTGAATCGATTCCGCGGGAGCTTGCGGCGCGCATCACGGCAAATTTAAAGATCCCAACGATCGGCATCGGCGCGGGGCCCGATTGCGACGGCCAGGTCCTTGTAATCCATGACCTCCTGGGATTGACCTTCGGCCACAAACCGAAATTCACGCGGCGCTATGCGGACGTCGGAGGAATTATTTCCCGCGCTGCCACTGAATATTGCCGCGACGTGCAGCAGGGAACATTTCCATCCGACGAAGAGTCGTACCACGCGCGCGCCGAACATGCCGGCACGCTTTTTGCACAGCGCAAGTAAATACGCAATCACAATTCATGGTTTAGAATCCGCTCCGGAGGATTTTTGATGGTTACGCCTGAACTGCTGCGCTTTCTTTTTCAGTACAACGCCTGGGCAGACCGCCGCCTGCTGGATGCCTGCGGCTCGCTCACGAACGAACAATTCACCCGCAATCTCGGCTCGAGTTTCAGTTCCGTGCGCGATACGGTCGCGCACCTGTACGGCGCGGGACATGTGTGGAATGAGAGGTTCCAGGGCCGCTCGCCTGCCTCGCTTCTTTCGCCGGCCGCGTATCCCGATCTCGCCTCCATTCGCGCGAAGCTCGAGGAAAACGATCAGTACTACATCGAATACGTCTCGAAGCTGACGCAGCAGGATTTGGATCGAGTCATCCGCTATAAGAGCTTTGCCGGTGATGAATTCTCGAATCCGCTCTGGCAGAGCCTGCATCAACTGACGAACCACGCGACATATCACCGCGGACAGGTAGTCACCATGCTGCGGCAGCTAGGCGTGAGGCCGGTTTCCACCGATTTGATCATGTACTATCGCGAGCAAGCCGCAACCGCGCGCGCGTGATGAAGTGGCACAGGCTTCAGCCTGTGGGGTTCCGTCAGCGAGCCAGGATTGCACGTGTTAACCAGGTTTGACGGTCCTGCCAAGCCCTGATGGAAACCCACAGCCTGAAGTCTGTGCTACCAGACCCCCCTTGGAAACGATCCACACCGTCGAATGGATGAAACAAGTGGCGCGCCAGGCACGCGCCGAGGGCCGCTCCACCGGCTTCGTGCCGACCATGGGCGCGCTCCACGCGGGACACATGTCCCTCATCCGCGCTGCTCTCGCCGATTGCCAGCCCGTGATCGCTTCCATCTTCGTGAACCCGACGCAGTTTGGACCCAGCGAGGATTTTCAGAAATATCCGCGCACTTTCGAGACAGACAGCCAAAAATTGGAAGACGCGGGCGTCGACTATTTATTCGCGCCCGATTCCTCGGAAATTTATCCGCCGGGATTCCGCACATGGGTAAATGTCGAGGACCTCTCGGAGCGCCTGGATGGACGAGTGCGGCCCGGGCATTTTCGCGGCGTCGCGACTGTCGTATTGAAGCTGCTCGAAATCGTTCAACCCCAGAAGGCGTTTTTCGGGCGCAAGGACGCGCAGCAGGCTCGGATCATCCGCCAGATCGCGCGCGATTTGCACCTGGATTCGGAAATTGTGGTCTGCCCGATTGCGCGTGAGCCGGATGGGCTGGCAATGTCATCGCGCAACGCGTACCTGAATCCCAAGGAACGGCGCGCCGCCACAATTCTTTTTCGTGCGCTCGACGGCGCGCGCGCTTCGATCTCGCGCGGAGAGCGAGACGCGTTGCGGCTTACGGCAGCGATGCGCGAAATGCTGCGCACCGAGCCGCTCGCCGAACCCGACTACGTGGAACTGGTCGACGCGGAAACGCTGGAGCCGGTGACCCGCCTGCGCGGCGTGTGCCTTGCCATGCTCAGCGTGCGGATCGGCGCCACTCGCCTGATCGACAATCTGTTGATCGAAGAACGCGAGGGGACTTTTCACACCAGGCTTTGAGGGGTTCTAGTAGCACAAACTTTAGTCTGCGGGTTTCCATCGGATCATGGCTTTCAATAAATCTTGGCTACCGCGGGCAGTCCGGGCTCGCTCATGGACCCCCACAGACTGGGATCTGTGCTACTCAATTACTGCAGCGATTTCAGCGCTTCCACCACTTCGGCGGCGTGGCCTTTGGATTTGGCCGTCGACCAGATTTTCTCAACCTTGCCGTCGGGGCCGATCAGAACCGTGCTGCGCACAATGCCCAAGTAGGATTTTCCCAGAAAACTTTTCATCCGCCGCGCGTCGTACGCTTCGATCACGGTGAAATCCGGGTCGCTCAGCAGCGGGAAATTCAGCTTCTGCTTGGCCTTGAATTTCGCCTGCGACTCGACCGAATCGGCGCTGCAGCCGAGGATGATGGTGTTCAGCTTGTCGAATTCGTGCTTCAATTCCCGAAACTCGATGGCTTCCGTCGTGCATCCGGGCGTGCTGGCTTTGGGATAGAAATACAGCGCAACGTGTTTGCCGTGCAAATCCTTCAGGGAAATTTCACGGCCGTCGTCGGCAAGTAACCGGAACGGCGGCGCGGGATCGCCTTCCTTCAACATGGAATTGCTCCTCCGGAAATTTGCGTTTGTGAATTGCTCAAGTAGCACAGGCACTCTTGCCTGTGCGGTTTTGTAGGCTGCAAGCATGGCCCACTCTTAAAATGTCGATGGCAAAACCCGCACAGGCAAGAGTGCCTGTGCTACTTAAATCCTCATCCCAGCAAACGCTTGAGCGTGTCGTTCACCGTTTGTGGATTAGCCTGGCCGCGCGAGGCTCGCATCACCTGGCCGACGAAAAATTTGAATACTCCCTCGTTGCCCGCGCGATACTTCGCCAGATTGTCGGGATTTTTCTCGATCACTTCGCGAGCCCAACGCTCGATCTCGCCCGTATCGCTCACTTGCGCGAATCCTTCCGCCGCGATGATTTCCGCAGCGGGTTTGCCCGTCTCAAACATCCTCGCGAACACCTTCTTGCCGGACGCCGCGTTGATTTCGCCGCTCTCGACCTTTGCAATGAGCGCAGCGAGTTCCGCCGGCTGCACAGGGCTTTCCGTGATTTCTTTGCCCGCGTCTTTCAAGAATCGCAACAACTCAACCTGAATCCAGTTGGCCGCAGGCTTGGCCGGCGCGCCCGCGCGCGCTACATTTTCAAAATAATCCGCGAGCTCCCGCGTCGACGCCAGCACGCCTGCATCGTACGGTGTAATTCCGTAATCCCGCACAAAGCGCTTGCGTTTCGCGTCCGGCAACTCGGGCATCGCCCGCGCGATTTCTTCGACCCACGCGACGCTGACGCGCACGGGCAGCAGGTCGGGCTCGGGAAAATATCGGTAGTCGTGTGCGAATTCCTTTGAGCGCATGGGCTCGGTACGCCCCGCCGCCACGTTCCACAGCCGCGTTTCCTGCGTGATTTTTCCGCCAGATTCGAGAACGCCGATTTGCCGCTCGATCTCGTATTCGAGGGCGCGCTGCAGGAAACGGAAGGAATTGAGATTTTTCACTTCGGCCTTGGTCCCGAATTTTTCTGCGCCGCGCCGCCGGACGCTGACGTTGGCGTCGCACCGTAGGGAGCCTTCTTCCATGTTGCAGTCGCTTACTTCGGTGTAAAGCATAACTTCCTTGAGCGCGGTCAGGTACGCATGAGCCTCGGTCGGCGAGCGCAGGTCCGGCTCCGAGACAATCTCCGCCAGGGGCGTGCCGCCGCGGTTGTAATCGATGTAGCTTTTTTCCGCCGAATCGGGAAATCCTTCGTGCAGATTCTTCGCCGCGTCATCTTCTAGGTGCAACCGCGTGATTCCGATGCGCCTGGTCTGCCCATCGTGCTCGATCTCGAGGTACCCGCCCGTGGCCAGCGGCAATTCGTACATTGAAATCTGATAACCCTTGGGGAGGTCGGGATAAAAGTAGTTTTTCCGCGCGAAGCGCGAAAATTCCTGAACTTTTAGGTGCAAGGCCAGAGCCGCCCGGATGCCCAGTTCGACAGCGCGTTTGTTCAGGACCGGCAGCGCGCCCGGCAAGCCCAGGCAAACAGGGCAGGTGTTCGAATTCGGCGGATCGCCAAAGCGGGTCGAGCACGCGCAGAACGCCTTCGTCAGGGTCTTCAGCTGCACATGGACTTCAAGACCGATGACCGGCTCGTATCCCGCCATCACCTCGGGTGACATGCTTGCCAGGCCCTCCTGGGTGAGTTTGGCCATAAGAGTCGATTAGTATACCATCCGCCAAGCGGGCCGGCGCCCTCCGCCCGGCCGAGGATTGTATCCCCCTTTTTTACCTGTACCTGGGTTCTATTGCAGATCAAGGCACGAGGGGAACACGCCTGAGAGACATTTTCCCGGGACCGGTGTTCAATACTTGTGGATACTGCCGGACACCGTTTCCTCCGGCAGTGCAGCCAGCGTGCTGCTCAATATAGGGCTAAGACGTTCCAAAGGCCGTTAGGCAAGCCCACGGAGGGGCTATTTATGCGAAAGCTTCTAACACCCATGATTTTTGCGGTTTTGATCGCACTCTTCGCGATTCCGGCGCCTTCCTCGGCGCAAATCGCCGTTGGCATATCGGTCCATGTCGGACCTCCCGTGCTGCCCGTCTACACGCAGCCGCCGTGCCCTGTAGAAGGCTATCTCTGGACGCCCGGTTATTGGGGCTGGCGGGATGAGGGCTATTTCTGGGTTCCCGGCGTCTGGGTTGCGCCGCCTCGCGTCGGCGTCTTGTGGACACCGGGCTACTGGGGGTTTGGCGGCGGGGCATACCTCTGGCATCCGGGCTATTGGGGGCCGCATGTTGGCTTCTATGGCGGCATTAATTATGGATTTGGGTACGGCGGCGTGGGCTTCGTGGGAGGCGCGTGGCGCGGCGGAGGCTTCGTGTACAACACGGCCGTTGTGAACGTGAATACGACCGTGGTCCACAACACATATGTTGACCGCACCGTCATCAACAACACGACCGTCAACAACAATCACTACGCCTTCAACGGCGAAGGCGGAGTAACAGCGCGGCCAACCGCGTCGGAACAAGCAGCCGAGCACGAAAACCATTTCCAGCCGACGTCGAACCAACTCTCCCATGAGCAGGCGATGCGCGCGGACAACAATCAGCTGGCTTCCGTCAACCACGGCCGGCCCGGCAACGTGGCCATGGACTCCGTGAACGGGCGCCGGTACAACCAGCAGGGCCGCATTGCCAACGGCATCTCTTCCGGACAGCTGACAGCGGGAGAAACCAAGAACCTCGAGGGGCGCGAAGCAGGCCTGAACAAGGAAATTCATAATGACAGGGCCGCAAATGGCGGCACGCTTACACCCCAGGAACGAGGGCAAGTGAACCGGCAGCAGAACAACCTCAGCAAATCGATCTACAACGACAAGCACAATGCCAATACGGCGACCTACGGCAACAACGAAGTCGGCGCGCGTCGTGATATGCAGCAGCAACGGATCGCCAACGGCGTGGCCAGCGGACAGATGTCGCCCTCGGAAGCCGCCAAGGCCGAAAATCACGAGCAGAACATCAACAAACACATCGCCGCGGATCGCGCGGCCAATGGCGGAAAGCTGACGCCGCAGGAAAAAAAGAACATAAATCAGCGTCAGAACAACGCGAGCCGCCAGATCTACAACGAGAAGCACAACGAAAAGACAGCGCCTAAATAAGCGCGGGCAGCGGTCCTTCTGTCTTAAAATAACGCGGCGGCGGATTGAATGATCCGCCGCCGTTCTTTTTGTATTCGGCTGTCACACCCCGCTCGAACCATTTCCGGGGATCGCAGGGCCAGTGCGGCGACAATTGCCGGACCGGTTGCGCGTCCGGAATGGTCAGACCCTTGAGGAACTCTGCAAGATGAGGAGAAAACATGAGCGCCGAGAAATTCGCTTACGTGGTCTACATTCGCACGACGGCTGAAAAACTTTGGGAGGCGCTGACAAACCCGGTATTCACGCAAAAGTATTGGTGCGCCTGCCGCCTCGAATCCGCCTGGGAACCGGGTTCACCCTGGAAATTGATGATTCCGGACGGGCGCGTGGGGGACACGGGGGAAGTCCTCGAAATCGAAAAGCCGCGGCTGCTGGTTTTGCGGTGGCGGAACGAATTCATAACGGAGATGCGCGCAGAAGGCAACTCGCGCTGCACGTGGGAGCTCGAACGGCAGGGTGACATGGTGAAGCTCACCGTCATTCACGAAATTGACAAGCCCGGATCGAAATTCCTCCAGAGTATCTCGAATGGATGGCCAGTGATTCTGTCCAGCCTGAAAAGCCTTCTCGAGACCGGCGACGCGCTGGAAGCGACGAAACACTGGCCGAAAAGCATGTAATTCGACCATTGATCCTGTAGCACCCGCCTTCAGGCGGGCACTTCCAAGTGATTGAGATGCCCGTCCGCCGCGGCGGACGGGCGCTACAATGAATGGAAATGTTTTTTAACCCTTGCTGAATCCAGGAGCGGGGCGCAGCTCGGGACGCGGCGCCTGCTTGGGCTCGGCGCCGGGGAGAGGCTGCGGGGGTGAAGGCGGCGCGGGGCGCACCTTTTCCGGCAACGGCTTATTATCCATGAGGAGCTTCAATTCCGTCGCGTCGAGGACTTCGCGGTCGAGCAGCGCGAGTGCGATCCGCTCGAGGATGTCGCGATTGTTCTCGAGAACAGCGTGCGCGTTGTTGTACGCGGCGGTCACGATGGAATGGACTTCCCGATCGATCCGGATGGCAGTGTCTTCCGAGTAGTCGCGGTGCTGCGCGATTTCTCGGCCCAGGAAAATCGCTTCTTCTTTCTTGCCGTAGGCCAGCGGGCCGAGTGAACTCATGCCCCAGTCGCAAACCATTTTGCGCGAGATATCGGTGGCGCGCTCGATGTCGTTGCCCGCGCCAGTGGTGATGTGGCCCAGGAAAATTTCCTCGGCGCAGCGCCCGCCCATCAGCACGGTGAGCGTCCCTTCGAGATAGGTCTTCGTGTAGGTGTGCTTATCGTCGATCGGCAGCTGCATGGTCAGGCCCAAAGCCATGCCGCGAGGGATGATGGTGACCTTGTGCAGCGGATCGGTGCCGGGAGTCAGCGCGGCGACAAGGGCGTGCCCCGCTTCGTGATATGCAGTGTTGCGCTTCTCTTCCTCAGACAAAATCATGGACTTGCGCTCGACGCCCATCAGGACCTTGTCCTTGGACATCTCGAAGTCCGCCATCATGACGAGCTTGCGCCCTTGGCGCGCCGCCCACAACGCGGCTTCGTTAACAAGGTTGGCCAGGTCGGCGCCGGAAAAGCCGGGCGTCCCGCGGGCGATTACGGAAAGTTCCACGTCATCGCTCAGCGGCACTTTGCGCGTATGCACGCGGAGAATTTCCTCACGGCCCTTGACGTCCGGGCGCGCAACAACCACGCGGCGGTCAAAGCGGCCGGGGCGCAGCAGCGCGGGATCGAGCACGTCGGGGCGGTTGGTCGCGGCGATCAGGATCACGCCTTCGTTGGATTCGAAGCCGTCCATTTCCACGAGCAGCGCGTTGAGCGTTTGCTCGCGTTCGTCATGGCCGCCGCCAAGTCCGGCGCCGCGATGGCGTCCCACAGCGTCAATTTCATCGATGAAAATAATGCAGGGCGCGTTCTTCTTGCCCTGTTCAAACAGGTCGCGGACACGGCTGGCGCCAACGCCGACAAACATCTCGACGAAGTCGGAGCCGGAAATCGAGAAGAATGGAACGTTCGCTTCGCCGGCAATGGCGCGTGCCAGCAAGGTTTTTCCGGTACCTGGAGGTCCGACCAGCAATACACCTTTCGGGATACGCCCTCCAAGTTTCTGGAACTTCTGTGGGTCCTTCAAAAATTCGATGATTTCCTGTAGCTCTTCCTTGGCCTCATCCGTGCCGGCCACGTCCTTGAACGTCGCCTTCTTCTGCTGCGCCGTCAGCAACCGCGCGCGTGATTTCCCGAAACTCAGCGCCTTGTTTCCGCCGGCCTGCATCTGCCGCATCATGAAAATCCAGAAGGCCACGAGCAAAAACAGCGGCGCGGCATTCAAGAGGAACGTCACCCAGTCCGCGCGATTCACTTCCTTGACGTTGATCAGGACCTGCTTGTCGCGCAGGGTCTTGGCCAGATCCGGCGCGGATTCCTTGAAAATGGTGGTGCGGAATTTCTTGGAGGGCTCGCGCCATTCTCCTTCGATTTCGTAGCTTGTTGGCGCGAGATACAGCGTGACTTCCTTCACGTTGCCGCGGTCCACCTGCGCCATGAACTCGCTGTAGCTGGGTTCCTCCTCGCGGGCCGACTGGCCGCTCTTGGAGACGAGCGTCCACAACAACACGGCCAACATGATGATGAACAGCCAGAACATTATGGTTTTTAACGTCGAACTGGGGTTCACGGCTTTACCTCACCTGCCGGATCTTCCGGCGCGCGGCATCCTGAAATCGCCCGCGCATCAATAACATGTCCTGGCTTTGATTGGGCACATCGCAATGGATTCTTGAAGCCCTCCACCATTAGATGCATGCGGAGGGCCAAAGTAATCCCTCCATTTTCGCTAAGAGCGCCTTCCAAGCATGGCTCAACCACTTCCCGTCAAACGCTCCGTTTACACGCTTTAGAACTCTTCTTCGCCGATTACCAGTCCAATCTGCGTTCCCGAATGCGGCGCGAATTCCTCGGCGACCGGATAGCCGGATGCCCAAATAACTCTTCCCTCGCTGGTCAGGACAGGCCAGCTTCCCCGCGCGCTTCGTGGGACGCGGGATTCCAGGAGCAACCTTTTTAGTTTTCGAACGCGCCTGCTCCCACGAGGGCGATAGGAATCTCCAGGACGCCAATTCCGAAGAACCAGAGGCCATTGGACGCGGTCGAAGTCGAGAGCACCCCTACCAAGTACAGTGTCGCGCTGTGCCCCGGGCCAGTCAACCATTTTCAAAGTGAAGCGGCGGTGAATTTCTGTAACAACAACGGAAGCGGATTCCAGCCCTCCCGGCCTGGAAACAGTGTACGCAAAATCGCGATTTCGGAGCACGGTTTCGTCAACCGTCGCGGCATCCAGCGCCGAGGCGGCATTTGTGAAACAGAGGCGGTCAAAAATTCGTTCGACGGAAACTCCGGGGAGAGAAATCCTCGCCCCGCTTTGCGATTTCGTGGCCAAATCCATCACGCAATCGACGTGACGGGAAGTCAATTGCTCGCGGCTGCCGTGCAATTCGGCGAAAATCCGCCGGACCAGGCGGCGAGTCAATGCCAGTGTGGGGGCCGAAGAGGAGGCCGTCTCGCCATGGGCGGCACTATCCGCGGGAATCAGCGCGGACAATGGCGACAGAAGATCGGTAACGCTTAGCGAAATCGCATCCGAGGATTCGCGGGTAGTCAAGGCGTGAAATCGATCATCCTCGAGCGCCCGCCAGAAAGTTTCGTCTTCGCGCGCATGCTTTGCAAAGCGCGACAAGCGCGTTACGGCCGCGGGATCGAAATCGCGGAGGAGAAGCGGAATCAACTCGTGGCGAATCCGCGCTCGCACGCGGGTAGTATCCTCATTAGTGGCATCTTCCCGCCAGGTTTGGCCCAAACTCGAAAGAAATTCGCGCAATTCCTCACGCCCCAGTTCCAGCAATGGACGAATGATCAGGCCCGAAACAGGATAGATCCCGGCCAAACCTGTCAGGCCGGTCCCTCGCAACAGATGCGACAAAACGGTTTCGGCCTGATCATTCGCCGTGTGAGCTACGGCGACGCGGTGCAGGCTACGCGCTTCGGCCACGGAACCGAAATATCGATAGCGCAACCGCCGCGCCGCGTCCTCCACATTCCAGCCATGTAGGCGCGCTTCGGATGCCACGTCGGCGCGGCCTGCCTCAAATTCCATGTGGAATTCCGCGGCGAGCGTTTTGACAAAACGTTCGTCCTCGTCCGCATCCGCTCCGCGCAGCTGATGGTGAAAGTGCAAGACAAAGATGGCGATCCCGAGCTGCGTTCGCAACTCGGAAAAAATCCGCAGCATCGCCACTGAATCCGCCCCGCCCGAAACCCCAAGGCCCAGGCGGTTGCCAGGCCGGATCATGCCGTGCCGCTCAATCGTGCCGAGGACTCGTTGATGGAAGTTTTTGTTCATCGCCAAAAGACGGTGTGCGAATTCATTGGGCCGGCATGCGTTCCGCTTGGAGTTCGCCTGATGCAGCGATAGTAACAATTAGGACGGGAATACCACAATCCGCAAGAGGATTTTAGGAGCGCCGGTGGAAGCCGTTCTGGGAGGAGCTGGACTGGATTTAA
>Ga0070731_10002744_pt1 | contig 16439 bp, 9 predicted proteins | sample Coa_R1_2_FD_66448 | JGI IMG/M metagenome (GOLD analysis project Ga0070731, IMG submission 66448) | Surface soil microbial communities from Centralia Pennsylvania, which are recovering from an underground coalmine fire - Coalmine... | ecosystem: Environmental > Terrestrial > Soil > Unclassified ...
GCAAGAGTGCCTGTGCTACTTTGCTCGCCTGACGGCCTCGCCGAATGCTTTCCAGATGCGCCAGTTTCCGGCGGACTCTTCCAGCATGCGCTCCGGATGAAATTGTAGGCCGACTACGAAGCTTTCCTTCGGGTCATAGTAGGCTTCGACCAATTCATCTTTCGCGTACGCCATCGCGCGGAATCGCGGCGCCAGGTCGCGGATTCCCTGGTGATGATAGCTGTTTACGCGCAGCGTTTTCCTCCCGTACCACTTCTGCAAGGGACTCCCGGCGACGATGGAAATCGAATGGCGGTAGCTGTCGTACCGCGAATAATTGATGTGCTTCAGGCGCGATTTCTTTTCTTTCTGCACATCGCCGAATAGCGTCCCCCCGCACACGACGTTGAGCAGCTGCGAGCCGCGGCAAATCCCCAGAATCGGCAAGTGTCTGCGCAGAGCGTAGCGAATCAATTGAATTTCTATTTCGTCCTTCAGGGGGTGCGTTTTTTCGAGGTGCGAATAATTTTCGCGCGTGGCCTTGAAATGTTTGGGCTCAACATCCTCGCCTTCCACCAGCAGAAGGCCGCGCATGCCCGCCATGTAGTTTGGAAGGCAGGCGAGCGAGCCTTGCACGACGGGCACCATGACGGGCAGCGTTTTCAGCCGCACCAGGAGAGCCAGATGATACTCGCCCACATAGTCGATGTACTTGTTCTTTCGGTCCGTCCTGCGGGTGACGACGAGAACCGCTGGGCGCTTCATCGCAGCAGCGTCTGGAGCGCGCCGACCAGCTTGGCGTCTTTTTCGCGGCCCTGCGAGGCGACTCGGATGTGGTACTCGTCCATACCGATTTTATTCGAGCAGTCACGGACGTACAGCCTGTGGTCCTTGAGCAGCTTTGCTTGCAATTCCACAGCCGTCATGCCGCGATTGATTTTGAACAGGACAAAATTTGCCCCCGTGGGATAGACGTCGATCCCGCGAATCGCTTTAAGCGAATCGTACAACCAGCGGACATCACCGATCAGGCGCTTGCGCCCCTCGTGGTACTCGGCGTCGGTGGCGGGGAGCAGCGACAGAAAATATTGCGCGAGCGTGTTCACATTCCATGTCGGGATGAACTGGCGCATGTGATTCAGGATGTACAGATTTTCGCTGTAGCAGTATCCGAGGCGCAGGCCGGGGACGCCGCAATGCTTGCTCATGCTGCGAACCAGCAGCAGGTTGGAAAACCGCCCGGCGTCGTGCAGCAGGCTGGGAATTTTTTCGCCCGCGAAATCGATGAACGATTCGTCGACGATGACCAGCTCCATGTCCTTGGCAAGGTTTAGAAAATCGATCATCTCTTCGAGAGAGAAAAGCTGCCCTGTGGGATTGCCGGGATTGATGATCAGCAGCGACTTCAGTCCGCGCTTGCGCACCCACTCCAGATACTGCGGCAAATGCAGCGTGTAACGTTCCTCGGGATTCAAAGCGTAGAGTTCCGCGTCGCGCTGATCCTTGAGCTTTTCAATGTATTCGCCGAAGGTGGGAACCGGCACCGCGATGCGCTCAATCAGCGTCGTATTGATGAGCACGATCAGTTCGGTTGCGCCGTTCCCGATGATCAGGTGAGTCGGATTCACATGCAGCACGGCGGCGAGATGCTTCTGGCTGGTGGCCGGATTGCTCGAGGGATAGGACTTGATCAGGTTGGGAAAATTGTCCTGAAGATCGCGCAGCATCGCGGTAGTCGGGTAGTAGGGATTGGCAATGAAGCAGAAGTCGATGATTTCCTTGGCTTTTTCGTAGCCGACGAGTTCGGCGAGCGAAGGCGAATGGGACGTTTCGTAAAAGAGATGCCGACGAAACTCCGCAGGCGAAAGAGCTGTAGCCGCCTTGTCCATGTTTTTGTTGTAGCACTGTAAATCGGGGCTTACAAGCTTTGGTTATTTCGCGGCATGAAGATTTGGAATTATGGGTTGCGGTTAAGGTGAAAGGTGTCGCCACGGTTTTGTAGCGCTCGCCTTCAGGTGAGCATTTTGGGATCGCGCGGACATGCTCGTCCGCCGCGGCGGACGACCGCTACAGCAGATCGCCTCGCCACCAGCGCGCCGAGAACACGATGAACGCCGCAGCCAACCAGCCGCCCGCGTACATCGGCTGCGCGCCCCAATGCAAAATCGGAGAATGCATCAGCCCGAACCACGAAAAGACGGCCGCGATCAGGCACCACATGGCGGCGCGCCCGAAGTTCCGGTCAATCATTTCGGTGATGAGTGCGGAGACAACCAGCACGAGGAACAGAAATCCATTCCCGAGTCCTTGAATCGACGACCAGTAGATGGAGCGATTCAGCGCAGCCTGGACTTCAGGATTCGCCGCGGACAGCTTCAGCGCCGGGAGAGCGGAACTTACGGCGGAACCGACGACTGCTCCGGCGGGCAAGACCAAGCCCAGCAGCACGGCGTTCAAATATTTGTGATCCACGCGGTGCAGCGTTGCGCGTCCCACGCCAATCGCCACATAGGCAATCATCGAGGCGAGAATGGCCCACGGAAAAAGCTGCGACATGAACAACGAGATTCCGCTCATGAACACGGCCAGGAAAATCACTCCGGTCCAGAAACAAAACCCGATGCGCGCGCCCATCATTTTGTAGGGCGGGTGCAGGGCGGCGACGACGGGAGTGATGATGCTTCCGCCCGCGCCACACAGAAAAGTTCCCAGGCCGTCGCAGGCGACGACGAGGCGCGCGTCGTAATTGTCTCCGGCCGAGTTCGCTCCTTCCACTGAAGCAATGTCCTGCAGCACCTGGTAAATCGACATCGGCGCGATCACGGAAAGATAGGGAATCGCGAGGCCCATGGCCTGCAGCAGGCCCGGAGTGCGCACGAAGGGAAGCTGCACGGAAAAACCGTTCCACGCGGGATGGATGTAGCCGATAGACAATCCGATGGCGAGAGGCACGAGCCAGGCGACGAGGAAAGGCGGAATCCTCCACTTCGTGATGGGCACATTGGCCAGCACCGCGGTCGCCACGATCGCGAGCGCGACGATTCCCACGAGCGGCTGATCGAAAATGCGCTGCAGCAGGACCAGCGCGAGATACGTGTACATCGCCGCGCCAAAGACTGTCATCATGGCGGGCTTGGGAATGAATTGGCGGATCGTGCCGGCAAGCGGCGCCGCCACGAGTTTGATGATTCCCGTCCATACGACGGCCGCGGCTCCTACTCTCCAGGCCAGTTCCTGATCGCGCGTCTGTAGATACACGGGCAGCATGATGGACAGCGTGTAGGCGATGATTCCTGGGACATTGTTGATGTATACGTGGGCGGTGACGTTCGTGCGACCCTCTCGCTTTGCAAGTCCGACGGCAAGCCTCGTAAGACCCATTGACCCGACGAAGAATCCCAGGGCAAACCCCGGCAAGAGGTGCCCCACGCTGAATCCCATGGCGATTCCGACCGGGACAAGCAGAAACGCGGGGATGATCATTTGCGCCACGTTGAAGCCAACCTGCGCCACCGTGGCGTCTATGTCTCCCCGCTCGAGCGCCCACCAGCGCAGCGCCCCGGCCTGTCCGTTTTCCGCCATTACGTTGTTTTCCTGTGGCACAGGCAATCTTGCCTGTGCGATTTTCGCGATCGTCGCTAATTCAACAAGTCGCCGCTATGCGAGCAGCCTACAAAACCGCACAGGCAAGAGTGCCTGTGCCGCATAAATCTCAAATCTTGAACGCTTCGAGCGATTCCGGCACGAACAATTCCTGCGGCGTCAGCAGGCGCTTGGCAAGACCCTGCTCGTAGGAGTAGCGCAGGAAAGTGCTTAGCCCGTGCAGGTTGGGCTCGACGCCGTAGGGCCAGAAATCCTTGCCCATCAGCGCGCGCGTGTCTTCTGCATGGCGGATCAGCCAGGGCAGCATGAATTTCAGCGCCGCAGTTTCGTACAAGTCTTCATAAACTTCCCGCTGCGCCAAGACAAAAGCCTTGTACAGCGATTGCGCCACCCACGGATGCTTTTCGTAAACTTCGCGGCGAATGACCACCGTGTGCATGATCGGGAAAATTTTCGTGCGCTTGTAATATTCGCGTTCCACGGTTTCGTAATCCTCGAACAGCAGACGGACGCTGGAAGCTTTTTGCGCAATACAGGACGGGGTTCGCGGCGAATAGATGGCGTCAATTTCCCCGTCGCGAAGCATTTGGGAAAGCGTTTTGTCCTCGGGAATATTTTCCAGGCGGATTTCGGGCGGCAGGGAAACAGTTTGCTTCTCGGTTCGTCCGGGCGTTTCCTCTCCGCCGCGGAGATAGGTGACGCTGTTGACAGGAACGTTGTACTCGTCGCTCAGAATGCCGCGTATCCACACGCAGGCCGTCAGCTGGTATTCCGGATTGCCGACGCGCTTTCCAACGAGGTCCTTCGGCTCGCGGATGCCGCTGTTGCGATTGATGAAGATACAGGAGTGTCGGAAGTACCGCGAAGGAAAAACGGGAATGGCGACAAAAGGTTGGGGATCGCGAAACATGGAAAGCGTGTAAGAGGAGAGCGACATTTCGGCGACGTCAAATTCCCGGTGGCGGATCATGCGGAAAAAAGTTTCCTCGACGGGGATGTTGATGTAGGTCAGGTCGATCCCATCGATGGGAATGCGGTCCTCGAGCAACGCGCGCGTACGGTCATAATTCCAGCAGGCCATCGACAAGCGAAGCTTGGACATTTTGAATTTCTCCGTTGTGCGCGTCCCGTACCCGGCATCCACCTGCGTCCGCGCAACCCTACCCGCGACAGTGCAATGTCGCGCGAGCCCGGCGGCTGAACCGCAGCTTCGACATCTTACAGATGAATTTCAACAGGCGTTTAAAAATCTTTGATTGTGCCGCTCTGGTGTGAGCGGCGGGCGGCGGCGTTGCACCCCGGCCGCCTCGCCGCGATAAAGGATGAGAACTAAGGGTCTCTCCCCTTGTCCGTCAGTCGGATCAGGGCTTCATACACGCATGGCGGTGCGGCTTGCTTCTCGTTCATCTTCACCGAAATGGCCATTTGACGTGGATCGGAAGGCGTGAACCGCTACGCGGACAATTTGCGGAAGTTTGCGCTGAGTTCAGCCTCTGGAGTCGTGGAGGTATGCAGGATTTGATCCAGCCGGAATTCTTTGTCGAGTCCCGAAAGAAGATAGGAAAGCCAGGCCTGCATGTTTCGCTCCAATACTTCTTCAGGGTAAATCTCTTGTTCCCAAACAAGATTGGAGTTATCTCTCGGGGAATAAGGGGGGAGGTAGCGTTCCCATCCGGTCGAAGGGCGCTTCGTGGTGGAGAACATCAGGAAGATACCACTCTCCCGAATTGAGACTTCCATAATGTGTTTGGTCCGGTGCCGCTCAAATGAAACGCGCAAAACGTTCTTTTGTGGGGGGAGGTAGTCCATCATTTCCAGGATGTGGTATCCGGCCGCCCCGTTAACTTCGGCGACCAGTCTTCCAATGCGCTCCACAAGTTCAAATTCTTCGATTTGTCTCCAGAAGGCGGCGGGGTCAGACTCTTCATCGGCTTTACGCACCAGATTGAGTCGGGTGAGCAGGGGATTGATCCAATGACCATTCCCATGTCTATGATTCAAAGGGTATCGCCTCACTCGTTCGATTCTCTTGCATATTCTGTGCGAACGAACACGAACCGCTGCTCGGAAATTTAGCCGCCGCGAGGGATTTTTGCAGCTTATCAGTGCGATCCCTCGTTCCCAAATCGGTCCTTTCACAATCTAGGTGCAGGTCCAGGTGGTGTCAAGGAAAAACTAGGCGTAATTCAAGCGCGATCCGTGATCGCGCACGTTGAGAAATTCGCGAGATACGTATGGGCTTGGTAAACCGAAACCTGATTTCAATTGCGCCGGTGGACGCCCCGGCAGGCTGTGGGAATGCCGAGTAGCACAGGCACCCTTGCCTGCGCCGCTGTTGCCATTGCGGCTGATTTTTTATCTCACATGCAGCTTCCATAACCGCACCGGCAAGAGTGTCAGTGCTACCAAAAAAGGTCCTCAGAAAGATGATACCTGCGACCCGTAGGCCACAGCCGGCATCTTATGAGGACAGGCCTTTTGCGTTCCGGCAGATATTGGAAGCGGTTTTCCGTTCTTCGCTTCTGGAATCCCTCTTCGCGAGCGGGTGGCGGCACAAAGGTCAATTCCACTAAGATGGCTGACAGATGAGAATGCCGGGCGGATTCGGTGGCATGGGGTCACAGCGCGGAATGTCTTCGCGAGCGGAGCGTGGGCATGGCTCTCGGCAGGGCCGGGAAGACGCCGCCGACGCGAGCAAGAAGAAAAAGACGCGGGTCCTGGATCAGCTTCCTGAAATTTGGGCGCTCATGCGGCCGCGGCGCGGCTTGCTGGCGATCGGCATGGTGCTGATGGCCATCAACCGGGTCTCCGGCCTGGCGCTTCCTTACACGACAAAATACCTGGTAGACAATGTGATGATCCACCACCAGACGCGGTACCTGATGCCGCTGGTGGGAGGCGTGCTCCTCGCGACGCTGATGCAGGGTGTGACGTCCTACACGCTCACGCAAACTTTGTCGAAAGCGGCGCAGCGGATGATCACCGAACTGCGCAGAAAAGTGCAGGAGCACGTGGGGCGCCTGCCGGTGGCGTACTACGACGCGAACAAAACGGGCGCGCTCGTCTCGCGCATCATGAGCGACGTCGAGGGCGTGCGAAACCTGATCGGCACGGGCCTCGTGGAATTTCTGGGCGGCTTGCTCACGGCGGCCATCGCGCTTTACATGCTCCTGCGCATCAGTCCGGTGATGACGGGACTCGCGGCCGGTCTGTTGCTTGTCAGCATGGTGGGATTGCGAAAAGCATTCAGCGTTTTGCGGCCGATTTTTCGCGAGCGCGCCAAAATCAACGCCGAGGTCAGCGGGCGGCTCACGGAATCGCTTTCCGGAGTGCGAGTGGTGAAGGGGTATCACGCGGAGGACCGCGAGGCCGACGTGTTCACCAAGGGCGTGCAGCGCCTGCTTGACAACGTGATCAAATCGCTCACGACGATGTCCATGATGAGTTTTTCTACCACGGCGCTCGGCGGCGTGGTCGGTGCGCTCGTGATGCTGGTGGGCGCGCACGAAGTCATCGCGGGAAAAATCACGGTCGGCCAGTTCATGAGTTACACGGCGTTTCTGGCGTTCATGATCGCGCCGGTGTTCCAGGTGGTGGGCATCGGCACGCAGCTGACCGAAGCGGTCGCGGGCCTCGAGCGCACACGGGAAGTGCTCGACGAGCGGCCCGAGGATGAAGACCCGCGCCGCACTGTGACGCTGCCGGATATTGTCGGCGAACTCGCGTTCGACAACGTCAGCTTTGCGTACGAACCCGGCAAGCCGGTGTTGCAGGACGTGAATTTTCTCTCGCAGCCCGGGACGGTGACGGCGCTCGTTGGTTCATCCGGGTCAGGGAAATCTACGATCATCGGACTTGTCGCCGCGTTTCACGTGCCGCTTTCGGGGCGCGTGCTCGTCGACGGCGTGGATCTCGCTACGGTGCGGCTGGATTCCTATCGCACGCGCCTCGGCGTCGTGCTGCAGGAGTCGTTCCTGTTTGACGGGACGATTCGCGAAAACGTGGCGTTTTCAAGGCCGTATGCGAGCGAGGAAGAAATTCTGGCGGCGTGCCGGATAGCGCGTGTGGACGAATTCGCCGAGCGTTTTCCGGAGGCGTACGACACGATCATCGGCGAGCGCGGCGTGAAACTTTCCGGTGGGCAGCGCCAGCGCGTCTCCATCGCCCGCGCGATACTCGCCGACCCGCGCATTCTGATTCTGGACGAAGCGACGTCGAGCCTCGACTCCGAATCCGAAATGCTGATTCAGGAAGGCCTCGCGCAGCTGATGCGCGGGCGCACCACGTTCGTCATCGCCCACCGTCTTTCCACCATTCGCCGCGCGGATCAGATTCTGGTCGTTGAGAGCGGAAGAATCGTTGAGCGCGGCACGCATGCGTCGCTTTATGCGCTCGCCGGACGCTATCGCGAACTTTACGACAAGCAGCACGGCCTCGAAGCCAACTTGTTTCTGGCCACCGGGGAAGGAGAGGTTCCCGATCCACCGGAGACGAATGGCGTCCCTTCCAGAAATTCCGACCCCGACGTGATTCGCCTCCTTCGCGATCCCTCGGCCTGAAGTAGCGCAGACTTCAGTCTCTGGGGTTCCCCCAACCCTGTCGAGGCAGTCAATTGCCAACCAGGATGAAACTCTCCTCAAGATCAAATGGAAATCCACAGACTGAAGTCTGTTGTACGAAATGCCGTTCCTGTTGCGACACCCGCCAATTCGGTCTATAAACCTGAGCGAATTCTGAATCACTCCGCGGGAGGAAAATAATGCGAGCGACTTTGCCGGTTCGGATTTTGATTTTCGCGCTGGCGTTTGGATTTGCGGCCGAAGCGCTGCGCGCGCAATCGTGGGAAATGCCAAGCGACGCGCAGCGTTGTCCGTCAAAGTGGGGGGCGAAAGACGAAATCGGCTCCGGAAATTTGATGAAGCCGGAAATGGCGCTGAAAGCGGCGAAGCTGATCCACACGGGCGAACTTTTCACGCTCGGCTTCCACCTTTCCTCGGCGCTGCCGCTGATCGGCTCGCGGCGCTTCGATCTGCACACGAAACGCAGCACGGCGACCGACCCGGGCACGCGCGGCGAGAATGAGGAAATCGTGATCACCGAGCTGGGCCAGGTCGGCACGCAGCTGGACGCCTTCGCGCACCAGATTTACGGCGGCGAATACTACAACTGCATCACCAATCACGACATGAGTTTCGGCGAAGGCGGCGCCACGAATGACCTGGTCGCCGGTGCGCGCCAGGGCTTTCCGAAACTGGGCGTCGAGAAAATTCCGGACATCATGACGCGCGGCGTGCTGATCGACGTGGCGGGCCTGAAAAATGTCGACATGCTGCAGGGCGGCTACGTGATCACCGCGGACGATTTGCAGCAGGCGCTGGCGAAGGAAAAAGTGAAACTGGAAACGGGCGACGCCGTCATGATCAACACCGGCTGGGGCAAGCTTTACAACGTCAAGGACAAGGACAAATACTTGAAATCCTCGCCGGGGATCGGCATCGAAGCAGGCGAGTGGCTGATCAAGCAGAATCCGATGCTCGTCGGAACGGACACGTGCTGCGTCGAGGTCCGCCCGTACCCCGAGCAGAAAATGAATCTGCCGATTCACGCGATGTTTCTGATCGTGAATGGAGTTTACCTGGTGGAGAACCTGAGACTGGAACAGCTCGCCGCGGCCCGCGCGTACGAAACCGCGTACATCATGACTCCGTTGAAGATCGAAGGCGGCACAGGCTCGACCATCGATCCGATTGCGGTGCGGTAAGTAGCACAGACAGAAGTCTGTCGGGTTCCGTATAAGGTCCTAGCCCTTTCGCGTCAGCTAAGATCAGATGGAAGCCCACAGACTGAAGTCTGTGCCACTGGTCCGGGCGGCACATTCTTTCTTAAATTGCGTCAGACCAAAAGGGAAGAATTACGCTGACGCGGCAGGCTCTGCGCCGCGGGCAACTTTGCGTGGCTGGACGACTTCTAGGTCGGGATTTTCCGCGGCGCGCTGGCGCACTAGGGCAATGAATGCGGCGGAGGAACGCGGAAGAGTGCGGTCGCGGCGGTAGACGATGCCCAGCTCGCGCCACAGTTCCACGTCCGCGATGGGGATCAGCTTCACTTCTCCGGCGCGTACTTCGTTGCGCGCGAAGCTGGCGCTGATCAGCGACACACCCAGGCCCGCCGCCACGAAACACTTAATCATTCCAACGCTGGTCAGCTCCATGGTGATCTGCAGCTGCGGTTTGTAGGGCCGAAAATGCTTGTCAAGCAGCTGCCGCGTGTATCCGGTGCGAGGAAAAATAAGAGGCTGCTCGGCGATGTCTTTCATGCGGACGGTCTTGAGCTTTGCCAGGGGACTGCGCGGGCTGACCATCAGCATGACGCGGTCTCGGAAAATCGGATGAAATTTCAGGCTCGGGGATTTCGCTGGAAGCGTCACGATGCCCACGTCAATCGAGCCGTCCTCCACCTTCTGCAAAACCTTGTGGCTGAAATTGCGGTAGATGCTGATCTGCACCGACGGGTAGAGGCGGTGATACTCCGCAAAAATTTCCGGCAGTACGTAGAGGCACGTCGCTTCGTTCGCGCCGAGGGCCAGCACTCCCCGCGGCGTGGTGGCTTTGTCGGCCACGGCGCGCAGCGATTCGGCGCGCATGTTCACCATGCGCACGGCGTATTCAAAGAGGGTTTCTCCCGCGGAGGTGAGGCGCACGGACTTGCGCCCGCGGTCAAACAGCTTTTCGCCGTACTCCTGCTCGAGTTGGCGCACCTGGGCGCTGACAGCGGGCTGCGAACGGAACAGTTTCTGGCCGGCGCGAGAAAAACTGCCGAGTTTTGCGATCTCAATGAAGGTGGTGAGTTGGTCGAAATCCATAGTTGAGTGAGGAATTATAGCAGAACCGTGGCGGCTGACCGCAACTAATCCAAAAACATAATGCGATGAATCGCAAATCGATATAGCTAAAGCACTGAGGACAAGCGGGCTGCGAGATATGGTAAGATAATCCCTTTCCGGCAAGCCGGACAAAGCACGGCGTTGAAGTGTATGTAAGTAGCACAGGCACTCTTGCCTGTGCGGGTTTTGCCATTGTAGCTACAGCGATGACGTACGTGCGACCCGGAAAACTGCATAGGCAAGAGTGCCTGTGCTACTTAATTATATGAGTGAACTATATCCATTTCGAGGGATCCCACCCGCTCAGGGGCTTTACCGCCCGGAGCACGAGCATGATGCTTGCGGCATCGGCTTCGTCGCCAGCATCGAGGGACGCAAGTCGCACGACATCGTCCTGAAGGGCATCCAGATTCTCATCAATCTCACGCATCGCGGCGCGTGCGGGTGCGATCCGCAAACCGGCGACGGCGCGGGCATCCTGATCCAGATCCCTCATGCATTCTTCGAGCGCGAAGCGGCAAGCCTGGGTTTCTCCCTGCCCTCGCCCGGCGAGTACGGAGTGGGCATGGTGTTTCTGCCGGTGGACACACAGGACCGGCTGATCTGCGAAGGCATCATCGAAAAAATTGCGCGCGAAGAGGGCTTGACGGTCCTCGGCTGGCGTGACACGCCGATCAACGGCAACACCATCGGCCGCCTGGCGCGCGCATCGCAGCCTTACATCGAGCAAATTTTCATTCGCAGCGCGCCTGGCATGGATCAGGACGCGCTCGAGCGCAAGCTGTACGTCGTGCGCAAACGCGCCGAATCGGCCATCGAGCAAACCGACATGAAGGACAAGGAATTTTTCTACATTCCTTCCCTTTCTTCGCGCACGATTATTTACAAGGGATTGCTGCTCGCCCCGCAGATCACCGATTTTTACAGGGAATTGCTGGACCCCGAACTGACCAGCGCGCTGTGCCTCGTGCACCAGCGCTTCTCCACCAACACATTTCCGAGTTGGAAGCTGGCCCATCCCTACCGCTACATCTGCCACAACGGGGAAATCAACACGCTGCGCGGAAACATGAACTGGATGTACGCGCGGCAATCCGTGCTGGAATCTCCGCTGTTCGGCGACGACATGAAGAAGCTCATGCCGATCATCACCGCGGGCGGCAGCGATTCGGCCATGCTGGATAACGCCGTCGAGCTGCTCACGCTCGCCGGCCGCTCGCTTCCGCACGTGATGTCCATGCTGATTCCGGAAGCGTGGGATCACGACGCCACCATGCCCGAGGACATCAAGGCGTTCTACGAATATCACGCCTCGCTGATGGAGCCGTGGGACGGCCCGGCGGCGGTGGCCTTCACCGACGGGCGGGTGATCGGCGCGAAGCTCGATCGCAACGGCCTGCGCCCTGGCCGATTCGTTGTCACCACCGACGGCCTCGTGGTTCTGGCTTCGGAAGCGGGAGTGCTGAATATCAAACCCGAGGAAGTGAAGATGAAGGGCAGGCTCGCGCCCGGCCGCATTTTCCTGGTGGATACCGAACAGAAGAGGCTGATCACGGACGAGGAAGTGAAAAAGCAGCTGGCCGCGCGGCAACCGTACGCGCAGTGGCTCAAGGAAAACCAGATCACGCTCGATCATCTGCCGAGCCCGACGCACGTTCTGAAAACCAACCACGGCACGATCCTCATGCGGCAGCGCGCCTTTGGCTACACGGACGAGGACCTGAAAACAATTCTCCTGCCCTCCGCGCTCGGCGGCGAAGAACCCGTGGGCTCGATGGGCATCGATACGCCGCTGGCGTGTTTGTCCGACAAGCCGCAAATGCTCTTCAGTTATTTCAAGCAGGCTTTCGCGCAGGTCACCAATCCGGCGATCGATTCGATCCGCGAAGGCCTGGTGATGTCCCTCAATTCCTACATCGGCAGCGAGGGCAACATCCTCGAAGAGACGCCGAAAAATTGCCACACGCTGAAGCTGCGCCACCCGGTGATTTCCAACTGGCGCCTGGAAAAGCTGCGGCGCGTGAGTTGGGGGAATTTCCTGGCTACCAGCCTGCCCATGCTGGTCCGCGTGAACGGCGGCGACATGCACCTCGAGGAAGCGATCGAGACGCTGTGCAGGCGCGCTTCCCTCGCGATCAAGTCCGGCTACACGCTCCTGATCCTGACTGACCGCGGCGTGGACCACGAGTACGCGCCGATCCCGTCACTGCTGGCGCTTTCGGCTGTGCACAATCATTTGATCCGAGAAGGAACTCGCAACCAGGTGGCCCTGATCGTCGAGTCCGGCGAGCCGCGCGAGGTGATGCATTTCGCGCTGCTGCTCGGCTACGGCGCGAGCGCCGTGAATCCGTACCTCGCGATCGAAACGCTCGAGGACCTGCACAAATCCGGGGCATTCCCCGCGGAAACAACCTGGGACAAAGCGTTCAAAAGTTACATGAAGTCCATCGACAAGGGACTTCTGAAAACTTTTTCCAAGATGGGGATTTCCACGCTGCAGAGTTATCAGGGCGCGCAAATCTTCGAGTCGGTGGGCCTCAACCAGTCGCTGGTCGAGAAATATTTTACGGGAACGTCTTCGCGCATCGAGGGCATCGGCATCGAAGTGCTGGCCCGCGAAGCGCTCATGAAGCACGAATTCGCGATGCAGCCGCCGCACCTGTCCGACACGGAATTGCGCGTCGGCGGGGAATACCAGTTCCGCGTGCGCGGCGAGCGCCATCTCTTGAATCCGACGACGGTCAGCAAACTGCAGCACGCCGTGCGCCAGGAAAAATTCGAGAGCTTCCGCGAATTTGCGGAGATCGTGAACCAGCAGAACCGCGACCTGCAAATGCTGCGGGGCATGTTTGAGTTCAAGCCCAACGGCCCTGCCGTTCCGCTCTCCGAGGTCGAGCCCGCTGCTGACATCGTGAAGCGCTTCGCCACCGGCGCGATGTCCTTCGGCTCGATCAGCAAAGAAGCGCACGAAACGCTGGCCATCGCCATGAACCGCATCGGCGGAAAATCGAACACCGGCGAAGGCGGCGAGGACGAGGTGCGATTCACTCCGGACGCGAACGGCGATCTGCGCCGCAGCGCGATCAAGCAGGTGGCCTCGGCGCGCTTCGGCGTCACCACAAATTATCTGATCAACGCGGACGACCTGCAGATCAAGATCGCCCAGGGCGCCAAGCCCGGCGAAGGCGGCCAGCTCCCCGGCCACAAAGTGGATGACGTGATCGCCCGTGTGCGCCACTCCATCCCCGGCGTGGGCCTGATTTCTCCGCCACCGCACCACGATATTTATTCCATCGAGGACCTCGCACAGCTGATCTTCGATTTGAAAAACGTGAATCCGCAGGCGCGCATTTCCGTGAAGCTCGTCGCCGAAGTGGGCGTGGGCACCGTCGCCGCAGGCGTGGCCAAGGCGCATGCCGACGTGATCCTCATCAGCGGCTATGACGGTGGGACTGGCGCTTCGCCGATCAGCTCCATCCGCCACGCGGGAATTCCCTGGGAACTCGGCCTCTCCGAGACGCAGCAAGTATTGGTGATGAACGACCTGCGCAGCCGGGTGCGTATCCAGGTGGACGGCAAGCTGCAGACCGGGCGCGACGTTGCTATCGCCGCTCTGCTCGGGGCCGAGGAATTCGGATTCGCCACGACGCCGCTCGTTACCATGGGCTGCATCATGATGCGCAAATGCCATTTAAATACCTGCCCCGTGGGCATAGCCACCCAGGACCCGGAGCTGCGCAAGAAGTTCGCGGGCAAGCCCGAGCACGTGATTAATTTTCTCTTTTATGTCGCCGAAGACCTGCGCCTGATCATGGCGCAGCTCGGCTTCCGCAAAATGGACGAAATGATCGGCCGCGTGGATTGTCTCGCGCAGCGCACGGACGTGGAGCACTGGAAGGCCAAGAACATTGACCTTTCCTCCGTGCTCTACAATCCGCCGATGCCGAGGCATGTGGGCCGCCGCTGCACGCAGGCGCAGGACCACGGCCTTTACGACGCGCTCGACGGCAAGCTGATCGAGCAGGCCAGCGACGCCATCCAGCATCTCACTCCCGTGTCCCTCAGTCTGCCCATTCGCAACGTGCACCGCACCGTCGGCGCCATGCTCAGCGGGAAAATTGCCCGCATCCACGGCTCCGTGGGATTGCCGGACGACACCATCCGCATCCAGTTTCACGGCTGTGCGGGACAAAGTTTCGGCGCATTTCTTGCGAACGGCGTCACGCTCACGCTTGAAGGCGAAGCCAACGATTACGTCGGCAAAGGACTTTCCGGCGGCAGGATCGCGATTTATCCGCCGCGCAATTCACGCTTTGTGCCCGAAGAAAATATTCTTATCGGCAACGTGTGTCTGTACGGAGCGACAAGCGGCGAAGCATTCTTCAACGGCATGGCCGGAGAGCGCTTCGCGGTGCGCAATTCGGGCGCCACGGCGGTCGTCGAAGGCGTCGGCGATCACGGCTGCGAATACATGACGCGCGGCCTGGTCGTCGTGCTCGGCAAAGCGGGCCGCAATTTTGCCGCGGGCATGACCGGCGGCATCGCCTATGTTCTGGACCAGACCGGCGAATTTGCTTCGGAGTGCTGCAACCGCGCCGATGTGGACCTCGAGCCTCTCGCGGATGCGAAAGATGTCGAGACCGTGCATGGTCTGATTTCGCGCCATGCCGAGCTGACCGGCAGCCCGCAGGCGCAATGGGTTCTGAAGCACTGGGACGCCATGCTGCCCAAGTTCGTCAAGGTGTTCCCGCACGAGTACAAACGCGTCCTGGGAATTCCGCGAATCCCTGCAACAGTGCTCGTGGCGCAGGCCGGAATCGCGGGCGTGCAAGGACAGGGCGTACATGGATAAGGTCGCGAGTAGCACAGGCACTCTTGCCTGTGCGGGTTTCGAGGATGGAACCCAGCGAGGGATTCCGATCAGCGCATCAAAACGCGCTTAGAAATGCTTGTACGAATTCAAGGGAGTCATGAGTACCGCGCGCTGGTAGCGCAGCCACAGCTGGCTGTACGTGTTGAAACCCGCACAGGCAAGAGTGCCTGTGCTACTTAAAGCGCAAGTGCTACACGGAATCCATGGGTAAAGTCACCGGTTTCAAGGAATACACGCGTGAAATGCCCGCGCGGCGCCCCGTCGCCGAGCGCGTCCACGACTATTTCGAGGTGTACCAGCCGTTCCCGGAAGAAAAAGTGCGCGTGCAGGGCGCGCGCTGCATGGATTGCGGCATCCCGTTCTGCCACACCGGCTGTCCGGTAAACAACATCATTCCGGACTGGAACGATTACGTCTACCGCGACCACTGGAAGGAAGCCATCCGCGTCCTGCATTCCACGAACAATTTTCCGGAGTTTACCGGACGCATCTGCCCCGCGCCGTGCGAAGCCGCATGCGTGCTCGGCATCAACGAGCCACCAGTTACCATTAAGTTAATTGAAAAAACGATTGTCGATCGCGCCTGGGAGGAAGGCTGGATCAAGCCGGAGCTCCCCGAAATGCGCACGGGCAAACGCGTCGCCGTGGTCGGCTCCGGCCCGTCGGGCCTCGCCGCCGCGCAACAGCTGAATCGCGCGGGTCACGCCGTGACCGTGTTTGAAAAGAATGACCGCATCGGCGGCCTGCTGCGCTACGGCATCCCTGATTTTAAATTGGAAAAGCGCGTGCTTGACCGCCGCCTCGAACAGATGATGGCCGAAGGCGTCCAGTTCGAAACGAATGCCCACGTCGGCGGCAGCATCCCCGCGCAGGATCTTCGTAAGGAATTTGACGCCGTCGTGCTGACGGGCGGCGCCGAGGCCCCGCGAGATCTGAATGTCCCCGGTCGCGAACTCAAGGGCATTTATTTCGCGATGCAATTCCTGCCGCAGCAGAATAAAGTCGTCGCGGGCGACACGATCCCGGATCAGATTCTCGCCACCGGCAAGCGCGTGATCATCATCGGCGGCGGCGACACCGGCGCGGACTGCCTCGGCACCT
>Ga0070731_10002746_pt1 | contig 16434 bp, 13 predicted proteins | sample Coa_R1_2_FD_66448 | JGI IMG/M metagenome (GOLD analysis project Ga0070731, IMG submission 66448) | Surface soil microbial communities from Centralia Pennsylvania, which are recovering from an underground coalmine fire - Coalmine... | ecosystem: Environmental > Terrestrial > Soil > Unclassified ...
TACAAACCCCTCGGCGCAACCTCAAACCCCAATACCAGCGTCCTTGATGCCACGGAAATCCACGCCCCGGTCAGCGGCATCACGCGACCGAACGCCACCCCGCTGAATGATCCGGGTTAGCTACCTCTCGGAGCGTAAGGAGCCTTATGATGTCCCTGCTGTCCATCCTTAGGCATTCCTGTATGTTATTAGCCAATCATGTCCACTTAGCCGTGGAAGGTCAAATGATTCCGGACTAATCAAATGTTCGTAGGTGCGAGCGGCTGCTCCCAGGCCGCGATAGCGCAGCTTCTTATGCCGGAACAGGTTCTTGATGATGTGGAACGGGTGCTCCACCCAGGCCCGCACCTGCGCCAGCGCCCTCTCGACCGCCTCGGCCCAATCCCGCAGGTCTTTGGGCAACGCTTTGATGATGCTGCGCTTCACTGCGATGTTCCAGTCTACATCGCGGTCCTCAAGTTCGGGCCGCTTCTCCGCCCCGGTATAGCCGGCATCGGCGAAGACAGCCTCCTCCTGACCATGTAACAGGGCCGCCGTTTGATTGATGTCGGCTTCGTTGGCGGCGGTGCCCGTGACCGTGTGCACCACCCCCGAGGCGACATCGACCCCGATATGCGCCTTCATCCCGAAGTACCACTGGTTGCCCTTCTTGGTCTGATGCATCTCCGGGTCACGGGCCTTGCTTTTGTTCTTCGTCGAAGGCGGAGCGGCGATGATAGCGGCGTCGACGATGGTGCCCTCGCGCATCGACAGGCCGCGCTCCTCCAGCATCGCTCCGACCTCGTCGAACAGCACCCGGGTCAGGTCGTGCTGCTCCAGCCAATGGCGGAAGTTGAGCACCGTCGTCGCATCCGGAACCGCCGCCATCGACAGATCGATCCCTGCAAAGCCGCGTAACGCTTGGCTGTCGTACAGCGCGTCCTCCAGGGCCTCGTCGGCCAGTCCGTACCACTGCTGCAAAAAGTAGATCCGCAGCATTCGCTCCAGCCCGATCGGCGGCCGGCCGCGCTCCCCCTTCGGGTAGAACGGCCGCAGACGTTCGACCGGCCGCACCCACGGCACAACCTGCTCCATCTCGGACAAAAACTTGTCGCGCCGCGTCTGCTTTTTCTTGCCGGCGTATTCCGCCTGAGAAAGCTCCCCTGCCGCTGCATCGGCCTGCCCCTCGGTCCCCCCGGACCACCAGATTCTACCTGATGCCAGAGCTCGCAGCCGAATTTTTCAGCGTTTCCCTAAGTTGACAATGCCCGCGCACCCGATGCAGGGCGAGGATGCTCTGCTGCTCGATACTCTTGACGGGCACAAAGCGCATGTTCGGTCTACGCACGGCCTCGCAGATCGCCTCCGCGTCGGCCGCGTCGGTCTTGTTGCGCTTGACGTAGGGCTTTATTGCGGCGGGATAAGGCGGACGTGGTGCCCGGGTCTACTCAGCTCTCGCGCCCAGTGGTGCGCGCTCGAGCACGCCTCCATCCCGATTACACACGGCGACAGCTTCGCGAAGAACGGCAGCAGATCGGCGCGACCCAGACGACGCCGGAGAACGGTATGGGCGGCGGCATCGACACCGTGCACCTGGAGAACGGACTTGGCGAGATCAAGGCCAATCGTGACGACGGACATGGCAGCGACTCCTCTTTTCGGCTGTATGGACGCGCACACGCTCCCACATCCGGACGCCGAACGGGGGCGGTCCATGCCATCAAGTGGCTCCTCCAACACCGCTACATGCAGATCGAAGGGATGGCCGATCTTACACCGCCGCTGATCGACGCCGATCCGGCCAAACTTCCACCCATGGCGGCCTGACCGTTGGCCACCTCAAACTCCACCCCGATTTACACCACCTTGACGGACGTGACCAAGAGCTGCCGGCAGAGCGCCGCCCCAGGTCCGGCCGCCGGAATAGCCTGCCCTGCGGTGCTCACCGCATGTGTGTGCATTCGGGGCTTTCTCGCCATTATCCGGGCAAGCCATGATCCTGCAGGAGCGCCCCGCCTGGCTGCCCACCGCACGACGGCCATTGCGCCGATGATCAGCGTGAAATACGCCCTGCGGTGCGATGATCCCGTACTCCGTCAGGTGACCGCGCAGCGCGTTGATCGTCTGCGTCCGTTGCCGGACCAGCAAGTCCCGTGTTTTGAACACCATGCCGGAGGCTTGCTTCTCGGCGCTCTTCACCGCGACAAAGCGCATCGTCGGACGCGCCGCGGCCTCGCTGATCGCTTCGGCATCAGCCATGTCGTTCTTCTGCCGCTTCACGAATGGCTTCACGTAGACCGGCGCGATCAAGCGAACCTCGTGCCCTTGGGCTTGAATATCGCGCGCCCAACCATGTGCACCGGCACAGGCCTCCATCGCCACCACGCATCTCGGCTGCGACGACAGAAAGGGCAGAAGCTTGGCCCTGGAAATCTTCTTTCGGAATGCCACCGACCCGCCGGCGCAGGCACCGTGGACCTGAAACACATGCTTCGCCAAGTCGATCCCGATGATGGTAGCCTTCTCCATAGGACGCCCCCTCGTAGCGGTTCATGACACCTCTACCTTGGCACAGCGATGCCGTCGGGGGCGTCCACCCCATCGCTTACGGTGGAACAGCATCTGCCCGCCGCTGACCGGGAACGGCAGATAGCCGAGCTCGTCGAGGATGACGAGATCGACGCGGACGAGCTGGTCGGCCAGTTTCCCTGCCTTGCCGGCACGCGCCTCGGCCTCGAGCTGATTGACCAGGTCGATCGCGGTGAAGAACCGAACGCGTGCGCCGTTGCGCACGCAATTGTCCCCGATTGCTATCGATACATGGCTCTTGCCGGTGCCGGTGCCGCCGATCAGTACGGCGTTGCGCTGGGTGGCCAGGAACCCGCAGCCGCGCCGATGCTGCTGCCGATCGCCGAGCGCGCCGAGCGGATTCTGCAAGAGCTGGAGAGCCGCAACACGACCGGTCTTGCCGCGATGGATTACCTCGCAGCCTTGGCAAACGAGAAGGAAGAGGCTGTCAAGGGTGCCCAGTACAGCGGGTTATCGGCCCGCGCGTTCGGGGTCTACTGGTCGTTAAAAGAGGATGAGGCACTCGCCAAAGCCGGCATCTCTCCCGTCGCGCTGGCAAAGGAAGCCGAAACCCTGCTCGCGCGCTTCCCGAATGCCCGGGTCAATGACGACGAGCACCGACGGCTCCGGGCCGCCCTGTATCGGCCGCTGCTCGGTCTCGACAAAGAAGATAGAGGCCGCATCGTCGAGACGGTCTTAACGATCCTTCTCGATGGCGGCTCCGATGATGAGCGCGCGTGACAACGGACGCGCGCAGCTTTGCGGCAAGGTTCGGTTCTGGTCACAACGTTTGAAGGTGGAGGCGCGGGTCATCCGCGTGCAGCGGATGACCCGGAAATGGGGTTCCTGTTCGACGACGGGCATCATCACGCTCGCCGACGATCTGATCGAACGGGAGCCCGGCTTCCAGAATTTCGTCATCGCCCACGAACTGCTGCACCTGCGACTTCCGACCCACGGCCGGCTGTTCAAGGCGCTGATGACCGCGCATGTTCCTGGGTGGCGACAATTTGATGTGCAAAGACAGTGCCAGCTTTCGCAAGCGGCGCCGGCGCAACTGCAGCGAAGGGCAAGCGCGGCTCAGGCGATGAGATAACGGCCGAAGCCTTCGCTCGCCCCCTTGCCGATATGCGTGGTCGCGCCGATTGCCAGCAGCGGCCATACTTCGCCGGGGATATCGTCAAGGCGCAGCGTGCCCACGACAACGCCGGCGGCAAACCCGCGCCCGGCGCGGCCGGAGCGGCGCCGCACCGCGCCCCTCTGCAACAACCCAATATCGTAGGCCATTGCCCCCCAGGCGCGCGCCAGCATCGTCCAGTCGGCCGCGATCGTCGCGTCATGCCAGCGTGCCAGTCCCTCGACCCGCCGCGCCAGACGGGCAACGAGCGTCGCCGGCCGTTCAAGTGGATCGTCGCCCTCGCGGTTGACCGGCGTCACGAACACGAGGTCGGCGAGCGCCCGCGGCGGCGGCACATCGATCCCTTCGACCCCCGATACGGTGAGCGCCGTGATCGTCGGGCGCGGCAGAAACAGCCCCGGCCGCTGGCCGCGCCAGTCGATGCCGCGATGCACCGTTTCAGCCAGAGCATGGGCGGCGGCAGCCGCCCAATCCGCGGCGAACCCGAACAAGGTCAGGCTGAGGATGAGATCGCGCCCGTGCGGCTCGGCCGCCAGGACATAGGGTTTCGGGATGCCGTGCGGGCCGTCGCGGCCCTGCTCGCGAAACAGGATGTCGAGCGCGCAGGGCGGGCGCCAGGGGCAGGGCCGCCCGGCCAACGCTTCGGCCGAGGCGCCGCGCATCAACACCCGCCCGACCCCGCCGCGCACCCGCCGCAACAGGTCAAGATCGCGCGCCAGTGCACCGTAGCCGCCAATGCGCACGCTGATGCGCGCGGCAAACCACTCCCGCGCCAGTTCGTCCAGCGACAGCCGGCGTGAGGGGGCGACAAGCCGATCCGCGATCTCCGACATCGCGCCTCACACGATCCAGAAATTTCCGTCTTCCGGGATCGGCGCGCCGCCCTGCGACCGGCTGCGTTCGAGCCCCGGCCGCGATACGGCATACATTCGCAGCATGTCGCCCGGCTCGATCAGCTGCGTCACCCGGTCGAACAACCGGTCGGCCGCTGCCCGTGTCAGCCGCGCCTCGAACACGCTGTCCTGCACCCTGACCGCGCTGTGTTCGAGCGCCGCCGCGACCCGCGCTCGAACCCGGTCGCGCACCACGTCGTAGCAGTAGACCATCAGCATCGCCCGGTCGCTCATCGCCGCCAGCCGATCGCGCTGCCTCGGAGCGGTCGCCGCCGGGCCAACCGGCTGGGCGACATGGGCATGATACCGGACCGATGCCGGCGCGGCATCACCGAATGGAAGGCCCGGCACACCAACGTGGGGTTCCCCGAAACATGAAAATAGTCATGGAAAAGCATCTATCATATTGATATGTATTCTATCTTATCGGCAGAGGTCACTAAAAATCCTAATCGGAAGCCGGATCGATACGCAGGCTGCTCCAAGGTCGTGGAAATTGCCTCGAAAACCGCCCCTTGTCGAGGAGCTTCGCAACCAGTAGGCTGGCTAGCGCTCCCGCATTGAGAGCGGATTGAGACTTCAGCCATTTCCTGAAACCAGGGAGTGCCGTGCTGGCTAGCGCTCCCGCATTGAGAGCGGATTGAGACGAATCCTCGACGCTGTATGACCTTCGAACAGGCGCTGGCTAGCGCTCCCGCATTGAGAGCGGATTGAGACGCTGAACGTCAGCGGGCCGGCCGTGAATGTCGGCTGGCTAGCGCTCCCGCATTGAGAGCGGATTGAGACTGATGCTGCTGAAGTTGAACGCCCCGTCCGACGCTGGCTAGCGCTCCCGCATTGAGAGCGGATTGAGACCCAAACAGGACATCGGTGTCGCTGTGGTTCATGCTGGCTAGCGCTCCCGCATTGAGAGCGGATTGAGACTTTCAGGCATTCGTTGTAGCTGCAGGCGGGAGCTGGCTAGCGCTCCCGCATTGAGAGCGGATTGAGACAGGCCCACGAAACCGACGATGGCCAGGGCGAGCTGGCTAGCGCTCCCGCATTGAGAGCGGATTGAGACTACGGGTTCCGGATATGTGTACCGCAATCGGGGCTGGCTAGCGCTCCCGCATTGAGAGCGGATTGAGACCTTCGATGTCACGAGCGACAGAATCACCCGATTCAGCTGGCTAGCGCTCCCGCATTGAGAGCGGATTGAGACCGCCTGGATCTGTTGCGCGCGGTCGGGATAGGCTGGCTAGCGCTCCCGCATTGAGAGCGGATTGAGACCCGGTCGCCGTCGCGTCAACGTGATCGAACGTGCTGGCTAGCGCTCCCGCATTGAGAGCGGATTGAGACCCGCGCCTCGACCACCGGACGAAATACCTATGCTGGCTAGCGCTCCCGCATTGAGAGCGGATTGAGACGCTGGCCCAGCGTGATGTAGGCGGGCTGGCTAGCGCTCCCGCATTGAGAGCGGATTGAGACGCCGTACGAGAAAGCGCCGTCGTCCTTTCGGTGCTGGCTAGCGCTCCCGCATTGAGAGCGGATTGAGACGCTGCAAGTACATTGCAACCGCGTTGACGACGCTGGCTAGCGCTCCCGCATTGAGAGCGGATTGAGACGAGAGGAGCATGCCCCTCGAAAGCTGCTTGAGCTGGCTAGCGCTCCCGCATTGAGAGCGGATTGAGACGCGGCGCCGAAGCCGGTATTGGACGCATGCAGCTGGCCAGCGCTCCCGCATTGAGAGCGGATTGAGACGAGAGGAGCATGCCCCTCGAAAGCTGCTTGAGCTGGCTAGCGCTCCCGCATTGAGAGCGGATTGAGACGCGGCGCCGAAGTCGCCGAAGCCGGTGTTGGACGCATGCAGCTGGCCAGCGCTCCCGCATTGAGAGCGGATTGAGACTTCTTCCGAGATGTCCGAGGAGGCAAGGCCACTGCTGGCCAGCGCTCCCGCATTGAGAGCGGATTGAGACTCGCTCGGCTCTTCCTCCGCGAGCGCCGCTTCGGCTGGCCAGCGCTCCCGCATTGAGAGCGGATTGAGAGATTGAGACGCCGCTTGGCCACGTTTTAAGGGGGTGTCCTAGCTGGCCAGCGCTCCCGCATTGAGAGCGGGTTGAGACCGATGCAAGACGCGCCCAGAACATAGAATACGGCTGGCCAGCGCTCCCGCGTTGAGAGCGGGTTGCCAAATCCGCTGCTGCCGCCTACGCGTCCGGGTTGTGGCGCGTCCCGGCAGCGCCCCAGACGGCGCCGTCGCGGCAGCGGCTGGCGCCGCTGCCGCCGCCTCAGTAATCGAGCACGTAAGGCTGGTAGCTCCCGCGGCCCTCGACATGCGCGGCCAGCGCCAGCGCTTGGTCGACCATCAGGCCGCGCCAGCTGCGCTTCTTGCCGTCGCGGCGGCTCGCCGCTTCGCGCCCGGCGGCGTGCTCGTAGAGGCGCAACAGCTTTTTGTAGCCATCCGATTTGAGCCGCACGCCGCCGCCGGCGCGCGGCTCAAAATCGTCATGCCCGACGGCGCGGAACCCGATCGCCTGCGCAACGACGCTCTCGCCGAGCGCGGCGCGAAACTCCTCCATCAGATCGTAGACCGCGGCGTCGCGCCGGTCGTCGCTCGCGTGTAGCGCCCCGAACCCGGGGTGCAGTCCGGCCCGCTCGAGCGCCACGGTAATGTCGCGCGCCAGAAGGTTGGCGGTGACGTTGAGCATGATGTTGACCGGGTCGTCGGCGCCCTCGCGGCGCCGCACGGCCAGGCCGAAGCCGTGCCCGAGGAGCTGCCCGAACGCCGGCCAGAACAGCGCCGCCGCGCGCCCCTCGTGCCCGAGCAATTGGCTCAGCGACGCCGGCACGGCGATGCCGCGGATCACTAGGTTGAGCTCGGCCAGCGTCTTCGTCACCGCCGGGTCCCGCCGCTCGCGGTTGAGCCGGCGCAGCAGCGCGCGATGGTTCCTGATCCGCGCATCGACAAATTTGCGCGCCAGCGCCAGCCGCAACCCGTCGTCGAGCACGTGCCGCGCCTGCGCCAAGTGGCGCGCCGCACGCGGCCCGAAGCACGGCGCCAGCCAGCCCTGGGTCTCGCCGTGCCCGTTGACGAAGGCGATCGCCGTGTCGGTGGCGAGCGCGTGCCGCAGCGCGCCGAGGCTCGCCTCCGCCTGCGGCCCCAGTTCGATGCGGTCGACCATGGCATGCGGCAGCGCCAAGATCTCGCGCCATGCCACCGGCAGCCCGCCGCCGCCCTCGCCGGCTTCGACCGCGAACGCCTGGTTGCGCAGCCCCAGCCGCCGGTCGGCCGACGCAATATGGAGCACCCGTTGCCCGGGATCGTAGCCGTAGCGCTGCTGTGCCGCCTCGCGCTCCTCCGCCGCCGCGGCCTTCGCCTCGGCGTCGGCGTCGGTGCGCGCAACTTGGCGCATCAGCCGCTCCGCCTCGCCGAGATCCTCCTTGGCGGCGCCGGCGAGCACCATCGAACGCACGAACAGATGGCCGAGAAACCTGAACCCCTGGTCGAACGACGTGACGCGCGTCTTGTCGCGGTTGAGCGTGAGCCCGTATTCGGCCACCAGCCGCTCGACCTTGCCGAGCGCCGCCTCGGCCCCGGCCCGGCTTTCGGCGAGGATCACGAAATCGTCGGCAAAGCGCACGATGCGCGCGCCCCTCGCGGCGAACGCTTCGTCGATCCGGTCGAGGTAAAGGTTGGCGAGCAGTGGCGAGATCGGCGAGCCCTGCGCCAGGCCGCGGCCACCGCCGGGCGACGCGTGTTCGAGCCACAGCGCAATGAGCCGCGTCATCGGCCCCTCGCTCATCGTCTCGCTGAGCCGCGCCATCAGCCGGTCGTGTGGCAGGTTTTCGAAGAACCGCTCGATGTCGGCGTCGACCAGATACACATGGCCGGCGCTGCGCAGCTCGCGCACCCGCCGCACCGCGTCCGCAACCGAGTGCCCGACCCGGTAGGCAAAACTCGAATCCTCGAACTCCTCGTCGATCAGCGGCGCCAGTACCATTGTGACCGCGGTCTGTGCCACGCGGTCGATGATCGGCGGGATTGCCAGCGGCCGCGTGCCGCCGCCGTCCTTCGGCACATCGACCCGCCGGATTGGCCCCGGCGTATAGCCGCCCGACATCAGCGCCGTGCGCAGCCGCGCCAGCCGCATCGGCGCATTGGCCAGAAAGCGCCGCAGCGTCACCCCGTCGCCCCCAGCCGCGCCGCCATTGGCCAGCACCTTGGCCCACGCCGCCTCGAGCGTCGCCGCCCGGGTGGCCTCGGCGAACACGGTCGCGTCGTCGATGGGCATGCCGCGGCGGCCGCGGCTTCCTCCTTCGTCCGGCATCCAATCCCCTCGAAATGCTCTTGGAACGATATGTAAGACATTGATATAATGTTCAGAAAGCTGAAAATCCCTGAGCGAGGTTCTAACAATGTTCCAAATTGCAGCCAGTGGACCGATCCAGGTCTTGGAGAATGGGCCAAATTTTTTCGTTTACGCAAGGGCTTCGCAACCGGTATGCTGCGCCCCGCCCCCGCACCGAGAGCGGATTGAGACAAGTTGTCGTCGTCTGCGATGTACCGCAACGAGGTGCGCCCCGCCCCCGCACCGAGAGCGGATTGAGACGTGTCGTCGACCTTGCCGTTTTTCAACACATGCTGCGCCCCGCCCCCGCACCGAGAGCGGATTGAGACCTTCTGGTCGTCCGGAAGGAGCTTGACGCCGTCGCTGCGCCCCGCCCCCGCACCGAGAGCGGATTGAGACTCTGCTCCTGCCCAAGTAAGGCCGAACGGCGGCTGCGCCCCGCCCCCGCACCGAGAGCGGATTGAGACGCTTTTCGCAGCGATCTCGGCACGGAGCTTTTGCTGCGCCCCGCCCCCGCACCGAGAGCGGATTGAGACCAATGGCGTTCGCCGCGGCTCAGCATGCAGTCGCTGCGCCCCGCCCCCGCACCGAGAGCGGATTGAGACGAGCCGTGCCGGCGGAGAAGATGGCGGCCACGGCTGCGCCCCGCCCCCGCACCGAGAGCGGATTGAGACTTGACCGACTTGAGCCCCGGCAGCTTGCCGTTGCTGCGCCCCGCCCCCGCACCGAGAGCGGATTGAGACCCAATCGAGAGCGTGTTGCCGATCCATTTCGCTGCGCCCCGCCCCCGCACCGAGAGCGGATTGAGACGGCGAGTCTGGCAGCACGTCCACCAGTAGCATGCTGCGCCCCGCCGCCGCACCGAGAGCGGATTGAGACACCCAGCTTCCATCATGTACGACGTAATCTCGAGCTGCGCCCCGCCCCCGCACCGAGAGCGGATTGAGACAGGTCTCGACCGTGACGCCGAGCCGACGCATGCTGCGCCCCGCCCCCGCACCGAGAGCGGATTGAGACTTCTCAGCCTTGATGCGTGCCTCTTGCGCTTTGCTGCGCCCGCCCCCGCACCGAGAGCGGATTGAGACAATCGCCACAGCGCCAAGACCGCATAGGCATGCTGCGCCCCGCCCCCGCACCGAGAGCGGATTGAGACGCGGCTGGACCGCTGGAAACGCGAGGGCAAGAGCTGCGCCCCGCCCCCGCACCGAGAGAGGATTGAGACCTCTTCGGACCGCTTGCGCCGCTTTGCGAGCGCTGCGCCCCGCCCCCGCACCGAGAGCGGATTGAGACACGTCCACCAGTAGCATGCCCATCGGCATAAGCGCTGCGCCCCGCCCCCGCACCGAGAGCGGATTGAGACTAGCCGCTGACGTTGAGACCCTTGGCGTCGAAGCTGCGCACCGCCCCCGCACCGAGAGCGGATTGAGACTCGACGGGTACTGGAAATACCTCTCCGCGCAGCTGCGCACCGCCCCCGCACCGAGAGCGGATTGAGACCGGCAAATAATGACGTTAAAGGACGAATGGAAGCTGCGCACCGCCCCCGCACCGAGAGCGGATTGAGACCCCAGCGTGTACTGAGCACGAGCCGGCTGGTGCTGCGCACCGCCCCCGCACCGAGAGCGGATTGAGACATACGAACGCTGCCGCGAGGCCGATTTGTAGGCTGCGCACCGCGCCCCCGCACCGAGAGCGGATTGAGACGCATTGGCCGACGCCATTGCGTGCGGCGGTGGCGCTGCGCAGCGCCCCCGCACCGAGAGCGGATTGAGACCCCATCCTCGCCTTCCGGGCGGCGCGCAGGGCGGGCTGCGCAGCGCCCCCGCACCGAGAGCGGATTGAGACATGGGCGGGTTCGTGTCGCCCGGCGCCGCAGCTGCGCAGCGCCCCCGCACCGAGAGCGGATTGAGACCCAGCGCGTCGCTCGGGGTCCAGTCAGCCATGCTGCGCAGCGCCCCCGCACCGAGAGCGGATTGAGACTCGTCTTTCCCCTGGCGCTGGCGAGGGCGGCTGCGCAGCGCCCCCGCACCGAGAGCGGATTGAGACCGAAGGCCATGATTGGCAGGGAAAAATATCCGCTGCGCAGCGCCACCGCATCGAGAGCGGATTGAGGCAGGTCCGGATTGCCGTAGGCCGTCTGAGGATCGCGGGTGCGGCGAACCACTGGGATGGGCCGTCAGTCGCGATGCCGCCCCAGAATGCGCAACGCGAACGCGGCGATCCCCAGCGCGCTGGAACTTGAGCCGCCGCCGACTGCCGTCATGCCGCGTTTGGCGAATACGGCGCGCAGTGTGTTGCGCAGCAGGAATACGGCGCCCAGCACCAGCGCGATGCCGGTCAGCGCGTCGGCCAGCGTTCCGGACGAGCCGCCGAGCGCGCTCTCGACCGCAGGAACCACGGCAAACCGCGTCGCCGCCGGCATCACCAGCGGCACGCCGGTGCGCACCGCGCCAAACGCGAGCGCGCCGGCGCCAATGATCGCCATCCAGAACAGCGCCCAATTCGGCACCACGCCGGGCGTCCTGCCGGCATGCGCGAACGCCGCCGGCGTTAATGCGGTCATCACGGCAAGAAAGGCGCCGAGCGCGATGAGCCGACCGGCCGCCCGGCGGGCCGGCGGCAGCATCAGGGCAAACCCCGCGACCATGATCGCGATCGTTGCAGCCGCGGCGAGAAGGAGACCTGCGGTGTTTGGGTCCGACAACAGTGCGACGACGCCAAGCAGTCGATCCGGCTCGCTCACGTCAGCCGCCGAGCAGGTCGCCGAGGCTCGGCGGCAGCACCATTGTCGCCGCGACGAGTGCCGCAGTTACACCGCCAAGCAGCAGCACCCGCCATAGTAGCCCGAGCCCGGCCGGGCGGCCGACCATCCGGATGAACGCCCGGCGGCTGCCGGCGGTCGGGAGCAGCACGGCAAGCAGAAGCAGCAGCGCGAGCAGCGCGATAACGATCCAGCGCCAGGGGTAATAGAGCCAGCCCACCCGGACCCGGATCGCGCTCGCCCCGGTCTGACCGGCATTGGCGTTCGGCCCGGCGACAACCTGCAGGGGGATCTCGTAGATCCCGGCGGCGGTGCCCTTGGGCGGTGTGACTGTGATTGGGAAGCGGAAGGCGAGGCCTTTCGCATCGGCCGCCTCGCCGGGCGCCACCAGCGCCCATTTCGAGTAGGCGCCGGCCGGCCGCACCGCCGGCACCGGCGGACGGATCTCGGCGAAGCCGCGCAGGATCGCGCCGCCCACTTCATTGGAAGCGGTCACCGGCACGGCGATGCCGCCGGTCTGCTTGGCCGCGTATTCGAAGCCCTTGCGGGTTTCCTCGCCGAGCGGCTTGCGCCGATACCAAGGGCCGCGGTCGTAGATGCCGATCACCGTTATGTGCGCTGCCGCGAGCCGGCTGACGACATCGGCAAAGCGCAGATCGTCTGCGGTGCCGGAAATGCCATCGCGACCGGGATCGACGCCGAGGTCACGGCCGTAGAAATCGGGATCGTGTGCCGGCGCGTCGCCGAACAGGAGAACAAAGCGCTGCGCCCCCGGCCGCCAATGCACGAACAGCATCTCGTACAGCGCGCGGCTGTAGGCTTCCGGGAGGTCGCCGCCTTCCATCGGCCGTATCGTGCGCAATGCCGCGATCACGTGATCCGCGTCTGCAGTAATGTCCTGCTGCATCATCCACACCGGGTCGGCACCGTGGTACAGCGGATAGTCGCCAAAGGAAGCGACGCCGAACGCCGTCTTCTGGTTCTGCCGGCGGAGCTTGCGCAGGATGTCCACCGCCTGTGACTGCATCGTTCCGATGATGTTGTTCATGCTGCCGGTGGCATCGAGCAGAAAGACGATGTCTGCCGGCTGATAGGCGAGCGCACCGCCGCCGCGCTCGACCGACAGCGTGAAGCGGTCATGCCGGCCCGGTAGCAGGAAGGTCTCGAAAACGGACGGAGATACGATCGCGTGCTCGTCGGCGTGCGCCGGCGCAAGCATCAACAAAAAGAGCAACAGCAGAAGGCAACTCCGCCCGAAGCCGACGCCGGTTCCCGTCAGCGCCGCCATGCTTCGGCAAAGTCTATCGGGGCGCGGCCGTATGCGCCTATCGGCAACACCGCATTTGCCTCGTGGAAATATCGCGTCCAAAACGACTCGACGGCCTGGTAGCGCGCTGCATCCGCCGCCTTCGCGCCGACGACGTAGAGCTGTGCGCGATGCAGATCGGGGATCAAATGCTCAGCCCGGCGCCGGTTGATGATCGCCTGTGTCAGCGCCGGCGTCGGGGCACGCCTCTCGAAATCTGCCGCTTCCGAGTCTTCAAGCATGTCGGAGAGCAGCACAATCACGTAGCGGCGCCCCACCTCCTGCTCGATCAGTTGCTGCGATAGATTCAGCGCGTCGAGAATGCGTGTCTTGTTCGACGGTCTCGCGGTTTTGAGCCCGGCGAAGGCGGTGCGCAGCCGATGCAACGTGGCGCGGTTGGCTTCTCTGTCAGGAAAAACGTGACCAGTGTTTGTTAGCGTGCCATCGGCGACCGGTGCGAACCCGGTCAGCGTCGCCTGTGAGATCGTTGCCAGGGTCAGCCGGTCGCCGGGCTCGCCCTGCGACGCCGCTGTCAGCGCCGGCTGACGCCCGTGCGGATCGTCGGAGCCGACGAGGCTTTCGAACGTCGAACCGTAAATGCGCCAGTCGCCCTGCGGGATGCTGCCGGATATGTCGACGAAAACCAGGACCAGCCGTGGCGGAGAGGGCGGTGACGCGCCAGGAAAGAAGGAGCGGATCGATTCCTCGAAGCTCTTGGCCGGCGCCACGCACGGCCAGCAGGCGAGCAGGGCGGCAATTGCGAACGTAAGTGCGATGGCCCGCGACCACAATAAGAGACGCCCGACCTCTGAATGTCCTTGTCGCATTTGCGCGCGCCCGAGCTCAGCCATCGGCGGCATGTGACAGCGCCGCAATGTCGGCGCCAACCAGTCCAGGCGCGGGGGGCGCACCAGCCGGTCCCTCTGTAAGTGCGAGGGGACCGGAAGCGGAAGAAACAGGCCATAGGCGGCGATATCGCCCGGAGGCGAATTCCGGCAACTCTTCGATCGGTGGCGGAGCCTGGGCAAGCTCATTCGGAAAGAAGCGGGGTTTGAAATACTGTTCCTGGATTTCATTCCGAAACAGCGACGGCGGCGCGCCGTCCGCGCGGTAGCGAATGCCGTAGTCGCGATACTCCAGGAGGCTGGCGATCGTGTCCTGGCGGACGATGCCGATGTCGCGGATGCATTTGCCGCGCAGCGTGTCGAATTCGCCGGCGATGCGCACCCAGTGGCGCCAGATGCGGTGCAGGCGGCGCCACAGCCGCCGCTTGCGGCGGCAGATGTTGACCAGCTCGGCATCGCCTTCATGCGCGAAATACGCTGCGAAGACGCCGGCCGCGAGCCCTGCCAGGTTCATCGCCAACACGGCGCCGAATTGCAGCCAGTCGAACGAGCGGTCTTCGGACATCGCCACGTACATCACGCGTAGCGAGCCGAGCGCCGGCAGCAGCAGCAGCGCGACTAACGAAGTGATCAGCAAAACCACGATGCTGATCCGCGAGATGCGCTCGCCGAGCCTCGCTTGGCCCTGCCAATGGCGGACCTGCGTTCCGATGCCATGGGCGAAGAACGGGATCACGAACGAGGGGAGCAGCGCGGCGAAAATCAGCTCAGCCGAGCCCTTCTGGAACCATAGCTCGAACGCGAGGAGGTTCATCCAGTACTCGGCGACGCCGAGGCCAAGCAGGAACGACAAGTATAGCCACATCGGGAGCAGCGGGTGCGGCTGGCGATGGCCTTTCGCCCCATGCTCACGCTCGAGCGCAGCGTATTCGCGATGTGCCGCAACCCACAGCGGCTGCACCCGATCGGCCTCCGCTTCGAGCCCATTGCGCCGGGTTTCCCATCGGCGGCACAGGCGCTCGATTTTTCCCTCGGCGATTGCGACCAATTCGGCTTGGTAATGGGTGAGCGGTCCAGGCTGCTCCGTGCTGCTCCGCCACTGTCGGCCAGCGAGTTCGGTCATCACCCTGATGATCTCGCAGCGCGCATCCGGCGGCAGAGCTTCGATTGGAAAACCGCGCGCTAGCATGATGTGGCCGAACGCCCGCAAAGCCGCGTCATAATCGCCGTCGGCGACGGCAGTGCTGGGCCGGTCGGTTGTGCCAGGCGGTAGCCGCGCCTCGATCTCCTGGAGAAGGCCTGCAACGGCGTCGAGCTGCCCCTTCCGTGGGCGCATCTCCTGGAATTGTGCCTCCTTGGGATGGTTGATCAGCCCGTCACGAGCACCGCGCCCCGCCACCGTCCAATAAAGCCACCACGGCCGCGACCCGTACCATCTGGGCATGCGTTCCTCCACAAGGCTGTTTTTGTACGGGCTTCAGTGATATACCGTGGGAATGCGTCATATCAGGTTGCGTAAGGCCGTTTTAGTTCCGCCGCGGGAAGCAGCGGGGCGGCGAGAAGACCGTCGGCGGCTTGAGGTAGGCCAGCCCCATCTCGGCCGTCGAGTTTTACGGAGTTTCGCAGCTGACCGAATTCCTGGAGGCCGAGATACCGCGTGCGCTTCGGAATGGCGGTTCGTTCGGCTTCGCCGAATTCCGGCTTCGCACAGCCCAGCAGCTCCAAGACTGGCGTAGTGTTCGGCCACATCCTATCGATATTGCGCATAGCTTTTTCGAAGGCGCAAAGAAACGGCGCAAGGCTCCAAAAATTCGACGTGGTCCATCCCTCTCTATTATCGGTGGCGCGTTCCCAATCCACCGGCGGCTCCTTCAACTTGTCGGCTGCGTCGTCATTTCCGGAAAGGTTGAGCCGCACCGCTTTGATCCGCACCTGTCCGGCGCCGGCCGTCTTGGCGCGCCCGATCATATGGCGATAGGGTTTGGCGGGATCGCCGCCATGGGTCAGCGCCCATAGCAGCATGCCGATCTCGGCCGCGGAGACATTATGCAGCTGAAGCGTGCCACGGAATACCAGTTCGCCCGCGGGCGCAGTCGGTTCGAGAAAGATCAGCCGGCTTTTGGTATCCTGGTTGTTGTTCCCTATCTGAGCGCGCAACGTGCCATAGATGGCGTTCTTTGCAGCGGCACGGTCGCCGCCGGGCGGTGTCGCTCCGGCATACTGCGGGAAGTAGCGCTTGCGGCCGGCAAGCCGCGCCGCACTATCGCTCCAATCCTTGTAGGTGCCACGCAGATAGAAGGGAGCATAAGAGGCCCGCGGCGCCATCATCACGGTTTCGATGCTGGGGCTCGATTCGCGCGCGGCGCCGCCCTGCAAGAGGGCGAACCCGAATGCGACCCGGCCCTTCCAGGCAATGTCCGCTGGGGTGACGCCGGTCAGGGGATCCATCCCAAGCTCGCCCGGTGCGTAGACTTGGCCAAACAGCGCCTCCACCATGTCACGCGGCGGCGCCGAGCCAGGAGCGATCTGATGCGCACGCTCCCGGTTGAGCTTGTCCTGCATGGAGTAGATGTGACCGCGTTTGAATAGCCGTGTCAGCCCGATCGAGAAGTCGCT
>Ga0070731_10002747_pt1 | contig 16430 bp, 14 predicted proteins | sample Coa_R1_2_FD_66448 | JGI IMG/M metagenome (GOLD analysis project Ga0070731, IMG submission 66448) | Surface soil microbial communities from Centralia Pennsylvania, which are recovering from an underground coalmine fire - Coalmine... | ecosystem: Environmental > Terrestrial > Soil > Unclassified ...
AGGGCCGAACGGACCCACGCTCACGCTGTCGCCGCGAGAGCAGGCGGCGTTGCTCTTCGACGGTTCGGATCGCGTCTTCTTCCAGGTGCGTGATGCCGACGGCCGATGGTTCGCCGGCGGCCAGCGCGATCTCCCGCCTCCGCCCAACCCGCTCATCGCCCGCGTGCCGACGTTCTACAGCGCAACCGTGGGCGATAGCGCGGTGCGCATCGCTGCGATGCGCACCGACCCGGGATTCGAAATCTACGTGGCGGAAACGACGAACAAGCGCGACCGCCTCGTGTGGGAAGTGATTCTCGCCGGTCTTCTGCCATCGCTGATCCTGATCATCGCCGCCGTGGCGCTGGTCTGGTTCGGCGTGAGCCACGGCCTCGCGCCGCTGCGCAAGCTGCGAAACGAGCTCGCCCAACGCTCGCCGGACGATCTGCGCGCGCTCGACCTGTCGCATGCGCCGTCGGAAGTGCGACCCGCGATCGCTGCGCTCAATCGCCTCTTTCAGCGCATCCGCGAGACAAGCGAGTCGCAGCGGCGCTTCCTCGCCAACGCCGCACACCAATTGCGTACGCCGCTCGCCGGAATGCAGATGCAACTCGAGCTCGCACTGCGCGAGCCGACATCCGAGTCGCTACGCGCGACGCTCGGCAAGATGCGCGACGCCGTTTTGCGCAGCGGCCGCGTGACGAATCGGCTGCTTGCGCTCGCGCGCGCCGAGCAGGCAGTCCCCGCCGGCGAGCATTTCAAGTCGATCGACCTTCACGCGCTGGCCGAACGCGTCGGCGCGCAATGGATCCAGCCGGCCATTGCCCGCAACATCGATTTCGGCTTCGACCTGGCGCCCGCGATCGTCGAAGGCGACGACGCGCTGCTCGCTGAAATGCTCGACAACATGGTCGACAACGCGCTGCGCTACACGCCGGCGGGGGGCGCGGTCACGGTTCGCTGCGGCACCGAGAAAAGCGGCGCATATCTCGGCGTGGAGGACACCGGCATCGGCATTCCGGAGAGCGAGCGCGACAAGGTCTTCGAGCGCTTTTATCGCGGCATCGGTGTCGGCGGCGACGGTTCGGGACTCGGCCTTGCGATCGTAAAGGAAGGCGCCGACCGGCACGCTGCCTCGGTCGTCGTATCGGCGTCAGCGGCCGGCGTTGGTACGTTCATCCAAGTACGCTTCCGCGAGAAGCCGGTGCCCGTTCATGCGGCGCCGAATCCTGCGGCCGCGTCGCGGCTCGACGTCACCGAGCAGGTGAGCGCCGTCAAGGGCGCCTGACGCGAATACGCAAAACAACCCGGTCCGCGCCAAAACAAAGGACCGCGGCTTGCACAATATCGACTCGAAACACGCCAGAGATGGCGGCGAAATACCGCGGCCCAGGTGGCAATGGCGCGTGTTCGTCGTCGCGCTCCTCATCGGCTATTTCACCGCGGGTGTCTTTGGGCGCTTTCCCTGGAAAGCGGACGAGCCGTATGCGTTCGGCATCCTCTGGGAAATGGTGGTCGATCACACGTGGCTCGTGCCGAGCGTGGTTCACCAGCCGTTCGTCGAGAAGCCTCCACTGGTGTTCTGGCTCGGTGCGGCGTTCGTCAAGCTTCTGCCGGCGTTTCCCGCCTTCGAAAGCTCGCGCGTCGCGATCCTGCTCCTGGTGCTCGTCACCGCGAGTTCGCTGGCCGCCTGTGCGCACACGCTTCATCACGAGGTCGTGACGTGGCTGCGCGCGGTCGCTGGCAACGGGCAGGCAACGCCGAGCGCTTCGGCAGCGGCGCCATTGGACGCCGCGCTTTACGCGCTCCTCGCGCCGTTGCTGATGGCCGGCACGATCGGATTCGCCGAGCACGTGCACAAGCTCACCGTCGATCTTGGTCAGCTTGCCGGTTCGGTTCTCGCGCTTTGCGGTGTTGCGCAGGCTGGACGGGCTGGGGCGTTGAAGGACGAAAGCGAGCGATCGGTTCGCAAAGCGACGATCGCGGGCATGCTCGAAGGAACGGGTGCAGGCATTGCGTTCATGTCAAAGGGTCTGTTCGTGCCGTGCGCGCTTGCCGTTACCGCGCTGGGTTGCCTTTGCATTCCCGCGTATCGGAATCGCAGCGCCACGATCGCTCTGATCGTCGCCGCGGTGGCGGCGTTGCCTTGGCTGGTGATCTGGCCGGCGTGGCTGCATCACGCATCGTCTACGCTTTTCAGGGAATGGCTGTTCGTCAATAACGTCGGCCGGTTCGTCGGCTACACCACCCTTGGTGGAAACAACGTGTCCATGGGCAGCCGCGTCGTGTCGATGGTCATCATGGGCTTCCCGTCGATCGTGCTCGCCGCGTGGGTCGCGCTTCGTGTCGTTGACAGCCGGTGCGCACGCTCATGGCAGTTCCTGCGTGACGCGCCAGGGCACGCCGCAGTCGCCATCTACCTCGGCGTGTCGCTCGCAGTGCTCGGCGCGTCGGCATCGATGCGGGACGTCTACCTGCTGCCCGCGCTGCCAGCGATGGTGCTTCTTGGACTGCCCATTGTTGCCCTCCCCCGGCGGCCCGCACGCACCTTGGCGGCCGTCCTCGTCGATATCGGCTTCCTGCTCGTCGCGGCGATCGTGATGCTCGTTTGGCTCGGCCTCGTTGTCCGCGGCAATGTACCCGACCTGCCAGGAATGCGATCGACCATGGCACGCTATTTGCCGTTGCCGTTCAAATTATCTGTGCATGTCGCCGCTGCGGTTCTCGGCGTCGCCGCGCTCGTCGTCTGGCGCGAGGTCGTACGAGGGGCCACGTTCGCGGGTGCCTTCGTCGCGTGGTGCGCCGGGATCGCGACGACGTGGGTTATCACCTCGGTGCTGCTCTTGCCCTGGATCGATGCCGCGCGAAGCTACGATGCGACATTTCTGGAGGTGAAGCGGCGGGTCTCGGCGGAGCCCGGGTGCGTCGCGACACTCAATCTCGGCGAGTCGGAGCTGGCCCTGCTCGAATATGTGACGCGCGCGACGATCACGCGCTCCTTCCTCGGCCATTCCGGTGTCGGAGACATCTCGAAGCCCAACCGCGCCGCCGAGGCGTGTCCGTGGCTGCTCGTCCTTTCGAACGGCTCATCGGGACCCATCGCACCCGACACGCGATATTGGTCCTTGGTCTGGTCCGGTGCGCGACCCGCCGATCGCAATGAGAACTTCGGCCTTTATCGTTCGCGCAATTAAAGCGGATCACGACCGCTCTTGCGTTGTCGAATGCTCGGATCCGATTCCAAAGGGATTTGTCAGCATTCGAGAGGCGTTTTGTCAGCATTTGATCAGCATCGCGCCGCGAGTGTTGCATTCGGCGCGATCGCCATCGTGGGCGGCGGAAAAAGGACTGCTGGTCACGATATCGCGGCGTTGTATCGCGGCAATGGGTGTGGCACCTTGAGTCGATCTTCGCCGACCCTCGTCGTCACTGGCGCGTAAACTCGTTTCGCCGTCGCTGCACCTGAAGTTCATCGCATTGCGTCACCGGAACGATCGACACGCACGCCTTCGCCCCGAGTGCACGCAAGCTCTGCCAGGAGGAAATCCGAAATGAATGCAACGCGAGCGCTGGAACCCGTGCAACACACGGGCCTTTCGAATCGATGGGCGCAACTGATCATGGGCATCATCTGCATGGCCATGATCGCCAACCTGCAGTATGGCTGGACGCTCTTCGTCAATCCGATGAGCCAGAAATTCGGCTGGTCGCGCGCGGCGATTCAGGTCGCATTCTCGATCTTCGTGTTGTGCGAAACCTGGCTCGTCCCCGTCGAGGGCTGGTTGATGGACAAGTTCGGCCCGCGGCCCGTTGTCCTGGTCGGCGGCATCCTGGCCGGGATCTCCTGGATCCTGAATTCGTATGCGACGTCGCTCGGCATGCTGTACTTTTCGGCGGTCATCGGCGGTATCGGTGCGGGCAGCGTCTACGGCACATGCGTCGGCAACGCATTGAAGTGGTTTCCCGACAAGCGCGGCCTCGCGGCGGGCCTCACGGCCGCCGGGTTCGGCGCTGGAGCAGCGCTGACCGTGATTCCGATCGCCAACATGGTGCGCTCGGGCGGATACGATCGCGCGTTCTTCACCTTCGGCCTGATCCAGGGCGCCGTCGTGCTCGTCGTGTCGCTGTTCCTCATCCGGCCGCCGACGACCGCGATCGTTGCCGCCGTCAAGGGCAGCGTAAACCCGCTTACGCGGCGCAACTTCACGCCCGGTGAAATGCTCCGCACGCCGGTGTTCTGGATGCTTTACGTCTGCTTCATTCTCGTTGCCTCCGGCGGCCTGATGGCAGCCGCCGAGGTTGCGCCGATCGCGAAGGATTACGGTGTAGCGACGACGCCCGTAACCTTTTTCTGGGCGACGCTGCCGTTGCTCACCGTCGCGCTCTCGATCGACAACCTGGTCAACGGACTCACGCGACCGCTCACGGGATGGATTTCCGACCATCTCGGTCGCGAGAACACGATGCTGCTGGTGTTCGCCGTCGAAGGCCTCGCGATCTGGGGCCTGATGAAATTCGGTCATCAGCCCGCGGGTTTCCTGATCTTCGCGCCCTTGATCTTCCTCGGATACGGCGAGATCTTCTCGCTCTTCCCGGCGGTCAGCGGCGATACGTTCGGGCCGAAGTACGCGGCGGCCAACAATGGCTTCCTCTACACCGCGAAAGGGACCTCGTCATTGCTGATTCCGCTCGCGAACGTTCTGAAGAGCTCCGCTGGGACTTGGGTGCCGGTGCTCTGGATCGCGGGCGCATTGCCGATCATCGCTGCCCTGCTCGCGAAATTCGTCGTCTCGCCGATGCGGCGGCGCATGCTCGAGGAGGTGGTCGCCGATCCGGCCGAGGTACAAAAGCCGGCGAAGGCCGCGGTGCAAACCGGATAGCGACGACGCCGATCGCGCCGTCAGAGGGCGGCGCTCGTGCGCGCGAGCAGGCTCACGAGCGCATGCACGATATCGACGCTCGGTACCGGGACGCCCGTCGCGGTACCGAGCTCGCGGATCACGCCGACCAGCGCCTCGACTTCCATCCTGCGGCCGCACTCGAGATCCTGCAGCATCGACATCTTGTGCGGCCCGAGCGCCTGCGCGCCCGCGAGCCTTCGCTCGGCGCTTACGCGCAAACGCAATCCGAGCCGTTCGCCGATTGCCCGCGCTTCCTCCATCATCGCGAGGAGCACGCCCCGCGTGCCCGCATCGGTCACGACCACATCGATCGTCGCGCGCGTAAGAGCGCTCACCGGATTGAAACCGAGATTCCCCCAGAGCTTGAGCCAGATCTCGTCGCGGATGTCGGCGCGAATCGGTGCGTCGAATCCGCTGGAGGTGAACAGCGCGCGCAAACGCTCGATGCGCGGCGTGGTCGATCCATCCGGTTCGCCGATCGGGAACTTGCCGCCGTGCTCATGGCGAATGACGCCGGGCGCGATGATCTCCGTCGCGGGATAAACCACGCACCCGATCGCTCGCGCGACACCAAGCGTTGTCCGCTGCATTCCGCCGGGGTCGACGCTTTGCAGCGTCAATCCCTCGAATGGAACACGCGGCACGTCGAAGTACCAGTACGGAAGGCCGTTACTCGCGGTGACAAGCGTCGTGGTGTCGTCGAGAAGCGGCAGCATCGAGGGCACGGCCGCCGGGATCGAATGCGCCTTCAACGCGACGATGACGAAATCCTGCGGGCCGAATCGGGATCCGTCATCCGAGCACGCAATGCGCTCGACCAGCTCGCGGCCCTCGATCTGCAGGCGAAGACCGTTTTCGCGCATCGCCGCAAGGTGCGGACCGCGCGCGACGAGGCTCACGTCGTGTCCGGCGCGCGCCATCTGCACGCCGAGGTAGCCGCCGATGGCGCCGGCGCCGAAGATGCAGACCTTCATGCGATACCGATCAGGCGGGCTTCCCGCGCGGACGAAGTCCGCCTTCGATCAAAATCTCCTCGGGAATCGTGCTCCTGACGTCGCGAATCAGCCGAAGCGCTTCCATAATCCGCAACACGCCGTAGCTGACGTCGATTTCGTACCACGCGAAGCCCGCGCGCGCGGCCGCGCCGTAGCGATGATGGTTGTTGTGAAAACCGGCGCCCAGCGTGAACAGCGCGAGCGCCGGGCGATTGACCGAGTCATCGTCGACGTCGTAGCGCCGGTAGCCGCCGGGGATTTGCGGCATGTGCGCGAACGTATTGATCATCGACGTTGCGTGAAGCACGAGGCAGCACGGCACGTAAAATCCCCATAAAATTCCGGCGATGCCGCCGATCGCTGCACCAAGGAGGCCGTAGTGGCAGGCGAGAACCAGCAGAAGCGCGCCGGCGTAAAACGGCAGCCAGTAGTAGCGATCGAGAAAGCGCAACTCGGGATACTTCGCGAAATCGGCGATCGCGTCGAGATTCGTCGCGGCATGGTGCGGCCTGCGAAACCACGCGACGTACGACTCGAAGAACGAATGCGTGGCCGGCGAATGGGGATCGAGGTCCGTTTCAGCATGCTTGTGATGCTCGCGATGCTTGCTCCCCCACCAGAGGCTGCCGCGCTGCCCCGTCTGCGACGCGAGCAACGCGAGCACGAACTGCACGGGACGGTTCGCCTTATACGCGCGATGCGAAAAATAGCGATGGTTGATGCCTTCGATCGCGAACATGCGGATCGCGAAGCTCGCGGCGGCGAGCGCGAGCAATGGCCCGGTGAGCGGAACGAATGCGATCGCGGACAGCGCCCCGACGTGTCGTTCGAGCACGCGCAACGTCGAAAACCACGGGGCTTCTCCCGGCTGTATCCCATAGACGGCTTCGTTGGCCATGGTGCGCCGGCGATTATGCGCCCAACTCAGGCGACAAAAGTAGTAGATTCGGGCCGGCTCCGACCACCGGGCCGTCTTCGGCTATGCTTCTATAGGTCATAACCCGAAGGAGTGCCATGCCGAACATTGGCGCAGTGCTGAAGCAGGAAATCGCACGCCTCTCGCGGCGGGAAATCCGCGGCGAGGTGCAGGCGACCAAAAAGGCGTCGGCGCAGTATCGCCGGCATATCGCGGGCTTGCGTCGTCAGATCGCCGCGCTGGAGCGCCAGATGGCGCTGCTTTCGCGACGCGTCGCCAACGGCGCGGCGTCGCAGGACACGGAAGCGGGACCGAAGATCCGCTTCGTTGCGAAGGGACTGCGGTCACAGCGCGCCAGACTCGGCCTTTCCGCCGACGAGTACGCGCGATTGGTTGGCGTCAGCCCGCAGTCGATCTACAACTGGGAGAACGGGCACACGACGCCGCGGCCGGCGCAAGTAGCCGTTATTGCCCAATTGCGACGCCTGGGCAAGCGCGAGGCGCGCTCACGTCTCGAGGAGGTTCGACCCAAGCGAGCGCAGCGCCGGCGGCGTCGCTCGACGTCGTGACGAATCGCGCGCTGCGGCGCGCTTAGCGCGATCGCGATCCGGGGCAGCAAAAAAGCGACACCGAAGCGGTCGCCACGGTGTCGCCTGGGTGCGGCTGGGCTTCAGGCTCTCGATTACTTGTAGGTGTTGCTCGATGTTGTCGCGCCCTTGTTCTGCATCGATCCCTGGCTCGACGTCGAACCGGATTTGCTCGCGCTCGACGAGCCCTGATCGCTCTGCGACGAGCTTTGGTTCTGCTCGACGCCGAGCGCCGCGATTGTCTGCTCGTCGAGGTTGCCCGACTGGGGCAGGCCCTTCGATTGCTGGAACTTCTTGATGGCCGCCTCGGTGTTCGGGCCCATTTGACCGTCCACCGTGCCAACGCTGAAGCCCTTATCGTTCAAAGCCTGCTGCGCCGAGCGCACGGTTTCGGAATTGTTCTCCTCGCTCATCGCGCCCTGCGACGAACCGGAGTTGCTCATCTGCGACGAGCTGCCTGACGGCGACGTTGCCGACTGCGAACTCTTCGACATCGAGCTCGGCTGCTGGGCCGAGCTTTGACCGTCGGTCGCGCCGGTTGTCGTCGTGTTCGTGTTGCCGGCTGCAGCGGCGACACCGGTGAGCGACAGCGCGGCAAGTGCAACTGCAAGCTTGCGAAGTGTCATTTGAACATCCTTTCCATCTCATTGCGATCCGACGAAATGTCGGTTCGCCACCTGTAACGAGCGCTTTTTTCGCGCCCCGCAAATAAATCCAGTTGCAAGGCCTGTGCCGCGTCGCTTCGTGGCATCGATGTCGCGTGAACGGCCTCAGCAGGCCTTCGTGTGCGATTCGCGCATCTCGCGCCGATCCGGCATTGCAATCATTACAAGCACGATGACCGCGCCGGTCTGCAACGTCAGCCGGGGACGGACACCCGCATGCCAGTTCACGTCGTCCGAACGCGGTCGAAGGATCACGGACGTTGTCGCTCGCTCGCGACGCATCGGCTAGACTTGCGTGTCGAGCGTCGACACGCGAACCGGGACCGCCACATTTGCTAACCGCGACGCAAAGCGAATCTAACGAGGACATTTCCACGCTTTGCAGGCGCATCGTGGAGGCGTCGTCCGATGCCGTCATCTTTGCCGATCGCGACGGCGTGATCCGGTTGTGGAATCGCGGCGCCGAGCTCGTGTTCGGTTACGCGGCCGGCGATGCGATCGGACGCAGTCTCGACATGATCATTCCCGAGCGTCTTCGTCCGGCGCATTGGGATGCGTTCCACCACAGCATCGAAACCGGCCGCACGAAGCACGTCGACCGCGTGCTCACCACCCGGGCGACGCACAAGGATGGCGAACGGCGCTACGTCGACCTGAGCTTCGGGCTCGTTAAGGATGCCGATGGCGCGGTGCTCGGCGCCTTTGCCGTCGGCCGCGATGCCACGAAGCGCTATCTCGACGACGCGGCCAGCAGGAAGCTCATTGCCAAGCTCGAGTCGACGATCGCCGAGCTTCGCGCGAAAACGCCGGGTTGATTGCGTTCACAGCGTCGGCTTGTTCTCGTGCGCGTACGTCTTCTCGACGCGCTCCTGATCCCGGATACATCGCTCGGCCGTTGGATAAGCGCGCAGGCGCTCGAACCCGATGTCGCCGCCGCAATCGATGCAGTTACCGTACGTTCCGTCCGCGATGCGCGCCTTGGCCCGATCGATCGCCAGGAGCTCTTTCGCGTGGCGATCGGTCATCGCGACATTCAAATGAGCTTCCGTATCGGCCACCGACTGATCACCGATGTCGCCGGGGAGGACGCCGGCGAGCGAGCCGAGCTCGCGACGTTCGGTCTCCTCGAGCTCGTCGTGCACTTCGCTCGAGAGCGCACGCCGCCGCTCGTCGAGCCGCCGTGAAAGCTCCGACAATTCCCGCTTGCCTAGCGCCATGGCGGTTCCATCCCCTGACTTTGGTCAGGTGCGGTCGGCTCAGGTTCCGCTCGGCGTGAGGCGTCTTCAGGTGGGCATGCCGCTCATCAAGTCGAGCGCGAGATACTGCTTGCGGTACTCCTCGAACGGCACGTTGTCCGACGCTTCGAGCTCGCGCTGCGCCTCTCGCGACTCCCGTGCGAGCGTCGCGAAGCGCGTTGCGGTTTCCTGCGGAAATGGCAATGCGAGAATCGCCTCGCGATGCGCGAGCGAATGCGCGAGCGCGAATTCGATGTAGGAATCATCGTAGCGCTCGTGCATCTCCTGCAGCACGCGCGCCGACGGCGTACGCGCGGGATCGCGAAGACGCGCTTGCGCGACGTCGAGCGCATCGCGGTGATCCTGCGTCCCGGTCGCGTAGTCGAGCGCATCGGCGATCGGCGCACAGTCGCGAATCACGGCCAAGCCCCACTCGAGAAGGCCGGTTTCGCGGCCGCTGCGCGAAAGCCGCAGTCCCGGCTCGCGCCCGCGCTCCGCGACGCGATATTGATTGTTCGCGATGGTACGAATGTCCTCGGGCGTATCCGGCGGGCTTTCCGCCAGCACACAGTGCAGCAGGAACACGTCGAGGAAGCGCATCGTGATCGCGTCGACGCCGACCGGCGAAAACGGCTCGATGTCGAGGCTTCGCACTTCGATGTATTCGACGCCGCGCTCAGTCAGCGCATGGAGCGGCCGCTCGCCGCGGCGAATGCGGCGCTTCGGGCGGATCGTGCCGTAGAACTCGTTCTCGATCTGCAGAAGCGTCGTCGCGAGCTGGCGGTACCGTCCATCATCGCCACGGATACCGATCGCCTCGTAGGCCGGATACGGAACCGTCAAGCCGCGATGCAGCGACGCCGCGTAGCTTTCGAGGCAGTTGAAGCTTACGGCGATCGTCCGCTGCGCATCGCTTTGATAGCCGAGCGGACCCATGCGCAGCGACGTCGCGTACGGCAAATAGAGCGTATCGCCGGAGAGCGCGTCGAGTGAATGCGGGCGACCGTCGACGAACGAGCGGCATACGGCCGGCGACGCGCCGAACAGGTACAGCGGCAGCCACGAATGGCGGCGGAAATTGCGAATCGTCGCGAAATAGCGCTCGGTGCGAAACGAGCGCGGCTCCCGATCGTCGGAGGCTGCCGCCTGCAGCGCCGACATCGCCTCCTCGGGCAGCGAGAAGTTGTAATGCACCCCGGAGATCGTCTGCATTCGCCGCCCGTAGCGATGCGAAAGCCCGGTGCGGTAGACGGTCTTCAGCCGCCCGACATTCGATTCACCGTAGCGACCGATCGGGATCTCGTCGTCAGGTGGCAGGCGGCACGGCATGCTGCCGGCCCACAGCGTTTCGTCGCCGATGTGGCGATAGACGTATTGATGGATCGCCGTGAGCTCGGCGAGGCATGCGTCGACGCTGGGTGCGACGCCGGTGATGAGCTCGACCTGCGACTCGCTGAAATCGGTCGTGATGTGCGGATGCGTAAGGGCGGAGCCGAGCTCCTGCGCATGCGGCGTGGTGGCGAGCGTGCCGTCCGGGCGCACACGCAGGCTTTCCTTCTCGATGCCGCGCAAAAGTCCACGCAACATCTCGCGCGGCAATGCCGTCAGGTGATTTTGCACGTGCGCCACGCCCCGCGTCTCCCCGCGATCTCGTGTTGAATCGAGCGCCGCGAAGCGACACGCGGCAACGGCGAACCGACCGCATTATGCCCTCGCGAACGCCTGCAAGAACGCGGGCGCTTCATCGCGGGGCGGTTCCCGCAATCGCCGCGTCCGCCGGGACGGGTCGGGTCGTTGAATTATCATTCGTCGTCACTTTCGTCAGCAACAACAACATGAACCCGTTGCCGATCCACCAGGCGGGGCGCGCCGACGTCGCGGACCACACGCCCTCGGGCGCCGTATCTACGCTGCTCGACGCGATGATGCAGGGCACGTCGATCCCCTGCCGAATCGTCTTCTCGAACGGCGCCGAATACCGCAACAGCGACGCGCCGCCGCGTTTCACGATCATCTTCCGTCGCCGTCGCGGCGAGATGCGGCTGCTCCGCTACGGTCATGTAGGCATCCTCGAAGCGTATTTCGACGGCGATGTCGACGTCGAGGGAGAATTTCCGCTCGCCTTCCGCGTCGCGATGGACCGCGATTTCAGCCAGCACCCGAATGCATTGGTGCGCGCGCGCAATCGTTGGCACGAGATGCGGTTCTCGAACAAGTCGGTCGCGCAGGCGAAAGCCAACGCGCGGTTCCACTACGGGCTCGGCAAGGCGTTCTATGAGCCGTGGCTCGACCGTATCGCCATGATGTACACCTGCGCGTACTGGAAGGAAGGGACGGGCAGCGTCGAGGAAGCGCAGCGCAACAAGATGGATCACGTCTGCCGCAAGGCGCAGTTGAAACCCGGCGAGACATTCATCGACGTGGGTTGCGGCTGGGGGGGATTGCTCTTCCACGCGTGGCGCAACTACGGCGCGCTCGGCACCGGCATCAACACGACGACCGAGCAGGTCGCCGAGCTCCGCGAAGACATCGAGCGGCAGGGACTCGCCGACAAGATTCGCGTCGTCGAATGCGACTTCCGCGAGATGCCCGGGCAGTACGACAAGCTGCTGTCGATCGGCACGCTCGAGCACGCGGGTCCCGACTGCCTGCGCGATGTCGTCCGCGCGCACGCGAACGCGCTGAAGCCCGGCGGCCTCGGCGTCATCCACTTCATCGGCCACGTCGGCTCGTTCGACACCGAATTCTGGATCCGCAAATACATCTTTCCCGGCGGCTGGATACCGAGCCTCCACGAGGCGATCGACGCGATGGACGCGTACGGCCTCGAGGTTCTCGACGTCGAGAACCTGCGGCGGCACTACGCGTTGACGCTCGACGAATGGGCGTCGCGATTCGACACCAACTGGGAAGCGATCCGTGCGCTCGATCCGAAGCGCTTCGACGAGCGTGTGCGCAGGATCTGGCGCACATACCTGTGGTCGTGCGCGGAGATGTTCCGCTCGCGCACGTCGCGCACGAATCTCTTCCAGGTGACGGTCAGCAAGGGCAACGTCACGGATTACCCGATGAGCCGCGCGTTTCTCTACGCTTCGTGAGCAGTTACGCGGAGAAGTCAGCGCGCCTGATGTCCGCGATCGCGCAAGCGTCCGCAGCGGACGGCCCGATCGTCGGCTTGTCGAAACGAACGTCGAACCTCTTCCGCGATCGGGCGCCGCGCCGCTCGCGCGTCGATCTCGCGCATTTCGACGCCGTGATCGCCGTCGATCCCGATGCAGGCACTGTCGAGGCGGAAGGAATGACGAAGTTCGTCGATCTCGCGGACGCAACGCTCGCTCACGGGACGATGCCCGCCGTTGTCCCCGAGCTCAAGTCGATCACGCTCGGCGGTGCCGTCGCGGGCGTCGGCATCGAGGCAACGTCGTTTCGACACGGGCTCGTGCACGACACGATCGTCGCAATGGACATCCTGACCGGCGATCGGCGCATCGTCCACTGCACCGCGGACAACGAGCATCGCGATCTCTTCTTCGGCTTTCCGAATTCGTACGGCACGCTGGGCTATGCGTTGAAGCTCGTCGCGCGTACGTTGCCGGTCAAGCGTCACGTGCGGATCGATCATGCACGCCGCGCGGATCCGGGTCGCTTCTTCGACGATCTCGCTCGCGCGTGCGCGGACGATGCAAACGATTTCGTCGAGGGCGTCGTCTTCGCGCGCGACGATCTCGTGCTCTCTTCCGCGCGCTTCGTCGATGCCGCGCCGTGGATCAGCGATTACACGTACGAGCGCATCTACTATCGGTCGCTGCGCGAGAAGGCGACCGACTACTTGACGACGCGCGACTATCTGTGGCGCTGGGATACCGATTGGTTCTGGTGCTCGAAGAACCTCGGTGCGCAGCATCCGCTGCTGCGCCGCGTGTTTGGCCGCAAGCGGCTCAACTCGATCACCTACCAGCGGATCATGCGCTGGAACACGCGCGCTGGCATCACTTCCGCAATCAATCGCTGGCGCGGCATCCATTCCGAATCGGTGATTCAGGACGTCGACATCCCGATCGCGCGCGCGGCGGAATTCCTCGACTTCCTGCACGAGGAAGTCGGCATTCTGCCGATCTGGGTCTGCCCGATCCGCGCGCCCGATCGGAACGCGGAGCCGACGCTTTATCGGCTTCCACGCGGGACGCTGTCGGTGAACTTCGGCTTCTGGGATACCGTGCCCTCGCGCGAGCGACGTCCCGCAGGCTTCCTCAATCGAAAGATCGAGCGCCGCGTGCAGGACGCAGGTGGGATCAAGTCGCTCTACTCCGATTCGTATTTCGACGAGTACGAGTTCTGGTCGATTTACAACCGCGCCGCATACGAAGCGCTCAAGGCGCGCTACGATCCGCGCAACGATCTCGGCGATCTGTATGCCAAGGTCGTGTTGCGGCGTTAGCGAAACTGCGCGTCGTCGATCGTCGCGAGAAAGAACTTGCCCTCGTCCTCGAACCGGCCGCTGCCGAAGTACCAGCCGACGCGCATGCGGACTGGAATCGTATAGCCGCCGAACGTGCCTTCCTGGTCGACGGCCGCGCCGAAATCGACCTCACGGAATTGCCCGCCGTCCGGGTTTCCCCAGCGCGGCAGCGCGACCGACTGCAGTGCTCCGCCGGAGACCTTGAGCGTCAGATCCTCATCGTGCGAATCCACGGCGAAGTGCGCGCGTGCGATCGATGCATCGTCCGCGCTCCACGTCACGTCGTCCGCGAGCAGAAGCGACGGCAGCCAGACAAATTCCGCGGCGAATCGACCTGCGGCTGACCGGGTGACGTCGGGCCCGGATGCGCGGACGATGGGCATGATGCCGGCGAGGCGCCAGTGCATGGCGCCGGCGCCATCGACGAAGCGGTCGACGCCGCGGATCGACGTCCCGGCCAGCTTCACGTTCGCGCGCCAGATCATGCCGCGATCGCGAACGATCACCTCTTCCGCGGTGAATCGCCGCCAGCGCCGCAATTTGATCGCGCCGTGCATCCGCAGGCGCACTGCGGACGCGAGCGGCGTGTCGGGGGCGATGGCGTGGGACAGGTAGCGCTGTGCAACCGGCGGCAGGTGACCGAAGTCCGCCGGGTTGAATCGTCGTTCGGATTTTGGCGCTGCGTTGAAGAAGGCGTCGAGGTCGAAGGCTTCGCGAGTCATCTCTCCTGCCACGCGAGGGCGGACGAAACGTCAAGTGACGGACGAGGGTCCGACGTATCAGTCAGCGGGAAGCGCCGGGAGTTCGACGCGGCGAGAAACGGAAACGCGCCCTGCGACAAGCGACCAGGCGAGCGATCTGCGAGAATCGATCGTTGTCGTCGATCGCAGACGCCGAAAGCGCTTGATCAGCGGCGCAAGTGCGAAGGCGTTGTCGCTACGTGGAGGATTCGATGCTGAAGCTCTTGTTGTCCGTGGACGGCTCGGCGAGCGCCGTCAATGCCACGCGCAAGCTCGTCGACACGCTGGGCTGGTATCGCGAGACGCCGTCGATCGAGCTTTGCACGGTCCATCTGCCGCTGCCACGCGTGGGAAACGTTGGTGCGTTCGTCAGCAAGGAGATGGTTCAGAAGTACTACGACGACGAAAGCGACAAGATGCTCGCGCCGAGCCGCAAGTTGCTCGACGCGGCCGGCGTCCCTTACACCGTGCAGAGGCTCCTCGGCCCGATCGCCGAATCGATCGTCGAGCGGGCGCACGCATCGGGCGCCGATATGATTTTCATGGGCACGCGCGGCATGTCGCCGCTTGCCAACATGGCGATGGGTTCCGTGGCGACGCGCGTCGTGCACCTCGCGCACGTGCCGGTGGTGTTGGTCCACTGATAGCGCGACCCCCAAATGAAAACAGCCGCGTCCCCGCAGCAGGACGCGGCCGAAAGAAGATCGCGCTCGCGCGTTACGGCTTGAGCTGCGCGCAGACCTCGCCACCAGGATGCGCGGCGCTATGGATGTTGACGTACAGGTCGCCGTCCTTGAACTCCTTCATCTGATCCGGCGTGAGCTTGGCGCCGGGAGGCGCGCTGAACGTGTCGCCGTTCTTGGTGAACGGCACGATCACCTTGCTCTTGCAGCCGTCCTTCCCTGCGTGAATGTGCGCGGCGGTGGGCGTGAAGCCGCTCGCGGTGACGCTGCCGCTCACGCTGCCGTCGTCGTTGATCGTGATCGATCCGCTACCGGAGCTGCTGCCCTGCACCGGCGGCACTTCCTGCTGCCCTGAAAGCTTCACCTGCATCGTCTCGGCGAGCGCGACGGCGGACACGAATGCGAGCGCCGCGGCGAACGACCAGCACGAAATCCTCATCGCAGTTTTGGATTTGAAAAATGCGTTCATCTTTGACCCTTCATGGATGGTGGAAGCCGGCGCGCCGAAGGCGCGGGTACACCGTGGCGACGCTCGACACATTGGGTGACGGCAAACCCGATCCGAACAAACACGCCGCCTGGCCGCACTATTCCAGTGCGCGGGCGCAAAAGCAGTGTACACCCACGCGACCCGGTCAGGCGCGCGCATCGGCAGCGAGTCGCCGCTACAATGGATGGCCTGCCCGGGTGGCGAAAAGGTATACGCAGGGGACTTAAAATCCCCCGGCCGCGAGGCCGTACCGGTTCGAGTCCGGTCCCGGGCACCACAGCAGCAGCCAGTAGTCACCGCTAACAGCCGTACCTCCACGCTTTTTTGCCTCTGTAAACAGCAAAAGCACTGGCCGCTACCGTCCGGCGGCGACCGCTTGCAACCGTGGGGTATGTTGGGGTACTTTCTGGGGCACGCGCTTGGGGTATCTGGCGCAGACCGGAGAAACGCGATGCCTCTGACCGTGACGACGATTCGGAACGCAAAGCCGCGTAGCAAGCCGTACAAGCTGTACGACGAAAGCGGCCTGTACCTGCTCATCAAACCGGATGGCGCGCGCTACTGGCGCTTCAAATATCGCTTCGCCGGCAAAGAGAAGTTGCTTGCGCTCGGCGTGTGCGACGAGGTTTCGTTAGCGGAGGCCCGGGAAGATCGCGACGAAGCGAAGCGCAAGATTCGCGAGGGCACCGACCCGGCCGAGGAACGCAAGACGCGAAAGCGTCAGGATAAGCACGCGGCGGCCAATTCGTTCAAAGCCGTTGCCGAAGAATGGATGATCCG
>Ga0070731_10002749_pt1 | contig 16415 bp, 15 predicted proteins | sample Coa_R1_2_FD_66448 | JGI IMG/M metagenome (GOLD analysis project Ga0070731, IMG submission 66448) | Surface soil microbial communities from Centralia Pennsylvania, which are recovering from an underground coalmine fire - Coalmine... | ecosystem: Environmental > Terrestrial > Soil > Unclassified ...
CTGCAAAGGCTGATCGTCACGCTGGCGATGATGCGCGCCGGCATCAGCGTAGCGCCGATCGATCCCGCGACGCTGCCTCATCTGCGTGCTCACGGCATCTACAACGTCATCTTCGCCGGCGAGGGCCTGATGTTGTCAGGCGGCCGCAATATCCGGTTCGAAGACTCTTGGCTGAAGCGCGATCCAAAATCACCTGCGCCAAAGCTCGCCGGCGCCAAAAGCCAGGCCGACCGCGCCAAGGCGATTTTCTTGATGCCCGGCGGCGGCGGCGCATTGAGAAAGACCGTTGTGCCGAGCGCTGCGCTGATGGCGCGGATCAGGGTCCTGCCGCTGATCGGGGAAGCGAATTATGATCGCGTTCTCATTGCGCCGGAACTGAGCACGCTCACCGGCTTCTGCCGCGCAGCGGTGAACCTCTACGCCGGGCGTACCGCTTGCTTCGCCGCTTCCAGCGCGGCGCAGGTGCTGGCGATCAAGACCTTCGGCGTCGATGCGCTTGTCTGCACGCCCCGAGAGGTCGCCAGCATCACCGATTACTTGTCCGCCGGCCGAAACGAGCCGGTGGATTCGCTGCGTGAAGTCTGGTTAGAGGAGGGCGCCATATCTCCCGATCTCGGCGGCAAGATTCACGCCCGACTTTGCCGGAACATTATCGCGGGCTTCGGCACCGCGGAAACTGGCCGCGTGGCGATTGCGAATTTTGACACGCTGGCCGACAGGCCTGGCGCCGTCGGCTATGTTGCTCCGCATGCGACGGTCGAAGTCGTCGGCGACAACGGCAATCCACTTGGGCCCGGTGAAGCCGGGCGCTTGCGCTGCCGTACCGAGTTCTTCGCCGAGGTTGCCGCGGCGAGCGGCGCCGAAGGGGGCGGGGACTCCGCCTGGTGGTATCCGGGACAGTCGGGGCGCTGCGGCGACGATGGGATGATCTACATCGTCGAACGCGGATTGAAGCCCTAGACCGGCTCGGCGTCGATCAGCACGAAGGCGACGACTGCGTTCTCGCTCGTGCGGTTGCTCCAGGCGTGATTGGTGCCGCGCTGAACCAGTACGTCGCCTGCCGTCAAGCGCACTTCGCCGTCATCCGCCATCGCGTAGATCTCGCCGGACAGCACGATGGCGTAGTCGATGGTACTGGTCTTGTGAAAGCCCGGATGGCGCGGGCTGTTGCGATCCGATGCCGCGGCGCGGCCGGAACCGTCATCGGGCAGTTTCTCTTCGTGCGCGATCGCCGCGAGGCGCTCGCTGTCGGGCGGATATTCGATGACGCGGAACACCGAGCCGTTTTTCGGCGGCGCCAGACGATGGCTGCGGGCAATGGCGTCCTTGCTGCCGCGATTGTCGGCGGGCGTGCCGGTCGTTTCCCACAGTTCATGGACGATGGCGCTGCCTTTCGTGCGACTGAACACGTGCGGGGTAGGGGCATCGATGATGAACGTCGATCGGCCATCGACATCATGACCGGTTACGACACGGCGGACGGTTTTCGGCATTTTCGCCTCGCTAGCGGCAGCCTTTGCGCGTGCTCGCCTTGTTGATGAGTTCGAACGGGCCGAGTTGTTGAGCGACGTCGGCGGCGTAGGCCGGATCGACCAGTTTCTCGGCCGGCGATGTCTTGCCGATCGTGCCCTCGCGCTGGAAAAAAGCCTGCATGTCGAGGATGCTGGCGATATTGAATTCACCATTCGGCGTGCGCGACTGCCAGGACATGCGGTCGAGCAGGTCGCGGTCGGTGCCGATGCGGTTCTTGAGAAAGATATCGATAATCTCGGCGCGGTTCGGTCCGCGATGATAGGCTTGGCAGTAGTCGCGGCCGGCGCGCGCCAGGGCGACGAAGAGCTTTTTCGCGGTATCTCCGTTCTGCCGCGCCCAATCGGTGTTGATGATGTAGCCGACGCTGCTCATCGGCAAGGGATGGATATAGTCGTCGGGATCGATCCAAGGCACACCGATTTTCTGCTCGATCATGCGCTCGGTGAATGGCGCCACTTCCATTGCGGCGTCGAGCGCGCCGTTCGTCATCGCCGCCGCCATTTGCGAGAAGGCGAGGTTCTTGGCCTCGATATCCTTCAGCTCAAGCTTGGCCGAGGCGAGTACGGAAGCGACTTCGTACATCGAGGTCGAGCCCGGCGAGCTCAAGCCTACAGTGCGGCCTATGAGGTCGGCCGGCGTGCGGATCCGGTCCTTCAGATCGCTGCGAATGATGATCTGGTGATAGGTCGGCGACGAGCCGCTTTCCAGCGCCAACATGACCGGCAGGTCCTGCGCTACTGAGTTGTAGAAGCCGGCATTGATGCCGCCTTGGGCGACCTGCACCTGGTTGGTGGCGAGGAACGCCACGGCCTTGCCGAGCGAATCGATGCGCTCGATATCGACGTCGAGCCCGGCGTCGCGGAAATAGCCCTTGTCGAGTGCGACGTAGGTCGTGCCGCCGGGCACGCTCGGCACCACCGCAATGGTAATTTTCTGTGCGGCCGCAGGAGCGGCCAATGCCAGGAGAACGGTGAGGGCGAAAACCGGCCGCATCGGCGAGTGCTAGCGGCCGGAGCGCATGCGCGCAAGCAGTTCAACCGTCGGATAGGAATCGGCCGGCAAACCGTATTTGATCTGCATGGCTTTCACCGCCTGCCGAGTCTTCAAGCCGAGGAAGCCGTCGATGGTGCCGACATCGTAGCCGGCGCGCGTCAGCATCGTCTGCAAGTCCTTCACGTCATTGAAGGCAAGCGCCGGCGGCGGATTGCCGCGATGCAGTGGCGGCGCGCCAGCGATGCGCGTCGCAAGAAAAGCGGCGGTGGTGGAATAGACCAGCGAATTGTTCCATTGCAGATAGACCTGGAAATTCGGGTAGACTAGGAACGCAGGCCCAAAACGTCCCATCGGCAGTAGCAGCGATGCGGCGAGATTGTCCGCCGGCAACGGCCGGCCATCGGCAAGCGTGACCCCGGACGAGGCCCATTTCGAGCGCGGTAGCTGAATCGCCAGATCGGCCTGATCCCACGGCAGGTTCGCCGGCACGCGCACTTCGGTGAGCCACGGCTCGCCGCGCTTCCAGCCCAGCCCGACGAGGTAATTGGCGGTCGAGCCGAGCACGTCGGGCGCGCTGCGCAGAAGATTGCGCTTGCCATCGCCGTCGTAATCGACGGCATACTGGTAATATTCCGAAGGCATCATCTAGGTTTGGCCGAGTTCGCCCGCCCAAGAGCCGATCATGTCCTCTGGCCGCAGATCGCCGCGCTCGATCAGGCGCAGCGCATCGATGAGCTGAGGGCGAAAGCGGTCGGCACGTCGGCAATCATAAGCAAGCGAGGCAAGCGCACTCAAAGAGCGCTCCCTGCCCATATTGGCGCCGAAGTCGCTTTCCAGCGCCCAGAACGAGACGATGACAGGCGCCGGCACGCCATATTGCTGATCGATCCTCGCGAAGACCGGCGCATAAGCTTTGATTTTCGCCGCGCCGGTCTGAATCCGGTACGCCGCGGCCATGCGGTCGGAAAATTCCAGAAACGTCTGGGTGAAAACGCGCTGGCCGTGATCGATGTTCACGATGCGCTGATCGTAGGTGAGGAAAGGCGAGGCTTCGGCGACCGTGCGCTGCGATACGCCGTTCGCCATCGCCTCGCGCTCCAGCGCTGGGAGCCAGGACTCGAACGGCCCCGAGGTGCGGCACGGCACGGCGGCATTGGCCGAGCCCGCCGCCAGCAGGGTCAGAAGGAGTAATGATGCAACCGCGATTTTGCCGGCAATCCTGTTTTTCGTCACGGTCGATGGGAATTCAAATACCACTGTAAAATCTCCTCGCCGGTCCAATATTCGACGCCGTCGAAGCGGCGCGCGTAATCATAGATCGCTTCGAGATATTTTATCCGGTGCGGTTGACCGCTGAGATAGGGATGGATGGCGAGCGCCAGGATTTTGGCGCGGTGTTCGCCCTCGGCATAGAGCCGGTCGAACTGATCGATGGTGCGCTTCAACAGATAATCGCTCTCATGGTGCTGCACCGCCATCATCGGGATGTCGTTGAGCTCCATCGTATAGGGCAGCGTGACCAGCGGGCCATGCCGAGTTTGGATTGTGGTCGGCTCGTCGTCATAGACCCAGTCGCCGATATATTTGATGCCGGCTTGCGCCAGCACGTCGGGCGTTTCCAATGTCTGCGTGAGGCCCGGTCCGAGCCAGCCGACCGGACGTTTGCCAGTAAAGCGCTCGATGACATCGAGTGAGCGCGCGATCATCTTTTTCTGGTCGCGCTCGTGATGAATGGCGCCCTGCTGGTAGGAGTGGCCCATGAATTCCCAAGCGTCGTCGTTGGCCTGCTGTGCGACGCGCGCGTAATCTTCGCAGACGCGGGCATTGATCGCCAGCGTGGGACGAATCTGCAAACGCTTGAACAGATCGAAGAAGCGCCACACGCCGACCCGCATGCCGTATTCGTGCCAGCTCCAGTTCGGCACGTCGGGAATGAGGGTCTGTCCCGCCGGCGGAGCGAGAACTTGCCGCGCCATTGGCTTGCCGATGTCCCATACTTCGAGATTGACGATGCTCCAGAATACGAGCCGGCTGTTATTCGGCAGCTTGAGCGGCCCACGGTCCACGATGGCCGAAAATGCAGCGCGTTCGCGCGGCAGCATCGGCCCGCGGCGTTTTTTCGCTATGCGTCTTTTCATGGTAAGCTTTGCTTCCCCCGATCGCCGCTCCGCGCAGGCCAAAACCATATGCCGATGCGCATACTTAGGACAACTTTGAGACAGTTCACGGCGCCCGCCGTTGCTCGATCACAACCTTGTTAGAGGGGGCAGAATCACTTGTAGTCTGGGGTCAAGAGATCATGTATGGAACCAACGCTCGGGGGACTAATTATTGTCCCAGCTATTGCGAATCCACTATTAATCCCCGCTACTTGCGGACCAACTATGCCGCGCTCCGCCGTTTCCAAGCGTGTTCGGATCTCCGATCCGGCCAGTGATTCCTTGGCTGTCGCGGCAGGCGCCAAAGACCCTCGCGAGTCCTGGCTTACAGCCTTTCGCGCGATCCGGGCCGAGACGGAGCGCCGCGCTGCGCCGCTGTCCGCCGAGGATCAGGTCATCCAGTCGATGCCGGATGCGAGCCCCACCAAATGGCATCGCGCTCACGTCACGTGGTTCTTCGAACAATTCCTGCTGCGGTCCCTGGCGCCGGGCTATCGCGTATTTGATGAGCGGTTCGCTTATCTGTTTAATTCATATTACGTGCAGGCCGGACCGCGGCAGGCGCGGCCGCAGCGTGGACTGATCACCCGCCCGACAGCCGCCGAGGTCGGCGCCTATCGCGCGCACGTCGATGCCGCGATCTGTGCTTTGATCGAATCCGCCAAGGACTTGAGCAAGATTATTCCGATCGTCGAGATCGGATTGAATCACGAGCAGCAACACCAGGAACTACTTCTCACCGACATTCTTCACGCATTTTCATTCAATGAGACGGAGCCGACGTACGACGCGGATTGGCAATGGCCGCATACATCCGGCAAGGGCGCTGCCCTCGGTGCGCGAATCGCCGGCATTCACACGATCGGCCATAGCGGCGACGGCTTCTGCTTCGACAACGAGCAGCCGGCCCATCAGGTGGTATTGCGGCCGGCACGGATTTCGCCTTCGCTTGTGACCAACCGCGAGTGGCTAGAGTTCATCGCCGATGGCGGTTACACGACGCCGACACTTTGGCTATCGGATGGCTGGGCGACTGTCGAAGCCCAGCGTTGGGACGCGCCGGGCTATTGGCGCAAGATCGACGGCGAATGGTTCTCGATGACACTTGGCGGCTTGCGGCCTGTCGATGCAGCCGCCCCCGTTTGCCACATCAGTTATTACGAAGCCGATGCATTCGCGCGCTGGGCCGGCAAGGATTTGCCCACAGAAGAGGAGTGGGAAGTCGCCGCCAAAAGCGGCGCGCTCACTGATGCGTTCGGTATCGTCTGGCAATGGACGCGCAGCGCTTACGCGCCTTATCCCGGCTACAAGGCGGCGCCCGGTGCGCTCGGCGAGTACAACGGCAAGTTCATGGTCAACCAAATGGTGTTGCGCGGTTCGTCGCTGGCGACGCCCGACGGTCATTCCCGCCCAAGCTACCGGAATTTTTTCTATCCATCGGCGCGCTGGCAGTTCGCCGGGCTGCGCCTCGCCGAATACGAAAGCTGAGCAACGCCATGAGAAGTGTCGTCCAACCCGTGCCAGTCCCCGCGGGGTCGGCCGCTCCAGCCGATGCATTCGCGGCCGATGTCACCGCCGGCCTCACCGCGAAACCGAAGCGGCTGCCGCCGAAATATTTTTACGATTCGGCCGGATCCGCCCTGTTCGATCGCATCACCAGCCTGCCCGAATATTATCCGACACGGTGCGAACTCGGTCTTTTGCAGGATAACGCGCCGGCGATCGCCTTCCTGTTTCCACAGGGTTGCGCGCTGATCGAATTCGGTTCCGGATCGAGCCGCAAAGCGCGGATTCTTCTCGGTGTGGCGGCGACCGTGGAGGCCTATGTCCCGGTCGACATTTCCGGCGATTTTCTGCACCAGGAGATTGCTCAACTTCGCCGTGAGTTTCCGCACCTGACGGTGCAGCCGGTGGTCGCGGATTTCACCCAGAAACTGGCGCTGCCGCCCGCCGTTGCCGGCCTGCCGCGCGTCGGGTTCTTCCCGGGTTCAACCATCGGCAATTTCGAGCCGCATGAGGCGTGCAATTTCATGCGCCACGCCGCGGGCGTCCTCGGCGCCGGCTCGGTCCTGGTGATTGGCGTCGATCTGGTCAAGGACGCGAAGATTCTTTACCGCGCCTACAACGATGCCGACGGCATCACCGCGAAATTCAATCTCAATCTGCTGACGCGCATCAATCGCGAACTCGGCGCGGACTTCGACCTAAGCGCATTCGAGCATCATGCCTTCTACAACAGCGAGCAGAGCCGGATCGAAATGCACCTCGCCAGTACGCGACGTCAGAAGGTGAGGGTTAACGGCACCACGATCGATTTTCGCGCCGGCGAAACGATCCACACCGAGAACAGCTACAAATACACGATCGAGTCGTTCCAGGCGCTGGCCCGCGGCAGCGGCTGGTCGCCGCTCAAGACCTGGAGCGACGGCATGTTCGCAGTGCACGCCATTGAGATCACGGACGGCAGATGACGAAGATCGGACGGCGGACAAGGATGTTCCGTTTGTTTGCGGCATTTTCCGTCGTCCGACCTCCGTTCTCTGTCCTCTGATTCATGCCGGTCTGCGAAGCCGATCCGTGGCGCTTGCAGTATTTCGCGCACGTCAAGACGTCCGCCAATATTCCGACTGAAGACTCTGACGCCTGGCAGTGGTATCCGGCGCACCGCTGGATTTACGACAAGTTGGCGGTAGCGCTCAGTCAAAAGCTCGATGCCGGCCCGCACGGAACGCCGGTGCCCCGCTTTCCGGTTTTTTCCAAGCCGATCGTCAATCTCAAAGGCATGGGAGTCGGCAGCCGCGTGCTGCACTCGCAAGCCGACTACGACCGGCACTACGCGCCCGGCCACTTCTGGATGACGTTGCTCGAAGGCCGCCACGTTTCCTCGGACATCGCCATCGTCGGCGGCGAGCCATGCTGGTGGCGCCATGTGACTGGAAAGCCGGCGGGCGAGGGCACCTTCGACTACTGGACGGTGCATGCGGAACCGGACGCCGAAATCGAAACCCATTGCGGCGCGTGGGTGCAAAAAAATCTTGTCGGCTACACCGGCATGCTCAATCTGGAGACAATCGGCGGCACGATCATCGAGGCGCATCTGCGTTTCGCCGATCAGTGGCCCGATCTCTATGGTCCCGGCTGGGTCGACGCGCTGGTTGTCCTTTACGAAGGCGGCGATTGGATTTTTGACGACGACGACCGCAGCGAGGGTTACAGCGTCGTCCTGTTCGGGCCGAACGGGCGCCGCTACCGTCATCCGCCGCCGGCACTGGTCGAGGAGATCAGGCGCGCCCCCGGCGTCACCAGCGTCCAAATCACCTTTCATGAAGATCGCGCGCCCGAGCAGCACGCCATGCCGCCCGGTGGTTTCCGCCTCGCAATCGTCAACGGCTTCGACTTGCGTGCCGCGCTCGCCGCGCGCGAGCGGCTTCGGGCCCTTTTTCTGGGCGGCGGGGCGTAACCCTCCCCACCGGCGTCAAGGTCAACTATAGTGGCGCCGAGACGATCATCCGCCCGGTGAAGGATGTGCTCATGCGCCGGCTGCCGTTCGGGCTTGCTGCGCTCGTCGCACTGTCTCTTGCAGCGCGGCCCGCGCTCGCGCTGGAGCAAGTCAAGATCGGTATCGGTTACGGTCTTGCTTTTCTGCCGGGGTACATTTGCGACGATCTCAAACTCGTCGAGAAATACGCCAAGGCGCAGCATCTCGACGTCAAGGCAAGCTATCCGCGCTTGCTCGGCGCCGGCCCGATGCAGGACGCGATGGGATCCGGTGCCGTCGACATGGCGCCGTTCGGCATCGCACCGTTCCTGACTGTATGGGAACAAAAAAAAGACAGCCCGCAGCAGATCGTCGCCGTATCCGGCCTGACCACGATGCCGCTCACGCTGTTGAGCAACCGGCCGAAGGTCTCGACCATTTCCGGCCTCGGGCCGACCGACCGCATCGCGATGCCGTCGTTGACCGCGCCGCAGATGTTTCTGCTGCAAATGCAGGCAGTGAAAGTCTTCAACAAGTCCGATCGCTTTGACGGTCAGGTCGTCGCGCTGCCGCCGGCGGATGCGCTGAGCGCGTTGATCGACGGAACGGGCGTCGTGACGGCCTATTTCGCGTCGCCGCCATATACGCAGCTCGCGCTCCGTGACGGCAAGATTCACGTTCTGTTTGGCTCGTCAGACGTGGTGGACGGCAAGGCGTCATTCCTGATTATGGCGGCGACGCGTGCGTACGTCGACGGGCACCCGCAGATGCCCGAGGTGATCGAAAAGGCGATGGACGAGGCCGCGCATATCATCCGCGAAGATCCGCGACGTGCGGCGCAAATCTACCTGACGCATGAGCCGTCAAAGGCACTCGGTAGTTCGGTGATCGAAACCGTGTTGCGCGAGATCAAGGACGAGTTCGGCAGCGGGATCTACGGTGTAAAGGCTTTTGCAGACTTCATGGTCAATCAGGGCGAGCTCAAGGAGGCGCCACGGAGCTGGCGCTACATTGTCGCGCCCGCGATGATGAATTGGCCGCGCACTTAAGCCGCATAGCTGCTCATGACCGAAGTCCGCTTGACGCAACCGGCGGGCGAGACGAGAATCCGAGTCAATAAGACAGCCGATGATTTTATCGGCCCGCAAGCCGTTGTGGGAGGACGCAATGCCGAAACGCCGTCAGGCTGCCGACGCCAACCGCCGCAATTTCCTCAAAGGCGCGGGACTTGTGGGCGCCACCGCGGTCGCAGCGGTGACGCCGCCGGTCGGCGCTAACGCATTTCCCGCTGCACCGCAGGAGAAAGCGAAAGCGGCGCTGCCGGGGCCGCGGCAGATCGCGGCTGAAACCATGCCGCCGGCAGGCGATCCGGTGAATCAGACGACGAGCGGCGGCGACTTCATGGCCGACGTCATTAATTCGCTCGGCATCGAATACATGGCGATCAATTGCGCCTCGAGCTATCGCGGCCTGCACGAGTCAATCGTCAATCACGGCAACAACAAGCCGGAAATCATCACCTGCGTGCACGAGGACATCGCGGTCCACATGGCGCAGGGCTATGCCAAGATCGAAGGCAAGCCGATGGCCATGGCGTGCCACGGCGTGGTCGGCCTGCAACACGCCACGATGGCGATGTACAACGCTTGGTGTGACCGGGTGCCGGTGCTGGTATTCGGCGGCAATATCATGGAGGCCGACAAGCGCGCGCCCGGCGCGGAATGGCTGCATGCCGGCGTCGATATCGGCCAGATCGTCCGCGAGTTCACCAAGTGGGACGATCAGCCTGCCTCGCTGCAGCATTTTGCCGAGTCGACGGTCCGCGCTTACAAGATCGCGACCACGCCGCCGATGGGGCCGGTGTTCCTGGCGCTCGACGCCGAACTGCAAGAGAATCCGATCCGCGACGCGGAAAGCCTGCGCATTCCAAAATTTGCGCCGGTGATCCCGCCGCAGGGCGATTCAGGCGCCATCGCAGAAGCTGCAAAGATGCTGGTCGAGGCGCAAAACCCGATCATCGTCTGCGACCGTGTGGCGCGGACGCCGGCCGGCATGGCTAATCTGGTGGCGCTTGCCGAGACGCTGCAATGCGGCGTTATCGACAATGCCGGCCGGATGAACTTCCCGTCGCGACATCCGCTCAACCAGAGTTTTCGCCGAACCCTGATCGGCCAGGCCGACGTCATCCTGGCGATCGAGATGAACGACCTCTGGGGCACGCTGACGCATTTCAGCGACCGCATCGTGCGCAAGTCACGCCCGGCGACCAAGCCGGACGCAAAAATCATTACGCTTGGCGTGCGCGATCTCTTTCTCAAATCCAACTATCAGGACTTCGGCCGCTGGCAGGACGTCGACCTCGACATCGCTGGCGACGGCGAGGCATCGCTGCCGGCGCTTACCGAAGCGGTGCGGCGGCTGGTCGACGACGGCCGCAAATCGGCTTTCGAGAATCGCGGCAAGAAACACGCTGCCGCGCACCTGGCGATGATGGAGCGCTCGAAGACTGACGCGACCATCGCCTGGGACGCGAGCCCGATCACCACCGCGCGCATGTGTGCCGAGGTCTACAACCAGATCAAGGACGAAGACTGGTCGGTGGTCGGCACCGCGATCCGGCTAAACTGGATGCACCGGCTTTGGGACTTCAAGAAGCCCTATCAGTGGAATGGTGGCTCAGGCGGCGCGGGCGTCGGCTATAATCTGCCGGCGTCGCTTGGCGCGGCGCTTGCCAACAAGAAGCATGGCCGTTTCACGCTCGCGTTCGGTGGCGATGGCGATTTCATGTTCAATCCGGGCGCGCTGTGGACCGCCGCTCACCATCAGATTCCGATCCTCTATATCGTTCATAACAACCGCGCCTATCATCAGGAGTACATGTACCTCGTGGCGATGGCGGCACGGCACGGCCGCGGCGTCGACAAGATGGACATCGGCACGACGATCAAGAATCCGAATATCGACTACGCCACCGTAGCGCGCGGCATGGGCGCACATGGAGAGGGGCCGATTACCGATCCCAAGGACCTGGCGCCGGCGCTGACCCGAGCTATTGCCGCCGTAAAGGCCGGAGGTCCGGCGGTGGTCGATGTCGTGACCGATCCGCGCTGAGGAGCTGAACAATGAAGAAATTCAAATGGCTCGCGGCGACCGCGTGGGCCGCCGCAGCCCTGATCACCGCCGCGGTAGCTCAGGATGCGCCGCGGGGCGATGCCGCCAATGGCAAGCGCATTTTCCTCGCCGACGGTTGCTTCACCTGTCACGGCCGCTCCGGGCAAGGCGGGGCTTATAATGGTCCGGCGCCGGTCCTCGCGCACACGATACTGCCGTTCGACGGCTTCAAGGGCCAGGTGCGCAACCCGGCGAATGACATGCCAGCCTATTCCGACGCCGTCCTGTCGGATCAGGACATCGCCGACATCTACGCGTTCGTGCAGTCGCTGTCGGGACCGGGCTCGCTAAAGGATTATCCGATCCTGAACAATTAGGGCTAGCTGCAGTCGGGACGAATAATTTGGGAGCGCCTGGCCACGCCGATGCGTCTGAGTGGTGAGGTTCCGAAGTAACGGCGCATCGTCGGGCGATAATATGTTGGCATACGCCGAATGCCTCCATGAGCACGCGGCCGTCGCTTGCATCGATGCGTTGTTGCGCCAAATGCGTTCCGCGCCATTCGATCCGCGTTCCGACTCAGGCGAAGGCCTTCTCGACAAATTTCCGAACAGAGTGTTCTTCTCCCGTGGCCAAATGTAGTCGTCCGGTTTTGGCCCTGATGAATTGGCCGCGCACTTGAACCGAGGCTGCCGGACAGGTAGACGATTGTGACTTTCAGTCCAGCCACCTACTTTTCATCGCATTGCAACGCACGGGAAACTCATGGCCGACACCCTTAATGTCATCACTATTTGCGGCAGTCTGCGCAAAGCTTCCTCCAACGCCGCCTTGGCGCGCACATTGCCCTCATTGGCGCCAGCCGGACTTTCGATCAAACCGGCGCCGGCCTGGGACAGGATTCCGATCTACAATCACGACATCCAGGCAGACAGCGGCTTTCCCGCCGAGACTGTTGCATGGGCCGACGCGATCCGCGCCGCCGACGGCGTGATTATCGTCTCGCCTGAGTATAATTGGACCATTCCGGGCGGACTGAAGAACGCGATCGACTGGGTGTCGCGCATGAAGGACGTGCCGTTCAAGGACAAGCCGGTGGCGATCCAGTCCTGCGCCGGCGGCGTGCTTGGCGGCGCCCGCATGCAATATCACTTGCGGCAGAGCTTGACCTCGATCGACGCCTTGCTGTTCGGCAAACCGGAAATTCTGGTCACGTTCGCGCCCAAGAAGTTCGACGAGAAAACGCTTGCGCTCACCGACCAGCCGACCATCGACATCGTCAAACAGCAGCTCGCCGGATTTGAGAAATTCATCCGGCGGCTTACCGGAAAGAACTAGCCATGGCACGCCTCGACGGCCGTGTTGCGATCCTGACCGGCGGTGCCAAGGGGATCGGGCGGCACTATGCGCATCGCCTCGCCGGCGAGGGTGCCCGCGTGATGATCGCCGATATCGCCGACGGCAAGGATCTCGCCGCTGAGATCGCGCACAGGCACGGCGCGAATTCCGTGGCGAGTGCGGTGACCGATGTCAGCGATGAGAGCGCGGTGAAAGCACTGGTCGCCCAGACCGTCGAGCGGTTCGGCAAGATCGACATTTTGGTCAACAATGCCGCGCTGTTCGCGCCGCTCGCGGAGCAGAAGGTGATCGAGATCGACGTCGGCCTGTGGGACAAGGTCATGTCGATCAACATTCGCGGCGTGTTCCTGATGACCAAGCATGTCGCGCCGCACATGATCGCGCAGAAATACGGCAAGATCATCAATATCAGTTCCGGCACCGTGGCCCGCGGCATTCCCAATTTCGCGCACTACGTGACGTCAAAGGGCGCGGTGACCGCATTCACGCGATCGGTGTCGAGGGAGCTCGGCGAGTACAATATCTGCGTCAACAATCTCGCTCCGGGCTTCACGCTAAGCGAGAGCGTAATCAAGGAAAATCCCCAGCATCTTGCGCACTCGCAAGCGCCCTCGCTGGTGCGCCGCGCGCTCAAGCGCGACGAATACCCGGAGGACCTGTTGGGGGCGCTGGTGTTCCTGTCGTCGGCCGACAGCGACTTCGTCACCGGCCAGACCATCGCGGTGGACGGCGGCGCGACCAATAACTGAGCCAAAAGCTACGGCGGCACGGTTAGCCGCATAGGTGGCCCGCAACTTCCAGCGGTTACGCGCTATTTCCGCGAGCCCGGCGATGGACTATATTCCGCGCCAAGCAGCATAGCTTTTTACGCCTTTTGGAGGACGCCATGGCCGTCGCGACCGCGGAAAAGACCAGCCCAAGCCCGAAACACAATATCGAAGCGATGCGGGAAGCCTTCTACCAACGGATCGCCAAGAAAGACATGGCGCCGCTGTGGAAGGTCATGAAATCGGTCGTCACCAAGGAGCCGGTGACCCGCTCTGCGCCTCATGTCTGGCAGTATAGCGACGTCAAAGCGCTGGTGATGGAATCGGGCGGTTTGATCACCGCCGAAGAGGCCGAGCGGCGGGTGTTGATCCTCGAAAATCCGGCCATGCACGGCGAATCGCGCGCCACCAATACGCTGTTCGCCGGCGTGCAGATGATCATGCCGGGCGAGGTGGCTCCGGCACACCGCCACGTCTCGTCCGCGATCCGTTTCGTCCTTGACGGTGAGGGGGCCTACACCGCGGTGGAAGGTGAGAAGGCCTACATGTCGCGGGGCGACTTCGTCATTACGGCCAACTGGGCGCCGCACGACCACGGCAACCCCTCGAAGCAGCCGATGCTGTGGCTTGACGTGCTGGATTTCCCGGCAGTGAATTTTTACGAAGCCTCGTTCGCCGAGCATTTCGACGAGGCGACTCAGGAAACCACCCGTCAGGATGGCGATTCGCTCAACTTCTACGGCTCGGGCGTGCTGCCGGACGGCACCGCGCAGATGAACCGCAGCCCGATCATCAACTACACCTATGCCCGTACCCGCCCGATCATTGAGCGGATGATGAAGGCTGGTGAGATCGACAAGCGTCACGGCGCGCGCGTGCGTTACGCCAACCCCGTCACGGGCGGCCCGGTGCTGCCGACCATGGGCGCCTGCCTCGCGATGCTGCCGAAGGGTTTCAAGGGCGAGCCGTATCGCGCGACCGACGGCACCATCTTCGTCTGTGTCGAAGGCCACGGCACCACCACGGTCGACGGCAAGACGCTGGAATGGGGGCCGAACGACGTCTTCGTAGTGCCGTCGTGGAAAACCTATTCGCACAACGCGCCGGAGCAGTCGGTGTTGTTCTCGATCTCGGACCGGCCGGCGCAGGAATCGCTGGGCATCTGGCGCGAGGCTAAGTGACGGCGGCGACCGCTTTCACCCACGACGTTCCGCCGCAACGTGTCGTCTTCGCCTCCGGTGCGCTCGCGCGCGTCGCGCAGGAGGTGGAAAGACTCAATATCGGCCGCGCGCTGGTTTTGGCGACGCCTGGCAGCGGCGCGCGGCTTGGCCAAAAGATCAACGCCATCCTCGGTGCGCGCGGCGCGGGACTGCACGCGCAAGCCGTCATCCATGTACCCAAGGCTGTCGCAGAAGCGGGCCTGCACGCCGCGCGCGAGGCAAAAGCCGACGGGCTTGTTGCGGTGGGCGGCGGCGCCGCAATCGGGCTCGCCAAGGCGATCGCCCTGCAGACCGCGTTGCCGATCCTTGCCGTGCCGACGACCTATTCCGGCTCGGAAGCGACGCCGATCTATGGAATGACCGACGGCGAACGCAAGATCACCGGCCGTGATGTGAAGGTCGTGCCGCGCACCATTGTTTACGATCCGGATCTGACGCTTGGCCTGCCGGCTGCTGTCAGCGCCGCGAGCGGCATGAACGCCATCGCCCATTGCGTCGAGGCCCTTTGGGTGGAGGGCCGTACGCCGGTCACGGCGGGGCTCGCGAGCGAAGCGATGCTCCGGTTCGGTCGAAGCCTGCCGGCAGTCGTCGCCGACGGATCCGATGCTCCGACGCGCGCGGATTGTCTGATCGCCGCATGGCTCGCGGGAACGGTGCTGTGCGCCGGCACTGCGCTCCAGCACAAGCTTGCCCATGTGCTCGGCGGCCTTGGGCTGCCCCATGCAGAGGCACACGCGGTCATCCTGCCGCATGTCGTACGATTTAATCTTGAAGCGGCGCCGGAGGCCAAGGCCCGCCTCGCCGAAGCGCTCGGCAGCGGCGATCCGGCGGACGCGATCGCGCGCATGCTGAAGAAATTTCCGATTCCGGAACGGTTGCGCGAGATCGGCTTCGACAGCGCCAAAACCGGATTTGTCGCCGACGAGGTTGCCGCGGGCTCGATCGTCGCGCCGCGGCCAGCCACCGCCGGCGCAGTGCGCGAACTGCTGGCAGCGGCATATTAGAGCGCGCGCCGATAGGAGGATCACGCCGGAGGCGATCGGTCCTGACTTGAGCGGCGCCGGCCGTGCTACTGCACCGTGATATTGCCTTCGCGAAGTACTTTGCCCCAGCGCCTGGTCTCGCTGCGAACAAAGGCATCGAGTTCGCCGGGCGTACTCGACACCGCAATGATGCCGGCTTCATCGAGCCGGTGCGCCACTGCCGGATCGGCATAGATCGTCGCGATGAAATTCTGCAACTTGCCGACGATTTCCTTGGATGTACCGGCTGGCGCGTAAAACGCGATCCAGGTCGAAATATCGCCGAGATCTGGCACGCCAGCGGCTTCCGCAAGCGGCGGCAGGTCGGGCAGCTGCTTCAGAGGCCGCTCGCTCAATTTGGCGAGCGCCCGGAACTTGCCGTCCCTGATCAGTGGAAGGCTTGACGCAACGCCGTCGATGCCGAAATCGACGCTGCCGGTGAGCAGGCCCTGTACCGTTTCGGCGCTGCCCTTGTAGGGAATGATCGCGAAATTCGTGTTGGTGAGTTCCGCAAACAACAGCGCGGCGAGCCGCCCGTTGGTCGTGCCGCCGCCGAAATTGAGCTTGCCGGGCTTGGCCTTGAGCAGGTCGATCAGGTCCTGGACATTCTCGGCGCTGGAATCAGCCCGCACTTCGAGCAGCGAGATATTTTTGGCGCCGAGCGAGATCGGCTGGAAGTCCGTCAACGGATCGTAGGGCAGCTCTTTCTTCAGCAGCGGATTAAGCACCATCGTGGAGTCCATCGCCGCCAGTAGCGTGTAGCCGTCTGGATC
>Ga0070731_10002750_pt1 | contig 16409 bp, 16 predicted proteins | sample Coa_R1_2_FD_66448 | JGI IMG/M metagenome (GOLD analysis project Ga0070731, IMG submission 66448) | Surface soil microbial communities from Centralia Pennsylvania, which are recovering from an underground coalmine fire - Coalmine... | ecosystem: Environmental > Terrestrial > Soil > Unclassified ...
GGCGGCGGCCCTCTGTGCGGGGGCGCGAGCCGCCCAGATCGGCACCGCGTTCCTGCTCTGCCCCGAGGCGGGCACGAGCGAGGTCCACCGACAGGCGATCCGGAGCTCGGGCGAGACCGCGCTGACTCGGGGGTTCACCGGGCGCCTCGCGCGCGGGATCAAGAACGAGTTCATGTCCGAGCACAGCGCCGGGGCGCCGGTGGCGTATCCCGAGCTCCACTACGTGACCGCGCCCCTGCGCGCCCACGGCCGCGAGCAGGGCGATCCGGACCTGGTCAACCTGTGGGCGGGCGAGGCCCACGCGCTGGCCGAGGAGCTGCCGGCGGCCGAGGTGGTGAGGCGGCTTCTCAGATCTCCAGCAGCTGACCCTCGGGGCCGACGTTGAGCACTCGGGTCGTCCCGATCATGGCCTCGGCGCCCCAGCACTGGTGGATGTGCCCGCAGATGACCAGCGCCGGGCGCTTTCGTTCGATCGCTTCGCGCACCGACGTGCTGCCAAGGTGGCGGCCGTGAACCTCGTCCACGTAGCCCTTCGGCGGGGAGTGGACCACCAGAACAGCGCCCTCAGGGCAGTCCTCGAGCTTCTCGGCGGCCTCCTCCTCGCTCAGGTCAAAGCTCCATGGGAATGGAGTCGGGGGGATCCCGCCACCCAGGCCGAAGAACTGGGCTCCGGAGATCTCCTTCGCCTGGCCGTGGAGAACGTCGGCGCTCGGCCACACCGCGCAGGCGCGCCAGAGCTGGGTATCTGACTCGGCGTTACCGGGCACGAGCACGGTCGGCCTGGCGATCGCGCTCAGCGTCTCGATCGTGCCCTCGAGCCCCAGTCGCATCGTCGCGTAGTCGCCAGCGCCGACCACGATGTCTGCCTCGCCGGCCAGCTCGACCAGCCTCGCGGCGTGGTCGTTATCTCGATGCAGGTCGCTGAAGGCGAGCAGCTTCATCGGGATCCGGGCGGCCTGAGAAACAGAGCAGTCGCGAGATCGGGATCGGCGGCGAGCAGCGAGTCAAGCGCGGTGATGAGACGACCGACGGTGCCAGGATCACCGCGCGGGAACTGGCGGTCGCTCGTGAAGATCAGGTGCGCCGTCGGCTGCCCCTGGGCGAGCGCGTCGGCCTCAATACGCGAGAAGTCCTGAACGTTCTCCGTCACGAGCACTCTGGCCGGGGCGGTGGATGCCGCCCACACCTCCTCATCCGGCTCACCCTCGAGGGTCCGATACTCCGGATCGTGCACGGAAGCGACGTCGTGGCCACGCGCGCGAAGCTGCATCGCGATCACCGGTGCGTACATCTCGTCGAGCAGCAGCTTCACCCGAGCAGGCGCCGCTCAGTTTCAAGCGCCTGCTCGAGCTGCTCGGCCTCCTGATCGTTGGCGGCGATAAAACGGTCGACCTCGTCGGGGTATTCGCCGTAGTAGCTCACCGCGATTCGAATCTTCTCGACCGGCACGCCGATCCGCTCACCGAGCGCCCGGACGAGCTTCTCGCCACGCTCCGGCGCGCTCCGCGCCGCGGCGATCACCTCCCACACGTCGGGGCCGCCAATCACGACCGCGCGGCGACCGGCCGGGCCATCCCGAAACACGATCCCCGGATGGCGATCCAGCCGCATGCCTTCGCCGATGTAGCGCTGAGCGAGCCGCACGATCGGCTCGCCGCTCTGGGCGCTTCGCTCGCGCAACGCGCGTAGCGTCTCGGACTCAATCCGGATCGCTTCACTACTCATGTAGCGAAGTGTAGACGGTCACGTGAGGGGCGCCCGGATGACCCGCATCCATACGGGTCATCCGGGCAGTCAGGAAGCGGGGGCGGCTCCCTGACGGCTTTGAAAATGTCTCCTGCCGGAAACCTTCTCTCTCTGTGCGCCTACGGGGTTAGCTGTCGGGCTCGCGCTGAGAGCTCGCGCTACGCCGCTTGACCTGGCGGCGATTCGCCCCTGGAGCCGGACGTGGCTCCCTCGGGTCCCCCGCTCTCCGATCGCGGGGCGAGCGGAGATTCGGCTGGCTTATGTCGGCGCGTCAAACTACCACGCGGGCCGCCCGAATCCTCCGCGGGCAAGTGCGGGATCCTTTCTGTCTTGCTTGAGCGAGTCACCCCGCTCGACCTGAGTAATCTCCGCATAGAGCAGCACGGGCTGCCGATGAACGTCGGCGCGCTCGCCATCATCGAGCCGGGGGCGCTGCTCGATTCATCGGGGGAGCTTGAGCTTGACGCGATCAGGTGGAGGATCGAGGACCGCCTCCACCTGGCGCCGCGGCTTCGGCAAAGGCTCTACTGGCCGGGTTTCGGATTCGGCGCGCCGGTGTGGGTCGATGACGCGAGCTTCGACATCAGCCGGCACATACGGACGTGCCCGGTTCCTGCCCCTGGCGGCGAGGATGCGCGACTAGCGAAGTGCGTGGAGCTGAACGACCGGCCATTTGACCGAGCGCATCCGCTGTGGGAGATCTGGTTCCTCACCGAACGGCCCGACGGGGGCGTCTCGATGCTGGTTCGCTTTCACCACGTTCTCGCGGATGGACTCGCGGCGCTGATGCTGCTCGGGGTCCTGTTCGACTCAGCGCCTGAGACCTCGATGCCAGAGGCGCCGAAGTGGACGCCGCGACCGATTCCCACTCGATCGGAGCTTCTGCGCGACGGCATGCGCAGACGCACCGCGGCCGTCGGCGGTGGCTTCGGGCTGATCGAGCACCCCGGGCCTACGCTCGCCCGCGGCAGGACCTTCCTGCGCCAGGTGGCACGGTTCGCGCGTGAGGGCCGGGCTCCGCTCACTTCCTTCAATCGACCGGTCGGCAAACGGCATCGGCTCGTGCTCGTGCGTGGGGATCTCGAGCGTGCCAGGGAGGTCGCGCATGCCCACCAGGCGACCGTGAACGACGTCGTGCTGTGCGCCTTGGCGGGCGGGGCGCGGGCGCTGCTCGCCGGCCGCGGGGAGCTCCATCCCGACCTCGTGTTGAAGGTATCCGTTGCCGCATCGGTCCGCGCACCGACGGGCTCCTCGCAGGTGGGAAATCTCGTCGGGGTCTTGCTCGTGCCGCTGCCCGTGGGCGAGGAGGACCCCATCCGGCGGCTCGAGCAGATCGCCCGCGCCACCGCAGAACGTAAGCATCTGCCCCCGTACCAGCCGGCGGCACGCTTCCTGCAGCGCTGGCTGATTCGCATCATGGACCGTCAGCGGCGAATCAACCTGTTGATGAGCAACCTGCCCGGCCCCCTACAGCCCATGTACTTCGCCGGCGCGAAGATCCTCGAGGTATTCCAGATCGGCGTTGTCCAGGGCAACGTCCCGGTACAGGTCGGGGCGCTGTCCTACGCCGGTCAGCTGAACTTCGACATCGCTGGCGACGCGGACGTCGTTCCAGAACTGGACGCGTTTGCGAGAGGAATGACGGATGACCTGGAGCGACTCAATGCGGGACGTCAGTAGACCATCCAGGACGCTCGTTCCTCTACCGCCGCCGCGGGCCGCCCGTAGTAGCGCGCCTCAAGAGCGAGAGGGCGAAGCGTCGCGCTTTTCGTGCCCTATGTGCACGAATTGTGCGACGCTTCCAACTCCGAGCCGCTGGTGATCGAGCGCGGTGCCCCAGCGCAGACGTAGTGACCCCGTGCGCTCACCCGAAGTTCACGTTCAAGGTGTACTTGGGCGGGATCGGAGTCGAGTCGTAGGCAAGGCTGGTTGGGCCGCCGATCACGCGGGCGCGATAGAGGCCGTTGTGATGGGCCTTGAAGTGCAGGGAGAAGACACCGTCGGAGGCGGTTTTGACGGTGGCGATGGTGCGCCACCGCGACCCGAGTGCACGCTGGACTGCCACGCGTACCCGGCTACTGACGGGCGCCCGGCCCCAGACCAAGCCGTGGCCGTGGCGGACTCTCGCGATGACCGGGAAGGCGAACGCCCTCAGCATCAGCTTCGGCTCCCCGGTGCTCGTGTAGAGGCCGCGCCCGGTGTCACCCGCGCTCGGCGGGGTGTCGGTGAGGCCCTGCCAGAGGACGAGGCTGACCCCGCTTCGCCACATCTCGTACATCGCATAGGCGACGTAGCGTGCGGCGGTCGGGTCAGGATCCCCGAGCTGGGAGTTCGGGGGATCGGTGAACCACGCGAACTCGGTCACCCAGATCGGGCGGTTGACCCCGTCGCGGCGGTCCACGGCCCGCACCAGGTTCCGGACCTTGCCCATGTCGGCGACGAACACGTCGCCGGAGATCGCGGCGTGCTTGGTTGGGGTCGCCCCGAGCGTGTAGGAGTGAAAGCCAAAGACATCGAAGTTGACCCGTTGGTGACACGACGGGTCTGCGCGGAACTGAGCGCCCACGCGTTGCAGGCAGAGGACGGCGGCGGCGAAATCGAGAGGGGTGAAGCTCTCCGGGTTGGGCTTGACCGGCGCGAGGCCCCCGAACACAACCTGGTTGTCTTTGCGGACCGCCTTGAGGACGCCGTAGGCGCGGTTGAGAAGGGTCCGGTAGGCGCTCACCGGATCCGGGGCGCTGAACCAATACGGGAGGTTCGGCTCATCCCAGACCTCCCACGACTCGATCTGCGGAAGGCCGTCGAAGCTGCCGCTGTAGCGGACCGCCAGCGCATGCAGGAAGGCCGTGTACTCGGTGAGGTCCGGGTTCCATGAGCCGGGGGAGACCCCGGGCCCCGGAGTCCCCGGCCCCTCGGCCCACGTCGGCGCGTCCCAGATCACCGCGAGGAGCTGCTTGTGGTGGTTCGCGGCCGTCCGCACGGCGTAGTCGAGGCTGCTCCAGTTGTAGTTGGGGTCATTCGGGTCAGACGGGTTGAACCCGGGTGTCTGCCGGGTCGGGGCGATTCGCGCCCAGTAGACGGCGACCCTGATCACCGATGCGTCGGTGGTTTGGAGGGCGTCGTCGGCGCGCTGGATCTGCGCGGTGCTCGCGGTCGGGGATTCGAAGCCGGTGTCCTCGAGGCCCAGTTGAAAGGCCTGGGCTTGGGCCGGAATTAGTACGAAGGTGACTGACGCGACGATCAGCGTCGCGAGGAGACGGGCGCGTGCTGTGGAGATTCGCCTTGCCATGGCGGTCCTTAGTGTCGGGCGCGGGGCGGACACTCGGGTCTGAGTGGGCTTGGCGGTGCCTCCCGGTTCCGACCGGTTCGGCCGTTACGGTTTTGGCGTTTTTGGTCGATAGGTCTCACTCGCGGCGGGCCGAGACACCGGGGTCCGGTCACCTCCTCGGGTGCGCATTGCGAAGCATGAGAGCCAACTCCAACGCCCTGCGGCTAGCCGCGTCAGTCTTCGCGGCGGGTCTCACGCTGGCTGTTGCCTCACCCGCGGCTGGGCAGCCTCCGACCGTTGCCCCGCCGGGTAACCCGGCGGTCAGCCAGTACCTGGAGCTCGTGCCGACCGTCTCAGGCGCCAAGCCGAGTGACAACGTGCATGGGTCTCACGCGGGTTCCCTGGCGACGGGCGGCTTTGGTGGCGGCCCGGGCGGGGGCGGCGTGCTTTCCCATTCGACCGTCAACCGCCTCGACGCGCACGGGCCGCTCGGTGCCCTGACCGCGAGCATCGCGCTGGCCACGGCCCCGGCGCGGCATGGCCATGTGGGCGGTTCGGTCCGCTCGAGCCCGGCGGGGGCGGTCACCTCGCCGTCGTCCGCGGTGCTGAGCGCGGTCGCTGGCTCTTCTGGCGACGGCGGGCTGGGGGTGCTCCTGCCGGCGCTGCTCGCGGCCATCGTTATCGGTGGTGGCGCGCTCGCATTGGTTCGGCGCAAGGCAAAGCCGCCCGCGCCGTGACCACCGTCGCGGAAACCGCGATCAGAGACGCCACCGGCCTGAGGGCCCGACCGCTGCCGCGGATCGACGCCGGCACGCTCGGGATTCGCGTCCTCGCGGGCGGACTCGTTCTGTACCTGGGGCTCAACGGCGGCGGCTACGGCGTCGTCGTGCACAGCCAGGTGGGGATCGTCGTGTGGTGGATCGTGCTGATCGGCGCGGCCTGGGGCCTGCTCCCGGCAGCGCGGCTCAGCCGGGTCGGATGGGGGACGTTCGCCCTGTTCGGGGCCTTCGTGGCCTGGACGGCTCTCGGCCTCAGCTGGTCGATCAGCTCCGAGCGCAGCCTGGCCGACCTGTCGCTGGTCGCCGGCTACCTGGGCGTGCTGGTGCTGGGGCTCGCGCTGCATGCCGATCGGGCGCGCGCCCTGCGGCAGACGACGCCCGCCCTGGCCGCCGCGATCGTCGTGGTCGGGATCCTGGCGCTCGTCTCGCGCCTGCACCCAGGGCTGTTCGCGGCCGCTTCCCAGACAGGTTCGTTCCTGCCCGGCACCGCGCGCCGGCTGGCCTGGCCGCTCGACTACTGGAACGCGCTGGCGGCGCTGCTGGCGTTTGGGTTGCCGCTGCTGCTGGTGCTGGCCACATCGGCCCGGACCCTCTATGCCCAGGCCGCCGCGGCCGCCGGGATCCCGGTCGTCGTCCTGGCGGGCTACCTGACCTTCTCCCGCGGTGGCGCGATCGCGGGCGCGGTCGCCGTGGTCGTGTTCCTGGCGCTGGCGCCCGAGCGGCTACCTAAGGTGGTGACGACACTCGCGGCTGGTGCGGGGAGCGCGTTGCTCATCTCGGCCGCCTCGCATCGCGCTGCGCTCGAGCAGGGGCTCCTCAGCGCCGCCGCTCGCCACCAGGGCGCGAGCTTAGTGCTCCCAATCCTGCTCGTCTGCGCCGGCGTGGCGCTGGCGCAGGTCGGGATCGGGCTGGCGGCGCGGCGGATGAGGCCGGGCCTCCTGAGTATCTCGCCCCGTCGCGCGGGACTTCTGCTCGGGGGGGCGCTGTGTGCGCTCGTGGTGCTCGCGCTGCTCGCGGGGGCGCCGACGAAGCTCTCTCACGCCTGGCGCGACTTCAAAGCGCTGCCGCCGACCTCGCTCAAGCACGCCTCGATCGACCGCTTCAGCAACCTCTCAAGCAACGGGCGCTATCAGCTTTGGAAGGGCGCCGTCGACGCGACGCGCGGCCACACCCTGGCTGGATCAGGTCCTGGGACCTTCCAGCTGCTCTGGCTACCGCGCGCGCCGCGCAGCGTCAGCTACGTGCAGAACGCGCACTCCCTGTATTTCGAGACGCTGGCCGAGCTCGGCGTGGTTGGGTTGGCGCTGCTCGTGGCGTTCCTTGTGGCCGTGGTCGTGGCGGCGATCAGGGCTGTGGTGCAGTCACGTTATGCGGCGCGGACGCGCGCGGCCGGAGCCGCGGCCGCGCTCGTCACCTTCGCCGTGTCCGCGGCCTCGGACTGGATCTGGCAGGTACCCGTCCTGCCCGTCGCCTTCCTCTTGATTGCCGGGGCGGTTCTGGCGCCGGCGACGCCCGGAGGGCGGGGCGGCGTCCGCTTCCGGGTCGGGATTCGCGCGGGGGCGGCGGCGCTGGCGCTGGCGTGCCTGATCGCGATCGCGATTCCGCTGGCCACCGCCAACGCGGTCAGCGCGAGCCAGGCCGCGGCCTCGAGCGGCGACTCGGCGGTGGCTTTGCGCGATGCGCGCGCGGCGGCCCAGATCGAGCCCGCCGCGGCGTCGCCTCAGGTTCAGCTGGCTCTGGTTCAGGAGTTCCGCGGCGATATCCCGGCGGCGCTGGCCGCCGCGCGCCGCGCCGCCCGCGACGAACCGGACAACTGGAGCACGTGGCTGATCCTGTCGCGGCTCGAGGCCGAGGCGGGGAGGCCGCGGGCGGCGATCAAGGCGCTCCGACGGGCCAGGGCACTGAACCCGACCTCGCCGCTGTTTGCGGAGCTGCCGCGAACTAGTGCGGGCGGAACCTCCGGATCAGCCGCACGAAGGCGCGGTCGGTGTTCGAAGTGCTCGTCACGCTGACCTTGGTCCGCAGTTTCCGGTGCGAGCGCATCGCTGTGCGGCCGCGTCGGTTCAGGTGAACCGAGACGACGCCCGCGGAGTCGGCCGAGAGGACATAGCGCTGGTGGCCGATCCGGTGGTGCCTATAACGGATGGTCACGGTCCCCTGGCACGGCAGGTTCCCGCCGACGCAGCGGAGACGGATCCGGGCCACGAAGCCGCGCCTGACCGACGCGCGGTGGCTGGCGATCTCGACCAGTGAGGCGGATTTCAGGGTCTTGAGCCGGATGTCGGCTCCGGTCGTCGTCCCGGCCCCGCTGGTGGCAACGATTCTGAAGTGATAGAAGGTGTCCGGGGCGAGGCCGGAGATCGCCGCCATGGCCAGGAAGGAGTGGGTTCCGGAGCCGGCGTCAGCCGTCGGGGTGACGTGGCCGTAAGCGGTGGTCGTGCCGTACTCGAAGTGGTAGGTCGTTGGGCAGCCATGCGGATCGACCTTGCCGCGGAGCTCGGCGCTCGTCGTGAGCACCGCGGTGGCGTGGTCGGTGACGACCGCGGGCGGCCGCGCGCCGCCTCCGGGGGTGCAGGCCAGCTTCGTGCGGAAGGCGATATCGCTGCCGTCGGTGGTGCCGCCGGGGCTGCTCGCGACGATCCGGAAGTGGTAGACGGTGTGGGGGGCGAGCCCGCCGATGGTCGCGCTCGCCGCCACGGAGGTCGTTCCCGACCCCGCCGAGGTTTGCGGGGTCACGCTGCCGTAGGCGGTGGTCGTGCCGTACTCGAAGTGGTACGTGGTAGGGCATCCATGCGGATCGACCTTCCCGTGCAACGTCGCGCCGGTCACGGTGACGTTCGTTTCGAAGTCCGTGACCACCGACGGCGCGGGCGCGCTGCCCGGCGCGCAAGACACGGCCGCAGCCGCGCCACCGCTGCCGGCCAGGGTCCAGGTTGCCAGTGCCGCGAGAGCGACCAATGCCTTCTTCACAGTTAGTTCCTTCCGCCTCGGATGCAGTCTGTTGGTGCGTTAACCCCGGCGAGGGACAGATGATTCGGGTCGGCCCAGCACGTCGCGGCGTCGGCCGCCGACTACCCGAGGGCCTGCACCCGGAAGTTCCTGAACTCAAATTCGCTGTTGTCGCCGCGGATGCCCACCGCGCCGGGGGCGGTCAGCGCGTCCCCGTGGCTTCCCGTGTCTGTCCTCGAGAGCAACTGGCGACCGTCGATGTAGAGGGAGATCGTCACGGTGCTCTGAGCGGTGGTGATGATCGCGAGCACGTGCTGCCAAACGCCCAGCACGGGCGCGTACCTGACCTGTTTCCCGATCGTGAAGTACGTGCCCCCGTTGGCCGGCCCACCCGGTCGCTTCTTCTTGACCAGAACGACACCGTCACGGCGGTTGACCGCCAGCGCATACAGCGCGTGCTGGCTCCGGTAGTGAAGGAAGATGTGGATCCCGTCCCAGCTCCGCGCCGGCGTCCGCCGGGTGGTGACGAATCTTTCCGTCTTCAGGTCGAACGAGACGGCGACGTTGCCGAAGTCGCGGCGTCTGGTCACGAGCCGGAACGTCGCTGATCCTGTCCCGTTCGAGGAGTGCGCGTTAGGGGTCGCGGAGTCGGGGACACCACTCCAGCCCACGCCGTGGCGCGCGAACAGGGAACCGCTGGTCACGATCCAGTCGCGCGAGCGAGCCGCGTGGGGGTAGGTCGGATTGAAGTAGGCGAAGTCATTCGTGACCAGGCCCACGCTCTGGGGGAACCGGGGGGCGAACAGGGTTGGCCCGAGCGGGGGAGGCTTCGTGCTCTGGCCGGCCGATGAGCCGAGGACGACGGCTCGGGCGGCTGCGCGCACCACGGCCAGCCTTGGTGAGAGGTGGCGCCGGGTCGTCAGGTCCAGGTCGAGGCGGTCTCGATCACGCGCGCTCGCGAACACCCCCGCGTGCTCGATCACGTAGCCGCCCATGAAGATCGCCACGCAGACGATGAGCAGTGCTCGGGCGGGTCTCATGCGTCCCTCAGCCCCGCGACCACGCGCCGCGACGGATCGTCAACAACGAATACGGGAGAAGCATCGAGAACAGCAGCACGGTCATCAGGCTCATCAAGGGCCGGTAGAGCCAGCGTGAGCAGCCGGGGTTCTCGCTCCGATAGGCAAACGCCCAGATGCAGCCCTTGAACGTGATGCCCAACAGGTAGAGGACGGTGAGCGCGTACGCGCCATGCACCGGGAGCCAGACCAGGTGACGGAAGGCCATCAGCGGCGCGGCCAGGATGAACACGGCGCGGCCGTAGAAGAGCAGCGCGGGAACCGGACCCCGGCGCCACTGGAAGCTCCCGACGAAGAACAGGTTGCGAATAAAGCTCTTCTTCCAGCGGATTTGCTGCTTGAGCAACCGGCGCAGCGTCCACGGCACCACCGTGCGCACGCGCGCGGACTTGACGTATCCGGTCCGCCACCGACGGCACGGATAGTCGACGCAACGCACAAACGGCGAATCGGCGTAGCGACGCTTGAGACCCTCGCCGACGTACGCGGCGCCCAGCACGTAGGCAGTGAGCTGCCGGTCGGTGGCAAACGGGAAGTCCTTACCCAGGAACCGGTCGTTCGCCCAGGCGGGGAGAAAGTTGAGCACCGCCTCTCGGCGGAAGCCGGCCAGCGGCCCGGAGATGCAGGTAACCGCGCCGAACACCGTCTCCGCCGCCTTCCACACCGAGAACTGGCCTTCGTACCACGTGTCCTGGGTCTTGGTCAGCAGGTTGCGGGACGCGTTCAGGGCGCGCGCGTGTCCGGAGACCGCGCCCAGATCGGGATGCGCGCAGAACGCCCTCACGATCCGCCCGATCGCGTCAGGCTCGACGACGCAGTCTGAATCGCTGAACACGAAGACCTCGCCGGTCGCGTCCTGGACGCCCCTCGTCAGCGCGCGCTTCTTGCCCACCGACTCCGGGAGGGTGATGACGCGGAGGCCGGGATGGCGTCCTTGTAGCTCGCTGAGGAGTTGCGGGGTAGCGTCGGTGGAGCCGTCGTTGACCACGATCACCTCGAAGCGCGGGTAGTCGGAGGCGAACAGCGAGTCAACGCACTGGGTGATGACGTCTTCCTCGTTCTTGACCGCGACCAGGCACGACACGAACGGCGTCGTCAGCACGGGGACGGGGTCGAGGCTCGGGTCGCGGTAATGCGCGAAGGCCAGGTAGATGACCATCGCGCTCATCCCCAGGACAAGCGCGCCATAGATGCAGAACAGCGGATCGTGGACGAAGCGGTCGACCCGGAGGGCGAGCAACACGCTCAATGGCGCCATGAGGAGGAAGCCGACGGCCCGCCGACGCAGGTTAGGCGAAGGGGCCCGAAGGATGGTGGTCGAGGAATGCGAACTCATAGCGCTGGCGGCGGTGCTTTGCGCGCGTCACCGTCGCACGGAGCGCGCGGCATTCCCGACCCCAAATACGGCTTCCCCATCGATAGCTCCCCGCTTTCACAGCGACGCCCGCCAGTCCTAACGGCGCCCGTAATGAGCATATCGGCTGTCCACGGCGGTCGGTCCATCGCGCGGGCGGCGCGCTGACCGGTCAGGGCACGTACACGACCTCAAGCTTGATGCCGTCGGGGTCACGAAAGAAGCCGGCGTAGTAACCGGGGCGGTAGTCGTACTCCCGGGGCTCGTTCTCGATCTCGACGCCCTGGGCTCGCGCCCAGGCGAGGCGTTCGTCGACGACCTCACGGGAGGGCGCGGCGAAGGCGACGTGGTGGATCCCGACGCGATAGCGGTCGTAACCGCCGGGCGTCTGCGCGGAGCGGAGGCTCAGCGAGACCACGTCGGGACCGCCGAGGTAGACGACGCGCTCGCCCCGTTCGCCGACGATCTCGCTGGCTCGGACGTAGCCGAGCGGCTCGAGCAGGCCGCGGTAGAAGGCGAGACTGCGTTCGAGGTCGGATACGACGAGGTCGAAGTGATCGACGCCCGCGGGCATCCTCGCCTCAGCTCACACGGTGGTCGTCGCGCCTCAGCGCGTCGGTGAAGCGCCTTGGCACCTGGGCGTCCACGCCCTCCTCCCAAAGCGTGACCACGATCAGCTCGTTGCCCTCCGGGCGGCAGACGTAGACGACGTCCGGTCGCTTGAGGTCCCTGACCAGCAGCGCACCGCGCTCTCCGGCCTCGACGCGGCCGGCAGCACGGGCTTCTGCGACCCGCGACGCGATCTCGGTCTTCTCATCCAGCGTGCCCCGCACCCGCTGGCGAAATCGCTCGGCGGCGTGATCGGTGACCGCGATGAGCATGGCTCCGGCCACGATACTTGCGGCGTGCGGGAGATAACTATCGGATAGCGCGAGTTATCTCCCACACCTCGCGGGCGATAGGTCGTGCGCCTCAGTCGGGCTCGAAGAAGGCCATCCGCCCATGGCCCTGCGCCTTGGCGCGGTAGACCGCAACGTCGGCGTGGGCGAGGAGGTCGTCGGGGTTCGAGCGCCCGAGCGCGATGCCGATGCTCGCGGTCAGCGTGTCGTGGAAGTCGCCCGCCTGCACCGGAACCTCGATCGCGGCCTGGATCCGCCGCCCGAGCGAGCGCGCGGTCGCCTCGTCAACCTCCTCGCAGATGGCCACGAATTCGTCGCCGCCGATCCGCGCCACCGTATCGGCGGGGCGGAGCGCCCCGCTCAGGCGCTCCCCGAGCTGCTTCAAAACGGCGTCGCCGGTGGCGTGACCGTAGAGGTCGTTGACCCGCTTGAAGTCGTCGAGATCGACGAAGAAGACACCGGTCTCCGACCCCTCCCGCTCCGCGCGCGCGAGTGCATGCTCAAGGCGGTCCCGGAGCAGAACGCGATTGGCCAGCCCGGTCAAGGGATCGTGTACCGCCTCGTGGCGCATCCGGGCCTCGTCACGCGCGCGCGAGAGCGCGGTGGCGAGGATGTTCGCGACGGCGTGGACGACGGCCAGCTCCTCGTCGGTCAGCTCACGCTGGCAGGACATCACGAGCTTCTCGCCGGTGGCGATCGGCAGCTGCATCCCGTCGGCCTCGTGGCTTCCCACGGAGGCGAGCACCTTGCCGTCGGGTAGGCGGAGCTCGCCACCACTGATCGGCAGGCTCGTCTGGAGCAACTCGAGCGCCTCGGCGGCGAGGCCCCTCGGATCGGCGCCCGCGAGCGCGCGCTCGCCCAACCTGGCCACGGCCCGCGAGCGGGCCTCGCTGGCCTGGCGCTCGGTGACGTCCCGGCCGACAGCCAGAAGCAGCGGTCCCTCCGAGGTGCTCACGATCCCCCAGCTCATCTCGCCGACGAACTCGGAGCCGTCACGGCGCTGTCCGCGCGCCTCGCTGGAGAACCGGAGCGGATGTTCGGTCTCAAAGTAAAGCTCCATGTTGCGGATGTAGCGCTCACGGACGCGCTCGGGCCAGAGCATCTCGACCGGCTGGCCCTCCAGCTCCTCCCGCGAATATCCGAACAGCTCCTGGGCGACCGCGTTGACGAAGACGATGGTCCGGTCCCGTCGCGCCGCCACGACGGCATCAGGGAGCGACTCGAGGATCGCCAACGGACCTACGAGCAGCTTCTCGGCCGCCCCGTCAGCCCGACGCTCGGACTTTTCGTGGTCTGCCATGACCTTCATCTCGCCCCTCGGTCCAGGGTAGCGCAGCTGATGTAGGCCCTTCAGAGGATATAAGCGGTTAGGCGAGCTGGCGTCGGGTAGCCGAACTCGGACCCCCGCGACCGACAGGAGCATCGTGCCTCAGCCCGCTCAGCAGCAATCACCGCCCGGTGTCACCGCCGCGATGGAGCCGATCGCCAACATGTGCGCGAGCTTGGCCCAGATGCTCGCCCCCAAGGGGATTCGCGCCAACAGCGTCGCGCCCGGCCCGATCTGGACCCCGCTGATCCCGTCCACCATGCCCGAGGAGAAGGTCGAGGGCTTCGGCGAGCAGGCGCCGCTCGAGCGTCCCGGCCAGCCGGCCGAGCTGGCACCGGTCTACGTGATGCTGGCCTCCGATGAGGCGAGCTACGTCTCAGGCGCCCGCATCGCCGTGACGGGCGGTAACCCGATTCTGTAGATCGGCAGGTTGCGGTTTTTACCCGGACCCATGCGCCGGGCGTAGCATCACCGACCGCGGAGTGACTCGACCGTAGGAGGGTGAGATGCGGAAGTTTGTGTTGAGGCGACCCAGCCCGGCGCTAGGTGTGGCCTTCGTCGCGCTGCTCGTGGCGCTGGGCGGCACGAGCCTGGCTGCTTTCAATCTGCCCCGCAACAGCGTCGGGACCAGGCAGCTTCGGAACGGCGCGGTGACGAGCAAGAAGATCAAGAACGGCGCCGTGACTACGGCGAAGCTCAAAGACGGAGCCGTCACCGCGTCGAAGATCAACACCAGCGGGCTCAGTGTCCCGCGCGCGGACAACGCCGCCAACGCTGCGCATGCCGCGAACGCCGACGAGCTTGGTGGGCTCGCGCCGGGCGCGTACCAGGGCAAGTCGCAGTGGGCGCTCGTCCGAGACGACGGTGCGGTCCTCAGACAGTCCGGCGGCATCACGGTCACCCATTCAGCCGGCACGGGGTTGTACTTCCTGAACTTCGGCTCCAGTGTCGACTCACGCGGGGTTTCGGTAACCAACTGGAATTCACCCGCAGGGGCCCCCAGCGCGGCGGTGTGCGGAGGCCCCGCACCTCTGGTGACCTGCCCGGCAGGCGTTAATGACACCAACCATCTGTTCGTGGGGACGACCAGCACCGCCGGTGCATTCGCCGACCATTCCTTCTTCGTGATCGTCGAGGCGCCTTAGCTAGCTAGCTGACGATGGTGAATGTGAGCTTTGCCAGCGCACGTTGGCCAGCGGCGTTGGTGGCGGTGATGCTCAGCGTGTAGTTGCCGGGCTTCAGCCTCTTGTGCTTGGAGATGCGGCCCTGGAAGGTGACCCGATTCAGGCCGCTGTGACCGGTGAACGAGAGCGCGCCTCGGACGAGGCTGCGGGTGCAGGCGTGTTTGTGGCGGTTCTTGCTCGTCTGAGCGACGCAGCGCCCTTTGACGCGGCGGCCTGTGACGCGCTGACTGAACGTGAAGCTGACGCTCGCCGGCTCGTTGAGCGTGAAGGAGAAGGTCGTGCCGACCGGCGGCCGTCGCTTCCTCGTGATGACGGCCAGCTTGTTGCCCTCACGCCAGCGGCGGTGGGATTGCGCGACTGCGGTGAGGGTTGGGGGCGGTGCTGGATGGTGGACGGCTGCGGTGACTGCGAACGGCGCGCTCGTCTGAGAGCTGCTGCCGGCCGGGTTGGTCCCTGTGACCTGGCAGTTGTAGTTGCCGGGCGCGGATGTCGTGTAAGAGCTTGTCGCCGCGCCTGCGATGGCGGTGCCGTTCAGGCTCCACTGGTAGCCGAAGCTGCCGGGCGCCCGGTAGAGGAACGCGCCGACGAGGTCAGGCTGCCACAGCCCTTGCGAGCACGTCAGCGTGGAGCCGGCGGTCGAACCGCCGGATATCTGCGGAGCCCCGGCCCCGACGGGTGAGCGCAACAGGGCCAGGAAGTACGGCTGGATCTCGCCTGTAAACAGCGTTTGGGGAGTCCCGCTGCCGTCGATGTTCCCGACCCGGATCGAGCCGGTGCCATATTCGACCCAGTAGATCTTCCCGGCCGTGGGGTCGACGGCCACGCCAATCGGGTTGTTCTGGTTGATAAACAGGGTCTGAGGCGTCCCGCTGCCGTCGAGGTTTCCGACCTTGATCGTGCCCGCAGCGCCACCGGTACTCCAGTAGATCTTGCCCGCCGCGGCATCGATCGCAACTCCCTCGGGGCGGTTGTCCGCGAAGAGGTCCTGCGGGGTCCCGCTGCCGTTGAGGTTGCCGACGCGGATCGCCCCCGGCGAGCTGCTGTTGGCCCAGTAGATCTTGCCGCTCGCGGGATCGATCGCCACGCCCGAGACCCCCGGCGACTCGCCTGGCCCATACAGGGTGTTCGCCCCGGTGCCGTCCACGTTGCCGGCCCGGACCTCGCCAAGGACGCCGCCGTCGTCCCAGTAGAGCTTTCCTGCGGCCGGGTCGATCGCCAGGCCGGTCGCATTGGTTTCGTTGGTGAACAGGCTCTGGGCGCCGGTCCCGTCGAGGTTTCCTCCCCGGATCGTGTTGATGCCGATCCCTTCGGCCCAGTAGAGCTTTCCCGTCGCGGGGTCGAGACCGATGCCCATGACATGCTGCTCGCCGGTGAAGAGGGTGACGGGAGCTCCGCTGCCATCCAGGTTGGCAACTCGGATCAGACCCGGGTAGGTCCCCCAGTAGACGCTGTCGGCGCCCAGCGCGGCTGGCGCGGCGGCACCAATCCCGATTGCACCGATGACACCGAGGGCGGTCGCCAGCCGGCACCTCGTGACGAGGCGTCTCTGCCGCCCTCCGCGACTACCCCGGTCCATCGAGCGAGAACGTACCGCGATGCTCGCGTCGGGTCAATCTCGCGTTCTTTAGGCCACGTAGCCGGCCGGCTCGCGGGCGGCAAACTCGTCGACCGGCAGCCCGCGCATGGCGGCGACGATGCGCTCGGCCGCGCGGCCGTCGCCGTAGGGGTTGATCGCGCGCGCCATGAGCGCGTACTCGTCGGGCGAGCTGAGGAGCGCGGAGGCCTGCTCGACGATCCGCTCCGTGTCGGTTCCGACCAGACGTG
>Ga0070731_10002751_pt1 | contig 16402 bp, 12 predicted proteins | sample Coa_R1_2_FD_66448 | JGI IMG/M metagenome (GOLD analysis project Ga0070731, IMG submission 66448) | Surface soil microbial communities from Centralia Pennsylvania, which are recovering from an underground coalmine fire - Coalmine... | ecosystem: Environmental > Terrestrial > Soil > Unclassified ...
AGCAGCGCCTGTGCATTGCACGTGCGCTGGCGGTGCAACCGGAAGTGCTGCTCATGGACGAGCCGGCTTCAGCGCTGGATCCGTTGGCGACTTCAAGGATTGAGGACCTGATTCTGGATTTGAAAAAAGAATATACCATCGTGATTGTTACGCATAATATGCAGCAGGCTGCGCGTGCATCCGACTTTACAGCGTTTTTTTATCTCGGCGAACTGGTCGAGTTCGGTCCGACCGCGCAGGTTTTCACGACCCCAAAACAAAAACGCACGGAAGATTACGTGACCGGGCGTTTTGGTTGAACCAGTTTAATTGAATGATCGAATACCACATGGATATGGACCTGGGTGAACTAAAACAAAAACTCCTGACCATGGCCAGCCACGCGGAAACGGCGGTCAATGAAGCGTTGCGCGCGTTGATCGAACGCGACTATGACCTCGCGCTGCGTGTCAAAGAGGACGACAACGTGATCGACCAGCTGGAAGTGGAGATCGACGACATGGCCATTCATCTGCTGGCCAAGGCGCCACTGGCGAGCGATTTGCGGCTCGTGACGGTGGCGATGAAAATTTCCCAGAACCTCGAACGCGTGGGTGATGAAGCGACCAAGATCGCCAAACGCGCGCGCGACCTCAGCCAGGAACCGCCGGTGAAAGTGGTTGTGGACCTGCCGCGCATGGCCAAGCTGGCGTTGGACATGTTGAAAGCCGCGCTGGATGCTTTTGTCAACCGCGATCCTGTGACGGCGCGGGACATTATTCCGCGCGACAAAGAGGTGGACGGCATCAACAAGCAGATTACCAACCAGCTTGCGCAGTATATGATGGAAAATCCGGACACCATCAAACGTTGCCTGGCTCTGATCACAGTTTCCCGCAGCCTCGAGCGCATCGCCGACCACGCAACAAATGTGGCAGAGGAAGTGGTTTACCTCTACGAAGCGCAGGACATCCGGCACACCGGTGGAAAATCGAGATTGGCCAAAACCAGCACCTGACCGGCGCGCCGGTTGCGCTGACCCGCAATCCAGCATCCATTTTTTCATCGACATTTTGGGCCGCTTCCGTACGAAGTGACGCCTTTATGTTTTCGCTGCAACGATTATTAGGCAAAGAGGACATGTTTTTTGAGCTGCTGGAGTCGAGCGCTCAGGAAGCGCATAACAGCGTTCAAAGCCTGGTAAAACTCAGCGCCAGCCTCGATAAACCGGAGGCACTGGCGGAATTTTCCGCCGCTCGCCGCAAGGATAAACAAATCACCAGGAGAATCACGGAGGCGGTTTACACGACATTTGTCACGGCGCTTGAGCGCGAGGATATCGAGTCCCTGTCCAACGCATTGTATAAGATTCCGAAGACGCTTGAGAAGTTTGCCCAACGCTGTCTGCTGGCGCCTGATCAAGTGCGCGGGGTCAATTTCTCACCACAGACAGACCTGTTGGAGAAAGCAACCAACACAGTCCTCGAAATGGTCAAAAGTCTGCGCGGCGGGGTCAATCTCGATAGAACGAAGGAACTGAACGAGCGGCTTCAACAGCTCGAAGGCGAGGCGGACGACGCCATCATGGCGCTTTACAAGGATTTATTCAGCGGCAAACACGACGCCATTAAAATCATAGTGCTGAAAGACCTTTATGAATTGCTGGAAAAAGTGATTGATCGCTGCCGCGATGCCGGGAACGTCATTTCACATATTGTGCTGAAGAATTCCTGAAACGCGCCATGACCCTGGTCTTCATGGTTATCTTCGTGGCGCTGATCTTCGAGTACATCAATGGCTTTCATGATACAGCGAATTCCATCGCCACCGTTGTGTCCACCAAAGTGCTGACGCCGCGCCAGGCTGTTTTGATGGCGGCAGGCACGAATCTACTGGGCGCGTTATGGGGAACAGCGGTGGCCAAAACCATCGCCAGCGGCCTGATTGATACGACGTTGGTGACAGTGACCTCTGGTGTCATTATTTGCGCGCTGTTGGGGGCCATTGTTTGGAACCTGCTGACGTGGTGGTTCGGGTTGCCATCCAGTTCGAGTCATGCGCTCATTGGCGGTTTGTGCGGCGCCGTCTTCGCAGCATCCCGCAGGAATCCGCACGCCATCATCTGGGCTGTGCCCAGCAGCCAACATTGGTGGCTCGGCAAAGGATTGCTGTGGAAAGTTATCGTGCCGATGGTGACCTCTCCGCTGGCGGGCTTCATTTTGGGATTCATCCTGATGGCGGCGCTTTATCTTCTGTTGCACAATCGGCGCCCGCAGCGTGTGAACCGGTTTTTCGGCGTGGCACAGATTTTCAGCGCCGCGTCCATGGGTGTCATGCATGGCACCAACGACGCGCAGAAAACGATGGGCATCATCGCACTTACTTTGCTGGGCGCAACCAGTGGGGGACAGTTTGTCCACCTGCCGTCGTGGCTGTCTTTCCTGCGGACGGAGCAACACGGCAAAGATCTGGAAATCGCCCTTTGGATAAAAATCGTATGCGCCTGCACCATGGCGTGCGGGACGGCAGTGGGCGGCTGGCGCATCATTAAAACGCTCGGACACAAAATGGTGAAGCTGCATCCCATCAATGGTTTTGCCGCAGAGGCCAGTTCCGCCGCGGTCATTGGGACCGCCACGTTGCTTGGGATTCCGGTGTCCACCACGCACAATATTTCGGCAGCGATTATGGGTGTCGGCTCAGCGAAACGTTTCAATGCCATTAAATGGAGCGTCGTTGAGCGCATGGTCTGGGCATGGATCCTCACCCTGCCGGTAACCGCGGGTATCGCTTTCGTCCTGGTGTGGATCGGGCAAAAACTGGGGTGGGGGTAATAGGATCAGTTGACGAGAGCCTCCTGCTGTTGCCAGCATCGCACTAAACTCACTACAACATGCAAGTTACAATTTGGCTGATAAACGGAACCATCTACAGGAATGTAACGGTCACGGGCTCGAATTTGAAGGTCCGTGGAAATCCTCTCGACATCAACAGCGTATCTAAAATTGACAGCGCATACATATTTACCGACGGGGGCGATGACAAAATAGAACGGGATGACGCGTCAGGGTCCATTCAGATAAAGGTTGCCGGTGTGACAGGAAATGTGGCGATAGATCTGGTTGAAATCGCCGATTTGATTCCTGGCGCCGGATAATCGTGCACGGTTAGTGGATACAGTACGCCTGAAATCAAGGCTGGTCCGTCAGGCGAAAGAATGTCGTGACGTTCGAGACTCCGATGGGCGGCGTGAAATACGTTGCGCCGACCTGCGTCAGTGGCTGGCTGAATGATTGCCAGGGAACTGGATTGGTCAAGATGCTCGATTGCTGCAATGAGTAACCATCCCCCTCCCAGGAGAGCACGAATTGATTACTGTCGGTTGGAGTAATGTTCAGGATCGGCACGCCCACATTCAACAGATACGACGCGGCTGCCGACGTGCAACCGTCAGCGGACACTTGCAGGTTGACGGTGGTCAATCCATTTGGTGGAAACACAATGTCAGATGGGTTCATGTCCGTGGAAGTGGGTGGAATAGCGTCAGGACCAAAATCCCAAAAGAAGGTCGCGCCAGCCGTGCCGCCGGTGTAGGTAAAGTTGTTGGTTGCATCCGCTGAACCAACCGCAGGTGTGACGGTAAAGCCGGCTGAGGGCATCGGGGTGCTGGTGATGGTGTTGGTGGTGGTATCGGTCAGCACCGGCGGGTTTTCGTCAAATACAATGCTGGCTTCGTTGGTGATCATTGTTCCGTCGGCCAGGCCCGCAAGCGGTTGGACCTGGTAACTGATAAAACCGGTGCTTCCTGCCGGGTCGTCGTCGACATCCGAAAGATTGATATTCGGGAACGTAAACGTCATTTGATTACCGGTAAGATTAAAGTCGTAATTGGCGCTGGCGCCCAGGATTTGCAAAGTGGACGGGTCGAGACCTGGATCCAATTGATCAGTTACCACCACCTGGAATGCCGGTGCTGAGCCGTCATTTTCGAATTGAATCGTGTACGTTAGCGGCTGGTTGTTAATGAGGCCGGTGGGGCCGCAGCCTTCCGGTTCGACGATCTTGCTATTCGGATCAGCCGCACACCTAGCGGGGCGAGAACATGTAAAAACGTTATCGGCCGGGTGCGCATCTGTGGCCACAGGAGAGATGGTTGCGGTCGTCTGCACGACCGTCGCGGAACCGGAGGTTGTTATAACCGAAGCTGATACCTGGACGGGTATCTGGATTTCGCCAACGGCTCCGGCGGGCAGTTTTCCAAGTGTAAAATTGAGCGTATTTCCCGTTACCAGTGGTGTGGATCCGATTCCTGGTGTTGCGGGGCTGCCGCTCGCCGGAGGAGTCTGGCTCCAAGAAGGTGTTCCGGGCGTGGCGAAGGTGCCGTATTGCACGTAGGATGACAGTGCAACCTGCAGCGTTGCTTTCCCGGCATTCACTGTCGGCCCGCACTTATTGTAGTAATAAACAAAATAGGACCCGGTATTATTTGGACAGGGATAGGGAGAAGAACGAGTGTTGTTGTTAACGTAAACGACTACAACTGCCAGATCGGACTTTTTAGCATTGCCGCCTGTTTCGGGAGTGAGGACGAATGCCGGAACCATGGTCGGACAGTTGCCGGGGGTGACGAATTGGGAATTGCTGGTTATGGTCCAACCGCAAGGCGGAAATACGCTGACGGTGTAACTAGTAATAATCGAGCCGATGGAAAAACTATAGTTGCCATTCGCGTCCGTGAAAGCGAACTGGCCGTCTGAAAGGGAGACTTCGCAATTGGGCACGGGATTGCCATTGTTGTCGGTGACGGTGCCTTCGAGCTGGCAAGGTCTTGGTCCAATCCACACGGCTTCACCCAGATTGATTTTAGGGACAGAGGGGGACCACGACGTGCCGTTGTACTGGTATTCGTTCCAATCCTTCGGGCTGGTAAATGGAGTCGAAAGAAGGGGCGGGCTGCCGAGAGCCGAAGTTTTGGCCCGGAACAGGGAAACTCCCGCCGGGGGAGCCGTAAATCCTGTAATGTCAAAGTAAGTGTATTTTGCATTTGGAGGAGTGGGAGTGTAAGTCTGGCTGCCCAGCAAATAGTAATGTGTCGTTGGAGGATAAGTGCTAAAATTGGCAATCGGAGTGGGGGTGGCACTCGCCGTGCCTGTGAAAGGAACGGAAATCCCCGTGCCATCAGGGTCGATGCAATAAAATCCCTCGCCCACGCTTAGGGTCGGATCTGAACTCCAAATCGATGTCACCTTGGATTTCACGCTGGTGAAAAAAGTCTGGGATGGGACATCCCACGTGAAAACTCTTGCCGTGCCCGAGAGCAAGATGCCCAGTTGAGTATTGGCCAAATCACTGGGACTCAGGGCGAGTTGATCAGAAAAGACGGTGTAGCCGGTTGAACCGCCGGGAATAGACACGTTGTAGGTCTGCGCCCATGCGGATACGACACTTAAATACGACCCAAGCAGCAAGAGAAGCGATTTTGATTTCATAATTTGCCTTCCGGGTTAACCGACCGATTTCACCGCCTTCAAGAACGTCTCAAACCGCGAAGTCCCGTAGATTAACAGTGATGTTAGGGACCTTTATGAACGAATAAAGATTTTCTAACAAGGTCGCTAAGGGTTGTCAACCTTGATTGATAAAGAAGGGGGCGGCTGTTCGAGCGCGGCAATCGGCCAGCGACCAAAGTGCAAAAACCCGCCCCCGGCGCAGAAGAGCGGCTACTAACCGAAAGGCTAATGGCTGAAGGCTGGAGGCTGAAGTATTTTCACAAGGTCGGCTGTGGGTTTTTAATTTGGATTTAATCCCGCGTTAATGTTTGCGGTGTCTATTTAGTAGTATGAGGGAGTACGCTGGAATGCAGCCGGTGTCGAGGTCGACATATTGTAGCGGTTCGTTCCCGGTTCAAAGCCGTGCTTCGGGACGGGCCGTGCGGTGCAAAGTGTTCCAGCAGAATTCTCCTTCAAGAGAAAGGATATATGAAAAAATTCCCCCTGATTGTTGGCTCGGCCGTGGCGTTGTTGCTGGCCGGTTGCGCTTCAGCACCGGTGGCGCTGGCTCCAGTTGGCCCCGGACCGTATGCATCGAAAGCGGCGGCTTCGCCGACAGGCGGCTTGATTGTGTATTCCGCAAAGGTGGCGCGCCGTGAGGGCGATAACCCCACCTGGTTTCAACACACGGATTATTATCTCGAAGGCGCGCAAAAATCCGAACGTGTGGACAATACGGTGGGACATTACGAGGAGAGACCGCGCACGGTGCATCTGGCTGCGGGCAATTACACGGTGAAAGCCAAGGCGAGTGACGGCCAGTGGGTGACTGTGCCGGTGGTTGTTCAACGCGGCGAAACAACGATCGTTTCGCTGGACGGGAGTTGGAATCCAGTCGCAGGCGATGGAGTGGGGGTTGTGAGAATGCCGAATGGATCGCCGGTGGGTTGGCGGAGTGATTTGACGATGACAGGAAACTGAAAAGTCCGAAAGCTGTTACCAATGGCTGAGAGGCTTCACCAAACGATTCCGAAAGCCAATCGCGAGTTTTTTTTCTCGTTCACCGGGTCCAGATGAACGCGGCGGCGGCGGCAAAGCCGACGATGATGATGACCCACTTGAAAACGGCGGTTCGCATTGTTCCAAGAACAGGCTGTGATTCAGGAACAATGACACCCTCGATGTGTTCCTTTGGTTCCTGGCCGGGAAGATATTCGAGGTAGTGCGGTTCATCGGCGGCAGGGAAGAGTTCATCGAATTTCCGATGAAGCAGGGCGGGATCATTGTAGCAGTCTTCCCACTCGCTCAACCATTGGTGAATTCTGTAAAAATTTTTTCTGGCTTCGAGAGCAAATCCATGAGTGTAGCGGGTGTAGGACATGTAGCTCTTGTTTTTGTAAAAAGCACATTCCTTAGCGAGAATATGACAGGTGCAAACAATGCGCCAAACGACGGCGGCGGATTGGATGGAAAGAATTTCGGATTGAAGAATCTGCCGGAAGCTTCTTTGTCGACGCACCTGAGTGAAAAAGAAAACGGTGAGTACAAAGTTAAACGCGCCAAAAAGAGCGAAATAGCCGCCCTTTAAGGCAAAAATGTGTTTTATGGAAGATAGCTGCCAGGGGTCAGATTGGATGGTTTGATAAAGCCAGAAGTAAAAGCCCCAAATCATAGCAATTGAAACGAAGCCAACAGTGTGAAGAGTGACGTGGATATTTCTCAAATAACTGCCGGGATGATAATCATGGTCACTGCCAATCAGGCTGTGTGTATTATACCATTCATAAATCGCTTTACCTTGCAATTCCGATTGGGAGTAAAATTTTAATTTGTGCTCGGGCTTGAGGCGATAGGTCCGCAGCCAGTGGAGGTCGAGAAGTGCCCGGTAATCCACCCATTTTGGAAGGGGAAAAAGCTGGTCTGTATACAGGTAATTAAAAAGGGTGGCTTGAACCACACGAGCCGCACACATCGCTTCTTCCCATCCGATTTCAAGCATCATGGCGGACCATTTTTTAGATTCCTCCCTGCCCAGGTGGTAGTCCTTGAGGCGGGACAGATGCAATTCATAACCGAGATTACGATTGACCGTATGGTATTTATGGTTAGCGGTCCTCGAGACTATAAATATGACCCAGCACACCAAAGCACAGGAAAGCATTCCGCAGGTGGCAATTTCAATTGGACTTGCTCCCGCATTGAGCTTGAAGGCGAACGCCCATAATGCTCCCGTTACGATCAGAGCTTGAAATGTATAGCGCGTGATGCACTCCTTTTGTGTCGCTACCTCGCCGCGAATGTCCCGGATGATATTTTCGACCTCACGGTTGCGGAACTCGCCGTCTGTGGATGACATAAGCCTGGTGTGTTTTAGGGGTGGTGACACATTGTGAAAAGCTGTTTTCAGAAGATGCGTCGTGGTTCATTGCCGCGACTATAGACTCCATTCTTCTGCTGTCTATCGCATCATTTCACGACGAGTCCAGCAGTGGAAATCCCTGCCGAGTTGTCGTATAGTCTGTACTCCCGGATGCAAGGTGAGGCTTACAGGCATCAACCAATCATGATTTCACGATGATATAGCCTCTAATTTCGAAACCAACCTGAGGGATGTAACATCCGCCTCGTTTTCGGTAATGGGTTTTAATAGCATGCCCATGATGAGCAGCCGTTCGCTGTCGAGTGAGGCACCGCGGAGTTTTCCAAATACCCGCTGGTCGGTGGTGCTCGCGGCGCGTCAACAGTTCTGCCCTGAATCGGCGGCGGCGCTGGAGGCGATCTGCCGGACTTATTGGTATCCGCTTTATGCCTATGTCCGGCGCACGGGGCAATCGCCGCATGACGCGCAGGATCTCACGCAGGAATTCTTTTGCCGGCTGCTGGAGAAACGGTGGCTCGATGCGGCGGATCCGCATAAGGGCAGGTTGCGCACGTTCCTGATCGCGGCGCTCAAAAATTTTTTGCACAAGGAGTGGCGGCATGCTTCGGCGCAAAAGCGGGGCGGCGCGAGCGTTCCAATTCAGATCGATACGGCCTTTGCCGAGAGCCGCCTCGCCGCGGACTCCAAAATGCGCGGCAGCGATGAAGCTTTCGACCGGCAGTGGGCGCTGACGTTGTTGGAGTTGACGATGACGCGTTTGCGCGGGGAGTTTGTGTCGGCGGGAAAGCCGGCAGATTTTGACGTGCTCAAAATCTGTTTGCTGGCTGACCGAGGTGCGATTGATTACGCGGCGGTGGCCAGGGAACTGGGTTCCAACGAGGGGGCGGCGCGGGTGGCGGTGCATCGCGTGCGGAAACGGTTTCGTGAAATTTATCGTGAAGAAATTTCCCAAACGCTGGCGGATGGGGCGGACCTGGATGAGGAATTGCGTTACCTGGCGGAGATTCTTGCTCATGGCTGAGAAGAATTCGGGGAAAACATCGAACATCGAACATCGAACGCTGAACATCGAACTTCACGAATGGTCCTGAGGCTAAATTTCCCTGTAACAAACACGCGGGCGCCGGTAAGGAATAGGCGTGAGCAACGAGGCCAAATGTCCGCAATGCGGCGCGGCGCTTCCAGAAGATGCGCCGGCGGGGTTGTGTCCGCGTTGCCTGATGGCGTTGAACCTGAAAACCGAGACGGTTCTCACGGGTGAACCACCGGTGTCATCGACGACACCGGCGTTGACGCCCGAGCAACTGGCTCCCCATTTTCCGCAGTTTGAAATCCTCGAATTTCTTGGCCGCGGCGGCATGGGCGTGGTGTACAAAGTGCGGCAGAAGACGTTGAACCGCATCGTCGCCCTCAAGCTGCTCGCTCCCGAACGCATTCACGACCCGCGGTTTGCCGAACGTTTCGCGCGCGAAGCGCAGGCGCTGGCGGCATTGAACCATCCCAATATTGTCACAGTTCACGATTTCGGGCAGGCGGGCGGATTTTATTTTCTGCTGATGGAATTCGTTGATGGCGTGAACCTGCGGCAGCTTTTACGGGCGCGGAAATTCACGCCGGAAGAAGCGCTGGCCATTGTGCCGCCGCTGTGCGACGCGCTGCAATTCGCGCACGAGCGCGGGATTATCCATCGGGACATCAAACCGGAAAACCTGCTGCTGGACAAAGCCGGCCGCGTGAAGATTGCGGATTTCGGCATCGCCAAAATGTTGAGCACGACGAACGGCGACTCCGCGGCATCCGGCGGCGCGCGTGAAAGCGGCACGCAAAGCCAGCTCGGCACGCCCGGTTACAGTGCGCCGGAACAAAAAACCGACCCGCAACGCGTGGACAGCCGCGCGGACATTTATTCGCTCGGCGCGGTGTTTTACGAAATGCTGACGGGCGAACTTCCGGGCAAGCGGATTGAACCGCCGTCGAAAAAAGTGCAGGTGGACGTGCGGCTGGACGCGGTCGTCTTGCGGGCGCTGGAAAAAACTCCCGAACTGCGCTGGCAAACGGCGCAGGAGCTGCGGACGCAATTGGAAACTTTGGCCGCGGATTCTCCATTGTTACACTCAACCAAACCGAAAGGAGCGATTGTGAAAATCAGATCAGTTATTGCCCTGGTATTGGCCGCGGCCATTCTGGGTGCCGCTGCGGCCACGCTGGTAATCATGAAAACCAAAAATAGCGGTGGCAACTCCCAGCAGTTGGCGCAGCAAGGCTGGCAGTTGTGGCAGCAGCGTAATTGGAACCAGGCGATCGCGTCGTTCCAGAAAGCGATAGACCGCGATCCAAAAAACATCGAGGCGTGGAATGGGTTGGGTTGGGCGACTTTCAATTCGGGCAAGGCGCAGGATGCGGAAACTATTTTTGAACACCTTCTTTCGCTTGATCCAATGCACCCGGCGGCCCTGAACGGCCTAGGGCAGATTTATTTATCGCAGAAAAAGTATGATGCAGCCGAAACGAATTTTTTGAAGGCGGCGCCGGCCGCGCCCGCGGCGTGGTACGGGCTGGCGCGGCTTTATTTGTTGCAGGGAAAATTCGAGGAGGCCGAGAAGTGGGCGCAAAAGCTGGTCGAATCGGGGCAGGGGGACCAGACTGCGGAGAAAATGCTGGAGGCGGCGAAGAAGAAGGAATTGCCCGACGGTCTGCGCGCGATGATCGAGCCGCGGGACTGAAGGGTTGAAGCGGCGCTGCTAAACGCGGGCCAGGATTTTACGCATGAGTTTCGGGCGAATTCGTTGACGGTGCTGAGGTTAAGGGGAAGTACTACTACATCCCTGACGAGCCAAGCTTGTCCAGCGTTTTGTCATCTCTTTTGGTCATCGGCCAGTGCTTTGTATGGATACTGTGGATAATGCATTTCTCCCCACCCCTGCTTTCGCCACAGAGCCAAACGTTGTTGCTTCGTGATTTGGTCTGTGTCGGCATGATTTGGTTTGAACATAAACCATACCCACCGCGGGAATCTATGGTGCAGCTTGTTTGCAGAAACGCACCGGCTGCCCTCAAAACGCAAAAGATTGTGGACCCAGTAGTTGTGATAGCGCCCATCTTTCCCTTTGTCACCCTCTATGAATGAGGTCTGAATGAACTCGCACTGCCCATCACCATTGATGTCCACAAGGTCTGTCAGCGGATTAGCGCCCCAACTTTCGATGGGAACAGCTTTGTACGACCCTTGCGTCGAAAGGATGAAGAATACGATCTGGTGCCACCCCAAAATGCCGTTGCCGGTACCACCGGTGACAACGACGTAGTCTGGCACCTTGTCATTATTTATCAATCCGGTATATGCCTGCAAAACCCAACCGCTTGGGCCGACATCCGTCGTGACATAGCGGAAAATCTGTTTCCCGCCGTTGGTGATTGTGAGGACGTAGCTGTTTTCCTCCTCGCGTTCGACCTTCTCAATCGAGACGGCGTTCATAGTTGAGTTTGAGCCTGGAGAAAACATCCATTTCGAAGGCTCATCGCGCACACACACCCATGGTTTGACACAGCAATTCGTGGGGGCCTCGCCAGCTCCGAAAGGCCCGTAATCCTCCGGGTAGGCATGGACGTTCGCCGCTCCGACGACCAGAAATGTACCGATCCATAGGCAATGCGAGGACATGAGAGATTATTGGTTTACAAATAGTAAAGATGGCTTGGGTTGTCGACGAAGTTCGTGCGAGCCGGTGTTCGCGTACTTTTGGAGAGTTGACGTTGCTGGTGAGATGAATGCGATCGTTAGCAGGCAGCGGCGCGCACGGAGTGACGCGCCCTACCGCCGCGGGCAATGATTTCACGCAGGAGTTTTCAGCGAATTCGTTGCCGAAGAATTTGCGGGCGCGTTAATTTGCCTGGAGCATAGCTCGTGCCTTTTCGTGAAAACTGGTGATGTTTGAGCGCACACAACGCCAACAACGCACACAACGCCAACAACGCACACAACGCACACAACGCATTACTTTTTCGCGGAGGGATGGTAGTGGTTGGGTAATGCAAAATAGATATAAAGTTTGCAGCGAGCGAAGCGCGAGCGGCGGAAAATGGCCGATGGCAAATGGCCAATTCTGTTGCAAGGCCGCGAATCAAAGTCCGGACGCCATCGCGGCGGGGCGCGGATGGTACGAAATTTACGATAATTCCACTAATTCCACTAATTCCACTAATTCCCATTTTGAGAGGAAGGCGGAGGAGGGCTGGAGGTCGACGGGCAGTACGAAAAGTTTGACTCACTCGCTCCCGCTCGCTCGGCCCTCGCGGGCCTGTGGCTTCGCCCAATGGAGCTCCCGCTCTTGCCAAGTGTTTCCCATCATTGAGATTGTCGCTGTCGCGACATGCAAACCTTTCGCAGGTGGGCTCCTTCACTCCCGTTCAGTCGGCCTTATGGCCTTCGCTTGTGGCGAATCCTTTTCGCAACTTCCCAAGTTGCTCAAATCCCAAGCTGCTCAAGTCGATAATCTCGCTAATCTCCATGAAAAATTTTCCAGAGAGGAGGTCGGGTGATGATAAGTGATAGCCTAAAGTGCATCCCGAATATGGGAGAAGCGCGTCGCTTCCGTCATTTTAAGCACATGTTCCGAACTCGCCCGCGCAGTCTGTTTGTCTTTTTCATCGCCGCCGCAGCGGTGGCGTCGATGGGTTCTCTCACTGAGCAAACCGAGCATTATGGTTCGTATGGGAAGCTTGGTTCGTTTCAGAAAGTCAATGATGCCGTGCCTTACGAGGCGTTGCCGTTGCCGCTTTCGGATGTGCGGCTGACGGGCGGCCCGCTCAAACATGCGCAGGAGCTTGACGCCGAGTATCTCCTGAAACTGGAGCCGGATCGCATGCTCTATTATCTGCGGGAACGCGCCGGGCTCAAACCAAAGGCTTCGGAGGGTTACGGCGGTTGGGATGGAGCGGGGCGGCAGCTTACCGGGCATATCGCGGGGCATTATCTTTCGGCGGTGAGTTATATGTACGCGGCGACGGGCGATGTGCGTTTCAAGGAACGGGCGGATTACATCGTGGAGCAATTGAAGGAAGTGCAGGACAAGCAGGGCGATGGTTACATCGGCGCGCTGATGGCGACGGTCCGTACCAACGGCGAAAACACGCTCGTGGATGGAAAGATTCGATTTGAGGATCTGGCGAAAGGCGTGATTCGTTCTGGAGGTTTCGACCTGAACGGCATGTGGTCGCCGTGGTATGTGGAGCACAAAATTTTTGCCGGGTTGCGCGACGCCTACCGGTACACGGGCAATCGCACCGCGCTGGATGTGGAAGTTAAATTTGGCGGATGGGCGGACGGCATTCTGTCGAAACTCAGCGACGAGCAAATTCAGAAAATGCTCGCAACCGAATTTGGCGGCATGGATGAAGTGATGGCGGACCTTTACGCGGACACCGGCGATCCGCGGTGGAAGAAGGCGTTCCACTATTTCGAACATCGCGCGATTGTGGACCCGTTGGCGGAGGACAAAGACATTCTGCCGGGCAAACACGGCAATACGCAGGTGCCCAAGCTGATTGGTGATTTGATGTATTACGTTTACACGGGTGATGCGACGAACGGTGCGGCGGCCAATTATTTTTGGAATGAGGTGGTTGATCACCATAGCTTCGCAACGGGCGGCCACGGCAAGGATGAATACTTCGGCGAGCCGGATAAATTGAGCGATCGCGTGGACGGCCGCACGGACGAGAGCTGCAATGTTTACAATATGCTGAAGATGACGCGGACGTTGTTCGCGTTGCATCCGGATGCCAAGTACGCGGAATTCCAGGAGCGCGCGCTCTTCAATCATGTTCTTGGCTCCATTGATCCGAAGGATGGCCGGACGTGTTACATGGTTCCGGTTGGGCGCGGTGTGACGCATGAGTATCAGGATATGTTCGAAAGTTTTACATGCTGCGTCGGGACCGGAATGGAGAACCATGCGTTGCATGGATATGGAATTTATTACGAATCGCCGAACAGGCTGTGGGTGAATCTCTACGCACCATCGACTGCTGAATGGAAGACGGAGGGCGCGAAGCTGGATGTGCAGACGGATTTTCCGGAGGGAGAATCAGTGAAGATTGCGCTGACGCTGAAGTCGTCGAAGAAGTTCACGCTCGCGTTGCGACGGCCATCGTGGGCGGGTGATGGGTTTGCTGTTAAGGTGAACGGCAAAGAAGTTACGGCTGTGCCGCCGCCGGATCATTATGTGGAAATAGACCGGCGCTGGAAGAGTGGTGACACGGTGGAACTCGCGTTGCCCAAGATTCTGCATGAAGATCCGTTGCCGGACAATCCTCGCCGTGTGGCGTTGATGTGGGGGCCGCTGGTGTTGGGCGGCGACATCGGGCCAGAAAATCGGCGCATGCGCGCCCGCGCGAATGATTTATCGGTTGTGCCTGTATTTGTGACGAGCGATAAACCTATTACCGAATGGCTCAAACCCGTTGCTGACAAGCCGGGAGCATTTCGCACGGATGGAGTGGGCAAGGAGCGGGATATTGATTTTATTCCTTTTTACCGCCTGCACGAGCGCACGTACGCGGTCTACTGGGATTTATACTCCGATGCGCAATGGGCGGAACGCTCACAACAAGTGGTCGCTGAGCGCGAACGGCAGCAAAAGCTGGAGGCGGCGACGGTCGGTTTCGCGCAACCTGGAGAAATGCAGGCGGAACGCGACGCCAATGAGCAGGGTGAAGATTCCGATCCGGACCGTATTATGGGCAGGGCTGCGCGCCGCGGGTCGAAGTGGTTCTCATTTGACCTGCCCGTGGATCCGGCGCATCCCATGTCGGTGGTCGTGACTTACTACAGCGATGAGTGGCGCAAGCGAACGTTCGACATTCTGGCGGATGGTAAAAAGATAGGCGAGCAGGTCGTCGAACGGAGCAATGAAGGGCACTTCTTCGATGTGACTTACGCTGTTCCCGCGGACCTGGTGAAAGATAAAAAGAAGGTAACCATCCGATTTGAGGCGACCAACGGAAACGAGATTGCCGCGGTGTTCGGCATCCGCACCATTCGCGCTGATGGGAATCTTTAGGCGTGATGTTGGTCAGCGCATGTTTTTCAGGTTGTTCCTGCCATAGTCCATGGTCGTGAGCCGGAAAATCCTTCTGATGCATTGTTTGAACTGATATCTATTTCCCAGGAATTATATGCGAAAAGTGACAGTGATTGATTCTCACACGGCGGGTGAACCGACTCGCATTGTTGTGGCGGGAGGTCCTGACCTCGGAAACGGTCCGCTGGCCGAAAGGCGCAATCGCTTCCAGAAGGATTTTGATCGCTTCCGCTCTGCGGTGGTGAATGAGCCGCGAGGCTCAGATGTGGTGGTGGGTGCAGTGTTGGTCGAGCCGCAGGACAAAACCTGTGCGGCGGGCGCCATTTTTTTCAACAATGTGGGTTACCTGGGAATGTGCGGGCATGGGACGATCGGGCTGATGGTTACACTGGCGCATATGGGAAAAATAAAGGCGGGCGAGCATCGGATCGAAACGACGGTGGGTGTGGTCACAGCGACTTTGCATTCGAGTGGGGAAGTGTCGGTGGCGAACGTTCCGAGCTGGCGTGCCAAGAAAGCTGCAAAGGTAGAAGTGCCTGGAATCGGCGCCGTGGTCGGCGATGTTGCCTGGGGAGGCAATTGGTTTTTCCTCGTTGAGGAGCATGGTCAGGATCTCGCGCTTGCGAACGTAGATGCGCTTACGGACTATTGCTGGCGCGTGCGTCAGGCAGTGAATACGCAGGGTTTTCCCGATGTAGATCACGTGGAACTTTTTGCCCCGATCGCGGGAGTGGCCAAAGGCTCGAGGAATTTTGTGCAATGCCCGGGCAAGGCTTATGATCGTTCTCCGTGCGGCACCGGCACCAGCGCGAAACTCGCGTGCGTGGCCGCCGACGGCAAACTGAAACCGGGTGAAGAGTGGGTGCAGGAAAGCATCATTGGCAGCCGGTTCACCGGGAAATTTCAGTGGCTCGATCAGGCTGCCGGCAAGGTCGCACCTGTGATTACTGGAACTGCTTTTGTAAATGCGGAAGCTACGCAACTCCTCGATGAGAAAGACCCCTTCTGCTGGGGTATCCGTGCGTGAAGCAATCTTACGATATCATCATCGTGGGTGCGGGTATTGTGGGCGCCGCGTGTGCGATGGAGTGCGCCAAGGCAGGTCTTCGCACTCTCGTGCTGGACAGGGGGCCAATCAGTGGCGGCACGACCGCTGCAGGGATGGGGCATTTGGTGGTGATGGATGATTCGGAGGCGCAGTTTGCGTTGACGAGTTACTCGCGCAAGCTCTGGCATGAGATTCGGCCGCGACTGACGCGCGAGGTTGAATTCGATGCTTGCGGCACGCTATGGGTGGCGGCTGATGGGGAGGAGATGGCCGAGGTCAGGCGCAAGCAAAAATTTTACGAAGAGCGCGGCGTTCGTGTGGAAGTGCTGGACGAAAAAGGCGTTGCTCAAGCCGAACCAAACCTTCGGCCGGGCATGGCGGGCGGTTTGCGTGTGCCGGATGATGCTGTGATCTATCCACCTTG
>Ga0070731_10002752_pt1 | contig 16399 bp, 17 predicted proteins | sample Coa_R1_2_FD_66448 | JGI IMG/M metagenome (GOLD analysis project Ga0070731, IMG submission 66448) | Surface soil microbial communities from Centralia Pennsylvania, which are recovering from an underground coalmine fire - Coalmine... | ecosystem: Environmental > Terrestrial > Soil > Unclassified ...
CGCGACAAGAAGCATCTCGAGGAGAAGATCAACGCCATCAACCAGAACGGCGGCAACGTGAACGTGGCGCCGAAGAAGGCGCTCGAGGGCAAGGTCACGGCCGTGGCGAACGAGATCGGCCTCGTGGTGATCTCGATCGGCAAGGATGACGGCGTGCTGGAAGGCGACGAGTTCACGGTCTACCGCGGCGGCGATTTCGTCGCGAAGGTCGTGATCGACCGCGCCGACCGCAAGTGGTCCGCCGGCAAGGTGGTCCTGAAGAAGACGGATCCCCGCGTCGCGGACGACGTGTCCAACCACATCTTCGTCTCCGGCCCCCGCAGCGGGAACTAGGAGGACACGATGGCCCACGAGGAAGAAAACGTCGAAGAGACCGAGGCCATGGACGCCCATGAAGAGGCGGCTCCCGCGGCCACCGAATTCGTTCCCGAGCAGACGCACAAGCCCAAGAGCGACGTCTATACGATGCTGCTCATCCTGACCTTCCTCGCCTTCCTCACCGGCTGCATCGTGGCGGGCCGCGAGGCGTGGGAGAATTACGACGTCCAGTTCTGGGTCTTCACGAAGCATCCGCCCAAGAACGTGGATGCAGCGCCCTCGTCGGGCGGCAAGAGCGCCGAGCCCGCGTCGACGACCCCGCCGCCGCCCTCCGAGCCGCCCAAGTAGTTCCGAACCGAAACCCGGAAAGGCTCCCGAGCGATTGGGGGCCTTTTTTCTTTCCCCCCGGAGCGACTCCCGGGTCGTGGGCGAGACGTCCTCCGGGCGGGAGCGGGGGAAACAAATTGTAACTTATGTTTTGTATTTTATTTGCTATTGGCCGCCCGTGGGCTATACTCCCCCTGACGCGAGGATCGCGTTTCAGGTAGAGAGAGGGTTCGTGAGAGGGGGAGCGAGAAAACTTCATTTCTTGATCCGGCTCCCCGTATCGCCGGAGGCACGTCATGTGGGGCATCCTTAAACGCTGCTTCGGGGTCTTCTCCAAGGACATGGGGATGGATCTCGGCACCTGCAACACGCTCGTCTACGTCCGCGGCGAGGGCATCGTGCTCTCCGAGCCGTCGGTCGTCGCCGTCCGGAAGGGCACCAACAAGGTGCTCCTCGACGGCAAGGCCGTGGGCGCCACCGCGAAGGAGATGATCGGGAAGACGCCCGGCAACATCGTCGCCATCCGGCCCATGCGCAACGGCGTCATCGCGGACTTCGACATCACCGAAGCGCTGATTGCCTACTTCATCCAGAAGGTCCACAGCCGGAAGTTCGGCATCATGCCCCGCATCGTGATCGCCGTCCCCTCGGGCATCACCGGCGTCGAAAAGCGCGCCGTCATCAACTCGGCCGAGCGCGCGGGCGCCCGCCAGGTCTTCGTCGTCGAGGAGCCCATGGCCGCCGGCATCGGCGCCGGCCTTCCCATGCTCGACCCCATCGGCAACATGATCGTCGACATCGGCGGCGGCACCACCGAGGTCGCCGTCCTGTCCCTGGGCGGCATCGTCGCCTGCCGGTCCGTCCGCGTCGCCGGCGACGAGTTCGACAACGCGATCATGCAGCACCTCCGCCGCGCCTACAACCTCCAGATCGGCGAGCAAACCGCCGAGAAGATCAAGATCGAGGTCGGCTCGCTCTATCCCCTGGAGCAGGAGCTGACCCTCGAGGTCAGCGGCCGGGACGTCATGGCCATGATGCCCCGCAAGGTGACCATCACGAGCGAAGAGATCCGCGAGGCCATGAAGGAGCCGTTTGACGCGATCATCCACGCCATCAAGGAGTGCCTCGAGGAGACGCCGCCCGAGCTCGCGGCCGACCTGACGGAGCGGGGCATCACGATGGCCGGCGGCGGCTCGCTCATCCGCGGCATTGATAGCGCCATCCGCAAGGAAATCGACGTGCCCGTCCGCCTTGCGGAGGATCCGCTCACCTGCGTCGCCCGCGGGACGGGCCTGGTCATCGAGAACCTCGACAAGTTCAAGGACGCGCTCGAGAGCGACGAGGACATCAACTGAGCCCGGGAACGCTCCGGCGGCGCCCCCGGGGGCCCGTCGGGTGCGGAATCCTGCACCAGAAGAACCTGGAGTCGGACGGATAGGGTCATCGGTCGATCGGGAAGGGGGGCTAGGATGGGTAGGCTGATCGCGCACTTCCGGAAGGTCCATCTCACGATCATCTCGGGCAAGGCCGCCGAGCGGCTGGCCCAGACGGTGCGGAACATGCGCCACGTGGACGGGGGCATTGGTCTGGGCGTGACGGGCTCCGACATCTCGGCCCTCGTGCCGCGCCACGTCGACGTGACCCTCCGCGAGCTGCGGGCGGCCCTGGGCGGCCGCCGCGTCTCGGCGTAGTTCCCGGCGGCTTCCGCGTCTATAATGGCGGGATGATCGCTGCGCTCGCGCTGCTCCTGCCGCTCCTGGCCGCCCAGGAGGAGGCGACCTCCTTCAATAAGGACGCGCGCCTGACGGCCGCCCTCTACTATCTGCTCCCCGGCGCCAGGCCCGAAGTCGATGTCTCCGAGATGGAGAAGGCCGGCATCTCGATCGTTCTCGTCGACTTCCCCGGGGATCCGAAGGCCCTCGATCCCCTCCTCCTGGCCTTGGACACCCTCGTCAAGCAGAAGAAGGAGACCCCCAAGCTCGCGGTCTATCTCGATCCCGGGCCCAAGACCGATCTGGGCGCCGTGGAGGTCTTTTACGACCGCGTTCCCAAGCAGCATGCGGCCCGCATCGAAGGGCGTCTCGTGGTCTGGCTCGCCCCCGCACGGCCGGGGGCGGCGGGACTCGACGAAGCCGTGGCGCGCCTTCGGGAGCCTCCCTATGTGGTGGCGGAACGCTCCTGGAAGGGCACGTCCGACCGGGTCTATGCGCTGGGCTCGCTGCGGGGCTATGCCCTGGATCTTCCCGTCGTCTGCGTGAGCCCCGGGACGACCGATCGTCAGGAGGGGAGGACCTACGAACGGCTCTGGTACAAGGCGGTCCGCCTCGAGCCCCGCCTCGTCCTCCTGGAGAGCTGGAACGGACCGGAGGACGGGGTGGCCGAGACGCCGGAGCGGAAGCGGAAGTACCTCGACCTGACGCACCGCTTCTGCCGCGATTTCAAGGTGAACGAGAAAATCGTCCTTCCCAAGGGCCCCTGGTCCGACGCCACGCAGGTCGCGTACACGGCCGTCTACAACCCGCACGAGGAGGGCCTGCGCCCGGTCGCGACGCTCGACGGGCTCTTCGCCTCCGTCAAGCTCCGGGGCTTCGAATCCCTCACGACGAAGGAGAACAAACGGGGCCCGGTCCGGCGGCTGTGCTTCGACGTCGACGATTCCTTCTGCTGGTTCGAGACCCGGTCCTTCATGGTGGCCGTCGAGTTTCTGGACCAGGGGGAGGGGACCTTCTCCCTGGAGTACGATTCCGGCGACCGCACCCTACCCGCGGAGGCGCGCGTGGTGAAGTCCGCGGGCACCGTCCGCTTCACCGGAAGCGGGGCATGGAAGACTGAGACCTTCCAGCTGCCCGATGCGTCGTTCGGAAACGGCCAGCCGGGGGGATCGGATTTCCGGCTGTCGATCGAGAACCGCGGCCTCGCGGTGCGCTCGATCATGGTGCTGAAGCGGTAGGTTTCAGGCAAATTGGACTGATCCTGAGATTCTTCTTGACGGTCCCGGACCCCCCCTTTAGAATTTCGCCCTTATTCACCCGGTCCGCCCGAAAGGAAGACCGGCCAAAGAGGCGTGATCAGTGGCCCGTCCGTGCGGACGGGCGTCCGTATAAGGTCCGACGTTTGGGGAGGTTTGCATGCCCACGGGAACAGTGAAGTGGTTCAATGACCAAAAGGGGTACGGGTTCATCAAGCAGGAGGGAGTGGCTGAGGACATTTTTGTCCATCACACGGCGATCAAGATGGAAGGGTTTCGGACGCTGACCCCCGGCGAGGCGGTCGACTTCGAGATCAAGAAGGATGAAAAGGGCCTGAAGGCCGTCAACGTGACCCGCGCGGCGACGCCGAGCGAGGTTCCCCAGCAGTAAGGTTCGCTAGACATCACCACCCCCTCGGACCGAGAGGTCCGAGGGGGTTTTTCTTTAGCCGACGGGGGCGGCGGCCCCCCGCCCGACGCGGGGTTCCCACTCCCCCCACCCCCCGGTGGCAACACCCGTCGGAATCGAAAGTTTCGGAATTCACTATTTTTGGGGGCTTTGCATAAAGGCAGTGTATAAAGAATGCAGGGGGCGGGAATCAGAGAAGGAGTAGCATGACCACGAACTTGGCTCCGCACGCCAAACGAGGACGCCGCGGGTTCAGCCTCCTGGAGTTGATGATCGCAATGTCGGTCATCGCGATCGCGCTCTTCTCCATCTTGGGCATGATCACCCAGATGATGGCGATGCGGGACCTCGCCCGGGAAAACGAGCTGGCCAAGGAGTGGGTCCAGCGTCGGCTGGAAGAGGTCAAGTCCACCGCCTTCGCCCAGGTGCCGACCACCTACCCGGCCGGAACCACCGGAGCCTACGTGGGCAGCTTCTCCGCCTCGACGCTTCCCGTCGACAAGGCCACCCCGCCGCAGCTGGCCAATGCGGCGGGGCTGCTCTCGGTGAACTACAACAACAACGCCAACCTCTATGAGATCGTCGCCACGATCACCTGGAAGGCCCGGAAAGGAACGGGAACCTACGCCATGAGAAACCTTTATTGTGCGCCGGCGCCATGAAGAAAAGAACGGCCGGTCTGACCCTGCTCGAGGTGCTGATCGCCTCCGCCATCCTGGCGGTCGTGGTGGGCATCACGATGAACGTCCTCTTCTCCGGCACCCGGACCGCGGCCTCCGGCCAGCTGATGTCCCAGCTGGAGCAGCGGGGGAATCGGGATCTCGAATTCTTCCGGGATCAGGTCTCCACGGCCCGCTTTAATCCTGCCGCCTACGTCTACCTGGGCATCTATCCCGGCAGCAATAACACCGCGATCGGCTACCAGGTCTTCGGGACGCCCACCGTGCCGACCACCGGGACGCCCACCACGACCTTCGGGTACGTCGATCCCCGGGTGCCGGTCACGGATACGATCAACAAGCCGGTCAACACGAATCTGTCCTGCTTCGTCCGGTTCGAGGCGGACACGGTGTATCTGGAAAGCTCGGCCTCCCTCGTTCCCACCCAGGCCGTCAACTGGGTGGGCGCGCTGGCCCCCCAGCCGCCCGCGTATCCGGTGCTCCCGGGAAGCCTGTCGCAAGATCCGAGCTATCTGGTCCTCAAGGTCCTGAACATGGACGTCAACGGAAACGGCAATCGGACCGACACGTTCGTGAGCGGCCGCCTCATGAAGTACGTGGTCGACATCACCTCCGGCGCCGTGGTGGGGCGGGAACGCTTGGACGATCAGGTGATCCTGGCCGTGAACGGCCCGGGGGCCGGGGCCTTCCAGGGAGACGTCGACGGCGACACCATTCCCGACTATCTCTTCTGCTTTACCAACGCCGCGGGCACCGCCATCCCCGCCCTCACCGCGCAGACGGGCAGCGGCCTCCTCATCAACCTGTGGCACGGGTGTCTCGATCAGGATGGAAAGCGGTTTTTGCTCCGCAACAACCGCCAGCTGATTCATTTCCGGACGGAGTTGCAGAACTAACTAAAGGACCGGTGGGTTATGGCGAAGACGTCCTCCGCACGTGGAAGCGCGCTCATGATCTCGCTCGTGGTCGTGGTGATCACCGTGGGGATCGGAGGCGCGTTCCTCACCCAGGGCCTCGTCCATTCGACCGAGCAGAAATCCAGCATCGAAGCCGACGAAGCCATGACCATGTGCGATGCCGGCATGGAACGGGCGCGCCAGGCTCTGGGGGCCTATCGGGGCGGAGCGACCCAGGCGTGGCACTGGAAGGACATCATCACCTATTGCGTGAGCTCCGGCCGCTTCACGCCGCTCCAGATGAAGGCGGACGCCAAAGCCTTCTTCGCCACCCCCCTCTTCGCCGCCTACGCCCAGTCGATCGACGTCTTGGGGTCCAACCCGACCAATGCCGCCGACAACTTCGACCCGTTGACGCCGGCGTACCTTCCCGCGAATCAAACCACGTGGTCCGCGGGGGATACGGGGAAGGTGCTCTTCGGAAACACGTTCCCCTTTCAGCGCGGCGCTCTGTACATCGTCCTGTCGGTGACCCCCGACCCCTCCAACACCGCCAACGTCAACAATACGGTCGATCCGGACAATGCCTACGTCACCGTGACGGCCACCCTCCAGAGCGGCATGCAGCGTCAGGTCCAGGGCGTCCTGGCCAAGCCCGGTTCCGTCCAGAAGCTGAAGGCCAACGGACTGGCCGCCATCGTCTCCAACGACACCGTCTCTCTGACGGGGAGCATCACGGTCGACGGACGCGATCACGACTATGCCGGGCAGAACGTGACGGGGCCCGGGGTCTTCGGCATCATCAGCAATTCCGCGATGGCCGCCCCCTCGAACGGCTCCGTCGGAGGAAACGGGACGGCGCCTCCCCATCCCAAGGGAACCGCCCCCGGCAGCACCCAAGGCAACTACCCGTTTCCGAACGGCTACCCCGCGACCCCGGACTCCGCCCTCAGCATGGCGGACGGATCGGCGGTCGCCCAGGGCACGCTCAAGAATGCCGCCATATCGGCCGGGACCTACTTCAACAATGCGGCCGCCTACTCGAACTACCTGTCCTCCACGCAAGGCGGCAAAGCCAGCGGCGCGATCGGCGACGGGGCGATCGTCTATCTCGAATTCACGCCGGGCAACGGCATGTTCGACCTGGGATCCGGGAATTCCAAGTCCTCCATCATGGTCGTCCATACCTCAACCGATAGCGGCATCATCTCGGAGGTCCACGGGAACTTCACCGGACTGCTTCTGGCCGACGGCGTCGTGCGCAACAATGGCACCTCCCACATCGTCGGGGAAGTCCAGGTGTTCTCCCCGACCGCGTCGCAGGCCGGAAACGTGTTCGGCAACGGAAACGCGGAAATTGACTTCAGCAGCGCCGCCCTGGCGGATTTGCCCGGAGTGGCCGGCAATACCATCCCTCCGACTCCCGCGAAGCTGCTGTCGTACCGGAGAATGCAATGAAGACCTCACGAAGGTCGCGCGCATGGATGCTGCCCGCCGCGCTTCTCCTTAGCTGGGGTGCGGCGTCCGCGGCAGCCCAGGAAATCACCTGGGTGGAGACGCGGTTCCACCGCGTCTACCTCAACAACGGCAACTTCATCGACGGCCATGTCGCGGGCGTGACCGACTCGTCCGTGTTCGTGCGGATGACGGCGGGCGAAATGGTCATCCGGAAGGACAGCATCGATCGGATCGAGCTGGTCAAGCTCCGCTCGATCCGCGAGAAGCCGATCCTGGATCCGCCCCTGAAGAAGTCCCCGGCGGGCGGTTCCGGCTCCTCGGCGCCTCGCGTGAAATCGGATGCCAGCTTTCCTCCGGCTCCTGCCAGCCCCGAGCTGATCGACAACGTGCGGATGCTGCTGTCCCGTCTCAAGATCGCCAAGCCCGATCAGAAGGACGGCCTGATCCTCCAGCTGTCGGGGCTCAGCGACTCCGGTGCCTACCAGGCGAGCCTCCTCCCGACGTCCGAGGAGGAAACCGTCTATTATCTCAAGTCCTCCCTGATGCGGTCGAAGGATCCCGAGGCCGTGCCGTATCTCGTCCACGCTCTCGAGTCCGATAAGCTCTTCGTGCAGCTGGAATCGATCACGCTGCTGGGAATCCTGGGGAACCTGGACGTGACCCGGCATCTTCGCCCCTTCCTGGCCGATTCGGTTCCGGCGATCAAGTCGGCGGCGATCGGCGCCCTTCAGCAGCTGGCCGACCCGTACGCGGTCGAGGGCATCGCCGAACTGGTGGGGGACCAGGACGACATGGTCCGCGTTGCGGCGATCAACGCCTCGCTGGAACTGGGGAAGACCCACAACCGCATGGACCTCGTTTCCGAGTCCGTCCGGAGGAACCTGAACGGGGCCGATGGCCGGGTCGCCAAGGAGCTCCTGTCGATGGTCTCCCGCGGCAAGATGGCCGAGCTCTGGAAGTCCGTCCTTCCGTTCCTGAGTGATCCCGACGCCTTGCTGCGCAAGACGGCGGCGGTCACCCTCCAGGGGATCGAGGTGCCGGAGACCGCGGAGATCGTGGTCACCCGGCTCCAGCAGGAGGACGATCTCCGGACGCTGATCGAGCTGACCCGGGCCGCGTCGAAGATCAAGTCCACGACGGCTGTCCCCGCGCTCATCCACCTGCTGGGCCATGCGGACCCGGACGTGGTCCAAGCGTCGGCCGCGTCGCTCGAGGCCCTGACCCGCCAGCATTTCGGCACGAACAAGAGCAAGTGGACCCAGTGGTGGGATCTCAACCAGACCAAATAGTCCTCCCTCGGGGAGGAGGAACGATCCCCTCCGAATCCCGCCCCCGGGCCGGCGGGGCGTCGTCCTAGGCGGGTCCTCGCCCGCGGGGGAGCAGCGGCTTGAGCGGGCAACGGTCGCAGCGGGCTTGGGGGCGGCAGAACTCGCGGCCGACCTGTCCCATCAGCGAGTGAAATTCGCCCCAGGCTTCCCGCGGGAGCTGGGTCTCGACGATGTCCTTCAAATCCTCGTAGGCCGCCTCCTGGATCGCCAGGTCGTGCCGCGTGAGCACCCGATAGGTGAAGGTGTCCACCACCGCCGTGGGCAGGCCGAGGGCGCGCTGCAGAATCAGGTCCACGGCCTCCGGACCGAACCCGCCGATTCCGAGCAGTTCCTCCCGCAGCTGCTGCGCCGGGACGGCCCTCAGGCGGTCCAGGTCGCCGCCAAATCGGTCGGCGAACCACGCCACGAAGGTCTTTAGCCGGATGGCCTTGGCATGCGCGCCGGCCACGGGCTTGATCGCGAGCGCGATCGTCTCCGGATCGAGATCCCGGATCTTGTCCGGGTCCGAGAGCCCGAAAATCCGGAGGGTCTGGAGGGCCTTCTCGAGAGACTTGGGCGAGGCCCCCGGGGTGAGGATCGCGCGGACGAAGGGCTCGAACGGCGTTTGGGGCTTGGGGACGCGGGGCCGCCCGTAGTGGGCCCGAAGGGCCTCGAGGTAGGGGACCAGCCGGGCCATCAGTCGGTGAAGAGCGCTTCGACGAACTCGTCGGCGTTGAAGCGCGCGACGTCGTCGGGCGTCTCGCCGGTCCCCACGAACTTGACCGGGATGTCGAGTTTGTCCTTGATGGCGACGACGATGCCGCCCTTGGCGGTGCCGTCGAGCTTGGAAAGAAAGAGGCCGGTGACGTTCGTCGCGGCCTTGAAGTGATCGGCCTGCGAGATCGCGTTCTGTCCCGTGGTGGCGTCGAGGACCAGGAGCACCTCGTGGGGCGCCCCCGGGATCTTCTTGGCGGCCACGTTCCGGATCTTCGTCAGCTCCTTCATCAGGTTCTCTTTGGTCTGGAGCCGGCCGGCCGTGTCGATGAGCAGGACGTCGATCTTGCGGGCGACGGCGGCGTCGGCCGCGTCGAACACCACCGCCGCCGGATCGGATCCCATCTTGTGCTTGACGATGTCGATGCTCAGCCGTTCCGCCCAGATGGACAGCTGGTCGACCGCGGCGGCGCGGAAGGTGTCGCTCGCGCAGAGCATCACCTTCTTGCCCTGGCCGGTCAGGAAGCGCGAGAGTTTGGCGATCGAGGTCGTCTTGCCCACGCCGTTCACCCCGCAGACCAGGACGACCGTGGGCGGCTGGGGCGCCCAGAGGAGGTCGTTGCCCCGCTCGGTCAGGCGCTTCTTGAGGTCGGCTTTCAGGAAGTCGAGGACCTTGTCGGTCGTCTGGATTTCCCCCTTCTTATAGGAGGCGCGAAGGGAGTCCATGATCTTCCCGGTGGCGTCGACGCCGAAGTCCGCGGTGATGAGGGCTTCCTCGATCTCGAGCAGCGTGGCCTCGTCCAGCTTGCGGAAGACGGAGAAGATCTTCTTGAGCGGGGCGGTGAAGACTTCCTTGGTCTTGGCGAGGCCCTGCTTGAATTTCTCGATGAAGCCGCCGAAGAGTCCCATGGTGTGCGGATTATGGAGACTAAGGCCTCCGGACTCAATGGAAAAGAGGCCTCCGGGCCTCCTCGAGGGAAGCCCGCGGGGCCCTCGGCCCCCCCGGGGGGCCTACTTCTTCTGCTTGCCGGGCGGGGCGGCGCGGAGACGGATGTTGTCCAGGATGCCGTTCACGAAGGGCCCGGAGTTCTTGGTCGAGAATTTCTTGGCGAGGTCGATGTACTCGTTGATCGTGACCAGGGGCGGGATGTCTTCCCGGTAGAGGAGCTCGTAGGTCGCCAGGCGGAGGATGTTCCGGTCGATCGCCGCCATGCGCTTCAGCTGCCAGTTCTTGGCGACCTCCTCGATCTGTCGGTCGATCACGGCTTTCTTGTCGCGGAACCCGAAGACGATCTCCCGCGCGAAATCGGCCATCTCGGCGTCGCCCTGGCCGGGCGTCAGCGCCGCCGTCACCTCGTCCAGGATCTCGTCGCCGCGGAGGTCGAGCTGGTAGAGCAGCTGCAGGGCGAGTTCGCGGGCCTGGGTCCTCTTCCTCATCGCGTTATAGCTTCTTCATGAGGCTGGCCATTTCGAGGGCCGCCATCGCGGCGCTGCGGCCCGCGTTGCCCATCTTCGTGCCGGCGCGTTCGATCGCCTGCTCGATCGTCTCGGTGGTCAGGATGCCGAAGATGCAGGGAATCCCCGTGCGGCGGCCCACTTCGGCGATCCCCTTGGCCGTCTCGCGGCACACGTGGTCGTAGTGGGCGGTGTCGCCTCGGATGATGCAGCCCAGGCAGATGATCGCGTCCGCGGCCTTCTTCAGGGCGATCTTGCGGGCGGCGGTGGGGATTTCCAGCGAGCCCGGAACCCAGACCACGTCGATCCGGTCGGGAGGGGCGCCGTGGCGGTTGAGGGTGTTTTCGCAACCCTCGAGCATCTTGGAGGTGATGTACTCGTTGAAGCGGGAGACGACGATGGCAAAGCGGAAGTCGTCGGCGAGGAAGTCGCCCTCGATGGTGCGACCGTGTCCTTTGCGGCGGCTGGCCATAGGTCTCCCGGCTGTCAAAGATCGCCTCTGGTGGGGGCGAGTATACGAGGTGGACGCCGGCAAGACAAGGGCGTTCGCTAGCGGTCGCGCTCGGGCAGCTCGAAGGGGCGCCCTTCGGGGATGTGGGTGTCGGGAAACTGGTTGCGGATGCCGATGAACTCCTGCTCGCGTCGCATGAAGGCCTGGACGACCTCCGGATCGAAGTGCTTGGCGGCCTGGGCCACGATCATGTCCCGGGCCTTGTCGTGGGGGAAGGCCATCTTGTAGGGGCGCTTCGAGGTGAGGGCGTCGTAGACGTCGGCCAGGGCGACGATGCGGGCGCAGAGCGGGATTTCCTCGCCGCGCAGGGGCCGCGTCTCGCCGTTGATCTCGACGGCGGGATAGCCCGAGCCGTCCCACTTCTCGTGGTGGAACCGGGCGATCATCTCGCCGATCGAGAAGATCGACTCGCGGTGGATCATCTCGCCGGCCATGCGGAGGGCCCGGGCGCCGATCTCGGCGTGATCCTTCATCTTCTCGAACTCGTCGCTCGTCAGCTTGTCGGGCTTCTGGAGGATGTAATCCCGGATGCCCACCTTGCCCAGGTCGTGGAGCGGCGAGAGGTCGAAGATCATCTCGCCGTACTCCTCGGTGATCGAGTCCTTGTACTTGGACTCGGCCCGCAGCTCGTCGGCGAGGATCTTGCAGTAGTGCCGGATGCGCTGGAGGTGGCCGCCGGTGTCGTCGTCGATGGATTCGGCGAGGTTCGCGATGGCCAGGATCGCGGCCCGCTGGGTTTCCTTGATCTCGGTCGTGCGTTCGACGACGGCTTCCTCGAGGGACTTCATGTAATTCTTCTTCAGCTTGTCGATGACGACGCGGTCGGTGATGTCGCGCAGCGTCGCTTCCATGGCGGTGCCGCGGCCGTTCTCGCGGACGCCCATGCAGGCGAACTCGACCGTGCGCTCCTCCCCGGCCTTGGTCATGATCTCCAGCTGGAAGGGCTTGACCTCGCGGCCGTCGAGGGCATCCCGCAGGGCCGTGAACATCTTGTGCATGTGGCCCTTCTTGACGATGCGGTTCAGGTTCATGCCCTGCAGCTCCTGGCGCAGGAAGCCCAGCATGCCGCAGGTGGCGCGGTTGACCCAGGTCAGCCGGCCCTCGGGGTCGGTCATGAAAATGGGATCGGCGGCGTTCTCGACGATGGCGCGGTACCGCTCTTCCGACTTGACCAAATCCTTCGACTTGGCGTCCGCCATCTGGAGCAGGGGGCCCAGCTCCTGGAGGATCCGGTCCGCGTCCCCGTTGCTGTGGGCGCGGATGATTTTCAAGATCTCGTCGTGCATCGACGGCGGGTCGGCCCGGGGCGCGGGGGAGTCGGAGGCCATGGAGTACCTACCTCACTTCGAGTATAGGGCTGCCTCCAGGCAATGTCAATTCGCGCCCCGATCTCGAGCCCGGGCGGGACTAGCGACGGGTGCTGACGCTGCGCTTGCGGCAGAGGGCGGTCCGCATGGACGTCTCGCGGACGCGGTCAAGGAGGGCGGTCGGGACCCCGGTCGAGTAGAGATCCTGGGCCGGCATGAAGCATTCGCCGTTGGCCTGCATGAAGAGTTTGAGCGCCTTGTGGTTCTCGTCCGCCCAGCCGTCGGGATTGATGCTGGGGTTCGAGGCCTGCAGGTGGACCATCGCCTCGGTGTAGAGCTTGTCGCCGCGGCTGACCAGGTCGGCGATCTTGGTGCTCGTGCCCTCGGGCATCGAGACCGAGGTCGGCTCGGCGGGCTTCTCGGGGTCGGTGGACCGGGCCGTCTCTTCGGCCGGCTTCGGTTGGGCCGGTTCGCCGGGCGCCGGCTTGGGGTCGTCCGATTTGGGCTCCTCGGGCGCCGGCGTGGGGGGCTTCGGCTCCGGGGGTTTCGAGGCATCGGGGGGGGGCTTCGCGGGGGAAGGGGGACTGAGCTTCGCCATCGGCTTCGAGCGCTTCAGCACCATGTCCATCGCGTTGTTGATGTCCTGGTCGGCCAGCACGCGATCCTTGTAGGACTTCGTGTCGGCGTAGCGCTCCTTCAGCAGATCCGCCGTCCGGCGCGCATCGGCGGCGGAGTTGATCGACAGGAAATAGATCAGCACTTCGACCATGCGGTCGGCCTTGGTTTCGTGGACGGTGGTGAGCAGGTCGGGGTCGCGGGTGAGGGCCTCCTCGAAGAGGGGCAGGAGATGGTTGTTGGCGCCGTTGCGGGCGCAGAAGTCCGCCAGATCGAAGATCTGCAGGCCGGTCGCGGTCTTGCCGGGCTTGTCCTTCACGAGGAACGGCTTCATGGCGTCGGCTTCGATGATGAGGCCCTTGTAGCCGGCTTGGGTCTTGAGCTCGTTGTTGACCTCGACGCGGGCGTAGACCGCCTCAAGCGGGGCGATCTCCTCGCAGCGGTCCTTCGTGATGCGGGAGCGGATGCCGGTCAGGGTCTCGTAGGTGACCGCGTCGGGCGTCTCATTGAGGACCTTGACGATGAGCTTGCCGCCGTTCTTGATGAGGATGCGCGTCATCTTCGGCATCTCGATCGTGCCGCCCTTGGTCGTCTCCAGGAGGAGGTTGTGGAACTTGCCGACGCGGACCTCGTACTCGGTGAACTTGGTGAGCGCGTCCGGCGGCACCTGGAGGCGGCTCGCGTTGCCGATCTTGTTGCGCGCCTCGAAGAACTTGCCGCGGCGGAGGAGGTCGTCGGTCTCGTTCCACAGGATCGTCATGTCGACCGCGCTGTAGAGTCTCGGCCCGCTGGGCGGAGGGGGCTCGACTTTCTTGGGCGCCGCGGGCTCGACGGGCTTGGGAGGCTCGGGTTTCTTGGCGGCGATGGGCTCGGGCTTCGGCTCGGGTTTCGGCGCGGGCGCGCGCTTGGGGGTCTCGGGCTCCTCCTTGCTGCCGAAGAGGCTGAGGATGGCGAGCGGGCTTCGTCCGGTCTCGATGCAGGCCCAGACATAGCCGCCCAGGAGCGCGAGCACGAGGGCGGCGATCAGCTTCCCGCCGAATCCGTAGCTGCCGGAGGTGTCGCTCATGGGTGAATTATCCTACACCGTTCTACCGTCTTGGACGCTGGAATCTTGGTCGATACTCCCGAAAACCGGAAGAGAGGTTTCCGCTTGACCGCTTCGGGTCCCGTCCCTAGAATCGCGCGGCGAGCTCGGCGGAAGGGCGGCGTGGCGCCTCCAGAGACTCGGCACCAGCTGGCGTAGCTCAACAGTAGAGCACCTGTTTTGTAAACAGGCGGTTGTCGGTGCAAGTCCGACCGCCAGCTCCAACGTTCAAGGCCCCAGGCCCCCGGCAGCAGCGCCGACGCTGAAGCCCGGAGCCTGAGGCCTTCGGCTTCAGAAACGGGCAGGTACCCAAGCGGCCAAAGGGGGCAGACTGTAAATCTGTTGGCTCACGCCTTCGGGGGTTCGAATCCCTCCCTGCCCACCATTCTGACGCCGGAGGACGGATTGCGGAGGTCGGAAGGGTGGCGTCCTTCGGGGCCGCGGCCGGATGCGGAGCGCCGCCGTCCTTCGGAGATCCGCAATCGAGTTGCGGGGGTAGTTCAGTGGCAGAACACCAGCCTTCCAAGCTGGTTGTCGCGGGTTCGAATCCCGTCCCCCGCTCCACCCAGGATCGGAGGGAGGCGTCGGGGTGAGGGGAGAAAAATATTTATTTTTCGGCTCGAAGAGGTTGACATTGGCACGCCGATTGCTATAATCTCGGGCTTAATAAGGGACCGGAATTTCCCCCAACGAATCTTACCCATCTCAAGCGAAAAACGTGGGAATGATTGTCGAGCTGTCATCGTCGACAGGGAACCCGGACCTGAACCGCTGGGGTAGCTCAGTGGTGGAGCACGTCCTTGGTAAGGACGAGGTCGCGGGTTCAAATCCCGTCCCCAGCTCCATTGTTCGACGGAACGCGTTCGCGGACGCAAACGAATAGAAAACTAGGAGGGAGACCCGACCATGGCCAAGGAAAAGTTCAAGCGTACGAAGCCGCACGTCAACGTTGGAACGATCGGGCACATCGACCACGGCAAGACGACGCTGACCGCGGCGCTGACCGCCGTCGCCGCCGCCGTGGGCGGTGGCACCGTCAAGACGTACGACGAAATCGCCAAGGCCTCCGAGAAGGACGGCCGCCGCGACCCCTCCAAGATCATCACGATCGCGATCTCCCACGTCGAGTACGAGTCCGAGAAGCGCCACTACGCCCACATCGACTGCCCGGGCCACGTCGACTACATCAAGAACATGATCACGGGCGCGGCGCAGATGGACGGCGCGATCCTGGTCGTGTCCGCGGCCGACGGCCCCATGCCCCAGACGAAGGAGCACGTGCTGCTCGCCCGCCAGGTCCAGGTGCCCGCGATGGTCGTCTTCCTGAACAAGGTCGACCTCGTGGACGACAAGGAACTGCTCGACCTGGTCGAGATGGAGATCCGCGACCTCCTGACGAAGAACGGCTTCCCCGGCGAGAAGACGCCGATCATCCGCGGCGCGGCGTTGAAGGCGCTCCAGAATCCCAAGGACGCCGAGGCGAATAAGCCCGTGCGCGAGCTGCTCGCGGCGCTGGATTCGCACATCCCGCTCCCCCCTCGCGAAGTCGACAAGCCCTTCCTGATGCAGATCGAGGACGTGTTCTCGATCAAGGGCCGCGGCACGGTCGGCACGGGCCGCATCGAGCGCGGCGTCGTCAAGGTCGGCGAGGACTGCGAGCTGGTCGGCCTCCGCGATACCCGGAAGAGCGTCGTGACGGGCGTCGAGATGTTCAACAAGGAAATGGAAAGCGGCGAGGCTGGCGACAACGTCGGCGTCCTCCTCCGCGGCGTTGAAAAGGACGACCTGGAGCGCGGCATGGTGATCGCCAAGCCCGGCTCGATCACTCCCCACACGGAGTTCGCGGCGCACATTTACGCGCTGTCGAAGGACGAAGGCGGCCGTCACACGCCGTTCTTCAAGGGCTACCGCCCCCAGTTCTACTTCCGGACGACGGACGTGACCGGCGAGGTCTTCCTGAAGGAAGGCACCGAAATGATCATGCCCGGCGACGACACGGACATCACGGTGAAGCTGATTACGCCGATCGCCATGGACAACAACCTCCGCTTCGCCATCCGCGAGGGCGGCAAGACGGTGGGTTCGGGCGTCGTCACGAAGATCCTCAAGTAAAACGGAGTGAGCGATGCCACGCGAGTGGGTGTTCCTGGAATGCGGCGAGTGCGGGACGCGGTATTACCGCACCACCAAGAATCCGAAGGCTCAGAACCAGGCGAAGCTGGAGCTGGTGAAGTTTTGCCCCCAGTGCCGCAAGCGGGTCGGGCACAAGGAGAAAAAGAAGTAACCCCGTATAGGGGCCGTAGGGCGGTAGGTCAATTGGTAGACTATCGGTCTCCAAAACCGAGGGTTG